>Ga0208391_1000049_pt1 | contig 52815 bp, 52 predicted proteins | sample Knorr_S23_td_Bot_FD_185612 | JGI IMG/M metagenome (GOLD analysis project Ga0208391, IMG submission 185612) | Marine microbial communities from Southern Atlantic Ocean transect - Knorr_S23_td_Bottom_ad_3770_LV_A (SPAdes) (version 2) | ecosystem: Environmental > Aquatic > Marine > Oceanic | place... | reverse complement strand
AGGTATCTGCAAGCTGTTAAGAGGCAACCAATGGTTATTACCAAAACACATGTGCACCAGGCGAGTGCAGTTTTGATTGCCTCACCTTCAGACACTCCTTGATCTTGTAGAAAATCACTAACCTCACCTGTTAAGTATGGGCCCAATGCCATTCCAAGCATGCTGAGCATTAATATAAAAAAAGCTCCTGCAACAGCTCGCATTCTTGGGAGTACAAGGTCTGCTATGGTTGATACTCCTAAACCAAGCCACATAGGCCCTAAGAAGCTAAACATGAAATTCCAGAAATAGGATAGGTATAAATTTTCTACATAAATGTAAAGTAGGCTGGAAGGAGCTATCATTAGTGCAACAACTAAAATGATGTAAAGTCTACCGTTCGGATAGGTTTTTCTGAGCCTGTCTCCTAGCAAACCTCCCGTAACTATTCCAAGCAGACCTCCAACTGCAGTGAAGATGCCTAGCATAATTCCAACTTCTCCGATATTAACACCATGGTTTCTCAAATAGAACATTGGTCCAAATGCTCCATGAGCATATTGAACAAAAGCTATGAAAGGAAAACCCATAAGACAAAATAAATGAGCTTTACTTCTAAATATTACAGAAAATATTGCAGGATCCCTTAACCTAAGACTTTGTATCCAACAAGTAATAAAGTAGCAACCTAAGCCAAAAGCAATCCACTGTGCAATATCACCAGTTAATATTATCAGTTGGTAGCAGAATAAAATTATCAAAGATCCAATTACCGAGTTAATTAAAATATTCCTTCCTGCATTTTCCTGTCGTATCAAAGAGAACGGGGTAAGTCCTATCATTTCCTTAAACATCTCTTTAAAAGGAGTTGGGTGTATAGGGGTTTCTATACCATCACTCAAGCCCCTTTTAGGCTCTTTTATTTGCCAAACTACTAGAGCTAAAAGCAAACCCGGTAGTCCAACCGCCATAAAAGCTGCTTGCCAGCCCTTAATTCCAAGGGGAGCTAAACTGGGATCAGGATAAGTTGAATTCCAGTATTCAACTATTGCTCCTCCCAAAAATAATCCTATACCGGCACCAATGTAAACTCCACTTGAGTATATAGCTAAAACGGTGGTTCTTACTTTTGGTGAAAAGTAATCAGAAAGCAAAGAATAAGCAGATGGACTGGCACTAGACTCACCAACGCCCACTCCGAATCTGTACACGGCTAGTCCGGTGAAAGAACGTGCTGTACCTGAAAGAACTGTGAAAATACTCCAAGTTGCTAAACCAATACTAATCAGATTTTTTCTAGTCCATACATCCGCTAACCTTCCTAAAGGAATTCCTACAACCGAGTAAAAGACTGCAAAAGCTGTCCCGTATAAGAATCCTATTCCACTATCGGATATACCTAAATCCGCTTGTATTTCTTCAGCTAAGATTGTGAGTATTTGACGATCTATAAAATTAAAGACATATACAATTACTAAAATTGTAAGAGCAAATTTTGCATTTCGCGCTCCAACCTCCTCTGGATGGTTGTTGTCTTTATTCATCTATTAGGAACTTGTTTTGGCAGTGGCAGATCCCGTTATAACTGCCAGTCCATCTTGATTTGTAGTTACGATTTCTAGATCAACTAGATTCTCTCCGTCCTCTTCTCTAATATCAGTAATCGTAGCAACACTTGTAAGAGTATCTCCAGGCCAAACTTGGCTGGTGAATCTAACCCCATACTTTTTCAGAGTTCCATCACCAACGTAATTTGTAACCATCCTTCCTGTCATACCCATGGTTAACATTCCATGAGCAAACACAGACGGATAACCAGCTAATTTTGTGGTGAATATCTCATCTGTGTGTAAAGGGTTGTAATCACCTGAGGCGCCAGCATATTGGACAATCTGAGTTCTTTTAAGATCTGCCACTAATTCTTCTGAGTGAGTATCGCCGACTTTGATTTCGCTTGCTTTTAACATATTTACTCCTTAACTATCAACAGGTCTTTCAGTTTGCACCCCAACACCCGTTGCAGTGATAACTAAATCCCCATCTTGGTTTCTATACTCTGTTACCGATTCACTGAATTTAAGTTTTCCGGCCCTTTTGCTTTCTTTTTCCCAAGTATTTCCAGGCTTCGTAGTGGCACTAAGTATGTCTCCAGCTTTTAGGGGTAAATGATATTCGAAGTGTTGTTCTGCATGCAGACCTCCGCCAGCACCACCTCCGCCACCGCCTCCAGAACTTGAAGGTTTTAGCCCGGTAGGTTCTTTCCCAGATCCAAACCAACCTTGACCGCCAGTTTTTGGTCTTAGAAAGTAGTCAGGATCAAACTGAGCACTGGATTGAGCAAAAGTTGGAGGAGCAATGATCCCTTCACAACCTGACTCTGATTTATATTCTTCATCGTAATAAATAGGATTATCATCACCTATTGATCTAGCAAACATCATGATATGACTTGCTTCTATTAAAAATTTATCTATTGCCATTCTTTTTCTCCTTTCTTTATTTATATTTACTAGCTTAAACCAAAAAAAATTCTAAGTTTAGAGAAAGTTTTCTTCTATAAGCTTCCAAGCACCTTCGGCTAGAGGTCGAACTCTTGCAGCCATGCCTTTAGCATGTTTACTTGCTGCTGTCCCATCTCTAACCCGGCCCATGATGCCCTGAAGTATTCCTGCAGACTTGAAAAGGTTATAGGCCATATAAAGCTCCCACTCCTCTTTTAGATCAGACCCTGTCTTGTCACAGTACATAGCTACATATTCTTCTTCATTGGGTATCCCAGTTTCTTTACAATATTCTTGATCTGCTAAATCAGGATTCTGTCTGTACTGCATACAGTGATAACTGAAGTCTGCACATGGATCACCTAAAGTAGACAATTCCCAGTCTAATATTGCTATGACCTCTGGTTTATCAGCGTGCATCATTAGATTTGATAGGCTGAAATCTCCATGCACAATCCTTAGAGGTTTATCGGAAGGTAGGTTACTAGGAAGCCAATCAATCAGCTTGTCCATTTCAGGAATCTTTTCTGTTTCAGAATCAATGTACTGCTTTGACCAGATTGATACCTGTCTTCCTACATAATTCCCAGGCCTTCCAAAACTTTCTAAATCTAGTTCAAACGGGTCTACTGAATGAAGCTTAGCTAATGTGCTATTCATCGAAGTGTAAACACCTAAAGCTTCTCCTTTAGAAGAGCCTGACATTGAGGGATCCCAAAGTACTCTACCTTCCATAAATTCCATAAGATAAAAAGCTGTGCCAATAATTTCAATGTCCTCGCATAAAGCATAAGTTGTTGGAACAGGAACATCAGTTCTGTTTAAAGCGGTAATCACTCTATACTCTCTATCAACAGCGTGAGCCGATTTAAGTAATTTTCCTGGTGGTTTTCTTCTTAGTACATATGATTGGTTTTGCGCTTTTACTAGATAAGTTGGATTTGATTGTCCTCCCTTAAACTCTTCTATTGTTAAGGGTCCCTCAAAACCTTCTACATTTTCCTCCATAAAATTAGTGAGAGCCTTTACATCAAACTGGTGCCTTTCTAGAACTTTCATTGTTCCTGTGTTCTGGTTCTCTTCAAATTCCATATATTTATTACATAATTATCTATGAAAGATAGTTAAAACATTAAAGAAAGTAAATTAATTTTTCATAGTAGATTAAGAGCTTAGAAAAGAGATCTTCCACCATCTACTTTTAACACTTGCCCAGTCATATAGGTAGATTTGTAAAGTAAGTAAGCTGCTGCGGCTATGTCTTCAGGGTTACCCATTCTACCTAAAGCAGTTTTATTGATTATTTCTTTTTTTACCTCTTCGCTGACCTTATCATTTTCAGGCCATAGAATGATACCTGGAGCAATAGCATTGACCCGAATATTAGGGGCAAGTTCTTTCGATAAAGATTTAGTCAAAGACTCTAAAGCTGCCTTTGCAGCTGTATAAAGACTGTATTGTGAAATTCCAGAATCCACTTGAGAATCGGAAATATTAATTATGCAACCGTTACTGCTTTCTAAAAAAGGTTTAAATGCCTGAGTCAAAAACAAAGGAATGGTGGCATTTGTATCTAAGAGATTTGACCATTCTTCTTTGGATGCTGTTTCTATAGGTGTAGAAAAGAAACTGGAAGCATTATTAACTAAGACATCTAGTTTATCAGTACTATTTAAAATTTCTTTTACGGCTTCATTTATTGAATTTTCTTTAAAGAAATCAGCTTGTACAGTTAAGCAAGAGTCTTTTCTTTTAGATAATAAATCCTTTTTAAGATTTTCCGCTTCTTCAGCAGACTTATTAAAATGAATAATTACCTTAAATCCCCTGACATGAAAGTACCTAGCAATATCAGCGCCTATCCGTTTGCTGCCTCCAGTAACTAAAATAACTTTTTCTTTATCCATTCTTCTTCAATTCTTGATCAATTATTTTTAAGCGTTGAAGTCTTATATCTTTTGCGACCTCTTTGTCCTTTAATTCTGGTGAAGAAGGCTTTACAGCTACAAGTTGTTTGCTTAAAACTTCCCAAGGTATAAAAGTGCTCTTAAGTTGAAAATCAGAATGATTATAAGCATCCAGGATTTTTAAAATCTTTATGAAACGGCTATTTCTCCTTAAACCATCTACTTCTTCAATAAGACCTAATACTTCATGGTTTCTGACTTCCTCAGGTTTAAGATTTATATCAAAGTGAATTAACCTCCCTAAAATATCGCACAACTCTCGTACCTTCTTTGGAACACCAAAAACCCTATTTAGAACATCTAGATCACAATCACTATTGGTCGCTAAAGCAGCCCAACGTTGTTCAGGCTCTAAAATCTCAGTTGAAATTTTTTCTAATATCTTCAAATTGATATCAAACTTCTTTTCTACTAATTTATAAATTGCTTCAGATTGAATTAACACTTTAAAGTATTCTTCAGGATTTCTTTCTTTCAAGGCTTTGTAAGTTTCTTGCCATATCCTTTCCCTTGGAAGAGTGTTTAGCTCTTCAGATTGAGAAATAGATTTCATGGTCTTTAAGGTCTGTTTTTCTATGGAAAAACCTAAGTATTTTAATTGTGAAGCAAACCTTGCTACTCTCAAGACCCTCAAAGGGTCTTCTTGGAAAGCATCGGACACCTTCCTCAAAACTCTATTTTTTATATCTTCTCCACCTTTATAAGGATCAATCAGATCTCCATTTTCAGCTTTTGCAATAGCATTAATTGTTATATCTCTTCTTTTTAGGTCTTCTTCGAGCGTAATACTCTGTTCAACATCGGTGACAAAACCTTTATGACCTTGGCCAGATTTTCTTTCTGTTCTTGCTAAGGCATATTCCTCTTTATTATCCGGGTGAAGAAAAACTGGAAAATCAGTACCAACTTGCTTATACCCCAAGTCAATCATTTCTTCTGGAGTAGAGCCTACTACAACCCAGTCTCTCTCCTTTACTGGAATTCCCAATAAGGTATCCCTTACTGCACCGCCTACAAGATAGATTTTCATTTTTATTAATTTATTCGATCATAGCTAAAGACTCTACTATCTTCCAACCTAAATGCTGTTAATTTGTATCCCCATACACAACCTGTATCAACTGAAGTAATATTAGAAATTCCAGTCTTTCCTTCCAAGGCTGCCCAATGACCAAAAATTATATGAAGGTTTTCATTTTGGATGCTTAAAGGATGATCAAACCAAGCCTTAAAGCCCTTGGGTTTGTCATCTATTGTTCCTTTAATTTTCAGTTCTAATTCCCCATCCACCTTACAAAATCGCATTCGAGTCAGATAATTAGTATTAAGCCTTAGTCTGTCCAGTCTATTTAGATTTGTTTCACTCTTAGCTGGCAAATTTCCATAAATATTCTTTAAATATTCTATGTGTAGATTGTCACTGGATAATGTTTCCTTGATTTCTTGAGAAGCTTCCAAAGCGTCCAACCAAGACCAATGAGGAGGAATTCCAGCATGGGTCATTAAATAAACTTTTGTTCCAACTTCACAATCTATTTTTTCGTAGTGTAGTAAACTCTGGCACCTCAACCATTTTATATAAATAGTCAATTTTTCAGATTCAAGAAGCTCTTGTAACGTATCATTCTTGAAAGGCCTTCTGAGTCCTTCAGCGATTGCAAGGAAATGCATATCATGATTACCTAAAACCAGATTACAAGATTCCTTCATTTGATAAATAAATTCGAGGGTGCGAAGAGATTCAGGGCCTCTATTAATTAAATCTCCCACAAACCACAGATGATCTTCAGTTGGGTCAAAGTTAATTCTATCCAAGAGCCCTAGGAGTTCGTTAAAGCAACCCTGTACATCGCCAATAGCGTAATTAGCCATTTGTGTTATGTAATAAATACTTACAAATTTTTAAGAATTCTTTTACTGATAGAGATTCTGGTCTATCGTCTGGATTAATGTCTAAATCTATAAAATCATTAGCACTCACAAGGCTCTTACAAGAAGTTGAGATCTTTTTCCTTCGTTTTGAGAACATTAGTTGCGTTATTTCTTGTAACTTTATGGCTTCTAGGGAATTAACGTCTCTTTTCGGCTTTGGCGTAAATTTAATAAAGATACTTTTTACAGAAGGTTTAGGTCTAAAGCTCTCAGGTGAGATTTCAAATAAATCTAAGCTTTCAAACATATATTGGCTTAAAACGCTAAGTCTTCCATAAGTCTTTTTCCCAGGAGAAGAGACTAATCTCTCACCAAACTCTTTTTGGAACATATAGTGCATATCTAAAATGTAAGGAACGTTTTGAAAAGACCATAGCATTATTTTAGAAGACAGGTTGTAGGGTAAATTCCCTATAACGCGGAACTTACATTCTCCTCTAGATAATTTTTCTAGTTCCATCTTTAGAACACTACCTTCATGTACCTTAATCTTATTCGAGGATAATTCTAATTTCTTTAAATCAGGTATTAAGTCTTTATCTATTTCTACAATTTCTATATTTTTTACAGTGGGGATTAAGTTCTTAGTTAACGCACCCTTACCGGCACCTATTTCAAAGAATTCATCTTCTTCTTTAGGATTAACCGTTTCTAATATTCGGTTCATGATGACTTGATCGGTCAAAAAATTTTGGCCTAAGCTCTTCTTCGCTTTTGTCACGCTAATTATTGGTCGCTAATTTTGAAGCTAATAAAGAGGCCTCTAAAAGACTGTTTTCATTCACCTCCTTCTTACCAGCCATATCGTATGCTGTGCCATGATCGACAGAAGTCCGAATAAAGGGTAGCCCCAGAGTGATGTTTACAGAATTACCAAAACTTGTAGTTTTTAAAACCGGAAGGCCTTGATCATGATACATGGCTAAATAGGCATCTATTACTTCAGTATCCTTTTCTAGAAAAGCCGTATCTGCTGAAACCGGACCGATCAAATTAAAACCTTTTCCTTTAAGGTAATCTATTGTAGGACCAACTATTTCCTGATCTTCAGTTCCCAGATAACCGCCATCACCTGCATGTGGATTTAGTCCTAAAACTTTAATACAAGGATTTTTATAACCCCATTTAGTCTTAAGATCTTCACTCAAGATTTTTATACAATCACACAGATGTTCGTGAGTAATCAATTTTGGCACTTCAGATAATGGAACGTGAGTTGATGCTAAAGCTACTTTGAAGGTATTTGAAACTAACATCATCAATACCTTCGGTGTTTTGGATAGTTCAGATAGAACTTCAGTGTGGCCTAGAAAGCTTATCCCACCTTTATTCATCAATTCTTTATTCAAAGGTCCCGTAACTAGGCCACTAAACTCCTTTTTCATGGTCTTATGAACAGCATCTTTTAAAATAGTAAAAAGATAACCTGCGTAAGAAGGATCAGGTTTTCCAATTTGAACTTTACTGTTCATAGGGTATGGCAAAACCCAAAAATTGCTTTTATCTAATTCTAGTTGGCCTTCGTATTCTTTGATTTTTATCGTATATCCCAGATTTTCAGATCGTTCTTCAAAAAGTTTAACGTCTCCGAACATTACTGGGATGAAACCTAAATTAGTGTTTGTCCCAAAAGCCTTGATACATATGTCAGGGCCTACACCTGCTGGGTCTCCAGGAGAGACAGCCAGTTTATTCATGAGGTCAATTTGATGTCTACGTAGGCTTCTGATCTTAATTCTATTAAGGTTCTTTGAAGTTCTTGTTCAAATTTCCTTTCAAAAATAATTTGGTAAGCTCTGTTTTTTCTCACGTTATCGCTTACATCTTCATTTCTTCTGTCTAGTACTTCTAAAATATGCCATCCAAATTGGGTTTTAAATGGTTTCGATACTCCTCCGATTACAATTGAATGCATGACTGCCTCAAAGGCAGGGTCAAAAGTGCTTGCCTTACTCCAGCCAAGGTCTCCTCCCCCCATTTTAGAGCCCGGATCTTCAGAATATTGTCTCGCAAGCTGTTTAAATTCTTCTCCTTGATTGAGCTTTTCATAAATTTCATTAATCAGATCCTTGGTTTGTTTTTCTGATCTTATTTCTGAAGGGTGAATAAGGATGTGTCTAACCAAAGTTTGATCTTCAAACTTAACAACATCTCCTTTCTTCTCAGCTAATCTAATAATATGATAACCAGCTCCACTTCTAATTAATTCTGATACTTCCCCAACTCTCAGTTTTACAACTACATCTGAAAATAATGTAGGTAATTCTGAAGCTCTTCTCCACCCTAAGCTTCCTCCTTCCAATGCATTTTGATCAGCAGAGTAGGTTGCAGCTAATTTTTCAAAACTTTCTCCATCGTTATATCTCTTAATGATATCCAACCCTTTTTTTTCAGTTGATCTAACCAAAGCTTCTTCGGCTTCATTCTTTAAAGAAAGTAATATTTGTTGAACATTATACTGTTCAGCAAGTCTTGATCTCCCTTCTTGTGAATTTAAGAAGTTTTCAATTTCTTGTTCAGAAATCTCTATATTTGCCCCTACCTTGCCTCGCTGAACTCTTTGAATAATAAGTTCCTTTCTGACTGATCGTCGAAGATCATTATAAGAATCTTTATTGGCATCCATGCTCTCTTTAAATTGTTCTAGATTCATTGAGTTATTTGAGGCAATCATAGAAAGAGCTCTATTTAATTCAGCGTCACTTATCTTTACCCCAGCTCTCTCTGCTATCTGTAGTTGTATTTCTTCAATGATCAATCTTTCCAAGACTTGCTCTACTAAAAGGTCTTTCGGAGGTAATTCAGTTCCTTCGCTCCTCAATCTACCGATAATATCTTGCACTCTTTGGTTTAATTCAGATTCCATTATTACTCCAGAATCCACTACTGCTATAACCCTATCGATAAGTTCTATTTTCGCTTCCGCTTTTTCTGGAAGAAAAGAAGTCAGCAGAAGGACAGCGGTGAAGCATAATGATAATTTCATAACATAAATATTTTTCATATACATTATTATCGTCTTCTTTGTTGTAAAACCATGCAATTATTCTAATTTAGTTGAAGATAAAGCAGTCGAAATTTTCTTTCCTAACCTACCTAAGTTTTTAAGCTCAAAGAACAGATAGGTGTTATCTCTTTGCCTTGAAGGGTCCAAGCCCTGATACAAAGCTTCAAAGGCTGAAGGGTAATTGCTTTGCCAAGAAAAATAATCCTCATCTATCCATTTTCTATGCATCAAGCCCCACTTTAAACAACAGTTGGAATATTCAAAACCAAATAATATATCGTTAGATTTATTTCTTTCCTGATCCTTTTGCCATCTACCAAAAAGATCAACTGATTTGGATAGTGACCACTGAACCAACACCTCACTATGATTTGTTGGAGATTCCCTATCTATCCAAGGAATGTAGACGCTATTAGGGTCTTTTCTTCTGTATATAGACTTGACTTCAATCCTTTTTTGTTCATTTTTTTTATAAACAAAGCCAAAGCTAGCAAGGTTAATCTTTTTTGATTTTTCATCCCACTCCATTAGTCCTTTTGACCGCAGATTTCTCCCTAACTCGATTTTAAATTCTGCTATAAGAGGGGATCGGTTTCTATAGATTAAAGGATTTAAATAATCAGTTTCTTTATTTATATAAAAAGCTTGTCCAATTGATAAAGAACTATAAGAGAGATTAGTAATGCTTCTGGAAACACGCTCAAGGCCTAAGATCACTTTATTACTCTTAGTTACTCTGTCAAAACCCACGAATCTATTTCTCTGGAATAAAGTTGAATAATCTAGAGAGATAATTCTAGAGTCAACGAGATAATTTTGTTTTGTTTCTTCTTTCTTAACATAGACGTATTTAAAAGTAGGTAAAAGGCTGGTATGAGAGTTTCCTTGGTATTTGTCTAAGAAAAGATTGTATTTCATTTCTATCCAGGGAAAAGATTGACTTGTTTTTTTAGAATTTAGATTGTGGTTTGTGTAAGTCGTTCCAGTTGCAATCAATATTTGTGAACTGCCAAAGTGTTTCCTAAAGCTAATTTCAGGCTCAAAGTAAGTACGTTCTATGTGTTTATAAGAATCTCTCAGGGGGTTTATTTCCTCTAGTTCAAATTTAGTCCTATTAGCAAAAAAGGAAATAGATAAGCCTCCTTTTGATTGAAAAGATTGAACGGTGACGCTAGGCATTGATCTATATTCTTCAAAAGAAAAAGGGTTAAGAATTTGATATCTATTGACGTTAATATCAATTTTTAAAAATGAACTGTTCCAGGTCAAACCAAACTTTCTAGGCAAATAACTAGTTCTAGTTTCTCCGAACTGATTGTTGCCAATGTCTCTAAAAAAATATGCATCGCTCGTAGATTGAAAATTTATAAAAGAATATAAGTTCTGGTAGAGAGTAGTATTATTTTTCCAAGAGATATTCCATCGAGAATCATTTCTACCAGTTTCTTCTTGGTACACTTCATCACTTGAAATACCTGATAGATTTATCTCTCCTTCTAATTTACGACTTAGGTATCTAAAACTTGAAGCTATACCCGAACCTCTGTTAGTAATATGTCTAGGGGTTAGAACAAGGTCATAGTTGGGAGCTAGGTTTAGGTAATAAGGAAGAGAGATATCAATGCCGTCATTGGTTTGGCGGATTCCGGGTGTTAGAAAACCTGATATCTTTTCATTTCCGACAGCTGTTCTGACATAAGGCCAGAAAAAAACAGGTACATTTTTTATTGTTAATCTAATGCCTCGAATCACTGCATTATTTTTGTCCGCCAAATAAGTAATTCTTTTGGTTGATATAACCCATACAGGGTCTTCTTTTGAACAACTAGTGACCGAAGCATTAACAAGTTCAACATCACCAGATGTTTTAAGGAGAAATTCCTGTGCATTGCTAAAAACAGAATCATTACTATTAATGTCGGCTTGTTTTACAGACAGGGTTTGACGATTTAAATTTGCTAACACTTCCGAGGAATTTAGTTTTACTTTTTCTGATTTCACTTCGACATTCCCAAATAGCTCTATTACTCCTTCAGACTGATTAAACAAAGCTTTATCTGTAGAGAATGTAAGGAGGTTGGTTGTTATAAAGACTTTACCTTCCAGCAATAAGTTTCCTTTCTCATCATTAGAAATACTTTCTGCTGTGATCGACTCTATCTTAATTTCTTTTCTTTCTTCTTCATCAGATAAGGAGAAACTTGATAGCAAAAAAGCAACAAGACTTAAAAAAATTAAAAAAAACTTTCTTCTAAAAAGCATAGATGGTCTTAGATTATAAAGTTAAGGAAAGGTTCAGGGGGCTTATTTCTTTAAGTAAGCAACTCTTGGTTATAATCAAAAGGTTAAATGAACATTATTATTGGTTGAGATATTGTGTCAGATATAAAGAAAAGGCTCTTTGAATGGTCAAATATAATGCTAATTGGTTCAGGTAGAGCTAAGGCATTTGAAATAAAACGTTTGAGACAAGAGGCCAGCACAAGAGAGTATTTTAGACTAAATAGTAAGGATGGCTCCCATATAGGAGTGTTTTCACCTCCATCAACTGAACTCAATGAACAATTTATATTTTTATCTGATTTTTTTAAGAAAGCGGGAGTAACGGTACCAGAAGTACTCTTCTCCGATACCAAGAAGGGTCTAATGTTAATAGAAGATTTTGGCGATAATTCTTACCAATTCAGTCTTAACCAAAAAAACCATCATCATTTGTTCTCTGCTGCTATAGACGAGATGATTTGTATTCACCAGTGTCCCACTCATCCCAATTTACCTTCTCTTAGTGAAACTAAGATGGCAAGTCAAATGCACCTGTTCGAAGAGTGGTTTCTTGTTGGCTTATTAGGTCTAAAAGTAGGTCAAGTCGAAAAACAAATGATATCTAACCTCTACCAAGAAGTGTTAAACGATCTAGTTCAACAACCCCAAGTTTTATGTCATTTTGACTTTGAAACCAGAAATCTTATGGTTTTAGAAAATGGGCATACTGGTGTGTTAGATTTTCAAGATGCCACTTTTGGTCCAATTTTTCTTGATCCTGTTTCATTATTTAAAGATCTATACTTTGATATTAGTGATGAAGAAATTAACAACATGTTAAAAGAATATATTTCAAGGTCAGCTGAACTAAATTTAATGGAAAAGTTAGATATACAAGATGTCAGAAAATCCTTTGATTTAACAGGTTTACAACGGCAATTGAGGATTTTAGGTACGCTTTCTAGACTCCACCTAAGAGATGGCAAGGCATTCAGGCTTCCAGATCTTATTAAAACATTATATTTTGTCATTGAAACTTCTTCTAAATATTTTGAATTAAAAGACTTTGCTGAATATTTAAAGAAGAAGGTCGCTCCTGCTTTAAGTCTTACTTTAAAGGGAATTCTATGAAAGCTTTTCTATTGGCAGCTGGGTTGGGCAAGAGGCTGTTTCCCTTAACTGTTGCAAAGCCTAAATGCCTTATTGAAGTAGGTGGTAAGTCACTGCTCTTGTGGAACATTGAAAAGCTCAAAGCTTCTGGTATTAAGGACTTAGTTATCAATCTTTTTCACGAAGGTCATCAAATTGAAAATTTTTTTGGTGACGGTTCAGATTTTGGTGTAAGAATTAAATACGTTAGTGAAAAAGAACTGTTAGGCACTGGAGGAGGGGTAGGCAATGCTCTAACAATAATAGGGAATGAACCTTTCATACTACTCAGTAGTGATGTTTGGACTGACTTTAATTTTTCTGATTTGTCGTTGGATTCTGGAATCTTGGCACATTTAGTTTTGGTAGAGAATCCTGAAGATAACCCTGAAGGTGATATGTTTCTTGAAGGCAATAAGGTTAATACTGAAGGTAGGGGGAAAAATTTAACTTTTTCCGGTTTGGCCTTAATTGATCCAAAATTATTTGAAGAAGATAAGCTAGAGAACTATGAACTTTGGAAGGAAGTACTCTTACCGGCAAGTCAAAAGGGTTTGGTGACAGGTGAACTTTTTTGTGGCGATTTGATCAATATTAATGTTCAGGAAGATATAGAAAGATTAGACGCTTACTTGGCTGAGGAGTAAACTCTGCCGCCCTTTAAATACAACAAGATGGCAAAACAAGAAAATATCATTGCACCTTCCATACTTTCAGCGGACTTTGCTCGTCTTGGAGAAGAAGTTGACACAGTTTTATCCGCCGGAGCTGATTGGGTCCATTTTGATGTTATGGATAATCATTACGTTCCTAATTTAACTATTGGTCCTATGGTTTGTGACGCCTTAAGAAGTTATGGAATCACAGCCCCTATCGATGCTCACCTAATGGTAAAACCCGTAGACAGTTTAATCGAAGACTTTGCAAAAGCTGGAGCTACTTACATAACCTTCCATCCAGAGGCTTCAGATCATGTTGACAGATCTCTTCAACTTGTGAAAAAAAATGAATGCAAGACCGGTCTAGTGCTTAATCCTTCAAGCCCATTAGGTTTATTAGAAAATTGTTGGGACAAACTTGATATGGTTTTACTTATGTCAGTTAACCCAGGTTTTGGAGGTCAAAATTTTATTCCTTCAGTTATAGATAAAATAACTAGATTAAGACAAATGATAGATGATAAGAATCTAGAAATTAGACTTGAAGTGGATGGAGGTATTAAATTAGATAACATTTCAGAAGTTGCAAAAGCTGGAGCAGATACATTTGTTTCAGGTTCAGGTATTTTTGGCGAAAGAAACTACCAAGAAGTGATCTCAAAAATGCGTGAATCTTTAATCTAAGTTACAAATCACGATTAGATGTCTCAGCTAAGAATTCCGGTTTCGTTAGAAATCTTGGCAGACATGGAAACTCCCTTGAGTGTTTTTAAGAAACTGGGAAATAAACCCTTTTCTTACCTATTTGAGTCTGTTGAGGGAGGTGAGAAATGGGCTAGATATTCTTTAATAGGATTGCCTTCCTCAAGAGTAATCAAGGTATACAAAAATCAGATTAAAATATTTAACAATGGAAAAATAGAAGAAGAGATTACTTCGTCAGATCCCTTAAAATTTTTAGAAGATTACCAGGATAGTATAAAGGTTAAGCTTTATGACCATCTTCCTGCGTTTACCGGGGGTTTAGTAGGTTATCTTGGATATGATTGTATTAGGTACATAGAACCGAAATTATCTCACTCTAATCTACCAGATCCCTTAGGAACTCCAGATGCTCTTTTTATGGTTTCAGAAGAAGTTGCGGTTTTTGATAACCTTAATAACAAGTTGCATCTTATAGTTCTTTCTGAAAGTGAATCAGGGGCAGATATTTGTAAAGCTGAAGAAAGGCTTAAGGTTCTTTCAGAAAAATTAGGTAAGCCCTTAACTTATGAAACTTCAGAAAAGATTGGAGAATCAGTCACAGAAAATGACTTTGTATCAGGATTTGGTGAGAAGGAATTTAAAGAAACAGTAGAAAAGGTTAAAGAATATATCAAAGCTGGGGATGTAATGCAGGTAGTTTGTTCTCAGAGAATGTCTGTACCTTTTACAGCGGATCCGGTTGAACTGTACCGCTCTATTAGGCACTTAAATCCTTCTCCTTATCTTTATTATCTAAATCTTGAAGAATTTCACATAGTAGGATCTTCTCCTGAAATTTTAGCGAGATTGGAAGATGGAGAAGTAACTGTTAGGCCTATCGCAGGGACTAGAAGAAGAGGTAAAGACGAAGAAGATGATTTAGCTATGGAAAAGGATATGATCAACGACCCAAAAGAAATAGCTGAACATTTGATGTTAATAGATTTAGGAAGAAATGATGTAGGCAAAATTGCAGAACCAGGTTCTGTCGAGGTAACTCAAAAATTTGGGATAGAAAGATATAGCCATGTAATGCATATGGTTTCAAACGTTAGAGCCAAGTTGAGAAAAGGTCTAAAAGCCATGGATGTATTTAGGGCAACTTTTCCAGCAGGAACCCTTACAGGAGCACCTAAAATTAGAGCAATGGAAATAATAGATGAATTTGAACCTGTTAAAAGAGGGATTTATGGTGGAGCGGTAGGTTATTTTTCTTGGCAGGGAAATATGGACATGGCTATAGCAATTAGAACTGCAATTATCAAGGACGAGGTGTTATATATTCAGGCGGGTGGGGGTTTTGTTGCAGATTCTGATCCTGAATTAGAATGGAAAGAATCCTTAAATAAAGGAAGGGCTATATTTAAGGCCGTTGAAATGGTTCAGGAAAAATTAAAAGGTTAATAGTATGCTACTGATGATAGATAACTATGATTCTTTTACTTATAACCTGGTGCAATATTTTTATGAGCTTGGGCAAGAAGTTGAAGTTCATCGTAACGATTTAATCTCAATAAAAGATATAGAAAAGAAGAGTCCTCAATATTTAGTTATTTCCCCAGGACCTTGCACCCCTAAAGAAGCAGGCATTTCAGTAGATCTTATAAAGGCGTTTAAAGATAAACTGCCAATATTAGGGGTTTGCTTAGGGCATCAATGCTTGGGTGCCGCATTTGGAGCAAATATAGTTAGAGCAAATAATATTATGCATGGGAAGCTCTCTGAAATATCTCATGACGAATACGGTATATTCAGCGGAATAGATAATCCTTTTAGTGCAACCAGATACCATTCGCTGGTAATAGAAAAAGAAAGTTTGTCTAAAGATTTTCATGTTAACGCGTGGACAGATAATGGAACTATTATGGGTATACAGCATGAGACTTTACCTCTTGTAGGACTGCAGTTTCACCCAGAATCTATTTCCACTGAGAATGGAATGGAATTGCTAGAAAGTTATCTGAAGATCTAATTTTTTTATGGATATACAAGAAGGCATTAAAAAAACCATGACTGGGCAAGATCTTTCCCAGGAAGAGATCTCATCTGTGATGAATCAAATTTTGACTGGATCAGCTTCTGAAGCTCAAATTGGGGCCTTCTTAGTATCCTTGAGTATTAAAGGGGAATCTGTGGATGAGGTGATAGGTTCAGCTCAAGTGATGCGAAAACTCTCCTCTAAAGTATCTGTGGACAAGGTAAACTTAGTTGATACCTGTGGTACTGGTGGTGTGGGGTCAGGAATATTCAACGTCTCTACAACCGCTGCTTTTGTTGCTAGCTCATGTGGTGCAAAAGTTGCTAAACATGGTAATCGAAGCGCCACCAGAAAAAGTGGTAGTGCTGATCTTTTGGAGGCAGCAGGAGTTGCTTTAGACCTCAATCCAGATCAAATTAAAACTTGTATCGAAGAGGTGGGCTTAGGCTTTATGTTTGCACCTGTACATCATAGTGCTATGAAACATGCTGTCGGCCCTCGCAAAGAGTTAGCGATCAAGACAATATTTAATCTATTGGGTCCTCTTACAAACCCAGCTGGAGCTTTGAATCAGGTGTTAGGCGTTTTTGATGTTAAATGGGTTAAGCCAATTGCCGAAGTTTTGAAAGGGTTAGGCAGTCAGCATGTATTGGTGGTTCATTCTGAAGATGGATTAGATGAAATTAGCATAGCGGCACCAACAAAAATTGCAGAATTAAAAAATGGAAACATTGAAGAGTATTGCATTTCTCCTCTAGACTTTGATCTCAAGACTCTTTCAATTGAAGAACTGAAAGTTGATTCACCAGAAGCAAGTTTGGAATTGGCAAAAAAAGCCTTGAGCGGGAAGCATCAAGCCGCTAGTCAGATGGTGGCAATGAATGCTGGCGCAGCTTTGTATGTTTCTGGCTTAGCAAAAGATTTAAAAGAAGGAGTCAAACTCTCTTTTGAAAGCATAGCCAACGGTAATGGTCTAGAAAAACTCGAACAGCTAAGCTCGTTAAGTCAGTCTTTGTCTAAACAAAGAAAATGAAAGACACCTACCTAAAAAAAATTTTAGAGACTACAAGAAATTCTGTCTCAGATAAAAAGAAGAACTTTCCTCTAGCTAAATTGGAATCTGAATTAGGATACTTAGAATCTACCAGAGGATTTAAAGATGGTTTAATCAATTCGCTAGAAGAAAACTCTATTGCTGTAATTGCTGAAATGAAAAAGGCTTCTCCAAGCCAAGGACTTATTAGAGAGAAATACGAACCTGAGGTGATAGCAAAAAATTACGAACAAGCTAATGCTGCCTGCCTAAGCGTACTTACTGATGAACCATTTTTTCATGGTAGTTTAGAACATCTTTCTTTGGTTAGAGCCTGTGTCGACCTTCCCTTACTAAGAAAAGATTTCATTATTGATGAATACCAGATTTATGAAAGTCGTTATGGAGGAGCCGACTGTATTTTACTTATTTCAGCTGCCCTTACACAAAACCAACTGCATGATTATCATCAGTTAGCCATTGAACTTAACCTAGATGTTTTAGTAGAGGTACATACGTTAAATGAAATGGAAAGCGCGCTCAAAATCGGACCTAACCTGATAGGGATAAATAACAGAAACTTAGAAACTTTAAAGGTTAATCTAGAGATCACTAAACGACTTTCTACAGAGGTCCCAGAAGAAATTGTTGTAGTTTCTGAGAGTGGAATTAAATCCTGTGAAGATGTAAAAAAGATAATTTCTTATGGAGTGACCACGTTTCTGGTCGGGGAGGTTTTTATGCGAGCTGAACATCCTGGTAACGAGTTGAGAAATTTGTTCTTTACTTAGATAATCATGTTATGAAATATTTTGAGAACATAGGAATTATTGCAATACTAGGGGTGTGGATTTCTTTAACTGTTTGGGGAATGCTTCAAGGGGTTTTAGAATCACGGTCATTATTTGCATCAACATCCATAGTTATAATTTGGATTGGAGTTCTTATTTTATTAATATCAACTATGATCCAACGATATAAAGAATCGAAAAAAGATCCTTATAAGGATGTGGAGATTTAATTTTGATAATTGTTACTAGTCCCAGCATACCGGGGAAAAAAATAGTTAAAACGTTAGGTCTGGTTAAAGGCAATACCGTAAGAGCAAGGCATATCGGGAAAGATATTCTTGCTGTATTTAGAAATATAGTAGGTGGGGAAATCCATGAATATACAAAACTCATGGCTGAGAGCAGGGAGCAAGCCATTGATCGCATGATAGAAAATGCTGAACAAATGGGTGCCAACGCCGTTATAAGTATGATCTCAACGACCTCAATGATTTCTCAAGGAGCTGCTGAACTTATGGTCCTAGGGACAGCAGTTATAATGGAAGACGAGTAGGATCTACTCGTTAAAGAAGTAGTATTATTAGCTTCTATCTGAAGCAGAATCGACTCTTAGTTCTCTTCCAGCAAAATCTTTACCGTTAAGAGAGTCTATGGCTGTTTTGCCATCTTCAGCTGATTCCATTTCAACAAATCCAAACCCTTTTGAGCGACCGGATCTTCCTTCGGTAATTATTCTTACGGTCTTCACAGGACCGCACTGTGCAAAATGAGCTGACAGCTCATCTTCCGTTATGCTCCACGGAAGATTTCCTACATACAAATTCATAAATTTTTCCTAATTAAACTAATACAGCGACGCTGCGAGACGCACTATACTTATATGGAGCATTTTTTCAATCTTTTTAATCCAATTAGTATTAGATGTAATAACTTGTAGAAGTCATTATTTTTGCTATCCATGACATTCCAGCTTTTATTTCTTCTGGTAATTCAGAAGCTCCAGCTTCTTTAGCTCGCAGGGCATGAGAATCTTCATCTGCCCTTATTTGTTCTAGTACTGCCTTGGTTTTAATGTCTTTATCTGATAATTCGTCAAGGTGTTTATCTAAATGACGAACTACCTGTTTCTCTGTTTCTTCTACGAATCCCAAACTCCTTTTGTCGCCAGTAAGGCCAGTCAAGATTCCAATGGAAAAGGACATGACATACCACAATGGATTTAAAATACTAGTATCAGCTCCCAGCTCTTCGAGGCGTTTGCTACACCAAGCAAGGTGATCCAATTCCTCATCAGCAGCTTGTTTCATCTGATCTCTAGTGTCGTTAAGTTCTGTAGTTAAACTTTGCCCTCGATAAAGAGCTTGGGCACAAACTTCTCCAGCATGATTAACCCGCATAAGGCCAGCCGAGTAATTTTTCTCAATTTCAGTAAGTGGAACTTCTGCAGTTGTTTCGGCTGGATAAGGTCTTTTGCACTCTTGTGTATTTGAGGCAGAAAACTTTAACCCTCTATCAATTTCTACAATTAGCTGGTCAACTAAGTTACTCATGATTCCCTAATTATTGCTCGGTGTCCTATATCTGTTCTGTAAAAACAGTTTTTCCAGTTTATTTGCTTAATACAATTATAAGCTTTAAGTTGAGCTTCAGTTGTGTTTTTTCCTAATGCTGTAACACAAAGAACTCTGCCACCATTAGTTGTAATAATATCATCTTCGGCTTGTGTACCTGCGTGAAAGACTTTTACTGTTTTAGATTCAGACGGTAGTCCTTTTATTGGGTAACCTTTCTCATAATAATTTGGATATCCTCCCGCTGCCATGACTACACCCAAAGCCACTCGAGGATCCCATTCAAGGTCTATTGCCTTAAGCTGACCTTTGCTTGCTTGATAACAAAGCTCGACTAGATCAGATCTAAGTCTCATTAAGATTGGTTGAGTTTCAGGATCACCGAAACGACAATTAAACTCTAATACCTTAACATTCTGTTCCTGATCAATCATAAGACCTGCGTATAAGAAACCACAATAGGCAATACCTTCCTTAACCAAGCCAGCTATGGTTGGATTTATTACTTGATCCATTATTTTTTGATGAATTTCAGGAGTTACTATGGGTGCCGGAGAATAGGCTCCCATTCCTCCAGTATTAGGACCTTTGTCTTGATTATCTCTGGTTTTGTGATCTTGCGAAGAAGCCAATGGCAGAATGGTAAGGCCATCGGTTAAGACAATAAAGCTGGCTTCTTCTCCTTTAAGGAATTCTTCCACCACAACCTTATTGCCAGCTTCACCAAAAGTCTTTTCTTCAAGGCATTCTCTAATAGCTTTTTCAGCTTCAGAATGATTTTGGGCTACGGTTACTCCTTTACCTGCAGCCAGTCCGTCTGCCTTCACCACGATTGGGTAAGAAGATTTTTCTAGGTGTTCCAATGCTAACTTAAGATCGTTAAAAGATTCATAGGCTGCGGTTGGGATTTGGTACTTGGTAAGGAAATTTTTCATAAATTCCTTGGAGCCTTCAAGACGAGCTGCATCTTGGGTGGGACCAAAACAGTTAAGGCCAAGGGATTGAAATTTATTAGTTATGCCGTTTACCAAAGGAACCTCAGGCCCGACTATTGTTAAGTCAATACTGTTACCTAAAGCAAACTTTGAAAGTTTCTCTATATCTTCAGCATCTATATCTACATTGTTAATATTTTTCTCACGGGCTGTACCACCATTTCCAGGAGCAACATATATCTCAGTTACCAAATTACTTTGTTTTGCCTTCCAAGCAAGGGCATGTTCTCTACCTCCACTTCCGACAATCAATACCCTCATGTTTAGTGCCGGAAATGTCTGATGCCTGTGAAGACCATGGCTATGTTTGCATCGTTAGCAGCTTCAATTATTTCTTCATCTCGAATTGACCCTCCTGGTTGAATTATGGAAGTTATTCCCTTAGAAGCTGCTACATCAATTCCATCCCTAAAAGGAAAAAAAGCATCGGAAGCCATGGCACACCCTTTTGTGTCAAATCCTCTTTCCTTTGCTTTAGAAGCAGCAAGTTGAGCACTATCTATACGACTCATTTGGCCTGCACCTATACCTATGCTTTGATTATTCTTAGCGTAAACAATGGCATTAGATTTAACAAATTTACATACCTTCCAGGCAAATAGGCAGTCTCTTATTTCTTGTCTTGAAGGCTCTCTTGAGCTCACTACTTTTAAGTCTTCGGTTGTAATCATTTCATTATCAGTTTCTTGGATAAGTAAACCGTCGGTAACACTCAAAAATTTAAATCCAGGAACAGATTCAATCATCTTCTCCATATCAAGGACTCTAATATTTTCTTTTGAACTTAAAATGTCTTCAGCAGGAGGTGAAACGCCTGGGGCAATGATTACTTCTACAAACTGATTATCAATTATTTGCTTAGCGGTTTTTTCTTCTAGTTTCCTGTTTAATGCAATGATTCCTCCAAAGGCTGAAGTCGAATCTGCTTCGAATGCTTTTTGGTAGGCCTTTGTAATGTCATCATCCGTAGCTACACCGCATGGGTTGGCATGTTTGATGATTACGCAAGTGGGTTCATCAAAGTTACGGACACACTCTATGGCAGCATCTGAATCTGCTATATTGTTGTAAGAGAGTTGTTTGCCTTGTAGTTGGGTAGCACCACCAACGCCACAATTTTGTTTTGTATAGTCAATATAAAACGCAGCCTTCTGATGTGGATTTTCACCGTAACGCATTACTTCCTTCTTTTGGTATTTAGCGAAAATCCTTTCAGGAAAATCTTGTTCATAAAGTGAAGATAAATATCCTGAAATAGCAGCATCATAATTGGCTGTATATGTGAAAGCCTTAGTGGCTAGAGAGCTTCTAGTTTCCTGTGAAAGTGCTCCTCCTTTTTTTTTCATTTCTTCTAACACCAGAGAGTAATCTTCAGGGTCTACGATGGCTGCAACAAACTTATTATTTTTTGCTGCAGATCGAATCATGCTAGGTCCACCAATATCAATATTCTCAATAGCGGTTTCTAAAGTAACGTCTTCCTTAGACACGGTTTCTACGAATGGATAAAGATTAACCACCACTAAATCTATAGCTAAGATATTATTTTTTTTCATCACTTTTTCGTCTTGGTTTCTACGTGCCAATATCCCTCCATGGACTCTTGGATGTAAGGTCTTGACTCTACCATCCATCATTTCAGGAAACTCAGTAAACTCACTTATGTCGATGACTTTTACATTTGCCTCCTCTAAGACTTTGAGAGTTCCCCCGGTGGAAATAATTTCAATACCAAATTCTTTAACTAAAAAAGAACAAAAGTCTACCAGTCCAACTTTGTTAGAAACGCTGATAAGGGCTCTTTTAATTGGGTTAGCTACTTCAGTCATTCAGACTAAATCGCCTAAAGTAAATTGTAGTCTTTTAACTTGGTACGCAAGGTCCCCCGATTAAGACCTAGAATTTTACTGGCTAGAGTTTTATTACCTTTGCATTGTTTCATAACTGTTTCCAACAAAGGTTGCTCGACTTCCTTAAGGACCATCTGATAAATGTTAGTGGCTTTTTCTCCATCCAACTCTTTAAAGTATTTTTGCATGCTCTTGGCAACTAGATCACTCAACCGCCTTCCTTCACCGTTGTATTTTTTCTTTGTCGCCATGGTCGTCTGAAATTTGGTCAGTAAGTTTTAAAAATAATGGGACTTAAATCATACTCACCTCTTCGCTACTTTCAAGCAAAATAATTAACTCTCAAAGCTTTATTTATTTATTGAACAGTGGTAGAGAAATCTTTACCTAGATTTAGGATTTTAAATGTGCCACCAACTCTCTCAATTTTTGTAACCGAACAATTATCTGGATGAAAACTAACAAATTTTTTAGAGTTATTAATCCACCCAACTATAGAGTTAATTACCATGAAGTGACTGAAAATAATTGTGTCTTGTTTTAATAGTTTCAAAGACTCAATAATATTATCTCGCCATTCCAATTGAGGTTTTTCGAGCTCGTTAGTCCTTGCATTAAATATTCCTTTAAGCCAATCTCTTCTTTTTGATAAGGGGATACCCGGTGAAGGTATCTCTGCATAAGTATCTTTGATCTTAATTTTAAAGCCTAATTTTTCTCTTAAGGGCAAAGCGGTTTCTTTCGCCCTTAAAAGTGGACTTGAAATAACTTCAAAGCTTGAAGGCAGATCCTTTAAAATTTCTTTTTCTAAAAGCTCAGATTGACGCTTCCCTTTTTCGCTTAATCCAGGATCGAGGTCTTCATCCCAAGCTGCGTTCGCTTCACCATGACGAATTAAAAAAATATAAAGTGGCTTTTTATTTGTCATTCCTAGGCTCTCTTTACAAGATCAGTGTAATAATATTGGATATATCAAATCTCTTTTTTAAAAATGGACTATACAAGAATACTTTGCTGTCAGGATTTTATTTTAGGGGAATATTTGATTTTGACTAAAGGAGATTCCAAACATCTAAGTCAAGTCTTAAGAAAAAAAGAAGGCTCTCTCATCCAACTTTTTGATGGAAAGGGCTCTTCTTGTATTGCCGAAATAACTTCTCAAGAAAAAAAAATTCTAAAAGTTCAAGTCGTCAGTGAAAAGATTTTTAAAGAAAGACAGGGCATTGATATTTTTTTGGGTCAGTCCTTAATTAAGTCTGAACCATTTAGTTTCTCAGTTCAAAAAGCAACTGAATTGGGAGTTGTGTCTATTTCACCTTTAAATACTGAAAGGACAGTTGTTAAATTGAACAATGACTTTAAAAAATCAAGAAAGAACAGATGGGAAGCTATAGCGAAGAGTGCTTGTCAGCAATGTGGCGAAGATTGGTTACCAGAAATTAATGAAATTCAGGATTTAAAAAATTGGTCTCAAGTTGTTAAAGCTAAACATAAAGTTGTGCTCTATCCAAGTGCAACCTCTAAATTGTCTGGCTTGAGTCTTGACAAGTCGGTGGCAATTGCAATAGGCCCCGAAGGAGATTTCACTGAAAATGAAATCAACTTCTTAGAAAAAATAGGTTTTTTACCTGTAAGTTTAGGACCAAGAGTTCTAAGAGCAGAGACAGCTGTGATTTCTTCTTTGAGTGCTATTCGAACAATGTGTAGAGAGTTTTAGGTCAGGTTAAAGTAAGATTAGTGAATTCAAAGAGGTAGTATGAAATTAGGTGTGGTGATGGATCCTATTAACGCCATCAACTTTAAAAAAGATAGTTCTTTATCTATTCTTTTGGAGGCACAATTCAGAGATTATGAACTTTATTACATGGAACCAACCTCTCTTTTTTTAAGGCAAAATGGAGCTCAAGCTCTAATGCATTCTATAGTTGTGAAAGACGATCCTCAGGATTGGTATCAGCTCTCTGAATCTATAGAAAAAAGATTAGCAGATTTGGATATGATTATTATGAGACAAGATCCTCCTTTTGATTCTAACTACATTTACAACACCTATATTTTGGAGGCAGCTGAAAGAGAGGGTGTGAAAGTAATAAACAAACCTAGTAGCCTTAGAGATTGTAATGAGAAAGTATTTGCTACGGAGTTTCCTCAGTGCTGCCCCCCCTTTTTGGTGACTAGTAATAATCTTTTATTGAGAGAATTCATTGAAGAACATATTGATACGGTAGTGAAACCATTAGACGGGATGGGGGGCTCTTCAGTTTTTAGGGTCAGAAGAATAGATCCAAACATCTCCGTCATTCTCGAGAACATCACAGAACATGCAATAACCAAGGTCATGATACAAAAATACATTCCTGAGATTACTGAGGGAGATAAAAGGATATTATTGATTGATGGCTTACCCATGGGAGGTGCTGTAGCCAGAGTTCCAGGTGAAGGTGAGTTACGAGGCAATCTTGCTGCAGGAGCTACAGCGGTAGCCAAATCCCTAACTTATAAAGACAAATGGATTTGCGAACAAATTGGTCCGAGACTTAAAGAGTTAGGATTGACGTTGGTTGGTTTGGACGTCATTGGTGATTATCTAACAGAAATAAACGTCACCAGCCCGACCTGTTTTAGGGAATACAAGAAACTTTGCGGCATAGACGTTGCTTCGGCACTACTTGACAGTTTGGAAGGAAAGGTCTCCCAATGAATTCAGAGACCAGAGTAATAGTCGCTTTTGATTTTGGTTTAAAACACATTGGCATGGCTGTTGGTCAAGAGATAACCAATACTGCACAAACTTTTTATTCTTTAAAAGCTGAGTTAGGAGAACCCGATTGGGATGAATTGGATATCATAGTGAATGACTGGCAACCTAAACTTTTCGTAGTTGGCAATCCCCTTAACATGGATGGATCAGACAGCGACATAAAAAAGAAAAGCGATAAATTTTCAACTTTAATTAGACAGAGATACAACATTCCTGTTGCATTAATGGACGAACGTCTCACTACCAGAGAAGCCAAAGATAGAATGAAATCTGACAGCGGCTATCTTGTAGACAGCTCTGCAAATACCCATGAAATCTCAGCACAAATAATATTGGAAAGCTGGTTTAGAGAGCAAAGTTAGATGCCAGGAGCCATACCATCAACATTTATTAGGGAAATCGTCGAGATTTCTGACATTGTTACTTTAATCGAAGGATACGTTCCTCTTAAGAAAAAAGGCAAAGATCATTGGGGCCTTTGTCCCTTTTGTGATGACGGCAAAAATCCTTCTTTTAGTGTGAGCGCACAAAAACAGTTTTACTACTGTTTTAAGTGTAGAGCCACAGGAAATGTAATAGGGTTTTTAGAATCTTTTGAAGGGTTAGATTTTGTTGAATCAGTAGAGGCTTTGGCTTCAAAGGCAGGATTGGAGGTACCTTACGAACAATCCTCAAGGAAAAGAGAAGATCGAGAACCTATATTTGAAGTTCTAAAAAGAGCTTCTGATTTTTACCAATCTGTCTTAGCAAATGAAACTCATGCAAAAATAGTACAGAATTACATTAAAGAAGAAAGACATATTTCTGGAAATACTTGTCGAAGATTTGCTATGGGATACGCCCCAAATTCCTGGAACGCTTTATCTTCTCACTTGACCAGTAAAGGATTTTCGACAGAAATTCAAGTTAAAGCAGGTCTTGCTAAAAAGAACAAAGAAAATGAACTCTATGATGTATTTAGGGATCGTTTAATGTTTCCTATAAGGGATCGAAAAGGTAGAACTGTAGGCTTTGGAGGAAGGGTCATGAATCCAGAAGATCAGCCAAAATATTTGAATACCGGAGATACTCTAGTTTTTCAAAAAGGTAAAGAGCTGTACGGATTGTATGAAGCCTCACGAGAGAGAAGAAATCTTAATCGAATTTATGTCGTTGAAGGCTATATAGACGTAGTTGCTATGTCTGAAAATGGTATTGATAATTCTGTGGCTACACTCGGCATAGCTACAAACCGTTTTCATACACAGGTACTCTTGCAGTTGGTCAAAGAAGTTATTTTTTGTTTTGACGGAGATGATGCCGGTAGGGGAGCGGCTTGGGGAGCTTTAAAAAATGTTCTACCTGTTATCAGTGATGGAGTTGAAATAAAATTCCTCTTTCTTCCTGAGGGCGAAGATCCAGCCAGTCTTTTAGAGAAAGAAAATAAAGACAACTTTGAAGCTAGAATGAAAAAATCCCTACTTTTGTCTGAATATTTTATAGCACGCCTTACAGCTGCCGTTGGAACAGGTTCACTTGAAAAAAAAGCTTCTTTAGCATCAAGGGCTATGGAGTTATTAAGGTCCATGCCTGAAAGTTCTATTAAAAAACTAATGGAAGCTGAAGTTTCAGAAATTACTGGTTTAAGTATTAAAGATATAGAAGAAAGAGCCCAAACAAAATCTATTGATCAAATTAAGAGGAAAAAATTTACGTCCTCAAATAAGAACTCAGATAAACAGGAGAGTTCTTTTGAACCGGGTGGTTTAATCTCTAAAGCACTAGCTGCGTTAGTTTCTTATCCTAATCTTGTTTCAGAAATAAAATCAAAGGAATGGATACAAGAGCTTTCTAGGCCAGAGAGTAACTTATTTTTGCAGGTTATTGAATATTTCCAAACTTCTTCTAATAATCAAGTAGCAGACCTGCTTAGCTCTTTAGAAGTTGATTCTGCTTCCTTTATCGGGACTTTGCTGTCCAGCAACCCTTTGTTAGAAGAAAAAAATTCAGTGGCTTATTTTCAAGATTGTCTTAATGCCCTGAAGAAAGCTAATCCCAGCCAAAGAATTATTGAACTAAAATCAGTTATGGGTAAAGAAAAATTATCAGAAGATGAAACTTTTGAACTTCAACAACATCTATTGTCAAAACTAGAAAGTTTAAATGAAGAGGATAAAGAGTTGCTTAGGGAGTTAAGTCAGAATTGATGGATATAATTGAAAAATAATAATTTGCACCAATATTGTAATTTGAGGATAAAAACTAATATAATTCCCAGCCTTTTTTAAATTAGATATGGCAAGAAAACCAAAAAACAAAACCACTGCAGTAGAAATTGAAGAAACGTCTGTAGAACTCGATGCAGCTCTTTTGAGTGAAGAGGATCTTGAAAATTCTGGCTTACGTGAGTTAGTTGATAAAGGTAAAGAACAGGGATTCCTTACCTACGAAGATATTAATTCAATGTTACCAGAAGATATTTCCGATCCTGATCAGGTAGAGGAGACCATTCAGATGTTGATAAATATCGGTGTGGAGGTTCAGGAGAGACGCCAAGGTGTTGAAGGAGAAGAAGAAACAGCACCAGAAACCGTTCCTGATACTCGAACAACCTTAACAACTGTGGAATCTGAAATTGGCAGGACGACTGACCCAGTTAGACTTTACATGAGAGAAATGGGAACAGTAGACCTGCTTACACGAGAAGGTGAAATAAAAATAGCAAAAAGAATTGAAGAAGGTTATAGAGAATTATTAACAGCTTGTTGTTTTTACCCTGGTATCGTAGATAAAATTTTGGATGACTACCAAGAAGTGGTGAAAGGAGAAAAACGCCTCGCAGAGGTCTTAGTAGGTTTCATGGATAAAGATGATGTAATCCCTCCACCTGCTATAGTTCAAGCTGCTCAACTTGCTAAAGCTCTAGCTGCTAAAGCTCAAGCTGGTAAAGCTCAAGCTGGTAAAAAATCAGATGATGATGATGAACCACCAACTGGACCTGATCCAGTCGAAGTGAAAAAACGATTCAATGCTTTAAAAAGACAATTCAATAAAACAGAAAAAGCTTCATCAAGATCTAGAACAACTAAGAAGGCTCTTGAAGAGCAAAAGAAATTAGGGGAAATATTTAAATTTCTTAAGCTCTCGCCAACCCAATTTGAAGTTATTGCTAAACCTGCTCGTGTCTCTTTAAAGATCATAAGGGAATGTGAGAAAGAGGTTTACAGAATTTTTGTGAAAATAGCCAGAATGCCAAGAAAAGTATTTATTAAGGGCTATTCTGGTAATGAAGCTAACCCAGAATGGGGTATCAAAATGTCGAGAATGAGAAAACCCTGGGCAAAAGTAGCTAAAGAAAACGTAGACGAAATTACCCGTCTACATAACAAGTTAAGTAAGCTAGAAAAAATCATTGGTTTGGATATTTCCAATATCAAAGACATTAATCGAAGGATGTCTATTGGCGAAGCCAAAATAAGAAGAGCAAAAAAGGATATGGTCGAGGCCAACCTGAGGCTGGTTATCTCTATTGCTAAGAAATATACCAACCGAGGATTGCAATTCCTTGACCTAATCCAAGAAGGAAATATCGGTTTAATGAAAGCAGTAGATAAGTTTGAATATCGTAGAGGTTATAAGTTTTCTACATACGCTACTTGGTGGATCCGACAAGCCATTACAAGGTCCATAGCCGATCAAGCTAGAACTATTAGAATACCTGTTCACATGATTGAAACCATCAATAAGTTGAATCGAGTTTCTCGCCAGATGGTACAAGAAATAGGTAGAGAACCTACCCCAGAAGAACTCGGCGTACGCATGGAACTTCCTGAAGATAAAATTCGTCGCGTTCTTAAAATTGCCAAAGAACCAATTTCTACTGAGACTCCAATAGGTGACGAAGATGACACTACTTTGGGAGATTTCATTAAAGACACGGCCATAGCATCTCCTGACGAAGCCGCTACAGAAGATAATTTAACAGAAGCCACAGACGATATTTTAGGGAGTTTAACAGCGAGGGAAGCGAAAGTTTTGAGAATGCGGTTTGGGATCGGTATGAATACAGACCACACACTTGAAGAAGTAGGAAAACAGTTTGACGTAACGCGTGAGCGCATACGTCAGATTGAGGCCAAAGCTTTAAGAAAACTAAGGCATCCCACCCGTTCCTCACATTTAAGAGGCTTTCTGGACGATTAATCCTTTGCAGATGCCACTAGACCATAGTTAAATTAACTCAAGGGCCCTTAGCTCAGTTGGTTAGAGCAGTGGACTCATAATCCATTGGTCCCAGGTTCGAGTCCTGGAGGGCCCACCATAATCAAAATGCCTTACTTATTAGTATTTACTTTTTTAGCTTTAGTCTTGTGGGTAAGCCACGCAGCAGTTGCGTTAATTTTAGGAATTTTGCTGTCATTTCTTATTTCTCTTCCCGATGACTTCGTCACCAGAAAGATCGGTACCAAAGTATTGCAGACTGGAATTGTTTTCTTGGGTGGCAGCATCAGCATTCCTCAAGTGGCGTCTATTAGTAGTAGTTATCTGCCCTGGGTTTCACTTTTTGTCTTGGTTACTTTTGTGTTGGCTATTGGAACGGGAAAATTGTTGGGAGTGAGTAAAAAACAATCCTACTTACTGGCTGCTGGTACCGCCATTTGTGGAGGTACTGCCATAGCTGCAGTAGCTCCAGTCATAAAAGCAAAACCCGAAGAACTGCTTACGGCTTTGTCAATTGTTTTTATCTTAAATGCTCTGGCTGTAATTTTTTTCCCTTTTGTAGCTAACTGGATAGGTTTGACCCAAGAGCAGTTCGGCACTTGGGTGGCCCTAGCCATTCATGACACGGCTTCAGTAATCGGCGCGGCGTCCGTTATGGGTGACCATGCTGTGGAAGTTGCGGCTACTTTAAAGCTTGGACGTACTTTATGGATTGTTCCTTTGGTATTGTTTTCAGCTTGGTATTTTAGAGAGAAAAAATCTACTCTTGGTGTCCCCATCTTTGTTCTTTTCTTTGCTTTGGCCGTAACGCTCAATTCTATCCTGTCCCCTTCCGAACCAATAAGCTCATTGTTGAAAGAAATTAATAGAATTTGTTTATTAACTGGTCTATTTTGCATTGGTACCCAAATAGACCAACCTGCAATCAAGCAAATTTCTGCGAAACCCCTTCTTTTGGCAGTCTCCATTTGGGCTTTGGTTATTCCGATTTCCCTGTGGGTGGTTTAATGAGTTGCAATCAAACAACAGAAAATTCACACTGTCATACTATGGTTAACAACATTGATCTGCTTTTGAAAACAGGATGCGCATTTTTTCTGTCTTTTCTTATTGCTTTTCTAAGTTTCAACCTTTTCGGACATGGCACCGGGGGTTCGGTTTCTCAAGATGAAATTGATAAACGGGCCATTAACTTTCCTGACACACAGCAGTATCTAACCCTGATTACCGACTTACATACCCACTCTGTTTTTTCTGACGGCCATGTATGGCCCAATATTAGGGTGTTAGAGGCACTTCGAGATGGCATCGATGCCTTAGCTATTACCGAACATCTGGAGCATCAACCTCACAGAACTGATATCCTAAATCCTGATAGAAATAAAGCTTATGAGGAAGCGAAAGCGGCAGCAGGAAGAAAAGATATTCTGATAGTTAATGGATCTGAAATCACTCGCGATATGCCGCCTGGCCACATCAATGCAATATTTATTAAGGACGCTAACAAACTTTTTAACATAGATCCCCCTAAAAATGATAAGACCCAAGAAATTTTGAATGAAAGAATTCGAGAGATGAAATGGGGGAATGACTTAGAAAAGGAATATTACTCTTTAGCCAATATATGGCCAGCAGAAGAAGCAATTGAAACTGCCAACCGGCAAGGAGCTTTTTTATTTTGGAATCACCCCATGTGGACTTCTCAATCTCAGGATGGAGTGGCTCGACTTACTCCAATGCACAAGGATCTCATAGCAAAAGGTTACTTGCACGGGATTGAAGTCGTGAACGGGAACTCGTATTCGGAGGAAGCATTTCAGATTGCCATAGAGAATAATCTCGCAATCATTGGTACATCAGATGTTCACAATTTAATTGACTGGGATTACAAACCTCATCTAGGCGGACACAGACCAGTAACATTGATCTTTGCTAGATACAAGAACATCACTTCCATCAAACAGGCTTTATTTGAAAGACGCACAGTGATCTGGTTTAAAAACAAATTGTTTGGGCTGAAAGAAAATCTTGATCCCCTGTTAAATGCAAGTTTGTCTATAGAATCTGCTTCGTATTTACCTGGTACGAAAATAGTAGGCCTGACAATCAGTAATATTTCGGATGCTAAATTTCTCTTAAAAAATGCTTCAGGTTACACCTTTGCCAATAGTGATGACCTTGTGGAAGTTCCGGCTCAAGGAACTAAATACCTTCAAGTTAAAACGCTAGAGAAGATTAATTTGCTGACATTAAATTTTGGAGTATTGAACGCGTTGATTGCTCCCGGAAAGCACGCAAATATAAGCTTAAAAATAAGGATTTATTAAACAAAGCAATCCATGAAAGCTTTTTGGGTAGTCAGATGTCATGTGACGGACAAGGAAGCATATACAAACTATGTTGAACTAGCTGGAACAGCCATTGAAAAACACGGTGGTCAATTCCTGGTCCGGGGCGGGAAACAGATTGAAGTCGAAGGCGAGGGTTTCGAACGTACCGTGTTGGTGGAATTCAAATCTCTAGAGCAAGCACAGGCCTGCTATTTATCCGAAGAATATCAAGCAGCCCACAAAGTTCAAGAGCAGGCTGCTCAGAGACTTGTGGTGATGGTGGAAGGTCTTAACTGAGCATGCGCTCAGTTTCTTCCCAGAGTCGACTAGCTTCTTCTGAATCCACGGCCCAATTGTTGACGCCTGTGAAGCGGTCTCCCCCATCCTCCTCTTTGATAGCCACGTCGCAATTTTCGCAATAAACGCCGCCAATATTATCAAGTTTGGGGCTGGTTGCTGCCCACAGGGTAGTAGAAGCCCCTTGTGTAGGTGTTTTAAACATTTTAGCCACTCGTTCAGTTGGTTGGCCGTCTTCTCCCATCCAACCAAGGGCTACCATTTCTTCGTTTTCTAAATGTCTTTGTAAAGGCGTTATAATGCCACCTGGATGCACTCCAAAAGCTCTGATACCCCTATCTTGCATGCGTTTATCCACTTCGATTGCCAACAGACTTGAGGCCGTTTTAGATTGTCCATAAGCTACCCATTTGTCGTAGTCTGATTCGTTAAAATGAATGTCATCCCAACGAATGGCAGATATTTTATGTCCAGTTGAAGAAAGAGTTACCAATCTAGCACCGTTGGCAGCTTCCATTAACGGCAAAAGGCCTTTAGTGAGAATAAAATGGCCAACTTGATTAACCGCGAATTGCAGTTCCCATCCTTCCGGGGTTCGCATTTCAGGACAAGCCATCACCCCTGCGTTATTAATCAGAATATCAAGTGAGGTATGTACCGAGGAAAAATCATCGACAAAATTCTGGACAGATTTGGGATCAGCGAGATCCATCTTTGTAATATTATCGGAAGACACAATGCCATCCAATTCTTTGAGTGCGATGTTAGTTCTACGTGCCGGTACAAAAACTTTGGCTCCAGCTTCAACTAAGGCACGACTCGTTTCAAGGCCAATGCCGGAGTAACCACCAGTAACCAAAGCGGTTTTACCGTTCAGGTCGATATTTGACATTACTTCTGAAGGTTCGCTTTTAGCTCCAAAACCTGAACTAAGAGGTTTTTGTTGATTTGAAATCATAGTGTTGTACATACTATCAAAAATGTTGAAAAAGAACTTTAATACAAACTTACAAGAGAAAAGAACTTGAAAACTGATACTGTCATTATCGGAGCGGGTGTTGTGGGCCTTGCCATAGCAAGAGAAATTGGAAGAAAAGGTCATGAGGTAATTATTCTTGAAAAGCACTTTCGGGCTGGTGAAGAAACTTCTTCTCGGAATTCAGGTGTTATTCATTCGGGGATCTATTATCCAACTGGATCTAAAAAAGCAATCCTGTGTGTAGAAGGTAATAATTTATTATACGAATACGCTCAGAAAAGGAATATTGCACACAGGAACACAGGGAAAATAGTCGTTGCTACAACTGCTGAAGAAATAAACAAATTGGAATTCTTATTTCAGAGGGGAACTGATAATAATGTTAAAGGTCTCAAGCTTCTTACAAAAAACGATGTTGTCAAACTACAAGCAGAGATCAGAGCAGAACAGGCTTTGTATTGTCCCAGTTCTGGAATTATTGACGCAGCTGCATTAGTTCAAAGTCTTGAAGCAGAACTGCAAGAGCAAGGGATAATCACAGCCTTCAATTCAATGGTAGAACAGATAGAAGTTAAAGGTTCTTCTGGGTTCACGGTCAAAGTAAGAACAGAAGAAAGTTTTTCTATTGAAGCTGAGAAAGTCATTAATTCAGCTGGCTTAAATGCAGTTCACCTAGCCAGCAAAATTAAAGGGATTCCAGAAGGAGTTATTCCCAAAGCCTATTTTGCAAAAGGACACTATTTCCAGCTAAGCGGAAAACACCCCTTTAATGACTACTTGGTTTACCCGTTGAATGACAGAGATGGTCTAGGGGTACATGTAAGTGTCGATATCAGCGGAAAAGCAAGATTCGGACCAGATGTTACATGGGTAAAAGAATTAGATTATAGCTTTAATAAATCTCTCAAAGACAAGTTTGTTGAAGCTATACAATCTTATTGGCCTGCTTTAAATCCTGATAAATTGCTACCGGATTACACTGGCATTAGGCCAAAGATCTACGGTCCAGAAGATGAGCCTGCAGATTTTCTAATACAAACTTCCAAGGAGCATCAAGTAGAGGGTTTGGTGAACTTACTAGGCATAGAAAGCCCTGGATTAACTTGTTCCTTTTCCATAGCAAGAGAAGTTGTTAAAGCTTTATTTTAATTAAGACTGATAAAGGACTTGTATTCAGACATATCCCAATTGGGGTATCTCAGTTGGGCTAGGGCAAGAGTTTCGTCAGTCCAGAATGAATCCCCAGGAAGAGGGACTCCGAAACAACTCAGCTGGTCTGGAGAGGCGTGTTCAAAAATTTTATGCCAAGGTTTAGTAAAATGCCAGGGCCACGCCGTGTAGCCAATGGCATCGTTCCCGGCTTTCTTAAAACATGAAGTAACTGCGTAGCGATAACCTCCTGGGGCTGTAAGGTTAGTACCTCGATGAAAGACGTCTATTCCATAAGCCAACAAAGTTCCAGCGGGTCCTGCGGCACTGCGTTCAAAACTTCTTAATTCTTTCTGATGCGAAAGGTCTTCTCGGTGCTTGAGAAATCGCTTGAGGCCATCAAAATTTTTACTGTCGCTACGATTGACGTAGTGAGTAGGGCCGTGGGCTTCGGTGACGTCTGTAAAATAAATAATAAAGGCAATGGAATTAAAGCATTCATCTTCAGAAGGTACGGTGAGTGTGTGATTGCCAAAATCACAATGAAAAGCCTGATCAAAGTCTGCTTCGCCAGTGAATTTAGCCCAAGCCTGAGCTTGATACAGTTTAACGTCTTCCGTATTCAGAGCCGATCGAGCAAAGACGATTAACGCTGGATGTACTGCTATGAGATTGAGAGCATGAGAACAATCAAAGGGTATGTTTTCAAAGTTTCTGAATTGCTCCATAGTGGTTTTGCCCATCTTCTTACCCGAGAGTTGCAAGGGCAGCTTATTGCCTACTTCACCTAGTCGCTTTTTTTTAAGAGCTTCGGCTTCAACTTTTCGATCAGGAAAAATAATGTCAAAGTCTGCTATCACCTCAGCTATTTCCTCCTTTTCAAAGAACTCGGGAACGACGACGGCACCTTCTCGACGCCAAGTCTCTACATGTTCACTGGTATATCTTTTTTCCATAAAAATTCCTTTATTCCTTTATGGCGGCTTGAATTTCTTCGTTTATGTCTTTAATCCAAGCGCTGACAGTATCATAAAAAACAAAAGGTATAAGCGCATGGATTAAGGCTATCAAAGCCAGGAAAATTAAAATTATGGATAAGTTGAAGGCTTTAACACCATGTTGAATATAATTCTGTTTTGCTTCATTCAGGTGATTGAAATTAATCATCTTAAAGTCCCTCCAGTCTAATGCTGTTAAGAATCTTCCATTCTATATTTGTTGGATCAAAAGAAACCAAGTAAAAGGTATCAACCACAAAATTGCCTTCTAAATTAGGCAGTTCTTTTAATAGGCTTTGTTTTTTTTCGTGGGCTTCTTTTCCATAATAAAGACTTAAGTGGGGCATAAACTCTAGATTTTCTGTGTTAAGAATGTCACAAATTTTGACTCTAACTCTTTTCAGCTCTTCATTAAGTTCGACAGCCACGTAGAAAGCCTGAAAAAAGTAATCCTTCATTCCATAGCCTTTAAAAAATACCTTAAATGGTGAAAAGCTTTTACTGAGTCCTAGTTCTACGTTTTTGATTTCAGAAGGATTTAAATTAAACGCACCGGCCAAAGTCATGTGTAAAGGAAATTTAGGACCATTTAGGTGTGTGTTTATTTCTTTTTTGGTGCTTAAAATTAAAGGCACTTCTTCCTTTTTTGGCATTGCCCAGAGAGTTAATAAGGACTCTTGTTGTGATTTTTGTTTGGTGACTCTCTTTGTTGTCATGATTAAGTCCTTCTTGGAAATATACGAATCACCAAGCTAAAAATACTACGTATATCAACCCTAATGAGATAAGTATTCTTTTCACGAACAGTATCTTAGTGATTCCACCATGCCTGATCGGAAAAAGCTCGCATGTCTATTTCATGACTCCATGAAGACCTATGCTGTTGGGCCAAGTGAAAATAGGTATCAGCTATTTCAGCTGGGAGTAGCAGACCGTCATGCTCCATGCCCCGAGTTTTTCTCAATTCTTGATATCTTTCAGGACCGAGCATCTTTCCAAGAGTATCGGGTGCATCGACAGCTCCGTCGATAATGATGTGGGCTACGTGGATGCCTTTGGCAGAAAACTCTGCGTTCAAAGATTGGCATAACATGCGTCTTCCCCCCATAGCCGCTGCGTGTGAATGCTGATTGCCATTGCCACGCATGGCTGCAGTAGCAGAGGTGACCAAGATGGTGCCTTTGCCTCTGGCTTCCATCAACGGGCAAATCACCTGCGCAGTTCTAAACAGTCCAAAAGTAGCCATACGCCAAGCCCATTCAAATTCCTTATAACTGGTTTCTTCGAGCGATTTCATACCCGTTTGAGCTCCTAAGTTATAGACGACAACTTCAATGGGCCCAATATCAGCCTCAATGGAAGTTATCATCTTTTCAATGCTGTTGTCTTCTACGGCGTTTAACAAGAAACCTGAGGCAGATCCACCCGCTTCCTCAATTCCCTTGACAAGCCGATTCAGGCCTTCTTCATCACTGCGTCGGCACAAACAAGCGTGATAGCCTTCTTTCGCGAAACGGCCTGCAACGGTTCCACCAATACCTGCTCCTGCTCCTATTACTAAACAAACTGGTTTCATGATTATCCTCTCCTAGTTAAAATCATATAATAAATTAGCAGGACATACAGAAAAATGAAAGTACCCACCATTGATCTCCAAAAACCAGACTCGGGTCAACTAAAGAATTTGGATGCCGCTTGTCGTGATCATGGCTTTTTCTTAATAAAAAACCATGGCATAAGAGATGCGATAAGTGAGATGTGGGATGCTTCGAACTGGTTCTTTAATCAGACTCGGGGTGACAAATTAAGCATTATTAGAACTGAAGAAAAACCCCTAGGCTTTTACGACCGAGAATTAACGAAACGCATGCGCGATCTGAAAGAAGTTTTTGATTTCATAGAGCCTAGGCCTGGCAAGGAAGACATCAATCAGTGGCCTGAAGACAAGGGTTTCAAAGAAGCCATGGAGAGTTTTTTTCAGGCAGCTTCAAAAATAGCTGAAAAGACTCTTGAGCTAGTGTTTAAAGCCTTGGTTACGGATTTGAATTCTATTAATGCCCCAATTGGTGATGCTCATACCAGTACGGTAAGATTGAACTATTATCCGGTGGGTGATCCTCTCTCCACAAAGGAACAAGATGAAGTTAATAAACTTGGAGATATGGCACTGCATCACCATACTGACCCGAACATACTCACGCTTCTTTTACAGGACATGACCGGGGGTCTGCAAACAAAATCAAGTGAAGAAGGCTGGATTGATGTGCCGCCCGAAGAAGATACCATCGTAGTGAATCTAGGCGATACAATGCAGGTATGGACCAACGATCAATACGTAGCAGCCATGCATCGAGTTGTTCCTCGTACAACAACAGATCGTTACAGTACTCCTTACTTTTACAATCCTTTACGCGAGGCAATCCTCGAACCTATCAGTGGACTTTCAGAAGGAGAACCCAAGTACAGACCTTTTGCTTGGAAGGACTATATTCGTGCACGAGTTGAAGATAACTATGCTGATCTTGGCGAAGACGACATCCAAATAGAACGATTCCGCATCGCTTAAGAGTTTTTAATCATTGACTGAATGAAAAGGACTTCAGAATCATCAAAGGCTGAACCATCAGTTCTGAATATGTCATGAAACCAAATTTCGGGTTCTGGGATAGGGTCTTCAAGAGTTAGGAATTTTTTTTCTTGCTTCAATTTTTGTAGATCTGCAATCGTTGACCACCCAAAATGGGTTTGACTTTTACCTGCCACCAGGCCCCAGTTGTAACAGCCCACTTCATATTTTTTAAATATAGGTAAGCTAAATTCAAAAGTTGTGCCGAACTCTCTGGCCATATATTCGGTGCAAATCATAGGTCGGTTTAGTTTTAGGTGCTTCTTGATGACTTGTTCTAATTTTGTCCCTTCATAACAATGAAAAGTTATAACATCCGAGTTAACTCTATTGAGTTCAATAATCCCATCACTTCCAGATCCATCCAGACAAGCTGTCAGAGGTTGAGAGGGTCGGACCTCATGGGACCACTCCCACGCTAACTTCAACAGAGTCAGGGATTGTGTTCCAACACCGAACTGGCCTGGCTCATTGTAAATATCCCACATCAGTATTCTTTGATCCTCTGAAAACTTAGTTAAGACACCCTGTACAAAATCTTTTAGACGAATTAGTTCTTCTCCAGCCTTTTCTGAATGCACCGCATGCACCAGTTCAACTCCAGGGCTTTGCTTCCATCCGGAGTTGTGAACTCCAATCACGGGCAGGGGCTGTTTACCTGTCTTTGGATAAGGTCTGTGACAGTCATCAAATAAAACCAAGATAGGTCTGATGGAGTATTTGTTGCAGATATTTAGAAAGTTATCCAAACGAACGCAGAATCTTTTTGGGTCATGGCTCCACAGTAGGTCGTGAAGATAAACCCTCAAGCTGTTAAAACCTAAACTTCTGGCCCATCCGACCTCTCTTTCTATAGTCTCTTTATCATAGGTTTCTTGTTGAAACATTTCTAACTGGTTGATGGCACTGCTGGGCAAAAAGTTACAGCCTACTAACCAAGGTTGGTCAACATACCAAGCTTTTGCTTGTTGCTTACTCCACCTAGTCAATGTTCAACTGAGAGTTTAATTTATAACTGCTAGAGTTAATCCATCTCCAATCGGGACCATAGATACAGATACTCTTTTATCATTGGCGATAAATTCATTTAGTTTTCTAATAGCCTTGGTGTCATCATCATTTCTTTCGGAATCAATTACTGATCCACCCCACAAAACATTATCTATCGCTATTAATCCTCCTTTTCGGACCAGTCTTATACATTGTTCATAGTAGGCTGGATAATTTGCTTTATCGGCATCTATAAATGCAAAATCAAAAGAACCTTCTTGACCTTCAGCGAGTAAAGCATCCAAGCTTTCAAGTGCTGGGCCGAGCTTTAAACTAATCTTATGTGCAACTCCAGCTTGTTCCCACTTTTCCTTGCCCATAGATGTCCACTCTTTAGAAATATCGCAAGCAATAACTTCTCCATCTTCGGGCAGAGCTAATGCAACAGCCAATGCACTGTAGCCGGTAAAGGTGCCTATCTCAATTGTTCTCTTTGCTGACATTAATCTAATTAAGTTTCCCATTAATGCCCCTTGTTCTGGACATATCTGCATCATGGATTGTGGTAATTTGGCAGTTTCAAGTCTCAATTCTTTAAGAGCTGGATGTTCTGAAATCCCTTTTTCCCAAAGATAATCACGTAAGTTAGTTGTGTAATTTAAAATTCCTGTAGACATATTTACTCCTCGACCCTAAATATAACAAAATCATATTCCTTTTAGGAATCCTATCTCCTCAATCAACCAAAATAAAAAAGATTGGTGGTATTATGGTATTTTCATTTTTTTGGAGATAGATATGACCTATGCACCTGATAATCGTGCTTTCTATGATGCTGATAGCCATGTGATGGAATTACCCAATTTCATCATAGACTATGCTGACGAAAAATTTAAAGACCTGATACCCCCTGTTAGCTATCAAGCAAGCCTTGTCACAGATGAAGAAGTAGAAGAGATTCTTGCAAATGGAGGTAAACACACTAAAGAGCACATAGAAACTCAAATTGCTTTAGGAGATAATTTAATTGCAGAGTCTAAAGAAATCCAAGCACTTGGTGCTTTTGATAGGACAGATCGAAGCAAGGCTTTGGACATGCTAGGGTTTAAGAAGCAATTAGTATTTTCAACTCATAGCGTGGTTACACCTTTTAGAGATGTGAGGGGTAAGGCCAAATATGTTGAAAAGTTAGTTCCTAAAATAAGTCCTGAGTTGAGATATGGAGCAACTAGAGCACACAATCGAGCTATGTCAGATTTTTGTTCACAAGATTCAAGGTTAATGGGTGTGGGCGTAGTCCCGCTCCATGAACCAGATCTTGCTATGGAAGAGCTTGATTTAGCTATCAAATCAGGTCTGGAAGCAATATGGATCCCGCATTATGCTAGTGGAGATCGATCACCTGGCCATATTGAATTAAATCCTTTTTGGGAAAGGCTAGAAAGTAACAATATTCCTTTTCTTTTGCATGTAGGCGGCTCACCCCTTCAATTGGATAGAAGTTGGAATAACAATGGGAAGCCACCAAGCAAAGATTGGATGGGTGGTGGAGAAAATGTACGGGCAAAAGATATGGTAGTTATGCACCAAGGACCTGAAACATTTATTTCTATGATGGTATTAGATGGAGTGTTTGAAAGATATCCAAACTTAAGAGGAGCAAGTGTTGAGTTAGGAGCAGGATGGGTACCTGAAATGTTGGAACGATTGGATTGGGTAGTCAAAAGTTGGAAAAAAGTTGATAAAAACTTAGATGACATTTCAAGAAAACCTTCTGAGCAATTAACTCAACAAATGGCTTTTACACCGTATGTTTTTGAGAATATAGGAAATTTGATTGATAATTCAAATCCTAATCTGTACCTCTTTTCAAGTGATTACCCCCATGTGGAGGGAGGCCGGGATCCCATTGGAAGATTTGAAAGCTCTTTAGGAGATCGAGCAGAAGATATCAAAAATCTTTTTTACACAGAGAATTTTTTAAGGATTTTTCCCGAAGCTAGAGTCTAGTCAAAGACATTTATGGCGCACTACGTCATTGCCCAAATAGAAATAATTGATCGAGCCGAGTATGCAAAATATGAAGCTGGCTTTATGGATATCTTTTTAACTTACAAAGGTAAGATATTAAGTGTGGAAGAAAATGAGCATTTATTAGAAGGTCAGTGGCCATTTACAAGGACAGTACTGATCGAATTTCCTTCTCAAGAAGATGCGTTAGATTGGTATAAATCTGAAGAATATCAGACTTTAGCTAAACATCGGTTTTCCGCCAGCACTGCCAATATTATTATTGTTAGTGGGTTAGATTAGATATGAAAAATCTCTACTCAGTCTTGAGGCTTATAAGTAAGGATTGGCATTCTAGACCTTGGTGGATGAACCTGACATTTTACTTTTGCTTATACATGACTTTTATTTACTTACCTTTTGATTTATTTTTGAAACCAGTAGACGGAGATGAAGAAATCTGGTTTGGCTTCACTTTAACTGGATGGTGGGCAAAAGCTACCGAACCTTTGCATTGGCTAATTTATGGATTGGGAGCTTATGGTTTTTGGCGAATGAAGACTTGGATGTGGCCATGGGCCAGTGTTTACGTGGCTCAAATTGTTATCGCAATGTTCGTTTGGAATATTTTGAATGACATGGGCAGTTTGATGTCTGCATTTATTTCCGCTTTAATTTTTTCTATGCCAATGATCGCTTTGTGGCGTTCAAGACAGAAATTTATCAACTAAATAGAAACTCTTTAAAGAAGCTCAAATAAAATTACCTACTTAACCTTCTTTTAAGACGCCCTCTAACAAAACACTTGCTGTCATATTAACCTCCTTCTAGATATCATTATTATAATGTTAATTCTTGATTAACTTATTATGAAAAGATTCCTTTTCTATACACTTTTACTAATACTGATTGTTGTTTCAGCTACTCAATTCACACTACCCAGTAGACAAAGCACAAACCAGGATTTCGATGATCCTAACTATGTAGAATTTAAGTCTGGTGTTCGCCGATTACGTGATGGTACTGTTGAAGTCTCCAGTCTAGTAAACATGCCAGATGTCACATCAAATATGTTCCGATGGTGGTTTTCAGATTATCTGCAAACTACTGAACATTATAAAATGTGGCATCCTGAAGATCATGTGTGGATGGATTGGGAACACAAAAAAACGGGTGAAATTGTTGGCTCCCATCACCTTGTACATGAGTACATTGGAGGTCAAATGAGTAAACTTCGGATCCAGTTCACATGGCCTCAGGAGATCCTTGGCTTTGATCCTAGTGACGAAAATACTGTAGTACTCTGTGCTCAAGTTGGCGAACTTGACTCTAGCTTGAACATTGCTGAGATGTGCCATGTTGCCCGGAATATGCCTTGGGGTTCAGAACTTCGTTCTCGCTTTTGGCTGGGTGTGGTTTCGGATCGAGAGGCTGTTGATTGGCAGAATTTTTTACTTTCCTTTGTTGCTAATAACCCAATTACTCGACGGTTCACAGTGTCTGAGGCTGAGGGGCTTGCTTTACAAAAACACTGTATCGAAGAAATGAGTTACCTTGCAGACATACTTCCGGTCATCTATAAAGAAGATTAATCCATGAATTAACATAAAATCAAAAGAGGTTTTAGAAATGTTGTTATCACAATTTCCAAGAATACATTTAGCTCACCTTCCTACACCCTTGGAATTCCTACCTCGACTAAGTAAACATCTAGGCGGGCCAAATATTTATGTGAAAAGGGATGATTGTACTGGTTTAGGTACAGGAGGTAATAAGACGCGTAAGCTTGAATTTTTGATAGCAGATGCGATAGAAAAGAAAGCCACTTCAATTATTACCCCAGGAGCAATTCAATCTAACCATGCTCGTCAGACTGCCGCCGCTGCTTGTAAAATTGGAATGAAGTGCGAATTGGTTTTTGAAAAAAGAACCGATAATCCAACTGAACTTTATCTTAATTCCGGCAATGTATTTTTAGATTATCTATTCGGCGCAAAAATTCGAGTAGTTGATAAAGGTTCAGATATGGAAGCTGAGATGCAAAAGGTTGCAGAAGAACTCAGAAACAAGGGAGAGGTGCCTTACATCATCCCTGTAGGGGGGTCCAATCCTGTGGGCGAGCTGGGCTACGTGGATTGTGCACTCGAAATTATTAAACAAACGAACGAACGTGATTTAGTTATTCACCATATTATTCATGCCACTGGTAGTGGTGGAACACAATCAGGACTTATTTGTGGTTTAAAGGCTATGAAGAGTGAGATTCCATTGCTTGGTATCAGCGTTAGTGCACTGAAGTCAGATCAAGAAGAAAAAGTGTTTAACTTGGCTTGCAATACTTCTGAATACTTGGGGTTATCCGGTATTATTAAACGCGAACATATTGTTGCCAACAGTGATTATGTTGGCAAGGGATACGGAATGCCTACTAAAGAGATGAATGATGCCCTTATTATGCTTGCTCGTCTTGAAGGAATGTTATTCGATCCAGTCTATACTGGCAAAGCGTTAGCAGGCATGATCAGTTTGATATCTGATAATTATTTTAATAACGATGAAAACATTCTCTTCATTCATACTGGAGGAACTGCAGGTCTTTTTGCCTACCAAGATCAACTAAATATAGGAAAAAAGGATTAAAGCTTGATGCCCCCTATAGGACTCGAACCTAAGAGTTTTTTTTAATCTTGTATCCGACCACTTAAGTTATACCTTCTTAAAAAGTTAACGAGAAAACTACTTAAAAGGTTCTGTCTTTTCAGTTCAATATCTAAATTAAATTATTTAATCATCCATCCAGTGCTTATGAGAGTAACTTTTGGGCTTGATCAAAACTCCACCATTACTTAATAATCAATAAGTTTTTATAAATTATTAGAATATTTTTTTAATTCTGATTAATAAGTTTAAAATGTGTTTTAAATTTAATTTAATGTAGGAGTAAATTGCATATGGCTAAAGATAGCGAAAGCAAATGCCCTGTTTTAGGAAGATCTCTACACACCTTAGGTTCAAGATCAAACCAGCACTGGTGGCCAAACCAATTGAACTTAAATATTCTTCACCAACACGATAAAAAGTCTAATCCCATGGGCGAAGATTTTGATTATCGAGAAGAGTTTAAAAAACTTGACTATGATGCTCTAAAGAAAGATCTAAACGATCTTATGACAGACTCACAGGATTGGTGGCCTGCTGACTATGGACATTATGGTCCTTTCTTTATTCGTATGACTTGGCACGCCGCAGGCACGTATAGAATTGGCGATGGTCGTGGCGGTGGCGGTACTGGTGCACAGCGTTTTGGTCCTCTTAACAGTTGGCCAGATAATGGCAACTTGGATAAAGCACGTCGACTCCTTTGGCCTATTAAACAAAAGCATGGTAAGAAGATTAGCTGGGCAGACTTGTTGATTCTAGCAGGTAATGTAGCTATTGAATCAATGGGTGGTAAGACCTTTGGTTTCGGTGGCGGACGTCCAGATATTTGGGCACCAGAAGAAGATATCTACTGGGGTATAGAAGACGAATGGCTCGGCAACAAACGCTATACGGGTGAACGTGATCTTGAAAATCCACTTGGCGCAGTGCAGATGGGTTTAATTTATGTTAATCCAGAGGGTCCAGACGGTAATCCAGATCCACTTGCAAGTGCGAAAGACATTCGCGAAACATTTCGTCGTATGGCAATGAATGACGAAGAAACTGTTGCTCTTACTGCAGGCGGACACACCTTTGGTAAGGCACACGGTGCAGGCGATGATGCTCTTGTTGGCGCTGAACCAGAAGAAGCCCCAGTCGAACAAATGGGACTGGGTTGGAAAAATGCGCACGGTTCAGGTAAAGGACGTGACAGTATTACAAGTGGCATCGAAGGTGCCTGGACTGCTAATCCTACTCAATGGGACAACGGCTATTTTGATCTCCTGTTAGGATACGAATGGGAACTAGTTAAGAGCCCTGCAGGCGCACACCAATGGCATGCTGTAAATCCTAAAGAAGAAGATCTTGCACCAGATGCAGAAGATGCTTCAATCCGGGTACCAACTATGATGACAACAGCAGATATGGCGATGCGTGAAGATCCAATCTACAAAGAGATCTCAAAACGTTTCCATGAGAACCCAGACGAGTTTGCAGATGCATTTGCTCGTGCGTGGTTTAAACTACTGCATCGTGATATGGGTCCTCTCACGCGTTATATGGGTCCGGAAGTTCCTGAAGAAGAACTTATTTGGCAAGATCCTGTTCCAGCAGGCAACACTGACTATGATGTAGATGCTGTTAAGGCACGTATCGCAGAGAGTGGATTGACTGTTCAAGAGATGGTAGAAACTGCTTGGGCAAGTGCATCAACATTCCGTGGTTCTGATATGCGTGGCGGTGCAAATGGTGCTCGCATTCGTCTGGCTCCACAGAAAGATTGGGAAGCAAACAAACCAGAGCAACTTGCTCGTGTATTAGGTGTGCTTGAAGGTATTGCTGCAGACGCTAGTGCGTCAGTAGCAGATGTTATTGTGCTTGCTGGTAATGTTGGCCTTGAGCAAGCCTCCGGTACAAGTGTTCCATTTACTCCAGGTCGTGGAGATGCTACACAAGAACAAACTGATATAGAATCATTTGCCGTTCTTGAACCTATTACTGATGGTTTCCGCAACTATCAAAAGACAGAGTCTATAGTTAGCCCAGAAGAAATGATGCTTGACAAGGCTCAACTACTTGGACTTACAGCATCAGAAATGACAGTGCTTGTAGGTGGTATGCGAACCCTAGGTATCAGTGCCGATGGTCACGGTGTATTCACTGATACACCAGGCAAGTTAACCAACGACTTCTTTACCAATCTCCTTGACATGAAAGTAGAATGGAAGCCAACCGGTAGCAATTCCTATGAAGCAACTGATCGTTCTTCAGGTGAAACGGTAAGAACTGCTACACGAGTTGATCTTGTTTTTGGTTCTAACTCCCAGCTTCGAGCTATCTCTGAAGTCTACGGATGTGAAGATTCAAAAGAGAAGTTCTCGAAAGACTTTGTTGCTGCATGGAATAAGGTAATGAATCTTGACCTTTTTTGATCTCGAGACTTAAGAAGATCTAAAAATGGCGGAGCTGGTTCTAATTTTTAACCAGAAGCTCCAGGATTCATTATCGATCAAGGGTCAATCTTTTCTTTCCTTTAGCCATCGCAATTTGAAGATGAAAGAAAAAAGAAGGAGGTATAAAATAAAGTTCCTATTTAGAGAAAAATAAAATCATCGAGGAACTAATTGACATCATTAAGATAGAAAAAAAGGCGTATATACAAAAAACATCACCAATAATTTTAATTGGTGGTGTGGGCAGAATACTTTGGCTTCTTTCTACAGAATCTAATTCAAAGCAATTTAATCCTATTATTAAAGAACTTTCGATTTTTAATTTAGAGAAGACATGACTGGATGTTTAGAACACTATGATGTAATTGTTATTGGTTCAGGACCCGGGGGTTATGTTTCTGCTATACGTTGTTCTCAATTAGGCTTAAAAACATTATGTATTGAGAGATGTGGAGATAGTGATAAGCCAATACTTGGAGGCACTTGTCTTAACGTTGGATGTATACCGTCTAAAGCACTTTTAGATAGTAGTTATAAATTCTTTCAAGCTGAGAAAGAACTTAAGTTTCACGGGATACTTATGGAAAAACTTTCTGTTGACGTAATAGAGATGCAGAAAAGAAAGGAGAAAATTGTATTAGCTCTGACCAAAGGGGTGCAGGGTCTATTTAAATTAAACCATGTCGATTCAATACAAGGAGAAGCTTTGGTTGAAGGAGTTGGTAAAGTTTCAGTGATGAAACCTGATAATTCTAAGGTTGATTTAACAGCAGACTATATAATTATCGCCACTGGTTCTCGACCAATAGAGTTACCAAGTATTTCATTTGATCAAAAATCAGTTCTCACTTCAACAGAAGCATTAAACCTTCAAAAGGTTCCAGAAAGGTTAGCAGTAATAGGAGCAGGAGCAATCGGTTTAGAAATAGGAAGTATTTGGTCTCGATTAGGTTCAGAGGTTGAAATTCTAGAAACTTTAAAAGATTTTTTACCTTCTGCCGATAAGCAAATATCTTCAGAGGCTTTAAAAATATTAACTAAACAAGGAATTACCATCAAATTGGCTGTAAATGTCCAAAGTGCTGAAATAACAAATGATGAGGTAACCGTTAAGTATGTTGATGAATCGGGAGAGCAAGAATTAATCGTTGATAAATTAATTGTAGCAGTGGGCAGAACACCGGCTATCCAAAATGTGCTAGGACAAAACTCTGGTGTTGAAATAGATGATAAAGGTTTTATTAAAGTTAATTCATCTTGTGAAACGAGCAAGGTAAATATTTACGCAATTGGAGATACGGTTTATGGACCTATGTTGGCTCACAAGGCGACAGAAGAAGGGATGATGGTAGCGGAAAATATTGCTGGAGAGTCTATTGAGATAGATTATGAAAGAATTCCTGCCGTCATTTACACACACCCAGAAATTGCTTGGGTAGGTTTGACCGAAGAGCAAGCTAATGATAATGGTCTAGAAATAAAGACTGGTTTTTTTCCTTTCTCCGCAAACGGAAGGGCATTAACATCAAGCGAAGGAATAGGATTTGTAAAAGTTATTGCTGATGCAAAGGATGATTCTATTCAAGGAATTCATGTTATCGGACCAGCTGCGGCAGATATTGTTCAACAAGGGGTGATAGCAATGAACCTTGAAAGTACCGCAGAAGATTTATCATTGACCATGTTTAGTCACCCAACTTTTTCAGAAGCTTTCCACGAAGCAGCTTTATTTATTAGGGGGAAAGCAATTCAAATCAGTAACAGAAAGAGATAAATTTACAAAAAAACTAATAATATGATTAACAATTCTGATCAAGATCCCCTAGAAACCAAAGAGTGGCTTGAGGCTTTAGAGTCTACTATTGAAACTTCTGGAAAGGAAAGAGCGGGTTATCTATTATCCAGATTAGCTCAACAATTTTCTATTAAGGGAGGTAATCCTTCCTTTAACCTAACCACCCCCTTTAAAAATACTATTGATTATTTAGAAGAACCTAAACTGCCTGGAGATCTTTTTATAGAGAGAAATATTCGCTCTTATACAAGATGGAATGCCTTAGCTATGGTAATGAGAGCAAACCTAAAGGAGGGTGAACTAGGAGGTCATATATCAACTTTTATGTCCAGTGCAATGCTTTACGATGTTGGCTTTAATCATTTTTTTCATGCTCCATCAAAAGATCATCCTGGAGATCTTGTTTACTTTCAAGGTCACTCTTCACCAGGCATTTATGCACGCTCATTTTTAGAAGGTCGCCTTTCAGCTGATCAATTGGATAAATTTAGAATGGAAAGTGATGGGACTGGTCTTTCCTCTTATCCGCACCCATGGCTTATGCCAGATTATTGGCAATTCCCGACAGTGTCTATGGGATTAGGACCAATTACTGGCATTTATCAGGCATACATTCAAAAATATCTTCAATCAAGAAAGGTTATTAAAAAAAGTAACCAAAAAATATGGGTATTTGCCGGAGATGGGGAAATGGATGAACCCGAGTCATTGGGAGCAATATCAATGGCAGGCAGAGAAAAACTAGATAATTTAATAATGGTTATCAATTGCAACCTTCAGCGTCTAGATGGTCCGGTTAGAGGTAACAGTAAAATCATCCAAGAGCTGGAAGGGGTGTTTAGGGGAGCTGGTTGGAATGTAGTAAAGGTTATTTGGGGTAGACACTGGGACCCTATTTTGGCTAAAGATAAGAGTGGAAAGTTACAAAAATTAATGAATGAAGTGGTAGATGGAGAGATGCAAAATTTTAAAGCTAAAGGAGGTGCATATACTAGAAAACACTTCTTTGCTAAAGATCCCGAGGTACTTAAATTAGTAGAAGAGTTAAGCGATGATGAAATTTATAAATTAAATCGAGGAGGCCATGACCCTTATAAAGTTCACGCAGCTTACGATAAGGCAATCAAGACTAAAGAGCAACCAACAGTAATTTTAGCTCTTACTGTCAAGGGTTATGGTACAGGATCCATGGAGGCTGACAATACAACACACCAAGTTAAAAATTTAAGCCTAGACAATCTGAAGCAATTTAGAGATAGATTTAATTTACCGGTTTCTGATAAGGATTTACCCAATACCCCTTATGTGTCCTTCCCTGAAGGAAGTCCTGAGTTAGAGTACTTAAAAAAACAAAGAGCAAAGCTCGGAGGTTTCTTACCACAACGTAACCAAGATTTTAGAGCTATCAAAAAAATTTCTATAGAAAATTTTAAAGATGCTTTTGAGGGGACAGGAACTCGTCAAGTATCAACAACCATGGCTGTTGTAAGAATAATTACAAAACTTACTAAAGATTCTTTGCTAGGAAAAAAGGTGGTTCCTATAGTACCAGATGAGGCCAGAACTTTTGGTATGGAAGGTTTATTCAGACAGCTGGGTATTTATTCTTCACAAGGTCAGCTATACGAACCTGAAGATGCGGACCAAGTTATGTATTACCGAGAATCGAAAGAAGGTGTGATATTAGAAGAAGGTGTCACTGAAGCAGGGGCTTTTTCAGCCTGGTTAGCTCTTGCTACTGCTTACAGCAATTACGGAAAGTTGATGATACCTTTTTATCTTTTTTATTCCATGTTTGGTTTTCAAAGAATTATGGATTTAATTTGGGCAGCAGGTGATTCTCAAGCAAGAGGTTTTCTAATAGGTGCAACTTCAGGAAAAACTACTTTAAACGGAGAAGGACTCCAACATCAAGATGGTCACAGCCACCTTTTAGCTGCAACAATACCAAATTGCAAATCTTACGACCCTACTTATGCCTATGAACTAGCCATAATAATCGAGCATGGCATGAAGGTTATGTTCCAAAAAAAAGAAAAATGTTTTTTTTATATAACAACGATGAATGAGAATTACCCTCACCCAAAAATGCCATCAGGTGTAAAAAAAGGAATCATTAAAGGCATGTATCAAATTAAACAACAAAGACCTTCAAAGAGCCAAAAAGGTCTAGAAGTAGATTTACTAGGTAGTGGTGCAATTTTAAGAGAAGTAGAAGAAGCTGCATTGATTTTATCAGAGGAATATGGAGTAAAAGCAACCGTTTGGAGTGTAACAAGTTTTAATGAGCTGAAAAGAGAAGGCTCGGAAGTGGAAAGATGGAATAGGTTAAATCCCGAAAGAAAAGAAAAAGTTCCGTATGTATCATCCTTACTGTCTAAATCTTCTAATCCGGTTATAGCAGCCACAGACTACGTTAAATCTTACCCTGAACAAATAAGACCTTTCATAGATCAGCCTTATACGTGCTTGGGAACAGATGGTTTTGGGCGTAGTGATACCAGAGAAAATCTGCGTTCTTTTTTTGAGGTAGATAAATATCATATTGCTTACGCAGCACTTTATGCACTTTATAAAGATTCAAGGATAGAAAAAAAACAAGTTATAAAAGCTCTAAATAAATTTGATATTGACCAACAATCAAAAAATCCATCTACACGGTAAGTATCATTCATGAAAAAAGTTATTCAAACTTTACCGGATCTTGGAAAAATAGAAGAAGCAGAAGTAATAGAGATTTGTGTAACTCCTGGAGACTCAGTAGTACCTGAGCAAACTTTGATAGTTATAGAAACAGAAAAGGTTGTCGTTGATTTACCAGCAGAATACTCCGGCAGAATTACGTCCGTTTTAGTTAAATTGGGCGATCTAATTGCTGAGGGAGATGCAATAGTTGAAATGGAGGTAGACGAAAAGTCTACTTCTTTGGAACAGAAAGAACTTGATTCATCTGAGACAATCAATCAAGTTGAAAAGCTAAAAGAAAAGTCACTTCCTCAAACCTCACTTATTACTCCAAAGAAAGAAAAGTCTATGACGAGTTCTCAAGATTATAGCAATACTCATGCCGGACCCTCAGTCAGGAAAATGGCTCGAGAATTTGGTCTAAACCTTGAAGATATCAATGGATCAGGTAAAAAGGGAAGGATCTTAGTAGACGACCTTAAAGAATATGTTAGAGCTTTTTTCTTAGGAAAGGTAGAGAGGGCACCAAAACCGATTGAGTATGATTTAAAAAAATTTGGAAACACAGAAACTACCTCTTTAGAAAAGGGCAGGGTAAAAGCTGCTTTTCGTCTTACAAAAAACTGGCAGCAGATTCCCCACGTTACAAATTTTGAAGAAATTGATATTACTGACCTTGAAATTATTTGGAAGAAAGAGAGAAAAAGATTGTCGGATAAGACAAAACTCTCAATCTTGCCGTATCTAATTCAAGCTAGTGTTGCATGTCTTAAAGAACTGCCCAAATTTAATTCGAGCCTGTCTTCTGATGGCAAAAATTTAATCCATCGTCAATATTACAATATTGGTATTGCTGTAGATACTCCCAAAGGTCTTGTTGTTCCTGTAGTTAAAGATGTAGACAAAAAGTCTATAGAGCAGTTGTCTGAGGAATTAAATAGGTTAGTGGAGAGCGCAAGAGGGGGCAGACTACCTTTTTCAAATTTGGATGGAGCTACTTTTACAATTTCAAGTTTAGGGCTTTTGGGAGGAACAGGATTTACTCCAATTATTGACCAACCACAAGTAGCTATTTTGGGAGTTTCTAGGATTTTAGATAGGCCAATTAAAGGAAAAAAAGCTCTAAGTTGGAAAAGATTTTTACCAGTGTCTTTATCTTATGACCACAGGGTAGTAAATGGGGCAGATGCAGGTTTATTTTTATCCATTTTTTCAACAGCTATAAATGAGAACTTTCCTAGCTGATTGAATATGAACGGACTTCTATTTTAACCTTTAAGAAAGTAGAGGTGCTTCATACATATGGGTAGAGGTGGTAGGTGGTCCTGCATGCCCTAAAGCAAGAAAAGGAGAGTGAGAACTCTATGGGAAAGTATTTTTAACTAAATGCTCGCCATATGCTCGCCAAAGAGAAAGGCTACCAAACCTCGAAGGCTTGAAAACCTTTAAAAACTTGGTACCCCCTGTAGGGTTCGAACCTACGACCAAAAGATTAAGATTAATATAAGAATTTCAATTTCAACTTAATATTGGGCTTCTGGAAGTTCTACTATCAGGCCATCAAGCTCTTCCGAGACTTCAATTTGACAGGCAAGCCTTGAAGTAGGTTTCAAGTTTTCAGAAAACTCAAGCATAGAACTTTCCATCTCTCTTCTTTCACCTACTTTAGATATCCATTCAGGATTAATAAACACATGGCAAGTAGCACAAGCACAATTACCACCGCAATCGGCATCTATACCGGGAACATTATTTGATACAGCTGCTTCCATGAGACTTTCACCTGCGTAAGCGTTTACTTCATGGCTGTTGCCATCATGCTCAATAAATACGACTTTGACCATAGAGTTATTTTAGAGTTCTTATTTTTTGTGCACTACGACAGGTACCTTGCTGTATCCCATAACAAAATTAGACAGAACGCGTTCTGGTTCCCCAGTCAACTCAATGCGATCAAACCGTTTAAGAATTTCTTCCCAAAGAATGCGCAATTGCATTTCTCCAACCCGGTTGCCCATACACCTGTGGATTCCAAAACCAAAAGAGAGGTGATGTCTTGCCTTGTTGCGATCAATAATAAATGCATCTGGATTCTCAATTACTTCCTCATCTCGGTTGCCAGAAACATACCACATAACTACTTTATCTCCCTTGTGTATTGTATGTCCCTTAAACTCGACGTCTTCTAGAGCTGTGCGTCGCATATGCCCGAGTGGGGTTTGGTAACGAATGATTTCAGAGACCATGTTAGGAATTAAAGAAGGGTCGGATTTTAGTTTGTCATATTCCTTTGGATTGCGATTAAGTTCTACTACACCTGCAGAAATAGAATTTCTAGTAGTATCATTTCCTCCAACAATTAGAAGAATTAAATTACCCAAGAATTCCATTGGATCATTAATCATATTTTTAGTTTCTTCTCCATGTGCGAATAATGATATGAAGTCAAACTTCCTAGGTTCGGCAGCACGTTCGTGCCAA
>Ga0208391_1000048_pt1 | contig 52933 bp, 40 predicted proteins | sample Knorr_S23_td_Bot_FD_185612 | JGI IMG/M metagenome (GOLD analysis project Ga0208391, IMG submission 185612) | Marine microbial communities from Southern Atlantic Ocean transect - Knorr_S23_td_Bottom_ad_3770_LV_A (SPAdes) (version 2) | ecosystem: Environmental > Aquatic > Marine > Oceanic | place... | reverse complement strand
TCCGGTAGCAGGTATGGTACCTGTCCATGTATCATCTGTTCCAACCGACATGGTCACTGACTGATAAGCTCCACCATCAACTGAATACATGATTTCAGCAGAAGCAATCGCTGAATTATCAATTATTACAGCTGATACTTCGACAGCATCACTAGGACCAGGAGTACATGGAGTTCTGGATGCATCAGAGATGGTTGGTGGACCTGCACCAAATTCGATGTCTGACATATAGAGCGGTTCCAGCTTATAAGCAGACGAATCTACATTGGAGCCATAATGATGATAAACCCAGCCTTCGATTGAACTAATAAATGTTCCTACAGGAGGAGGCCCGACAGCATCATAATAAACTTGAATGCTGTCAGAATCATCATCCACCAATACGCCACCGGAGCCATCATCCACTTCAAATATTTCGTATTGCAGATCATTATTGGTTACAAGACCTTCTTCTATCCGAACGGTTACATTACCCCATTGTTCTGCCGTTGTTGGCCAGCGCAAATCGCCTGACTCTATTAATTCCGGCTCTGGCAAATCTTCACCTACAGCCAAAATATTAACAGGTTCAGTAATAAATAGCTCTGTCATATTCGCTGGGCCTGTAGAATATTCGTATACATAACCTGTTGCTTGAATGCGATCGCCTTCATAGAGAACAGGGAATGCTGAACTGTCCGGATCGTAGGATAGAATTGAACTCCAAGGACCGCCATTTTCATCTTGGAATATGAATTTAATGCCAGCACCGGCATAACTCAATCCTGTGGGCATGGTGACAATACCTTCTATAGTAACCGTATCTCCATACATGTAGGAAATATCTGATTCTTCATCTTCACCAGCGGCAATTAAATCACTATAAAGTACCTGCTGGATACGCTGCAAACGAACTGGGGCTCCATCTGCTTCCACCAAATCGCGAGCCAACCTGGGTTCAAGTTTTGCATTACTATATGTGTAAGTCATAACGCCGGCAACTCCAGCCAATGCCTGTCCACTTTCAGGGAAATAATAATAATCCCAAATATCATCTACACGCAGGGAATTGGTTCCATCTGAAATTGACCATTCTCCATTACCAAGATCCGCATTGTCAACTGTCACACCGTCAACCTTTACTAAACAACCTTCGTAGGCTTCCGCTTCTGTTCCACCTGTCATAACCTGTCCCGATGTAACAACAGACGGACTGATCATATTGACAGCAGGTCCGTGAATGATCACTTCTGTTACATCCACTATTTCAGTTAAGCCATAGTATTCATCAACGGTTCCGGTTAATGTAACACTATCACCTTCAGCAACGGAATGAACAACTCCGGAGGATGTGGTGAAATCAAAACTGTCCCAGCCATCATATTCAAAACATACAATCCCGTTCCAGGGCCCTTCGGCATCCTGGACATATAAATAACGATTACTGCTGCTGCCCCAGAATTCGGCAGTCACTACACCACTAATCGAAACAGACTGTCCATCCAATGGGCTGGCGTCATCCGTCGTTGGATCGCTCACATACTGGATATCATAGATTGATGTAATAGCGCCTCCTGAAGGAAGGACTGTATATGAACCTTCATCTGATGTTGCTGAATTTCCGTCATTATCAGTAGCGGTAATGGTATAGGATACTGTTGTACCAGACGTTTGAACGGGTACCGTTCCTGCATATGTATCACCGGACGTATTTGACATGGCTACATCTGTATTCCCTGAACCAGCATCATATGTTAAGGTAGCGCTGGCTATTGAGCCATCATCTGTGATGGTTGCAGATATGGTTACATCATCCGCATCCGTTGGTGCAGTTGGATCCATAGTTACATCAGCAATGGTTGGAACAACCGCACCTACTGCCGCGAAGTCAGTATAATATCTTGGTTGCACCTGGTAGTCATTATACTGGCCGATGACGGCTGTAACAATGAAAGGTTCCTGTGGTTGCGTTTGGCCATCAATATCTGTATCCGAATCAATGCGCATGGTGATCGTAGAGGTCTCATTATCATCTGTAATGGTTAAATTAGCCGAAGAACCTTCACCAGGCCAAGTTCCAGAAGTGATAGAAACACTATCTATAACAATAATTTCTGATTCATAATCCTCACCATCAGTTAAAAGTGTAGCTACAGTCACTTCTTGGGCATCTGGTGTGTCATTCCCAGAACTGAGAATTGTAATATCATCTTCTCCGCTGGGAACAATTTCCATTAATCCATTATATTCATCAATTGTACCGGTAACTTCAACTTTATCACCTAAAGCCAAAGTTGCAGGAGGATCAATTGTCGACGCAGAGGCATAGACAATGATACCCGCAGTAGAATCTTGGATAGTGTAAGAAGTATAGTATCCTCCCCAGTTTGGTGAAGTGACAATTCCTTGTACAGTCGCTGATGAACCAATGGTTAAAGCTCGGGCTGCAGCAATAGTGATTGTTGTTGAACCAAGTGCATTTATCCAGGTTTCTACCAGGGAAATATTGGAAGCAGACATTTGACCTGAGGGCGGCATCACCCCGCCATATGTACCACTATTATTGATTTTATTATACAATACAGAACTACTTGGATCACCGCTGGCCACGCGTAACGCCGGTGCATAATTTTGTGATACCACATCCACCAAGTCGTTATAGCTGCTGCCTGTCGTCAAATTCAAGCCTGAACCATGACCATATACATGACAGCTGGTACAATTGCTGGTCCAAATGGGTTGAATCTGGGTGTCATAATCCACTTGAGCAAATAAACCGCCCAGTATAAAAACACTTGTTATTATCAGATTTTTCATCTTGTACTCCTTTGTTTTATTTAATGATTAAAAATTTACCTTCTTTAATATCACCATAAGATAAGCTCTCATTATCCAAATTTTCAACTGTAAACAAATACAAACCTGATGCGGTTGCCTGGTCGTGGCGAGTAATAAGATCCCAAGCATGTTCTCCACCGCCGAATTGAGGATTTTTACGGTCATCGATATTTTGAATATCAGTACCTTTGTATTCCTGATCATGATCCAGAACATCTACCAAATCCCCCGCCAGTGAGAAAATTCTTATTTCAGCTTTTGATGGAAGATTTTGAAACCAAATTTGCCGTCCACGGCTGCCATGACCATCCCATTTTGCCTGGCCCCGATAGGGATTGGGATATACACTGGGTTGTCCAGCCCAATCATCTGAGGTCTTAACTCCTGGATAAACATACTTACGATTGGCATAGACCGAACTTTCCAAGCTTTCCAAATTAGCGTCTGGATCACCACGATCATATGCTGTGACAGCATAATAATTCAGCCAGCCGTTTTTCACATCACTATTTACAAATTTATAATGATAATAATTACCGTTTACTTCAACACTGTCTTGCTCACCAAATTCATTTACGATTTTTACAACATCAAACCCTGTATTATAGCCTATATCCATATGATCCGGATGAGCTTTATCAAATTCTCCTAGCAACGTAAATTCTTCATCAGATTCGTTCATTGTTTTCCGTGCACCATAAATAAAATAGCCTTCAAAATCCTGTTCACGGCTGATTGGATCTACAAACGACTCTGCATTTTTCTGCCAATAAACAGTGACTTCCTGGTCATCTACAGTTAGGGCAATATTTGGAACAGGCGGGGGTTCCGGAAGAATATAGCGGGTAATCTTACCATCCTCATCCAGATCTTCTCCCTCATCTAAAATATTATTCCGATTTTTATCTTCACCATCATACGCTTTTTGCGCCCAGTCATTGTTGATATGGAGATTTGCTCGTCGTGCAGGCCCATCATCCGTAGTACCTTGCCAGCGGGCACATACGATTGTTATAACCACATTGCAGGAATCTCCTGGGAATAATTCCCAAACAGATGAATCTTCATTGGCAGGTACACTACCAAAAGGACCAACAGAAAATAAATAGATCCAACTATTGGGTGCCGAAGGATAACCTTCATCGGTATAATCATCACCTGTACCTTTGGGTACATTGGTTTCCATCTCATCATAGCGATCTTCGTCCCTCAGGGGCATACTATATTGTGGATAATCTGCATTGTTGGAATTTGTCCAGACCCATTGGCTGAAATGGGATTGCACATAGGGCCGGGGAACTGTTCCGCCTAATAATGATACGCCAATATAGGATTCTGCCCAGCCGTCATCACCATCAGCATCGTATTGATAAGCAATATCCCGTGAAAAGCCAGCATCATCGGCAGACTGATCGAAGCCGTCCAGATTATCATACCATGAAAAGCCGCCGCCGGGTTCATATTTGTTGGTGTAATTCATATTAGCAACAGAAGCATCCATCCATAGACCTGTATAAATATCCTTAATTGTTTCATTGGATGAATTATGAATTGTGTAATTCAAAATGACAAAAGCATCAGCATACGTGAAGTTCCAGGCATACGATTCAAGATGAACATCAATTCCCAATGGAGTATGATTTGGAATGCCATAATTATCTGTTGCTGAAACGCCATAATCCTTGAAATTCATGATGAAGTCCTGATGTGAAACAGCGTAAGGGGAATAATACTGTGCCATAGAGTCCAAAGATGTAGATGAAATGGACGATCGAATTTCAAAGTCAGAGTTTGCAAAAAATTCAAACCCTTCCTGTCCGGATTCAAAAACACCATCTACAATGGCTGTTGAAACGCGGCGCTCGCCGTTCACTTTTCCGCCGATCCAGAGTCCGGCATAGGAAAAATGCTCGACTTGTTCTCTCAGAATTTCTGTCTTCTGCTTGTACATGCAGGATGGCTGAATGCGGCCGTCGATCTTATTCCACCCATTGCCCAAAACACCAAAATTGGTAACTGCCAAACCTAATTGGCCAACAGAGGTATATTTATCATAGACATCATCTACAAACTGGGCTTGGAGACGTGTTAGGAATCCAGCCATTAGAATCAAAAATGCGAAATGATACCAATTTACTTTCATGTCATACCACGGATAAAAACAGCAGATGAGTCCACCTGCTGAAAAATGCGCTCGCCAAGTTAATATTGACGGCGAGGGAAATCAATTAAGACTAGAAATTATTTTAATAAAATAAGCTTTTGCGTTTGCCGGAATGTATTATTTGACAAACGCACGAAATAGACACCGCTGGACTGGTTGGAGGCATTCCAAATTATTTCATGCACACCAGATATTAGTCTTTTATTTACAAGCGTTTCCACCACACGCCCAGTGATATCATAAACCTGTAGGAGCGATGCATGCGTCGCCGCTACGCTAAACCGGATGGTCGTAGTTGGATTGAAGGGATTGGGATAGGCTGGATATAAAACATACTCTTTTGGTAATCCAATAATATCATCAATACCGGCTGATGTGGTATCATCCCACGCTCTGCCCGGTGTACCATAATCGCCATCACCATAAGGGATTTCAGACATGGCCCAGCTGGTATCTACGGCATTGTCATAGGCGGTATTTTTTAAATACATGGACGCACCAGATAAATAAGGAAATGATGAATCATAAGCTATTTCATCCACAACACGTCCCTCATCATCGATCAGCATTATCTCATCTTCACTGTTGGCTAGCTGAAAGCCCGAGTATTCATAATTAGCGTTATAGCCGCCGTTTACTGAACTGTCGTTGTTCCGCCCGAATACAATATACTCACCTGGTGCTATGCTTATTGAATTAACGTTATGTTCATCGCTGCCGCTATCAAGCAATAGCCAATCCAGCATAGAAATCGTTACAGTATCAGCATTGTATAATTCAAACCATTCTCCATAGCTGTCTGATACCGCAGCCGGGTTGACCATCACTTCCGTTATCACAATATTGTAAGGGGAGGGATCTCCGCTGGGAAAAGTAAAGGACACCATGACCGGTAAATGGTCTGAAGCATCATGGAGTGCATCTGCCATGGCATCATTGACAGAAGTATTGTTACCGTCATTTATGGCTTGGTTAAAATGATTGCCGTCATTACCGACTGCCCAATAGGAGTCTGCCACATAATTCAATTCATACGTTTCATTCAGTACCGATTCTGATGCAAAAATCCAATCGAAGCGATCATCCATCCCGCCATAGCTGCCGCTGCGCGGTGATTGGGTATGAACATCAGCAAAAGAGCTGTTGTTGTGCCAGTGGCCGATACGATCCACTGGATCAAACAGACGGCCATCGTCATCATCGCCTTCACCTGTCAACATTTCAAATGCTGGTTCTGATGCTGAACTATTGCTATAAATATTGAAATCACCGGCAACAATAAAATGGCTTCCTGCTGGGAGATCATCCAAATAATCTCTCAAGGCTGTGGCTTCAGCCAGGCGCCACTGAGCATTGGCATTCCCTGAACTTGCTTTAAAATGAACCCCATACACATTGAACTGCGTACTGGATTCATTATGCTCCATGATCCATTCAACAACATCCCTTGTTCCGGCAGACTGAGCGGTGTTAACTAAATCTGTGCTGATAAACGAAAACACATCATGGCGGTAAAAAAGGGCAATATCAATACTGGCGCTCTGGTCTGTAAAATCAGCTCCGGACCAATCCCCAGGGGCAAGTATATCTAATACATCTGTTAGGAAATGGTTAAAACCATCATCACTAACGACTTCCTGAGCAATGATGATATCAGGTTCTACATACTCAATAACAGTTATAAAATCATCCTCCCGGTCATCCTCATCTTCATAATTGAGTAAGTTGTAGGTTAAAAATGTGTGGCTGGATTGTCCAACGAGCAGACTGCAGCAAAGGAGGAACCAGATAATTAAATAATGTCGCAATATGTACACCTAAATTTCTATAACAATTGATCCCACCTCCAGCAGGCGGTGATTTTTTAAGGTTATATTACTATATTTTTTAAGTTTTTCAAGCACAGTACTGGTTAACAGCTTAAGATTTTCCAATACAGCTAATGCTACCGACGGTACACAGCGCTGATTGCCATCCAGCATTTTTATAGCAATACCCAAAACTGAACCATCATCTTTGCGGAATCCAATACCTCGAATCGCTTCCCCGCCAACTTTTGTTACCGCATGGCCTTTCATCGCTTCAATGAAATCTGTGTCAAACCGATCCGTCCCGGCCACCAGCATCGGGTTGGATACCATCGCATCATAAAGCGGGCTCAAATCTTCATGATCAACGCTGGCAAGTTTTTGATACATTAAGGCAATATTATATAAGGTCATAAACGGCACCGGGGCACTGCAGCCGTCAACGGCCAGGGGGAAATCTTCCAGTTCTGAAAATTTCATTATTTGTTTCATGATAGCCTGCTGGACAGGATGTTCAACATTGGTATATCCCGCTGGATCTGCCTTTAGATATTTTGTCAGACATAACATACCGGCATGCTTACCGCTGCAATTATTGTGCAATGGTGTCGGCTCTTGCGAATTTTTGATAAGCTCAATTTTTGATTTTCTATCATAAGGAGCATGGCTGCCGCATTCATAATAAGACATATCATAGCCCAATTTTTCTAACATTTCTTTAGCCGTCTGAATATGAATTTCCTCTCCATTATGAGATGCACACATAAGAGCCAGTTCTGCAGATGTAAATCCTGCTGCATCCGTAGCTCCAGCGGACACTGCAGCTGATGCCTGGAAAGGTTTCAGTGCGGAACGAACACACGTTAAGTAATCGGGATCACCCCAGTTCTTGACTATTTGTCCATCCCCATCAACCACAACCGCGTAAGCAACATGCATGCTTTCGATAAAATCACCACGCATTACTCTGCACATGATACCCATGGATTAATTCACAACTTCTGAAACAAATACGAATTCGAAATTGTCAGCTTTGAGTTTGGGAATCTCCCGTTGAAGTACATTTAATGTATTCTCTTTCACATGGCCAATCCCCACAGCAAACCCACTGGTTTTGGCTTTTTCAGCAAGTATATATAGTTGTTGACTTATCGAGTTTTCATCAGCATTATTATCCAAAAAAACATGCCGGCGACCCGTGGGAACACCCAAAGTACGCATTACTAATTCAGCTTGAGTCTCTTTGGTTGTACGGCTATCCAGAAAATATTTCCCATTCTCTTTCAACACAGTTCCCATCACATTCATCACCCGTTTGCTTGCTGAAGCCTTTGATCCTTGATGGTTATTCATACCCACTGCTTCCGGCAAGTGCTGCAATACTTTATCCATCCTTGATTCAATTTCAGCGCTTGTCATGGATGCTTTAATAATATATTCATCTTCTCCATATTTTGGAGCAGTGGTTCCCATGGGTATGTGTACGATGACTTCGTATCCCAATTGGAATGCCTTTTTAGACATGGTTTGACTGTATTCGTGCCCGGGTATGACGGAATACGTCAAATCAGCATCCATATTTAAAAACCCTTCAGAAACAGCGTCATTCCGATAACCAAAATCATCTATTATAATGGCAATTTTACCTGTACTGACTGGAGCTACTGCTTCGATCGGTTCAATATCTGGCGCTTTTGTAACGGGTGGTTTTTCAAGCAAGTTGATTTTATTAAATGTGCCGATTATAATGCTGGCAAGAATCAGCACAATAAACAGCAGAAAGACGATTATTTTCTGCTGACGTTCACCAGTATTTTTTTGATTAGTCATATTATGGCAGTTGAATTGTTAGATCAATCATCTGGGGCATTCCTAAATTTTGTGATCCAAAGCGTACGCCGTAGTTTAAGCCATAGATACCGAATTGCAGGCCCACACCGCCAGAAATTTCTGTGACTTCCTTGGAAAGTTTGCTACTTAAACGGAACTCAAAATTATTCAAGCGCGATACAGTGGATACATAAAATACACTGCTTTTGATTAAGCTGGACCATTCACCGGTTATTGAGATGTTATTCACTAATTGACCTGTTTCAACCAAGACATTTGCAGTTGTAATAAATCGTAATGGCAACTTGGGCTCAACACTTCGTAGGGTAGACATTTTTCCAAAATTCAAAATTGCACCACCAACATTTATTCTAGAAGAAATGTTTCTTGTTAACCCCACATCTGCAGCAATTCCGCTGCTGTTTTCTGTGTATAGATCAATTCTCACATAACGTACAGCAGCGCCGATATTCATACCCATTAATTCTTTGCTGAACGAACCGCCCAAAGCAAAACCGCTTGCGCTATAAGTTGCTAAAGGATCATCAGTTGGTCTTTCAGATCGCAATTCCAAATCATCCAGGACAACATATTTCAAATCCAATCCGTATGACATATTTTGTCCAGGAAACGAAATTTTAATTGCTGATATTTTGGAATCAGCTAACCATGATCCATATGAAATACCCATTGTTGGGGCTGGGCCATGTATAAAATGTGCTGCCGGATTAATACTATTTTTCTGAATAGCATTGGTACCGATTGCCAACTCCAATCCATTTGAAGGAGTAGATAAAAATTGAGTACCTGTGCTATACAATGCACAAGAAATGAACAGGAGGAAAAATTTAAAAATGGAACACATATGTAATTATATGAGCCATTCCTGCCGGAAGTTCTGCAATCATAGCATAATCCAGAAAGGCATCATTCTTTTTTAAAAATGAAAAATTCATCCCGGCACCAACTCCAATTCTTCCATTTCCATAACCGCCGCGGAAAAAATAATTCTTCCGATATGTATATTCTACACCTGCACGTATTGATTGACCCAAATGCCCAAAAGAGCCATCTGATTTTTCACCAGCGATAATTCCAGCATCACCCACAATATAGAGTTTTCTCATTTTATATGTTATACCAGTTCTAAATATCGATGGAAAAACATCACGGTATACACGGCCTTCTTCCTCGAAGACTTTACCTGTATTCCATTGGTAATATGAATTTAGATCTTGAACCATAAGCCCAAGGGTCATACGCTTACCAGGCCGCATCAGGACACCAACATCAAATCCTATTCCTTTTCCAGCTAGGTCACTTTCATTCATGGGCAATTGGTTGTACAGGATCTTAACATTTACTCCAACACTGATCCAACTTTGTAAACGCTGGGCAAAACTAAAATAAACAGCATCTTCGGACGTCGATAAAGTTGAGGTGGCTTCTCCAGCAGAAGTTCTACCATCAATATCATCCACTCCCGCACTGATCCAGGCTACACCAACACCCGCTGTGGGCGGTAAATGAACTGCAATACTGCTGGCAATAAACTTGCGTTCCAAAGCTAGAGAATGATAGGAAAAGGAAGCTTGACGTTTTTCTAAAAAGGCGACGCTGGCTGGATTATGATATGCAGTAAATCCTCGATCAAGTTCCGCTGTAAAACCACCGCCCATGGCCATGGAACGAGCGGATGTACCCATACGCAGAAATGCACCTGAATATCCTGCATAGTCTGCAGCGTTGAGTAACATTGTACAAAAAATGAGTATAGATAATAAGTGTTTCATTTCACGACAATGAGTTTTACCCAATGATTACTCGGAGATGCGTTCAGGTTTTGTGAATATTTCAGTTTAATAAAGTATACTCCATTGTCTACCAAACGACTGTTACTGTCTTTGCCATTCCACTTGATAGCACCTGTTTCCGGGTTTCGTCTATCAAGAGTAACATTATAAACATTTTCCATGGCGAAATTGTACACAGCCATTTCCACATCAGGCGAAACAACATTGCCTAGATGAAATCTGACATAACCATCGCCATCCAACACATTATGGGAATTCGGCGAAAACGGATTGGGATACGCATAAATTTTTTCCGGATCATAATCAGCCCGATATATTTCCCAATTACTGCCATCCAGATCCGCAGAACGAGCAACACCATCACCCGTACCTATCCAAAGCACCGGTCCGTTATAATATGCTCGTTCATCCAACACGACGGAATACACTTCACTGGATATTGTTTCATCGCCTTGCAGCGGTGTAACATTCTTAGCCGGCTTGAACAATGCCCAGTTTTGACCATCTTTAGATTTCCAGAGCCCTTTAGCTGAAGCAGCAAAAACAAGTGAATCTTGGGCATGGACATTATACACGCGTTCACCTTCCAAAGCTGTGTACCATGTATTACCATCGTTCAGTGTATAACTCACACCCCGCTGTTCCGTGGGGTCATCGGCATTCATCGTTGCTGCCCAAATGATTCGCTGGCCGTTCCAATACTGACGGGCAATGCTGACCACAAAATTACCAGTCAGATTTTCAAAAGGATAGGCATAATGCTGCCAGTCAATACAGCCCTGGCTTCCGAAAATGCCTCGATTGATACCATTGGCAGTACCTACCCAAATTGTATCATTATAAGATAACACTGAAAATGCTTTATGGTTGTGGTTGCCGCCATCAATGGGATCCCGGGGATTCATGTAGAAATTTTTAAGTATGTTTTTACCATCCACCAATTCGTAGGAAGAATCAGCACATGTGATCAATGTAAGCTGATCATCTTCAGGAACAGGTACACGTTCCCAACTGCCGTCAGAGATTTTATAGCGCCTTAAACCGCCGGCCCAACTGGTGATCCATACATACCCATTGCCGATGGAAGCATCGTAGGTAACATTATATTGCGGAACGGTGATAGGCAAGCCCTGTACAAAACCAATTCCACCCCAGGGAAATGTTTCCGCGTCAGCAAGATCAACAGGCTGATCATAATAAATCCACACCGGATTTTCAGTGGCTGAATTGGCCGTGTAAACGACGCCCTTGCCAATGGGAAAATCATTCTCACTACTGGCAAAGGCAACAAAAACTGTGTCACCTTTAACAGCTATGGCTGATACTCCACCGACTGGAAAATAACCACCAGTACTTGATCCATTGGTCAAATCAGTGCTGGTAAAAAAAGTTTCTATATTGAGCGAATCTTTCACCCTGGAAAGTCCCCGTCCGGTCCCTAACCATACCCAGCTTGTATCACCCTGTAAACGAATTTCTGAAATGACATTGCTCAACAACCCGGTTTGTGATGTATCCGACACTGATACTGTTTTACGACTGCTAAAATTATTAGGCAACCGGAACTTTGCAGCAGTTGTTTCCTGCGCAGCCAAATAAGTTATCAAAATAATTATGCTTATTAGTAATCGTCTCATCATTGCACAACCAGTTTTGTGATATAAGGTTCTGATAATATACCTGAGTAATCCCGGGCATAAAAATAGGAGGTATATGTGCCCAGGGGATTGCTGGAATCAATAATAATATAGCGAGAGTATTTTCCATCATTGGCTACTTCATCCCACAAATACATGGAAAAATCCTCGTTGCCATCATCATATAATGAAATCGGGCTGCCGCTGGAAAAAGTGCTATCTGGTTTTTGAAACATCAGATAACATGTTTGCACATCTTCATGGCCATCAGGGTCTGTCAAGGAAACAACAATGGTCCCCACAACTACACTATCTCCACTAGGACGACGCATGGTATCCGGCATACTAACAGAAAGTATTCTGGGCCCCTGATTGCCCATTTTGAAACTGGTCATTTGTTCTTTTATTACAGTTCCGAATTGAGCGAGGTATTTAATATAAACTTTTCCTGTGTCTGCGGGTTCTAAAACATATGTTACATAATTTGAATCATTGCTGACTTTGATTGAAAAGACATCATCATCCGAAATTATATCGCCTGTGATTCCTGCATCATTCAAGGCCAACGTATCTGCAGTTTGTGTAGTATCAAATCCAAAATACAGCGCTTGCACAGCCTGAAGTTTTTTGCTAAGAAAGGATGATTCGACCTGAACGCTGAAATAAAGATTATTCAAGCCTTGGTGGTAATTAAACTGCAGATCCTGCAGCAAGGCAATTTCTTCTTCATCGGTGGAATCGCCGCTGGGGCAACCCATTGTGAATAAAAGCAACCCCGCAAGCAGCCAAATGGTTTTACGCATAGAAAAAAAGTAAAACTGAATCATCATTCGATTCCATAGATATGATAGGTTAATAATATTCCTACCTGTTCCAGACTACCAGCTGAACATTTATCTGGGGTGTCTTCAAGTGTATGCCAATAGTTATCATACTCATGGGGATAGTCAAAATCAATAATATCAATGGCAGGTATGTTTGCATTTTCCCAAAGCGGCACATGATCATCGTAGATCGTATAACCCAGCGACTGGTCAAAAGCCGGTAAATTCAATTTATTGGCCAGTTTCCATATTTTGCGGACTAACTGTGGAGCTTGGCTGTAAGAAAAGCGTTCGATTGGAAAATGAAGGTGTTGATCTCCCACCATATCCAAAATAATTGCATGATCCGGTTTTGGAAATGGCAGGTTTTGGGCAAAATACTGGGAACCTTGTGCATAGGATCTGTTTTCACCGGCCATCCCAAGATCTTCACCATCGAAGAATATAATTATTACGCCTGTTTCTGATGGATTTGCTTTCAGGATGTGGGCGATTTCTAATAGTACAGCGACTCCACTGGCGCCATCATTCGCACCTATAATTGGATTGTTTTGATCTTTTACTTCTAATTCTTTATCTGACCAGGGGCGTGTATCCCAGTGTGCACCCAATAAAATCTGTTTTTCAGCGTTTGGATTAAATCGAGCAATAATGTTTTGCAAATTATAACTACCGCCCCGATGCGGATCATTATAGGTTAAAGGTTGTGTCCATACGGTATCAGCGGTTGATTGCAATTCCTGTATTAAGTATTCAAGGCATTTCTTATATCCTGTTGAACCAGGATTTCGCGGGCCAAATGAACATTGTTTTTCCAAATGCAGAAACGCTCGCTCGCCAGAAAATTCCGGCACTGTATTTTCACAACCGACAGTAACCAGACAACTGAATAAAGCGCAAATTAATTTCATTTTCTTTTTCATTCTTTTAGCACAAACCAGTTATCATTAACCACTAATCGCAATATTTATATCAAACCCGAAATCACGGTCGATTTTCTTGCCAGTCGTTTTTGATTCTGATTCCCTGTATTCATAAATGATACCGCCACTGACTTGTGAACTGAATGAATAGGATATCCGTAATGCTGTTTTCCAGCCGGAGTTGAATGCAGTCTGACCAAATTCTGCACCACCATCTTTACTGCCCAATGACTCGCTTTCATTCATATCAAAATTAAGCGTGAAGTTTACGGTATTTTGGATATGCCAGTCGTCCATATAAGGCAATGGTATTGTAAAACCACCCCGATAGCTGTAATTGCTGCTAGCTGTCCATGTTTTTTCATTGCGCACGTTCAAACCATTGGATTCTTCCTGAACCGACTTGGACAAATTGTGGCGGATATTCATGGAAATACCTTTTTTCAAGTTTATGTTTAATCCTATGAGGGGTGCAAAACTGATGTTTTTCCTGGCCGAGCGCTGATAATCACCGTAATCGTTGATGAATTGATCGAGATCAAATAGCGGCATGGCCGGTCCATCAAAATTCTCAAATTGCCAAGACCGGGATTCTTTGCCATTCATGGAGTGTTCCATACTTGCGGAACGAGCGATTTTCTTAATAAAAGGCCATTTCTCAACCCCGGTCCAACGCAAACTCCAACCAAAGAAAGGAAATCCTGAATCCAGCTTTTCTCCCCAAAACAAATAATCGCGGGACATTGAGCGCTGCTCAACATTTGATGCGCCAATGGTGATGGAGATATTCTGGGAATAATTCATTGAAGTAGAAATATTGCGAGTAAGATTCAATCCTGAGCGTACAGAAAAATCGCGCTTATGATCCCAGGTTCCCAGATCAGATCCAATATTATTAGCATGATCCAATTCGTGCTCAGGCAGCCAGCCAAACTTATACCCGGTAGGTACAGTTCCTTGAACTCCCCGGCCTGTACGGTTGAGGTTTTCTGTATAGGAGAAACTGATGGGATTCACTTTTCTTATTATTCCATGCAAAGATGTCAGGAAAGCATTTTCCTTTTGTTCAGTTTTGGTTTCTTTGATCTCTTTCTCTTTAGCTTTACCCCGGCCCCTGCGCCTGTTGCTTTCAGTTCTCGAACTTGATTTTGAAGGTGGTTTATAAAATAACTCGAACATTTGAGATGGTAAAATATTGAAGCTCGATGAAAAACGTAATTGGGTTCCAATTGTAGCACCATCTATCGTACTGGCGCGGGGTTTATTCCAGCGGAAGGCGGCACTATGGTTAAAGTTTGGTTTGAGCCAAGTGAACAATTGTGGGTTAAAGGATGTCGTCAGATTTTCATTAATATTTTCCACAACACCGGGATCCATTTCTTTTATGGCTATCCAGGCATAGCCGCGAAAATCCTTGAGATCACTGGTGATTGTTCTGGAGTATTTTGTTTTCAGTTTATCCGTCAGACTGTAATCAAGTGAGAATTTCCGACTTAAGCCAAAGGAATATTTATCAGAACGGGGGCCGACACGTTTTGTCGTTTGCGACAGGGATTCATTAAAATTTAAACTGGTGTTAAATGCAGAAGGTGTATAATAAACATTCATTTCACCCAGTTTTTCACCGAGCCAGGGAACATCTTTAAGCCATTTAAATGGTGTGATATAATTATCTCTGCTGAATGGATATGAATAGCTCACTTTTCCAGAATATTTTTCGTTCAAAACTTCTGAGTTTAGTGGGTCAGAAGATTTGGACTGAGAAGCTGTAAAACTGGGTTTAATCTTATCGAGTGTTGATTTTATAAATTTATTATCAGACTTACTGGACTTGGTCAAAGAAGTACTGAAAGATATTTCCTGTTTTCTGGTCATAATGGAATCAGGGACATTTTTCTGATTCACTTGGATATCTGAATCAGGGAAATATTTTGGCCTATTTTCCGACTGTGAAAAGGTTGTGTTTAATGGGATATTCAACCCCCAGGACTTGGGCATTAATTTGTGTAACTGCACATTAGTGTTCACTCTGAGATTTTCTGTATTTGCATTACTGCCCAAGCGTTGCTGCAATACATGGAAGTTGGCATCTTTTCTGCTGTAAGAAATAGTGGACGTCGCCAGATCCGCTAAATTGAATTTGGACTGCACCCGCATCGCTACACCGCGATCTTTCTTCACACCGCTTAAGCGCAGTTCATCCAGCCATACATCACCCGTAATAGGTTCGTTTGCCTGATTAGTAATTCCCACAGTAAAATATTGAATACTTGAGAGTGAGGGTTTTCCTTTAATATGAATCTTTTTACCCGTTTCAATTCCATCTTCGTCTGTAAAAGTATAATAGCGGTCATTATCTATAATCTCGTATATATCTGTTTCTTCATATTTGCTCACAGATGACGAATCCTGAAGCTTTAATTTGGTCATCCAATTCAGATCAATTTCAATAGAGTTCCTCCCTCGCGTTTCATCCCAGCCGCTGTAAACGGGTTGGATAAACTCATAATAATTATTGCCCTGTCCAAAACGTAGAAAAAATTCAACACTTGTTTCTTCTTTGCCAATCCATTGGTTTGGAGTTTCACCATAAACATACATTTTTAATTTATCATAGGTCAAATAATTCGCGCCGGATATTTTCATCAGACTCTTCATAGCAGCACCGCTATACCCTGCAGGCAGATCAGTGAATTTCATCACCAGCGATTGTTCTTTGGAACGTATATCATTTAGTCTGTCATATTCTCCTTTCACACCTTCGGGAGGGACATAATTGTCATTGTCTTCCGTATTGACGACAGCAATAGCAAAAACACTATCCGCATTTTCTTTCGTGAATGTATTGGATGAATCTGAAGCAATACCCAATTCCTGCCAGCCATTGCCCACCAGTTCAATCTTGGCAACATTGATATTGACATTTCCAGTATCGGATACGACCAAACGTAAATGGCGAATTTCTGTCCATTCCGGGCTCATGCTAGAATCCACCCTGCTGAAATGGTTCAAAGGTATACGGTATAATTTCCAGCCAGTATAATCACCATTGGATTTTTTTGTACGGCCGGCTAAATATGTAGTATCGGTAAGGAAAAATGATTTAGTAAAATATTTATTCACGATCATTAATTCAAAAGAACGATCCAAGCTTTCTGTATCAGGATATTTACCGGTATCCAGGGCATTTCCTTCAGTTCCATTAATTTTTGAAAAATCAGAACTGCCTTCTTTGTACGACCAGTTATCATTATTAGGATCATCCAGATTGCGATCTAAACCTGTATAAACAATATCAGCCCATAGTGGATCATCCACAACAGCCACATAAAATGTATCGATACAACCGCCCCAGCCATCTTCGTATTCGTCTATGCAGCCATCCAAACCGATATCTTCCTGATCTTGTAATAGCCCATCGCCATTCATACCGGCTACTTTTTCATCTTCAGTATCCAATTGACCATCCCCATCGCGGTCTTCACTGATCCTGCCTAAGTTAACGGTCAATTTCCCTTTTTCTCCGTATAACCAAATTTCAAAAAACTTGGTTTGGGTTTGGTCGTAATCACCTGAGTATAATGGTGTTGTTATGCCAGCCCATAAAGAATCCTGTATTATACCACTGTGTAAATCTCTGGGTCTATAATTTAATTTTAATATATCTGTGGTTTCATTCTGGGCGCGGATAGACGTTGATTGGTTGGGCCATATATCTTTTGTCCGGACTTGAACATAAGGATTATACCAACCCATTTTAGTTCGATTACGCTGTTTTAATTGTTCATCACCTAAAACCAATGGTGCGGATGATTCTTTCCAGTAACGCCGTTGAATCGGGATGGACGTCGTGCGTTTAGAGCCTTCAAAATCATCAATAAACGCTACACCGTTTGGGTCACCTGTTGCTGAATTATTGATGGGGTTTGGATTTGGAAATACCTGTGCTATTTCTCCTACGATAGAAAATGCGGATACTTTTTCCGTTTCTATGATTGGCAGGCGATCCAATGCACGGGTTAAGCCATCAAACTCAAGTTGATATCGCCCATTCAAATCCCAGATAAAATTGCGCATGGGTTCATACCCCACTTCAATTTTTTCATTCATTATGGATTGGTTATAATACAATGCTGTAGCACCAATAAACGATTTTTCACCCAGATCCATTTGGGCTCGTGTTCCTATAATGGTTTTCTTATCAAAGGACACCAATTCATGTTTATCGTATAAAATCTTGAGGTTTGCATTGGGATCAGTACCACTGCCCATGATCAGAGTTCCGCTGAAATAATCAATTTGATAATCCTGCCCGCGTCTAAGTTCTACACCATCCAGGAATACCTGGTCACTGCCTTCTACAATCATGAATCCCAAATTAATAGTAGAGCTTTTGTTGGTGTATTCAACTTCAATTTCCCAATGTTTATCCTGAGTGATTTCACCTATAATGGTTGACGTATACATTTTCCCTTCACCTAAAACACCATTTAGATCAGGATTGGCATTACCTCCTTCCAATGAATCATTTGTAAAAGGATGATAAATGGGAAAAAACAATTCACCTGTTGGCAGGCTGACAATGTTTGGATTAAACATATCAATGATATTATCACTTTTCAGTTCATTCGAGGCATCAACACTGTCCAGCCCAAACTGGGTAATATACTCAATTCCATTGGGGTCATAATATTTATCTGGTTGGAAGTCCGTATTAAAGATCTTAACGCCAAACCCTTCCTGATTAATGTTAGTCGCACCCAAGTAATACACATTTTTAAACATAAGATCCCATAATTCATGCGATGGTGTCAGGTTTTGTGGTTTTATCATTTTTAACGCCAGGGTGGAATCACCTTCTATAACACCATGCCCAATAGCCAAAACAGTATCAATTACCGAATTACGATTATTGACATCGAGTTCCACAATAATGTAATGACATGCAAGTACATTATTAGCTGAACGATTTTTTAAGCGCAGAAAGCCCAAATCTCTACTGATGGAATAATCTGGTCCTTCTTCAAGCCGTTTAAAATTGACATTGTTCCGGTCATCATCAGATGGATTATCAATATCCACATAGGCTGACCCTGGTTCTGTTGTAGGATCTGTGGAATTGTCCATACGGTATAATTCAAAATTGCGTACCGCGTAGCGCCCTATGCGGTGAAGGCCGTCTACCAGTGGATAAAACGGCGGGATATATTGGATATTCTTGGATTGACCCATATACTCCGTCGGCTGATTTTGGGCGCCGTTGCGGTACAATTTGTTTATAAAGAAATATTGATATTTGATATACTCGTAATCCTTGATGCGCAGTGTTTGGGCTTCACTTGTACCTTTGTATTCCAACTGCTCTTTCTTGGTTTTCTCAATAGACGCGATAGTTGTAATATCTATTGGGCCTAGTTTTGAAACGGCTTTCAAACCAAACAGGCCTTTATTCTGTCCTGAAAATGTCACAAATTGAGTCGCAGGTAAAGAAAGTGAAATATTTCCTGCATCGATCTTTTGGATAATATCATCTTCTGCACCTTCATAGGAAATACGGATATTATTTTCCCAGTCAAAATCCCGTTCAGAGTCATTATCCATGAGTACAGTTATGCGATCACCGATCTTTCCTTCTACATTTAAATTCTGTTTTTGATCAAATTCGAGATGGGTATTCTGGGATTCAGCCAAACTGGAGCGCACTAATTCCTGATCCTGGAAAACCATCTTTCCCGAAATATTGATATTTCCTCTAACACGCAATGAAGCTGTTCCCAAGGCACCCATATCCACCAGATCAAAGGTAATACCTTTACCTCCTCGCCGAGATTCTGCAACTATATCTTCACTCCCTAATGATACCTTATCCGTAAATATAATGCGACGCTTGACGTTGATCATATGAACAAAATACCAATCCACTGGTGCGGTGAATGGAATACGAAAAATTTCATCATCAATATATTCAGTTAATGTGATGTATTGCCAATCGCGATCAATATGAATTTCAATATCACGTTCTCCAAAATCAGCTTTTATCCAGCCCAGAGGGGTCAATATAGTGTCAGCAAGCAGGCTTAAAGGTTTTGGAATATCTGGAAATGCTGGCGTTACATAATCAGATGCGAGGATAAAGCTGTCATGCAATTCTTGGACAGACGAATCTGATTGACCATCTTGGGCAAAATTTGCCGAGATGGCCATACAAAGCACTAATATGACCGCATACCCTTTATACAAAAGGGACTCCTATGATAGTTATTTTCGGTGTTTTCAGCCCCGATTCACGGGGGTCAATCCGATAGCGGTAGGTCTATAAGTTATACTCCTGTTGTTTCATCTACGCTCCAATGAGCGGATAAAAGTTTACTAAGTTTTTGTAACGCGTGTCCACGATGACTTATTTTATTCTTTTCCTCTGTAGAAAGTTCCGCAAATGTACATTTCATTTCTGGGATATAAAATACCGGATCATATCCAAATCCGCTTGTCCCTTTTGGTTCTTTTGTAATCATTCCCTCTATTTTTCCTGCGGTTGTAATTTCAACAGAACCATCTACAAAAGCATTCACTGTACGAAAGCGAGCAGTTCTTTCATGTTCACGTATATGAGTCATCTCATTTAAAATTTTATTTATATTATCTTCATATGTAACATTTTCACCTGCATAGCGTGCAGAATACACTCCAGGCGCACCAGCAAGTGCATCCACTTCCAAACCGGTGTCATCCCCTATTGCAGGAAGCCCAGTGAGCTTATTTACGGTTCGCGCTTTAAGCAAAGCATTTTCTTCCAACGTTGCTCCTGTTTCAGGAATATCACCTATTTCAGGAAAATCATTCAGCGTTCTAATCTCAACATGAAGATCCTTTAGGGCCGCTTTCATTTCTTCCATTTTATGGAGGTTGTGCGATGCCAGTATAATTTTCATATGTATTGCAAAAAAAGCTTGGGAAAATAGATGTTCACATTTGAAGCAGCAAGGACTTTAAAATAGGTGAGTTTGCGTTTGCATGAAGGATATTATCGCCGCTAATTTCAGCGGCTTTTTTGCAGCAATTTTGTGGCTCGGTAGCTCAGTCGGTAGAGCAGTGGACTGAAAATCCATGTGTCGCTGGTTCGATTCCGGCCCGAGCCACTATGTTTTACTGTTACCATTCCCGTATTCTCCGTTAACTTTGCTCCAGAATATCAATTTGACTATGTCTGCAAGGAATAAAGAGTTTTTACGGAGAGCCATCCAGCTTTCCGAGGAAAAGATGATGGAAAACAATGGAGGACCTTTTGGTGCTGTTATTGTCAAGAACGACAAGATCATTGCTGAAGGATTTAATAAAGTAACTTCTTTTAATGATCCTACAGCCCACGCCGAAATCGTTGCTATTCGCAATGCCTGCAAAACCCTAGGTGATTTTCACCTCCAGGGTGCTGAAATCTATTGCAACTGTGAACCCTGCCCTATGTGCCTGGCAGCAATCTATTGGGCTCGTATAGAAAAAATATACTACGCCAACACCCGCGAGGATGCCCGGAAGATTGGTTTCGATGATAAATCTTTTTATGAAGAATTGACTAAAAACGGTAATCAAAGAAAGATTCCTGCAGTTCAAATACTTGCGGAGGAAGGTAAAGCTGCCTTTAAAACATGGGCAGCTAAAGCTGATAAAACGCCATATTAGCAACGTATGTTGATATACTTGTATATTAGTTAAAATGCTTGTCAATACCCATTTTATACTTAACGATCATGATGTGATCACTGACGCTCATCCGGGATTACTCGTGCTGGATTTTCTTCGCCAGAAAGAGAAGCTAATGGGGACCAAGGAAGGGTGCCGGGAGGGTGACTGTGGCGCATGTACAGTAATCATCGGTGAGCTTATAAATGAAAAGGTTTCATATAAACCTATTACATCTTGTCTTATGCCAATAGGTGAACTCCATGGTAAACAACTGGTTACAATTGAGGGTTTAAATCTTGACAAACTCTCCCCTGTTCAAGAAGCCATTGTTGAAGAAGGAGCCACCCAATGCGGTTTCTGCACTCCGGGGATTGTGGTTTCCCTGACTGCTGTTCTAATGGGGGAAAACTCTAGTATTTCGCAGTATTCAGTCACGCGAGCTTTGAGTGGGCATCTTTGTCGCTGTACGGGCTACCGATCCCTAAAGGCTTGCGAATCCCATCTCCAGGAATCAATCGGCAAAAAAATTGATCTCGATTCACTTATTGAAAAAGGCTGTCTTCCCAATTATTTCAAAGATATCTTTGATCGATTAAAGAAAATTCCTCCCCTTTTCTCGCCAGACGGGTTAGCGAAAGAATATTTTATAGCGGGAGGAACGGACATCTATATCCAGGAAGGTGAAAAACTACCCGAATCTTCTGTTAGCATCCTGAACCTCCATCCGGAAATGAAGGGGATTTCCAAAAATAATGGACATATTCATGTGGGCGCCTTAACAACATTCGAGGAATTTGCTTTTCATCCGTATATCAAAGAAATCATACCTCAAATTGACGATTATATGTTTCTGAACGCTTCCTGGCAGATACGGAATCGGGCAACCTTGGGTGGTAACATCATTAATGCTTCTCCAATTGGAGACATGACAATTCTTCTTTTGGCAATGGATGCACAATTGGTCCTTCAAAATGGATCAGGGAGCCGGAAAGTACCCCTCACTTCCTTTTATAATGGATATAAACAAATGGATAAAACGGATTCTGAAGTTCTAACAGAAATTCTGATTCCAAATTCTGCAATTGAATCAAAGATCCACTTTGAAAAGGTATCCAAACGGAAATGTCTCGACATTGCTTCTGTGAACATGGCGATAAGTGTAAAAGGACAGGACGGTTTTATTGAAGATATCAGCTTGGCTATTGGAGGTATAGCTCCTATTCCTTTATATATGAAAGAGTCATGTTCAATGTTAAAAGGACAAGCAGTATCTAAAAATTTAGTGGAAAAAGCGGCCACATTGATACAGCAAGAAATTTCACCTATTACAGATGTTCGCGGGAGCATGGAATACAAACGCTTATTAGCCCATCAACTTGTTATTAAATCTTTCATCACTCTTTTCCCTGAAAGCCTTTCTGCAGAGGAATTTTATGAAAAACATTGATGCTGCTTTACATACACGCGGTGAGTCAGAATATGTAGATGATGTCCCACAGCCTGCTGACATGCTTTACGCAGCTATCTATGGCTCTCCTGTCGCTCATGGTAAAATCATGCAGTTTAATTTTACTGATGCCAAAAACATTCGGGGTGTTGTAGCAATACTTACAGCTCAAGATATTCCTGGAGAGAATCAGATTGGTCCCATTATCCAAGACGAACCCTTGTTGGCGGAGGAAAAAGTGCATTTTGCCGGGCAACCTTTAGCGGTTGTGATCGCCTCCAGTCCACAAGCTGCCAGAAAAGGGGTCAGATCCATTCACTCAGATATCGAAGAATTACCTGTAATCGTACATCCTAAAGTGGCCTATGAAAAAGGTGAGATTATTGGTACACCGCGTACATTGGCCATCGGTGATATAGATGCTGCCTGGGAAAAGTGCGATATAATCGTTGAAGGTACGTGCAATATTGGTGGGCAAGAACACGTCTATCTTGAGACTCAAAGAGCTCGAGCTATCCCCTTGGAAGGTGACGTTATTAGAATTCATGCTTCCACTCAAAGTCCTTATGCCAGCCAACGTGCAGCTGCCAAAATCCTAGGGGTCAATCATCATAAGATAGAAGTGGATGTCAAGCGAATAGGGGGTGGATTTGGGGGTAAAGAAGACCAAGCAACACCCATTGGATGTTTAGCCGCCTTAGGCGCATGGCATACAGGAAAACCAGTGGAACTTGTTTTAAACCGCTCAGAAGACATGAGGATGACCGGTAAACGCCATCCTTACATTTCAGATTTCAAGATTGGTGCAACGAATGATGGAAAGGTCATCGCTTATGAAGTAAACCATTATCAGAATTCAGGTGCAGCTGCTGATCTGTCTACTGCCGTTCTTGAAAGAACTCTTTACCATAGTACTAACAGTTATTTTATTCCTAACGCACGAATAACTGGTGTTTGCTGTCGAACAAACCTTCCCCCCAACACTGCTTTTAGGGGATTTGGTGGTCCTCAAGGAATGTTTGTTATTGAGTCCGCATTGGAAAAAGTAGCAGAAGCACTGCAAAAACCTAAAGAGGAGATTCAACTGCAAAACCTACTTAAAAAAGGTGATTCCTTTCCCTTTGGACAACTGTTTCAGAATGACCATATACAACGGTCTTGGAATGATACTTTAGGCAATTACGATCTTAATGGAATCGGCAAACGCATTGAAAAATTCAACAATAATCATTTCGATACCAAAAAAGGGTTAGCAGTCATGCCTGTATGTTTTGGCATCTCTTTTACAACAACCTTTATGAATCAAGCCAGCGCGCTAGTACATATTTACACAGACGGCAGTGTTAGTGTTACCACAGGGGGAATTGAGATGGGTCAAGGATTGAACACGAATATACTCAAAATTGCTGCAGAAACGTTGGGTATTGGGTCTGATAGAATCAAGATTGAAAGCACCAACACTACTCGTATTGCCAATATGTCACCCAGCGCTGCCAGTTCCACTACCTTACTGAACGGTAATGCAACTGTGTTGGCAATTAATCAGATCCTTTCAAGGATCAAAACATTTGCAGCAGAAGAATTGGATCTTACAGAAAAGGATAATATCACTATCTCTTCAGAAAAAATACTTTACAATGGTGAAGACGCTGGCATGACCTGGAATGAATTGATTCAAAAAGCTTATCTTGCACGAATAGGTCTATCAGCTCATGCTTTTTTTGCCACACCTGACATTTGGTTCGATAAAAAGAAAGAACAAGGCGAACCCTTTGCTTACCACGTTGTAGGGGCAGCAATTATTGAAGTGACCTTGGATTGTTTGAGAGGTATCTATGATATTGATTCAGTAAAAATAGTACACGACCTGGGACGCCCCTTGAATAAAAGAGTGGACCTCGGCCAGATCGAAGGTGGACTTGCCCAAGGATTAGGATGGGTGACTATGGAGGATCTTCAATATGACGAAAAAGGTATATTACTCTCCAATGCTTTGGCGAACTATAAAGTCCCTGATGTTTATTTTATGCCTGATGATATACAAGTAACGTTTTTAGAAGATGCTGACAGCGATCTAGGTCCCTACGGTTCAAAAGCTGTAGGCGAACCGCCGCTTATGTATGGTATTGGAGCATTTTTCGCGTTAAGAAACGCAATGAAATCCTTTAGATCTGACTTAGAGTTTCCCCACACTTCTCCCCTAACCCCAGAACGAATTCTAATGTCTCTTTATCCAGAATTTCTCAATGAGATAAAAACATACGATTCTCAACCTATATCATTGGCTGAGGAAATTGTTTGAGTTGACTTCTTTTCCAGCAAACTCCTTTTGGGAAACCGCAGCTTCACTACTTGAGGAAAGACAAAAAGTTTTTCTCGCCTTGGTGGCAGAACACACTCAACACTCTCCAGGTACCACCGGTGCAAAATTGCTTGTAGCAAAAGAGTGTGATCCCTTGGGAACAATCGGCGGAGGCATTATGGAATACAACCTTATTAAACGAGCGGAAGGGATATTGGATCGGGATAGCTTCACTCCTGAGCTCCAAACACTCATCCATAGAAAATCCGGGCCTGGAGAAAAATCAGGAATGATCTGCGCTGGCCAGCAAACCAATCTCTATTATATGTGTGATCCAGAAAAAGATAGTGAAGATGTAAATAAAATTTCGCGACTTTTAAACGAAAATCGATCTGCTAAGTTGTCGATCGATCGATCTGGTATGGTTGTTCAAGAACAACCGCCAAATCTTAACCAGAATCAAATCAAATTATCTGTCAATGGCGAGAAATGGCTGTACGAAGAGCAACTTTTAAATTTCAATAGAATTGCTATTATCGGTGGTGGACATTGCTCTCTTGCATTATCTCGTTTGATGAAGCAAATTGGTTTTAATGTAAGTGTATTTGATACTCGTGAAAATGTATCCACTATCAAAGAAAACACATATGCAAACACAGTCCAAATCGTTGATGATTTTTGCGGATCAGCAGCATTAATAGAATTCTCTGAATTGACGTTTGTTGTGGTTATGACCACAGATGTGGTTTCAGATGTCCGAGGTGTTTTGGGAGCAATTGATTTTCCCTTTCCATTCATTGGCGTAATGGGTAGTCAATCAAAAATAGCTGAGATTCTTAAACAACTCACGAAAGAAGGCATCACAAAAGATCAATTGAAACGCCTTACTGCGCCTGTGGGCATACCCATGGTTAGTAATACACCAGAAGAAATTGCCGTTAGCGTTGCAGCACAGATACTACAGTATAAAAACTCAACCAGCTAAATAGATGTCACATTCTCCTGACCTAGCGATAACCAGCCAGAGAGTCATCACACCTGATGGAGAAAAAGCAGCTGCAGTTCTTATCAAAGATGAAAAAATATTGGATGTTCTGCCGATCGATGATATTCAGAATGATTGCCCGATTGAAGATATGGGTAATGATGTGGTTATGCCGGGGTTGGTGGATGTACATGTTCACATAAACGAACCGGGAAGAACCGATTGGGAAGGGTTCGAAACTGCAACCAAAGCTGCTTGCGCTGGTGGTATTACTACTCTTGTTGATATGCCACTAAACTGTAACCCTGTAACGACTAATATAGAAGCTTTCAATGCAAAAATAACATCGACTCAAAAAAAATTATGGGTCGATTGTGGGTTTTATGGAGGTCTGATTCCGGATAATCTGCATGAGATTGAGTCATTAGCTAAAGCAGGTGTTTTAGGATTCAAAGCGTTTATGAGTCATTCGGGTATCGATGAATTCCCAAAAGTATCAGAGCAAAATTTACGCGATGTATTATTCATCCTCGCCAAACATAATCTGCCACTTCTGGTTCATGCTGAACTTGAGGATGGCGATATTACAACAGATGATCTTATTACGTATGAAAGCTATATGGCTACCAGGCCAAAATCCTGGGAAAATAATGCAATCAAACTTTTGATTAGCTTATGTGCAGAGTTTCAAACACCCATACATATTGTTCACTTATCCTCATCAGAGATATTGAATGAAATTTCTTCAGCCAGGGAAAACGGATTGCCAATTACAGTGGAAACATGCCCCCACTATCTCCATTTTACTGCAGAAATAATAGCAGATGGTGATACCAGATTTAAATGTGCCCCACCCATCAGAGATGCTAATAATAGAGAACAACTTTGGCGAGGCTTGAAATCTGGAATTATCGATTTTATTACATCTGACCATTCGCCTTGTCAACCTGAATTAAAAAAATTGTCTGAAGGAAGGTTTGATAAAGCCTGGGGTGGAATTTCTTCCATGCAGTTAACTTTGTCAATCATCTGGTCGGAATGTAAAAATGAAGGCTTATCATTGGCCCAATTAACAAACTGGTTGTGCGATGCTCCTGCTAAATTTATTGGAATGGACGATTGTAAAGGTCAAATTTCACCTGGCAAAGATGCTGACATCATTTGTTGGGATCCGGATGAATCTTTTTTAGTTGAGCCTGCAATGATACATTGCAAACACAAGTTGACGCCTTATAATGGTGAGCAATTATTTGGCGTTGTAAAAAAGACCTTTCTCAGGGGAAACAAGATCTTTGATAATAATCGTTTCACAAATGGTCCTCTCGGAAAACCACTTTATAGCAGTTATGACAAAAAAAACTAAACAAACACTTACAGACCTAGCATCAGAAGCAAATGGTAGCCGTGCCTTATTAGCTAGCGACGAATTTTTCGCCCCAAAAGAAAACCTGCTAAAGGCGGGACGCGGGGAATTCATTCCCGAAAAATATACCGATCATGGCAAATGGATGGATGGATGGGAAACTCGCAGAAAGAGATCTGAAGGACATGATTGGTGCATAATTCGGCTTGGCAAGCCTGGAATAATTAAAGAATTAGATATTGACACCAACCATTTTGTTGGTAATTATCCATCTTACGCCTCAGTGGATGCATGCCAGTTGCCATATTATTCATCATTCGAAGGATTAACAGATCTTGAACATGATTGGATTGAAATCCTTCCTAAATCAGAACTATCAGGTGATTCACAAAATCTGTTTACTATAAATTTTGATAAGCAGTTTACCCACCTCCGCTTCAATATATATCCAGATGGCGGGGTGGCTCGCTTAAAGGTCTATGGACATGAAGAACATCTTGATAGCAAAAAGGATTGGTTCGATGCGGCCGCTGCTGAAAATGGGGGACGGGTTCTCGCATGCAGCGATATGCATTTCGGTGATATGCAAAACATTATCAAATCTGGAACAGCAATCGACATGAGTGACGGCTGGGAAACAAGACGAAGAAGAGGCCCCGGACATGATTGGGTTATCATTAAACTTGGTGCTCCTAGTGAGATTGAAAGAATTGTAGTGGATACACTGCACTTCAAAGGAAATTTTCCTGATTCATGTTCAATTGAAGGATGTTTTGAGCCCAATGCCAATAGTGAAACCATTCTCCTAGACAATGTTGCCTGGATGGAAATCCTGCCAAAAAACAAGCTTAAAAGCCACACAGAACATATTTTTAATATTGAACTGAAAAATTCAGGTCTATGCACTCACTTACGATTAAATATTTTCCCCGATGGGGGTGTGAGCCGATTAAGAATTCTGGCCGCTCTATAACCTGATAATCATCAACCATTTCTGATTACAATTTAATATGACATTAAAAGAATTGAATAACTTACCCGAAAACGAAGTGTTGAAACAGTTTTCAATCTGCTGTGGAGCATCCAAATGGACGGAACAAATGATAAACAGTTGTCCTTTTCAAAATAAAAATGAACTATTAAAAATGGCAGAAGAAACCTGGTTTTCCCTATCCGGCCAAGACTGGCTCGAGGCATTTTCTCACCATCCAAAAATCGGTAATATCAGATCTCTGCAATCAAAATTCCAGAAAACCGCTAAATTGTCTGAATCTGAACAGAAAAGCATTAGCCATGTTTCAGAAGACATATTAAAAGAGATTGCAGAAGGAAATCAATTGTACGAAAAAAAATTCGGATATATTTTTATTGTTTGTGCAACAGGTAAAACAGCCGAAGAAATGTTAGCACTTTTAAATGAAAGACTGAAGAACGATCCAGAAGCTGAACTGTTGATCGCAGCCAAAGAACAAAATAAAATTACCAGACTACGGCTGGAAAAATTATTAGACCTATGAAATTATCATTAGATCCTACAACCATAGAATTGGTTTCTGCTCACCTTAAAACTGCCAATAGCCATTTCAATAGGTCTCACCCAGGCGAATCTACCGATAGACAGCCTGTCCATACAGTGTATGGGGGAGCACATATATTTCGAGCGGGGACATCAGAGAAAATGGCCGCTTCAGCCCTTAAACATTTGAAGGTATACGCTCCAAACTTTGTTGTATTCGCAAAAGTTCTTGAATTAAATGGCCATGAAAATCTACCGGAAAAAGATGAAGAAATTTCCACCCTTGCAGATCAATTAAATACTGATCCAGATGCTGTCCATGAAAAGAATAAGGCCGCATTTTTTGCTTATACTGTATATCAACGGGTATTGAATAAATTGAGACATGCACCTGTAGAGGATTTCCGAATCGATTTCGAAGATGGGTTTGGATATCGTCCCGATGAAGAGGAAGATCTATACGCCGTTGGGACCGCTGAAGAAGTAGCAAAAGGAATGGCAGAAAATTCACTCCCGCCATTTATCGGCATCCGAATTAAACCGCTCACAGAAGAACTTAAAACACGAGCAATCAGAACACTAGATTTGTTCATAACCACCCTTTTGAATAAAACAAAGGGTGAACTTCCCAAGAATTTTGTAGTCACCCTGCCAAAAATAACTGTTCCGGAACAGGTTAATGCTCTTGTTCAACTTTTTGATTCCTTGGAAGCAAAAACTGGCCTATCACCCGGATTTCTTAAAATGGAAATCATGATTGAAACACCGCAATCCATTTTGGACAGCAATGGCAATTCAGGCCTTCCTGCGCTGGTAAACGCAGCAGACGGCAGATGTGTTGCTGCTCATTTTGGTGTCTACGACTATACAGCTTACTCCAACATCACTGCAGCATATCAAAGTATGACGCATCCGGTTTGTGACTTTGCGCGACACATGATGCAGGTTGCCCTAGCAGGGTCAGGTATAAGACTCTCCGATGGGGCAACGAATATCATGCCCATCGGACCTCACCATCCACTTGATAAACAATCATTAACAGCTAGCCAAAAGGAAGAAAACCACAATGTCGTATATCGTGCTTGGAAACTAAACTACAACAACATTCGCCATTCCCTGAAACATGGGTATTACCAAGGATGGGACTTACACCCAGCACAGCTTCCAATCCGGTATGCTGCAGTTTATTCTTTTTTCTTGGAGGGTTTGCCGGCTGCATCACATAGACTAAAATCGTTTATGGAAAAGGCGGCCCAAGCCACTCTGGTAGGTGATGTATTTGATGACGCTGCCACTGGTCAGGCGCTACTGAATTATTTCCTCCGTGGAATTAGCTACGGTGCTATTACCGAAGAGGAGACAAAAGCAACTGGTCTTACTCTGGAAGAAATTCGATCACGATCCTTTACAAAGATTTTACAAGGGAGACAATTATGAACAGTCCAATCACTACACATGTACTCGATACTGCTCTTGGATGTCCGGCAATAGAGATCCATGCGGTACTGGAAGTGTTGAGCAAGTTAGAAACATGGGAAACCGTGGGAGAGGGCCACACCGATGCTGATGGCAGAATCAACAATTTGTTACCTGACAACAAACCAATTTCGCCTGGTACTTATCGACTGACATTTGATGTCTCTCCTTACTTTCAATCTCAAAATGTGGATAGTTTGTATTCCGCCATCCCGATTGTATTTACCATTAATAATCCGGAACAGCATTACCATGTTCCTCTATTACTAAATCCGTTTGGGTACTCAACCTACAAAGGCAGTTGATAGAAATGGAATGGTACCAAATTCACGCGTTACTGAACTTGCTCTTTCGCTGGTTTCATGTAATAGCTGGCATTGCTTGGATAGGGCAAACCTTTTTGTTTAACTGGATGGAAAAAACCTTACCCAAGGAAATTGATCCAAATGCCGACAATAATGTGTCCGGGCAGCTTTGGATGGTTCATGGCGGTGGCTTCTACTATGTTGAAAAACAGAAAATTCCAAAGCTCATGCCCCAGACACTTCACTGGTTCAAATGGGAATCTGCGCTCACTTGGATCAGCGGTATGTTTCTGCTTATCATTGTTTATTACATGGGCGGACTTATGTTAGAGGCAGGTACAGAAATGACTGATTCAACTGCGAATATAATCGGTTTAGGTACTTTGTTATTTAGTTACGCCGTCTATTATTTACTTTGGTCATCTCCACTGGGGAAAAATGAAATAGTAGGTTCAACTATATCTTTTCTTTTGACCATAGCACTTTTTATCGGACTAGATCAGATATTCAGCTCAAGAGCTGCCATGATGCATATTGGTGCTGCATTTGGCACGATCATGACCGCCAATGTCTGGATGATTATTCTTCCTGCTCAGCGTCAAATGATTGCTGCAACTGAAAAGGGTGAAAGACCTGATATGTCCCTGGCTGGAAAAGCCAGGCGCTGCTCCAAACATAATACCTATATGTCAATTCCTGTCATTTTCATCATGATCAGTAATCACTTTCCTGTCACAACTTACGGGAATAGCCATAACTGGCTTGTATTAGGTATTTTCATTCTACTTGGCTGGTTGGCAGCGAAGTGGATGCGAGGTTAAGCAATCTCATTTTATTCTTCCCTAAACCTGGGCTTTATTTTTTTTGAATCATTAAAATCATATTGGTTCAATTTGTACTGTATATTCTAGTTATTATAATATTTCACCCATTATAAGTGAAGGAGAGATCAAGCATATACCGATGATGTTGACTAAATAATCTCATCAATTTTTTTAAACAAAGAACCCTGCCTTGAGTGAGGTTTTTTGTTTATTGACATACCCTTTGTCTCTCACCTATCTTCAAACCCTCTTTTATGCCAACAGGAAAACAACTTTCATTAAAACGCGATCTCGGACCCATTTCGGGTTATGCTACAATTATTGGTATATTAGTCGGCGCAGGTATTTTTCGCGTTACAGGTGAGGCTGGGGCTGTTGCAGGCTCAGCTGTTCCTTTAGCCTATCTGCTCTTTGCGCCGATTGTTTTATCCACTGCAATAGCATATAGTGTATTTATGTCTACACCTTTGGGCATGCGCCCTGGAGGAGCTTATTTACATATTTCCCGCACGTTCGGTAATTACTATTTAGGTTTTATAACCATGTGGATGAAGCTGGTTGCTTTTGTCGGTGCTATTTCATTCATGTCCACAAGTTTTGGGGAATACATGACTTTTTTTCTTCCAAATCATGATCCGCGTATGTGGGGCACCATTGTACTATTGTTTTTTTATGGTGTCAATATTATTGGTATCCGTTATTATGGCCAGTTTCAAACCGCCATGCTCATCGTTCTTATAATAAGTATCCTGATTCTCGTTATTCCTGGTATTCCCGCAATTGACTATTCCTATTATGATCCCATATTGCCAAAAGGTTACAATGGATTACTTGCTGCCATGCCCATGCTATTTTTCAGTTATGCCGGATTTGAAACATTAGCGCAGGTGGCAGGGGAAACAAAAGATCCTACACGAACACTCCCCATGATTTTTATAAAAGGTGTTTTAGCATCTGTATTTATTTTCTTTACCATGTCTTTTGTGGCATTCGGCGTGCTTCCAGCTGATGTACTGGCATCATCCAATTCTGCCATGGCCGATGTGGCGGCGCAATATCTACCACCTTGGGGATCATCCATTGTTGCGATTGGTGCCATGAGCGCTTTTTTAACCAGCATTAATGGCTCAATACTTGTTCCCTCGCGCATGTTATTTGTTTTCAGCGAAGACAGGCTAATGCCCAGATCATTAGCATCAGTTCATCCCCAATGGCGTACCCCCTATATCAGTCTTATAATCAGTGCAATTATTTGTACCGCTCTTATATGGAGCCAATCTGCAAGATATCTGATGAATGCGGGACTTATAGGTATATTTATAATTTATTGTTTCCAAGGCATTGCTTTAATGGCTTTACCCATTGTGAATAAGCGCCTTTATAAATCTGCACAATTTCAACTGCCAAAATGGCTATTATATCTTGTAGGAAGTATATCAGCTTTTTCCATGGCATACTTTTTAATTATAACTATTATGGATGTTTTTACATTTACAATCGTTGGATTGATTATCGGTACAATTTTATATATTTTGGGAAGATATCAAGGTAAAAAAGAAGGATTTAATTATCATGCACGCATGGAACAAGATTACCATTTATTAGATAAATAGAAGATATTCATGGCCTACATAGATACTATAGATATTGAAGAATCAGAAGGAATCGTTAAACAAGAATATGAAAAAGGTATTCGCCGTAGCGGACGGGTATTCAATATTTTGAAGATCATGAGCCGTAGTCCGGCAGCTCTTAAAGAAGCCATGCGCATGTATTTAGCTATCATGTATGGGCAATCGGAATTATCTCGTGCCCAGCGAGAAATGCTGGCCACGGTTGTTTCCAGAATTAATCACTGTTATTACTGAATAGAAGCCCATGGGGATGATTTCCGGGATGAAGTCCAAAATGAAGAATTAGCAAACCATTTGAAATACGATTGGAAAACAACTGATCTTTCACAAGAAGATAAAGCCCTTTGTTCATGGGCTGAAAAACTGACCCTCACTCCAGGAGAAATGGACGAATCAGATGTACGTAAACTTGAAGCAACAGGATTTTCTCAAAATGCCATCAGTGATGCAGCACAAGTGATTGGTTATTTTAATTATATAAATCGAATTGCAGATGGACTGGGTGTGGATCTTGAACCAGAAATGGAAAAACAGACTTAAAATTTACTAATAGATATTTTTTTCCAGTAATAATAGGCTGGGATTCCCAGCAATGTGAGTCCAATACCAATGAAAGATTGTGTTGGTGACTCAAAAAAAGTATTGACCATTATAGCGGATGATAAAATTATAAAGAATGCTGGGACATACGGATAGCCCCATACCTTATAAGGCCGATCAAGATCTGGTTGTTTTTTTCTCAAAACAAATACAGTGGACGCTGCAGCTATCCACATCATAAAATTTACAAATACCACCAGCGTGATCAATTCTTCAAACGTTCCAGATAGGGCTAAAATACCGGACCAAACACCTTGAATGATAATGGCATTTCCCGGAGTATGATTTTTTGGATGGACTTTGGCTGCACTGGGGAAAAATAAGTTATCTTTTGCCATGGCATAGGTCACTCTAGGACCAACCAGTATATTCCCGTTCAAAGCCCCAAACATTGATACGATCATAACAATGGTAAATAATCCTGCAATACCTTGACCATATAAGGCTCTGGCAGTCGCTTCACCTACTTTTATTTCACCTGCCAGTGTATTCATGGGCAATGCTTTTAAGTAAGTAATGTTTATTAAGAAGTATAAAACCAGGATTACCAGCGTACCAACTAAAAGAGCTAAAGGAAGATTCCTTTTCGGGTTCTTGATTTCTCCTGCTGTAAATGTAACATATTCCCATCCCCCAACTGTCCAGTTAACTGCTACAAGAGCGACTCCAATTCCAGTGATGATAGAACCAAAACCCATACCAGTTGGATTGAATGAAAAATTAATTTGATTACCGGTTGATATAAAAATTCCCGCTAAGGCAAAAAGTAAAATGCTTCCGATTTTTAATACTGTAAAAATATTTTGCACCCACTTGCCAAAAACGACACCTAAATAATTAATAACGGATAAAACCAAAATTAGAAAAAGAGCAAATATCTGTCCACCAGATATTGAAAAACTACCAATTCCTATTATACTATTATGAGTTGAGAGGCTGGGATAGAATGAGCCTAAATGTTCAGCAACAGCAACAGCAATTGCGGCATTGGTTCCTGTCAAGTAAGCGATAAATGCAACCCAGCCAAAAAGAAAAGCAGGCAAAGGCCCATAGGCCTCCCGTAAATATACATACTGCCCTCCGGCTTTTGGCATTGCAGCGCCCAATTCTGCATATGTAAGGGCACCTGCCAGCATTTGCATACCCCCTAAAATCCATACAATCAAGATCAATGAAGCTGAAGGCAGTGCATTCGCCATGAGTCCAGTGGTCATAAAAATACCCGAACCAATAACAATGCCAATCACCATCATTGAACTGTCAAACAATCCAAGTTGGCGCTTAAGTTTTACGGGCTGATCTTTTTCATTCATTTAAAAATAAGGATGGAAATTTAATCTTCAGGAGAATGATGAAAATACTTTATATTATCTTGTTATGACACATCGAACTCCAGCAGATTTTCTTGATAGGAATACATACCCTCTGGATCAGCCAGAATCAAAAACATGGACAGAACTTGTAAATAAATGCAAAAAGTCATTAATTGAAACAGGTGCATGCATACTTAAGAATTTTGTTAACCAATCCATCCTCGACAGGATGGTATTGGAAACCGAACGTATTGTAGATAAATCTCATTTTTGCAAGGATAACCATAATGTTTTCTTTGAAAAGGATGACACTTCTTTGCCTGTCGACCATCCATTACGGATGAGAGAAGATACATCTCTCAATTCGATTCCTTATGATCTCATGAATCCTGCAGATGCACTACACCAATTATACAATTGGTATCCTCTCATAAATTTCTTATCTGCAGTTTTGGGACACACGCTTTATCGTATGGCTGACCCTATGGCAGCGCTCACATTGAATGTAATGAATGAGCATCAAAATCATGGATGGCACTACGATGAATCCCAAGTAACCATTACTCTGTTAATACAAAAACCTGAAGCTGGCGGAGTATTTGAATGCGTTCCTGATCTGCGAAAATTCGATACAGATGATTATTCAAAACTGGGAGCTATACTGAATGGCTCTGATGAAGGGTTAGTACCCTTGAATGTTGAACCTGGAGATTTACTAATTTTTGCAGGATTTTATTCACTGCACCATGTTACACCGGTTGTGGGTGAAACAACTCGTTATGTAGGCACATTGTGTTATAAGGATAGGCCAAATGTGTTGAACAGTCCTGAAGTACAAAAATTATTTTATGGGAGAGTGAATCAAGGTTGATTACAGATTCCCAAATTAAAGAATACTCCGAAAAAGGAGCCATTTTACTCAAAAAGGCATTTAACATTGAATGGCTTTCACTTTTGGCTGAAGGGATAGAGAAGAATCGAAAAGAGCCAGGACCTTATGCATGTCAGTATACACCAGCAGATGATGAAGGCGATTTTTATGATGATTATTTTAACTGGGTTCGCTTTGATGAGTATAAAGATTTTTTATTTAATTCACCTGCTGCAGAAATTGCTGGGCGCCTAACTCAATCAACTGAAATGCGTATTTTTCATGAACATGTTCTTGTAAAAGAACCTAGAACTTCAGAACCCACACCTTGGCATCACGACCAGCCATATTATTGCGTGGACGGTGAACAGGTTTGCAGCATTTGGCTGCCTTTGGATCCTGTACCTAAAGAATCTGGATTGGAGTTTGTCTCTGGTTCACACTTGCTTGGAAAAATGTTTATGCCCATTAAATTTTTAACAAAAAGTGATTATGATTATACACCGGGAAGCTATGAACCCATTCCTGATATTGAATCGGAGAGAAATAAATATGAGCTCCTGTCCTGGGATATGGAACCTGGAGATTGCATCGTTTTCCATTTTAAGACACTTCATTCAGGGCGGGGTAACCCAAATGATAGTTTACGCAGAAGAGCATTTTCATCCCGTTGGATTGGCGATGACGCAGTTTTTGCAGAAAGGCCTGGTGAAACTTCACCGCCTTTTCCCGAATTAAGTTCATTCAAGCAGAATGATCCTTTACACCATTCAATATTTCCTGTTTGTTGGAAAAAACAGTTAAACCTATAACGTTTTGAACTCTTTACATAAGTAGTAAATTGAGTTTAGAGTAAATGAGTAAGCAAGATAACATAAAAGTTGCCAAAAACGTCCTCAAGGTCGAGGGGGAAGCTGTATTAAGTCTTATAGAACGGATCAATGAGAATTTCGATGAAGGAATAAATGCGATTCGAAATTGTGGTGGCAGAGTCATTGTAACTGGAATGGGGAAATCCGGATTAATATCTCAAAAAATTGCTGCAACACTATCCAGTACAGGAACTCCTTCATTATTTATGCATCCAGGTGAAGCAAGCCATGGTGATCTGGGCATGGTCACAAAAGGAGATATTATTCTTGCCATTAGTAATAGTGGCGAAACATATGAATTGATACAGATCATTCCTGCATTTAAACGCATGGGGATCAAGATCATTGCCATGGTTGGTAGACAAAATTCAACATTAACTGAATTGGCTGATATTTATATTGATACATCTGTTGAACAGGAAGCGGATACTTTGGAATTGGCGCCAACAGCAAGTACCACAGCCACCCTGGCGATGGGTGATGCCCTTGCAGTGGCACTATTGGAAAACCGTGGATTCAAAGCTGAAGATTTTGCTCTATTACATCCAGGTGGGACTTTAGGGAAACGTTTGCTCCTTACAGTTAGTGAAATCATGCATACTGGTAATGAAATACCTCTAGTAAAAGATTCTACTCCAATGAGTGAAACATTACTTATCATGACGGAAAAAGGACTTGGAATGACAGGAGTAACAGATGATAATGCAAATTTAACAGGTATCATTACTGATGGTGATATTAGAAGAGGATTAGAGAGCTCTGGGAATAAGATATTTGACAATACAGCTGGATCTTTTCAAACAAGAGATTTTAAATGGATTGAGGAGACAACATTAGCGATAAATGCTTTGGAAGTGATGGAAGATCATAATATTACCAGTTTATTCGTATTTTCTGGTAAAATGAAGGACGCCCCCGACGGTATTATCCACATCCATGATATTCTTAAAACTGGCATTTTATAAGGAAATGTGATGGAAATCATATCTATAAAAAAGGTTATTGTTTTTATGCCAATACAACCCTATTATCTTACTAACTGATAGCCTTAATAACCTTTCTGGTTCAGTTAAGATAATCTTAATAAAGGAGGTTTCGTTATGAAACACATAGTCAAATTACTGATGGTTACCTTTCTGCTTTCATCAGTCGGTTTTGTATACGCCCAAGGGCCGGTAGATAAAACCAAAGATGAGACTGTAAAAGTAAAATCAACAGTTGACAAATCAACAAAGGGATCGAAAGCTGGTCGTCTCGGAGATGATACAGATGCACCAATTAAAGATACTGGCGATGAAACTGCTGTTGAAGGTAAAAAGTCCTTTTTTGGCAGACTTTTTGGCAGCAAATCAGCTCCTGAAGGTCACTCAAGCAAAGCAACAGCTTCCTCACGTGGTGGTTCTGCTAAAGGTGCTGCTCCGGCCGCATCAATGTCAGATAAACCTACCTCATCTGGCGGAGATAAAAAACCTGCACCTTCAGGTGAGAAAGATGATGAAGGCCAAGGTGGAGAAGATAAAGAAGAAGGTAGAGATGGTGGCCGTTAAATAATTAATTAAAATAATTAATTATCTAAAACAGGGCAGTTCTTCTGCCCTGTTTTTTTTTATGATCATTTTTAATTCAACTGTAATTAGAATTAATTTCTTTGAACATTCATCGGGGAAAAATGAAGCACTTTACTATTATAATAATAATGTTATCCATCGCGATTGCAGAACCAATATCGTTTAAACTTTCAGGTTCTTATTATGGCCGCCGGGGAAATCTGGATTACCACTATTTAAATGGTTCTTTTTCACTATCCAAATACGGCCATGTACAATTAGGCGGATTATCCCTTCCTGACACAGAATTTCTATTTGCTGCAGATCGGGCTAAATCCACCTATGACGATGAACCGTACGAAGATGATGGCGGTGCAATTCTATTAGTAGACCTTTTTGCCAATCAGAAGTTTTCACCCTTTATTTTTGCTGAATGGGAATTTGATTCACTCTATGCACTTGACAGCAGGACCAATATTGGCGCGGGAGGGAAATATCGTTTTGGCCCTTATTTTTCTGTGAGTTATGCTGCCCTTTATGAACAGGAAAAATATACTGATGACGCTACAGCTACTATACTATATCGTCATTCTTTCAGACCAAAATACAAACGTAATTTTGAATCATTAGGACTATTTATAGATTGGCAAATTTTCTATAAACCCAAATTTGATGATTCTAATGAATATTTATTAAATAATGTTGTTATACTTTCTTTCCAAACTTTTCACGAAGCTTTAACATTAGATATCAGTTATAATTATAAATTCAATTCAAGATACAAATTGGAAAATGTTATAAAAAGCTACGAATATTCCATTGATGATTCTCTTGGATACTATTTTGTTGATGATTATTTATATTTTTATGACACTGATGAAATCCCCTTTGATTATACCACAGATTCAGATGGTTATGTAATGATACCTAGCGAATATTATAAACCTAAAGATTACACAGTGTCTATCGGCCTATCTTTTTCATTTTAACACATATAAAAAGGTAAAATAAAAATGTTAAAACACTATGCCATATTTTTAACTCTTATAGTCTCACTTTACAGTCAGGTAATGCGGACCCACGATCATCCTGGTTTAGGTGATTATGATATTCCATTTTTCGCAAATGGTACTTATAACGAAAATATCCAATCTCCCTCTGAATTTTTAGGATTCGTTTTAGGTTCAAAACCTGTCCGACACTGGGAAGCAAAAACATATTTTGAATATCTTGATGCTACAGTTGAGAATGCATCATTGTATACTTATGGTCAAACTTATGAAGGTCGTGAACTACTTTATCTAATCATTACCAGTAAAGAAAATCATAGCAACCTTGATCAAATAAGAGAAAACATTAGCAAACTGGCTGATCCGCGGACTTTGGATCGTGGTAGTAAGGCAGAAAGTCTGATAGCAAATTCTCCTGCAATTGCTTGGATGGCTTATGCTATTCACGGAGATGAAATATCCAGTGCAGACGCTGCTTTGCAAGTTGCCTATCAACTCGCTGCTGGAATAGATGAACAATCTCAAGCAATACGTGACAATGTGATAGTTGGTATTGATCCCATGGAAAATCCAGATGGCCGGGAACGGATCCTAGCTCAATTGCAACAATGGCGGGGTGTTATACCCAATTCTGATCTGCAAAGCTTAAATCATCAAGGGATGTGGCCCTGGGGACGTACAAATCATTACTTATCTGATTTAAACCGGGACTGGTTTGCAACTGTTCATCCGGAAACAAGAGGAAAAGTCCGGGCAATTTTAGACTGGAAACCACAATTCCTTGTAGACTCTCATGAAATGGGGGCCTACGACACCTATTTATTTAATCCCCCTCGTGAACCGTTTAACCCTTATTATCATTCAGTAATACATAAATGGTGGCATCGTTTTGCTGAAGATCAAGCCGATGCCTTTGATCAATATGGCTGGAGTTATTACACCCGTGATTGGAATGAAGAAATCTATCCCGGTTATGGCAGTTCCTGGGGGATTTATGCAGGTGTTGTTGGTATTTTATACGAACAATCCAGGACGTCTGGACAACGTGTAAAAAGACCCGATGGGTCAGAAACAACTTTCAGAGAAGCTGTTCACCACCAGTTTATCAGTTCCATGGCAAACTTGTCAACAGTGGCCAGCCATCGTGAAGAACTGCTTACAGATTATTATGAAATACGCAAAAACAGTGTTGAAAGCAATCCCAATGAAGCGTTCGTGTTTCCGCTTAATAATAACTTGGATCGGCTCGACGCATTCGCAGAAACTCTGCAGAGACAAACTATTGAAGTTCATTTAACTGCCAAAGATGTGCGACTTTCAGCGGCAAAATCTCATGAAAACAAAAAATTAAAGAATATTATCGTAGAGGGCGGCGCACTAGTGGTAAAGGTGAATCAACCTTTGAAAGCCCTTATTCAGAATATTCTGCAATTTGATATTCGTCTCGATACCAAATCTATGGAAAAAGAACGTCAGAAATTATTGAAAAATGAGAGCTCCACGTTGTATGATGTCACTGCCTGGTCACTACCATTGGCGTTTGGCCTTGAGGGTTATTATACAACAACCTTGCCTCGTATAAGTATGAATCCATACTCAAAATTATCAGGGAGTGGTCAGTTGTTAAATACTGATGCGGATTATGGATTTGTATTAGATGGGGCAGAAGATGGGATATATATTGCGATTTCAAGATTAATGGATAAGGATATACAAATTTATGCTATTGAAGAAACAGTTCAAATCGAAGGAAATAGTTTTCCTCCAGGAAGTATTCTAATACGCAAACAGTCCAATCCTGATTTAGATCATGACATACTCAGATCTGTCGCTGCAGAAAGTGGAATAAATATTGTCGGTATTGGGACAGCACTCGCCGAGAATGGCCCAGATTTAGGTGGTAGTAAAATCAATTTACTGCAAGAATCACGTATTGCCTTAATAGGTGGACCATTAACAAGTGCCTATAGTTTTGGGACTACCTGGCATTTACTAGACTCCCGACTGAAAACGCGAGTTACGCTTTTGAATTTCATGAATGTGCGTAATACTGATTTAAGAAAGTATAATGTATTGGTTATGCCATCAACTAGGGGTGGTTCAATTAAACAAGTCTTCGGCGAAAACGGATTAAAGAAACTGAAAAGTTGGGTTGATGATGGTGGTACGCTCATTGCCCTTGCTGGCTCAGCCAATTCTCTGGCCGATTCCTCATCAGGGTTAAGCGCTGTTCGTAAAAAAAGAAAAATTCTTAAAGAATTAGACAGTTATAATTACAATCTCAGTCAGTACCAAGCAGCATCAGAAATCAGCGTAGATAGTTTGGAGTTGTGGGAAGGAAAAGAAACAGCTGATGACAAAGCAGAAGAGGCGCAGGAAAAATCCAATTTGAAAGAATTAAAAGACCGCGATGAGTTGGGCCGAAAATTAAGCCCTCAAGGCGCAATCCTGCGAGTAAATCTAGACCAGGAACACTGGCTTAATTTTGGCTGTGGAGAAATGGTGCCTGTGCTGTTCAATACATCCACAGTGTTGATGACTAAAGACCCAGCTGCAACCCCCGCTCGATTAGCGCCTCCAGAGGATTTGCGCTTGGGCGGCTTATTATGGCCTGAAGCTAAAGTCAGAATCGCCAATGGTTCATGGGCCACCAGGGAAAGATTGGGCAATGGTCAAGTAATCCTCTTTGCAACGCAACCCAATTTTAGAGGGTTTTTCAGAGGCTCTGAACGGTTACTGTTGAATGCGCTGTTCTATGGCCCTGGATTAGGTGCTAACGCTTCGGTTGACTGGTAGTAGATCCTGCAAATACCTCTTCAGGTCAAATAAATCATTAAATACAGTAGCACCAGTTGCTTGTAAACGGCTGTAACTGGTGTGCCCTTGAGCAATTAATACACACATTACTCCCATTGCATTTGCGACTTCACGGTCATGTATCGTATCTCCAACCAACAAAAGTTCGTCAGTATCATACTCCATCTCACTCACCAAATTCTTCCCAATTTCAATTTTACCTGAAGCATAATGATTATCAATACCCAAAACGTTTAAAAAGTATTTTTCTAAACGATGATGAATGATCCAATCGCTCACAAATTCTTGTTTCCCGGCAGAAAGAATTGATTGTGTTAAACCAACTGATTTTAAAAATTCCAGTAATTGTACAACACCTGGCTGTAATTCAGGTTCATGAAAGCGAGCATTATAATTAGCAATAAATTCTGATCCGGAAATGGTGAATGGCTCTTTTTCAAAATCAAATCCCAGTTTCTTGTAATAATTTTCCACGGGAAAACAAAAAATATCCAGATATTTTTCTTCATCAATTAATGGCAAATTTCTCTTTAAAAGTGATTTATTTATGGATTCAACACACAACCAGCGGTCGTCTAGAAGTGTACCGTTCCAATCCCAAATGATGTGTTTCAACTTCATGAGCGTTGTCAAACATCGGGCAGATTAATGAAAAAAACGATAACTTTTCCTCCCATGGAATTAAGTAAAATTGCAAATAAGCTAAAAAAAAGATTACAACAAAATCTACCTGGTAAAGAAATTCAGAGGCGTATGCTAGTCAAAATGAATGAACCTTTTAATTTTAAAAATACTGAAAAAGATGCTATCCAATCAGCTGTTTTAATACTGTTATTCGAAGAAAATGGAGATATTTGTTTTACGTTGACAAAACGGACACAGAAAGTGGAGCACCATCGGGGGCAGATTTCATTGCCTGGGGGCGCAAAGGAATCTGATGAAAGTTTATCTTCCACAGCCATCCGTGAAACACAAGAAGAAATAGGTATCCATGCGGATGATGTAGACCTCATTGGAGCTCTTTCTCCTTTATTTGTCCCAGTAACAGGATTTATTATTAAACCCTTCGTTGGCATTATTAATGCAAATTTTGATCCACAACCGGCTCCGGAAGAAGTTGAAACTGTTTTTTCAGTTCCTGTTAATGAATTATTAAATGATGATAATGAACTTCAAGAAAAGAAAAATCTCCGTGGTTACTACGTAAATATACCCTATTTTTTATTATCAGGACATAAAGTCTGGGGTGCGACAGCAATGATTTTATCAGAATTTAAAACAGTATTAAAAGAGGTAATGGATGCATAAGATAGGCATTGATCTTGGTGGAACTAAAATTGAAGGGATTGTACTAGATAAAAATAACAATATAATCGAGCGAAAAAGGATCCCGACAAATCGAGAAGATGGCTATGAGGCTATTATTAACAGAATATCCGAATTAGGTCATGAATTATTAGAAAAATCTATTAGTGTTAAACAAATTAGTATATGTACTCCGGGTGCTCTAGATCCCACTGTAGGGGTTATGAAAAACAGCAACACACTTTGTCTTATTGGTGAACCCCTGCAAAAAGATTTGGAAAAAGCATTTGAACTACCTGTTTTTATGGAAAACGACGCAAACTGCTTTGCCCTTGCTGAGTCGATTTTGGGAGCAGCTAAAGGTTATGGTGTGGTATTCGGTGTCATAATGGGCACAGGTGTGGGAGGTGGAATTATCATCAATGGCAAAATTCATCGGGGTCCAAATTATATTGCTGGTGAATGGGGTCACCATGTCCTGTATCCCGATGGTCGTGACTGTTACTGTGGAAATAAAGGTTGCACAGAGGCATACATCAGCGGCTCAGCCCTGGAAAAAGAATGGGAGGAATTGACTGGGCAAAAACATATGGTTACTGATATTATAGAAAAAGGGTTTTACAAAGATCACCCTGAATGGAAAGAAAGATTTATTCTCAACTTTGGACGTGCTTTAAGTCATGTAATCGACATAATCGATCCAAATTGCATTGTGCTGGGCGGCGGTCTTTCAAAAGTTGATATACTTTATACTGAAGGCAAAGATGCTGTTTATGCTGAAGTATTCAGCAAACAAGTTGTAACACCTATTTTGAAAAATAAACTTGGTGATTCGGCGGGCGTATTTGGGGCAGCACTCTTGGGTAATAATCAATGAAGTTTGGACATTGGTTAAATTCATTAATATGGATTGACCCTGTGGTTATTTTATTTTTCTTTGCAATTTGCGGCTGGTTAGCCCATCTAACCATGAAGGGCTTTAGAAAGCTTGTTAAAAAAACTCAAACGAGTCCCTATGCGGAGGAATTTCGCACCAGTCCATTTGTTTTTATTGTGATCGCTATTCCTTATACAATAATTCTTTACGGGCTTACTGGAATTTATTTAACTGAACTTCTAAAATCTACTTTTTAGATTTTTTGCGCATGGCAGCCATGGCTTTCCAAGCCATTTTTGGTACCTTTTCCAAATCATTGAACTGCCCAGCCCCCTGCAACCACTCACCGCCATCAATGGTAACCACTTCCCCGTTTATATAGCCCGCTTCATCACTAATCAGATAAGACGCAAGATTTGCTAATTCAATACGTTCACCAAACCGTTTTAATGGAATTCTATTCTTCATCTTCTTTTCAATTCCTAATCCAGGAGGCGCCAATCTACTCCACGCTCCTTCTGTGGGAAAAGGTCCGGGGGCTATTGCATTTGTTCGAATTCCATATTTTGCCCATTCTACAGCCAATGACCGGGTAATTGCCAGAACACCCGCTTTAGCTGCTGCAGATGGTACCACATAACCTGATCCTGTCCATGCATACGTGGTAACAATGTTGAGTATGGTTCCGCCACCATCAGCAATCATTTCTTTACCTACAGCGTGTGTGCAATTGAAGGTGCCGTTTAAAACTATGTCCACGACTACCTTGAAACCATTTGTGGATAAATTTTCCGTAGGACTGATAAAATTTCCTGCTGCATTATTCAGCAAAACATCAATTTTTCCAAATTGCTTTTTAGCAGCATCAACCAATTCCTGAACGCTGGCAGAGTCCCGAACATCACATGATAGGCCTAAAACGTCCGCCCCCGTTTTACGTAATTCTTCAGCCGCGTCTTGGATAACCTGCTCCCTCCTGCTGGCAATAACAAGATTGGCCCCCAGTTCACCAAATCGAGTTGCCATGGCTTTTCCTAATCCAGTTCCACCGCCGGTGACAATGATGGTTTTTCCTTTTAATAAATCTTCTCTAAACATTTCTTTTCTCTATTGTTGAATAAAGTTAGTGATTAATTCATTAACAGATTCTGGTTGTTCTAACATAACCAGGTGTGATGTTTTTTCTACAATTTATATTTCTGCATTGGGTATTTATTTTATATAAACTTATTATAACTGATTTTATCACTATAGATAGGCTTGTATTGCTGGAAGTCATCTGACTATATTTTATTCATTATATGTATTTAGAAAATAGAGTAAACCACACCCATTAACAACCAGTGCCTAAAGCCAAACTTAAAATAAAACTGTTCATCCTGGATACAAATGTAATTCTCCACGATTCGGAGTGTTTGTACAATTTTCAGGATAATAATATCGTTATTCCTGTTTCCGCTTTAGCTGATTTAGCAAGTAATTTATTATGAGTTTTTTATCTAATTTATCAAATAGTCTCAAAACTAGTTGAACGAATAGTGAATTTCTTATCTAAAATTTTCGATATAAAAAAAGGTGAAGGAAAACCTTTTCTCATTCTATTTATTCATCATTTTTCTGTTGCTGCCATGAGCATCACTGCCGGTTCAGCCCGTGATGCTTTTTTTCTAAGCAAGTTTGAAAAAACATACCTACCTCTCATGTTTGTGGCCATTGCCATAGTCATGGCGGGTGTTATACCTCTTTATACTAAACTCACTCGAGGTCGTGATCTAACTACGATTATTATTTTTTCAGCTGCTATTTTTGGCAGCAGTTTGATCCCACTTACTTTCATGGTTCAGGGGTTAGTCATCCCAATAATTTATATTTGGGTTGAGATAATGATCGTTCTGTCCATCATACAATTCTGGATTCTCATGAGTGAAGTATTCGACGCCAGGCAAGCCAAACGACTTTTTGGAATTATCAGCGGGAGTGGTGCTATCGCATGTATGGTCGTAGGATTTAGTATTCGTCCATTTGTACAAACTTTTGGATCAGATAAACTGCTTTTTGCTACTGTCTTTTTCCTCGGAATTACTGTATTAACATCATTATTTATTAGACCACATCGAATGGAATTGGAAAGCGGTCCAGTAAAATCTGCTTCAGCAAAAAAAGGGGAAAGCAAATTCGATAGCTATTTGATTGCAATAACAATTGTGATCTGTTCCATGGCTTTTGTGTCAAAATTTGTGGATTATCAATTTAAGATCATGGCATCTATTGCCTATCCGACCCAAGATGAGTTGGTCAACTTTTTTGGATTATTTTATGCAATAACAGGTGCAGCTGGGTTTATAGTTCAATTCTTCTTAACTGGGCGGATCCTTGCTCGGTTTGGTGTGTTGGTTGGTCTTATCATCCTACCAATAGGTCTTTTTGCTGGATCAATAGGTTTCATTATGGTACCTCTTTTAGCTACGATCTTCATTCCTAAGTTTGCTGACCAAGTTTTCAAATTCACCATCAATAATGCTACTGTCCAGTTATTATGGCTACCTGTTCCCCCAAAAGCAAGAAGTGAGAAAAAGCCAGTTATTGATGGAACAATAAAAGCCTTTATGGAGGGGTTCGCTGGTATATCCATTTTTCTAGCTGCAAAGTGGCTACCACTTCAATATTTAAGCATTGCTGTCCTACTGGTTGCTGGGCTATGGGTCTTCTACACATTTAAAACAAAGACAGGTTATGTAAAAGCTCTTCAAAAAGCGATCGAAAAACGGCAATTAAATTTTGAAGATCTTGAAGTAGATGTAGCTGATAGCGCCATGGTGGCGACAATTAAAAAAACGCTTCGGGATGAAGATGAGATCAAACAGCTCTTCGCGTTGGAATTGATCGAAAATATTCCACTAACACCATGGGCCAAAACATTAAATGATTTATTTCACGGTGATAATATTGAAGTCAGTAGAACCGTTTTGAAAATATCAGCTGAAAATTCTAATGTTATATCTGATAATGAATTATTGTCTTTGCTAAAAAATAGTGACCTGGCAGATATTGCCATAAATGTAGCTGGGATACGCAAACTGAAAGATGCTTTACCTATAGTGGAATCATATTTAACGAATCCAGATTCTGAACTCCAAATTACCGCAGCCGCAGCACTGCAGCTCATGGAATCGGATAAAACAGAAGCTGCTCGGCTTTTGATAAAGGATAAAATGAGCAGTGACGATCCGAAGATCCAAGCCATGGCTATACGGCATCTGACAAACCAGAAAGAAATCCTTACAAATAGTTTACTAATAAACTTCCTTGAAGATTCTTCGGAGATAACAAGTAATGCTTGCTTGGATGTGGCTGTTAAACGAAAAAATTCTAAATTGATTCCCGCAATCATTACCAACTTGGCCTATCCTAAAACATTGCCTACTGCACGATATACATTACAGCAGTTCTCTGAAGATGCAGTAATAGAGGAGTTTTTAATAGCACTCGAAAATAAAGAAATTGGTCAAAACCTGTTAAGAGGTATTGTTGTTACGTTGCGGGCTTTTAGAACTAATGAAACCGTTGATGCTCTTATTGGTCTGATCGAAAGAAAAGAAAAACGTGTATTCGGTGAAATAATAAATACTTTGTTAAACATGGCCCGGCAAGAACCATTATCTAAAGACCAAAGCGCTAAATTAAAGAATGAGGTTAATAGAATTTCAAATCATGCTTATCGATTGATCGATTTTTTACACAGTGTAGAAAGTGTCGATAATGAACATGTGCTCAATGAAGTGATCAAACATGAATTATCAAAACAAGTACCGTTCTTATTAAAACTTGGTATTATTGATATACCAACCACACCAGTAGAATCCTATTTACAGACCATTAAAAAACAAGACCGGCGGCAGATGCCTTTCGTTTTGGAAGTATTGGATAATATTTTTGAACAGGAAGAAAAAGAATTGATCACACCATTAGTAGAAGGACTTACTACAAATGAGCTGACTAATATTGGTAAAAAACATTTTGATGAAATACCTATCGGCTTGGAAAAACACTTGGTTATAATGATTTCTGGTGATAATGAATGGGCTGCAGCCGTGGCAACAGATTTTACTTTAAAACATCAACTCATTTCTGTGCTGAAAAACATTGACTGGGAGAATATTACTGGATCATTAGCTTTGAAAGAAATCATCACCAATAATGATGCTGTTGATGGGCTGGATGAACAATTACAAAAATTCAAACTGAACAAAGAGGAGTTAACCATGTATTCCACATTGGAAAAAACAATCCTGTTAAAAACCGTAAACCTGTTTCAAACAATACCCACGGAAGAGCTTTCTAAAGTGGCACAGATCACTGATGAGGAACAGTTCAATGCCAATGTTCCTTTGTTTGTGGAAGGAGATTATGGCGATTCACTTTATATCATTCTGGATGGGGATGTAAAGATTCACAAAGGTGATCGACACATTGCATCACTGGGGAAAGGTGCCTGTTTGGGAGAAATGGCCTTGTTAGATCAAGAACCCAGATCTGCCGATGCAACAATGGAAACAGACGCTACGTTGCTAAAAATCACTCAGGAAGATTTTTATGAGATTATGAGCAGCAATATAGAAATTATGCAAGGTATTGTGAAATTATTGACCGGCCGTCTGCGAGACGCAATTAATTAGGAGCAACGAGATCCTTTACTTTTTCATCCAGTTTTTCTTCAAAAGTTTTCTCAATTTTATCTTTACCAGTGTCTAAAATTTGACTGCTTGTTTCTTTTAATTTTTCAGGGATTTTTTCTAATTCTTCTTTTATTTCATAAGGACTTTTATCAAGCCAAAAAATCATATATGCAATGTAAATAACTAAAATTGCAGCTACTACTAATACCAATTTCATTAACTTTCTTATAAAACCAATGATAATGACAAGTGCTAATATTACTGCCACAGCCAGGTAAACAGGATTGTCAACAAAAGCTTGAATGATGGTTTCCATTATTCAGATTTCTGGTGTTTGAGTTTGTTGCGGTTTATGTGACCAGTTTCTTTTTCCAGTGCTGATATCAATTCCATAATATACGGTTCATCAGGCATCTCCAGGGTCATGGTTTCAGTTCTAGCTGCTGAGGTTGTAATATTTTTTTCAGCATCAAACTCAAGTGTTACAATACCAACATAATATCCCTCTTTTCCTGCCTGGACGATCAAGCAATCATTGACTACATCACCTGTATCCATCTTTGTCTGTGAATGGCTGCCAACAATGACATCTATACCGAAAATTGATTCCGCTAGAGTAGCATCTTTGTCATGGCCTTGATGTGTCAAAGCAATAACAATATCCAAAGTATCTGAATAATCATAAACGAATGAACGAATCGTTTCTTCAGGGTTCTCAAGTTCAATGCGATCTATTATTTCCTTCGGATAAAAACGAAAAACACTTGGATGGATCGTACCAATGACCCCAACTGTGTATCCACCCCTTTCAAAAATAATATGATCACTTAACCCTAATTTATCAAAATTATTTAGATTTGCTGCTAATGTTGGATAATCCAATTTTTTTGTGTAACGACCCAAGTTTTCTCTGGATAATTCCTGATCACCGGCAAGGACAGCATCATATGGCAATGAAGCATAAGCATCAATAATAAGGCTATCCAGAAACGGACGTTTGGTAACCGGAAAGAAATCTCCTGCATCCAATACAACAGTATTAGGGTGCTCACTGATGAAATTTTTAATAAATGTAGACCGTTTTTCGACGGCCCCAAAAGGATGGTCTGGACAATAACAATTTTCCAGAGCGCCGTTGGTATTGTTGGTATGAAGTAAATAAAGAGTATTGTCTTCTGCTATTATACAGGAGATAATCAGGGGCAGGGATATAAAAATTCTCCTCATGACATTAGCTCAAATTGCCGTAAAAGCATGAAGGATTCAAGAGAATTTTTCCTAAACTCAATCATGCTGAAATCAGCTATTACAGCTGTCATCATTGCCGTTTTTCTGTTCTTCACCAGTGCTTATATCGCACTAAAAATGGGTGCTTTGCCCTGGCCAATTATTTTTTCTATCATTGTATCAGCAGGGCTCTTAAGACTTGTTAATGACTTGTCTCCAAACAAGGTCAATATTGCCCAAGCCGGTGGATCAATTGGTGGGCTTATGGCAGCGGCTGTAGTGTTTACATTACCTGGGCTCATTCTGGAAAATCCAACCCTTTTTCCGCATGGCTGGCTGGCGTTGATTTGTCTCTGTGGTGCGATTCTTGGAATTGGCTTATCAATTCCATTACGGAAAGAATACGTCATAAAACGTAATTTACCTTATCCGGCTGGGCGGGCGGGCGGCGAAGTGATCAAAACTGGATTCAATCAGAGTCATCGTTTTGACCTTATGATTATCTTTGGACTCCTTGCTGCTATTTTTACCTTAGGCAGAGATGCCTTAAGTTGGAATTATATCAACCTTGGCGCTGTTGGATCGCAGTCCATCTTGATCCTGATCATGCCCATGGTCATTGCTACAGGAATTATTCTTGGTTCTGCTAACAGCTTTTCCTGGGGAGCTGGAGGAATTCTATCTGTTATTGCTGCTGTGGTTTTAATAACTATGCTCGATGGAACGGATGTAACGCTAAAAATTCAGAATTTTGGAATGGGATTAGTCATCGGTTCAGGGATTGGATATATCCTCATGCATGCCGGTTCACCCCTGCCGACAAAATCCATCATTTTAAAACAACAGCCGTGGGTGTGGGGTATAACGTTAATCAGCGGTCTATTGCTGTTTTTTATAGGTATTCCTCTTTTCGCAGTGGCACTATGTTTAATACTGACATTTATTACGGTAAACCTTGCCAGCCGTATGACAGGCTTGACCAATATTGATCCCCTCGAACAATTTGGATTATTATCCACGTTATTGATTACATTTTTCTTTGGCTTGGCTAATCTTGAAATTTCCTTGGAACACCGCTATATCATCACGTTTTTCATCGCCACCGCCACAGCGATTGCCGGTGATATTGGTCATGATTATAAATCAGCTCAAATCGTCGGTACGGATCATAAACAAATAGTCATTGTCGATATCATAGCCGCAGTTGCGGTAGCACTTATGATACCGGCACTGTTTAGTGTAATTCAGAGCCCTGTTATTGCTGAAAAATTATTCACACATGAATTTCCCGCACCACAGGCGCAAATTGTCGCAGCGAATTTGCAAGGCCTACCCCATCCGCGAGTTTTTATGAGCGGATTGATTTTGGCTATAATCATTGAGGCATTTCGATCCCGAGGCAAATTTTTTTCCATTCATCTAATGCCATTGGGGATCGGTTTATTTTTAGGGTTCAACTTAGCGATCCTCATTGCCATTGGTGGTTTCATTGCTTTGAGAGCATCCAAAAATGGCCCGGAGCAAGTGTTAACTGCCATTGTGATTTCAGCTGCGGTCTTAGGCGGTGAGGGAACAATTGGCTTTTTGCAATCCACAGTAAAAGTATTTTTTCCAGCAAAAGAAACAGTAATTTTAGGTTCAATAGCATTGCTACTCATCACCCTCTTGGCTCGTAGCATACGCGGTCATTTTCAAAAACCATGAGAATTTTACTTCTAATTACATCTATCATTTTGGCTCAATCAAAGTATCCTGCTGATTCAATTCTCACTTCACCTAATGCAACTATTATAGAAAAAGCAGCAATTTTACCCATTGCCGGCTGGCAACGATTATCCCATAATACACGTTTACTGGATTGCCAGTTTTACCCCAGCTGCAGTCAGTATGGTGCCATCGCCATCAAAGAAAATGGTATTTTAAAAGGTATTCCCATGACCGCCGACCGTATCGTCCGCTGCAATCCATCTGCATTTTTCAACCATTTACACATGCGTGGTGGATTCCATGATGCTGACGGACGACTGATCGATCATCCAACTTCTCATTTAATAGCTTCCAAAAAGAAATCTCCTATTGTAGCGGGAATTCTTTCTGCGATTGTTCCCGGGGCCGGGCGCGTATATGCCGGCAGGTGGTTTGACGGATTTATGGGTTTTGTCATGGTATATTTCACAGCGTCTTCTGCAATAGACGCTTCTAAACGAGATAATTATTTTGGGGAAAGTTTTGCTTATTCAATGGCGGTTATTTTTTATACTGGAGAAATTTACGGTGCCTATAGATCAGCGAAATATTACCAACCCCAATAGTTGATAGACGTAGAATTAAAAGTGTATTTTTTCCCGCTTAATTATCGCCACCGTAGCTCAGTTGGTAGAGCAGCTCATTCGTAATGAGCGGGTCGGGGGTTCAAGTCCTCTCGGTGGCTCTATTCTACTTCTAATAATTCTACTTCAAAAATGA
>Ga0208391_1000047_pt1 | contig 53618 bp, 73 predicted proteins | sample Knorr_S23_td_Bot_FD_185612 | JGI IMG/M metagenome (GOLD analysis project Ga0208391, IMG submission 185612) | Marine microbial communities from Southern Atlantic Ocean transect - Knorr_S23_td_Bottom_ad_3770_LV_A (SPAdes) (version 2) | ecosystem: Environmental > Aquatic > Marine > Oceanic | place... | reverse complement strand
TTTTTTCTGATATCTGTAATTTACTTGCAATTTTTGCAACACATTGAGTTGGATCAACAACTGGCATTTTTAATTCTAATTCTCTGTGTAATAATCTGTAACATCTTGCAATATCTTTTTTCTTAATGTTTCCTGCATCTGCAACATCTTTTAGAGTTCTTGGAGTTTCAGTATCTCTACAAGCTGCATACAATGCTGACGCAATTAATGCTGAAATAGAACGACCTTTTACTAATCCTTTTTCTAATGCCTTTCTGTAAATATAAGCTGCTTTTTCAATAACTGAATCTGAAAGTGAAAGTTTATCTTTTAATGTTGCTAGTTCACTTAATGCTTGTCTCAAATTTTTATCTGATGATGCATTAACTTTACTTCTACTATCCCAAGTTCTAAGACGTTCAATGGTACTTTTCATTGATGTGGATAATGGTTTTCCAGATGCATCTTTATTGACAGCACCTATGACTGTTGCAAGTCCTCTATCGTGCATTGTCAATGATGTTGGTGCACCCGTTCTTGTTGGATCTGTTCCACCTTCTTTTGAAAATGATCTCCATTCTGGTCCTGAATCTTGTAAAGTCTCTGAAATTACAAAACCACATTTTCCACAGAATCTTTCTCCTGTGACATTATCTGTGAGCATGCCCTTTTTTCCACAACGACCACACAGTGCGTCTACATTTGTAATTTCTTGAACCAAAATAATACAGTTTATCACAACATTGTAACTATATAAGCTATTTTTATTTCCAAATTCTCATAAATTATTTGAATTTTAGACAAAATTCTGTGCCTAATTATTTTATTTATTTGATTTAGATCTCTTATCTATCATTTTTAATTTTTCAATTTCAAATCTTATTAGAAAAGTCACTTAGCATACTTTTATGAATCGTGATCTAACATTATCTGAAATTTCTTCTTCTGAATGGATCTCTTTGAATCAATTCTTACAAGAAATAAAAGAAATTGATTCACTCTGTATCTCTGTATATTACCCATATGGTAAAGGTCAAGAAATTATTGGATTATTCCAGGAAACAAAGAAATCTGAATTATTAGAAAGAATTGAATTAAAAATTCAAAAAAGAATAATGGAACTTAAGAAGAAACCCGTATCTGTAGGAAAATTTACCAAGACTTTGTGTATTTTTGGATGGATAAAAAATGGTAAAGTTCAGATTAAAGAAATTGGAACATCACAAAAACTACCTTATGTCTATATGGCAAATAAAAAACCATACATCAAACCTTTTTCTGATATTTTAAAAACTAATTATGATATTTTGTTAGTAACTCTTGATCAAAAAACTGCACGAATACAAAAATTTCATGGTAATCAAATCATTCAAGAATCTAAACTAAAAATTGATTTACAAGGTAGACATAAAAAAGGTGGTCAAAGTCAAGGACGTTTTTTACGTGCTAGACAGACTAAAATTCATGTTTTCTTTAAAAAAGTTGCAAACAAAGTGCGTCTCATGAATTCTAATTCTGAATTAATTTTATTAGGTGGAAACGGTCATGCAAAAACAGAATTTTATGATGAATTAAATTCTGAACTAACTTCAAAATGTAGATTTGTAGAAGGATTATCTTTTATCACTCCTATGAATGATATTCATAAAATAATAATTCATCATTTGTATGAGTATAGAAAAAAACACATGGGAGAATTAATTAAAAAATATGAAAAATTAGTAAAAGAGGGTTTAACTGCAAAAAGAAATAATGTAATTTATCGTGCTTTAGAAATGGGAAGTGTTGAAACACTAATTGTATCTTCAAATTATCATACTAATTCTCAATTTAAAAATATCTTGAAAATGTTAGAAATTGCTAAAAAAACTTCCTGCAAAATTGAATTTGCAGTTTCTCCAAAAATAATCAAGAAACTTGAAATTGATGATTCTGTATTGGCTATTTTAAGATATAAAATAAAATAATTTTTTAACTGAAATTAACTTTAAATTATTTTTAGATTAATCCTCAACTTGTTTTATTTTTTGGGATTATTTTTAAAAAAGGTACTCCCTTTTTATTAAATTTTATCAATTGAAAATTCTTTCTCTAATCTCTGGAATGTGTTTGTAAATTATATCTCTCACTTTAATCTGATCTTCCGCTGTTGGTGGTTTTTCTTGTGCACTAAGAATTGCACCACTCATTCCTAATGCCATTCCCATAACTATTCCATAGACAAATTCTTGAGCATTTTCAACTTTTAGAATCTCTTTGTTTTCTTTAATTTCTTCTAAATATCCTGGTATTGTTGATATTGCGCCGTTAATTGTTTGTAAAATTATTGCCTCTAATTGATCTTCACTCATATTTTATTGTACAAACTAATTCTTAATAAATTTGCATCTGTGAATTCATTATCTTTATTATTTTTAAAACAATACTTATCATAATCTAATTCTAGAGTTTTTAGTATGGGGTTTGGAAAGAAAAAAAACGTAAACAAAGATAACCGAAAACAGAAAGGACAAAAGACGGCAGAACAAGACCAACGAATTAAACAATACAAAAAGAAACAACAAGTAAAGAAAAAAGGACATAAACCAAAAAAATATTAAAATTTAATACTTAATTTATACATGAAAATACTTAACTAAATCAAATATTTTTCAAATTCTTTTTTTGAAATAACTTCATGTTTTAATTCTTTTATCTCATTGTAACATTTCTTACATGAATAAGTGACAAATTGATTCCCATCAATAGTACAAATTGCAAAAACAGATTGAGATACATCTATTCTTATGCCTGCTATGTCAATATGGTCACACATTTTTATTTTCATAAATATCGACTAATGAAATTAAATTTAAAGATATGACTATTACTAAATTAAAGAAATTTAATTGTAAATAATTACAAATAATATTTTTATCCTTAATGTACCCTGTTTAATAAAAATAATTATAATTATGTGACTAGCATTTTTGATCTATATTTTTTTATTTTAAAAATATTTGATATCTAATATCTATGACATAACTTTTACAATTAGTTAAGAAATTCTGTTTCTATTGTACTACAAAATCATTCATAATTTACTGAATTTTCTTAATTTTAATGCCTAAGATTTTTAATCGAGGCTTTTTGAAAAAAGATATGTTCTCATTTTTTACTGCAAATCAAGCAAATGATGCATTACCTGATGTGATTAAAAAATTTGAATATGCATTAGCTAAAAAAAATGATATTACAAAAATTGAAAAAGAGTTACAACTTTGTATCTCAACAACTAATTCGTTTAAAGAATACATGATACTTAAGCAGCAACTAAATTCTGCAATAACTAAATTCTATCAATCTATTGAAATTTTGGAAAGCACTGGTGTGATGATTAAAAGTATCGAACAGGGATTGCTTGATTTTCCATCTAAAAGATTTGATGAAGAAGTTTGTCTTTGCTGGAAACATGGTGAGACTGAAATAAAATTTTGGCATGAAAAGGATTCTGGCTTTATGGGGAGAAAACCTATTGAAGTTAATGACGAATCTCTGATTTGATATAGTTCTTAATCTCTAGTTCTTTTTTTATCTCTACAAATACCACAAAGGTATGTTTTTTTAAATTCCTCTAAATCCCTGTTAAATTTTTTAGTTTCAAAATAAGTTTCACCTGATCTCATCCCTCCTGGAACTTTTTTAGAACAATTCATACATTGTATTTCAACATTAAATTTTATTATTTTCTCATTTTCTTTAATTTTTCCAAATATCATAGATACAATTTAGTTTATTTTTATATTAAATTTAATTAAAATCCAAACTTATGAATATTATGTTAAAAAAATAAAATTATCTCAAATGATTTCAGTATGGTTACGTGTTATCCGAGTTCGCTTTTTACTAGCATCCGTCATTGCAGTTTTGGTAGGATTAGCCTTAAACTGGTCACAAAATGGTTCTATTGATCTTCTTGATGCACTTTTGACTTTTGCTGGAGTAATGGCACTTCATGCTAGTGTTGATTTACTAAATGATTTTTGGGATTTTAAGCGAGGTATTGATACTAAAACAACTAGAACAAAAATGAGTGGCGGAACGGGAGTTTTACCTGAAGGGTTACTCAAACCTTCTACTGTTTATCGTGCTGGAGTTGCATTTCTGATAATTGGTTCTCTAATTGGAAGTTATTTTGTTATTACCCATGGCATTTTGATTGCAATAATTTTGGGATTTGCTATCTTATCAATTTATTTTTATTCTACTAAAATTGTTGATTCTGGCTTAGGTGAATTTTTTGTTGCTGTAAAAGGTTCTATGATTGTTATTGGTGCATTCTTTATTCAATCTGGTGAAATAACTGTTGAATCTATTTTTGCAGGTATTGTTATTGGAACTTTATCATCTTTAGTTTTATTTATTGCATCTTTTCCTGATCATGATGCTGATAAATCAAAAGGCCGAAAGACTCTAGTTATTATGGTTGGAAAGAAAAAAGCAAGAAAATTATTTTGGGTCTTTCCTTTAATTGCATATTCTGTAATTCTAATTGGGATTTCTGTGAACTTGTTTCCTCTTTTATCATTGATTAGTTTTCTTAGTTTTCCATTAATACTAAAATCTGGATTGGGGTTGCAAAAAAATTATGACTCTGTTGATGATTTAGTTCCATTCATGTCTTCTAGTTTAAAATTTAGTAGAATTACTGGCGTTTTATTTGCTTTAAGTTTTTTAATATCCTTTTAAACATACATAAATTTAGTAATTTTTTAGTACTACCATGGTTTCAGGATTTGCAACATCTGAAGGAACTCAAACTTTTACACAAAAATCAAGCGTAAACCCTCTCAATTTTAATACATTTGAAAATCTTCATCTCTCTAACATTGGAATTGGAACATATCTTGGCGATCCTGATAAAAAAACTGATGAATTAGTAAAAAATGCAGTAAAACAATCTATCTTATCTGGTGTGAATGTAATTGATACTGCAATCAATTATCGTTCTCAAAAAGCTGAACGTGCCGTCGGTAAAGCAATATCTGAATTAATTGAAGAAGGAAAAATTTCTCGTGATCAAATATTTGTTAGTAGTAAAAATGGCTATGTTACTAATGATGCTGATGTACAATTGGGTTTTTGGGAATATGTAAAGGAAGAATATTCTAAGAAAGGGATTATCCAAGAAGGCGATGTAACATCTGGTTATCATTGTATGACTGTTCCTTATCTTTCTGATCAATTAGATAGAAGTTTAAAAAATTTAGATTTAGAATGTATTGATTTAATGTATCTTCACAATGGTATTGAAGGACAAATTAAAGATATTTCTAAAGAACAATTTTTAGAAAATTTAAAATCTGTTTTTCAATTATATGAACAAAAACGTGATGAAGGAAAAATCAAATTTTATGGTATGGCAACTTGGGAATGTTTTAGAGTTGTTAAAGAAAACCCCCAATACCTTTCGCTTGAAGATGTTGTAGAAATGGCTAAAAAAATTGGAGGTGATAATCATGGATTTAAATTCATACAGTTACCATACAACATGAATTATGACCAAGCATTAATTTCAAAAAATCAAACTATTCAAAGTAAACCTGTATCCATTTTAGAATCTGCAGTTACTTTGGGAATTGGTGTTTTCACTAGTGTTCCATTTATGCAAGGAAGATTATTGGCTCCTGGTGTGATGCCTGATTTTAATGACTTGAAACCTTCATTACGTGCTTTACAGTTTATTCGTTCATCTCCTGGTGTTCTTGCCCCATTGGTTGGTCAAAAATCCCCTGAACATGTATTGGAAAATCTTGAAATTATGAATATTCCTCCACTCACTCTTGATGATTTTTTGGATTTGGTTAAAAAACTTACAACTTGATAATAATTTCTAATATTATGTGTAACGATAATAAATAACGTTATAATCATTTAGATATAATGTCCTCAAAAATTTATGATTATGAATCCATTTGTAATTCAATACTATCTATTGATCCTAAAATTAGATTTGCAGGTGTAATTAATGAGCGAGGTAGACTAGTTGCTGGTGGAATGAAGGCAAATGTTGAACCCTTGGAAACTGAAAAAGATGATGAGATGATTTTCATGGAACTTGCATTGAGAGTAAAAATGAGAAAAGAATTCGATAAACAGCTTGGGTTGGTTAATTTTGCAATGGCTTCTCGTGAACGTGCACTTGCAATTAGTGTACTTGTAAACGATGATATCTTGTATGTTGTATCTGAACCTGATTATGATTATTGTTCACTTCCCAAACAAATTCTTAACATTGTTAATTCTTAGTCGATAAATATTTCTGAATCTATAAATAGAAATCAAAGATAAATTTTTGTGTGCCCGTTGATCCTGTCTGTGGAATTGAACTTGATGAAGATTTAGCATTAATTCATGATCATGATGGAAAAAACTTCTATTTCTGTTGTAATGGATGTAGAAAAATTTTCATTAAAAAACCACGCAAGTATAAGAATAATGTTTAGATGGGAAATGCCCCACACATTCTACAGAATTTTGAGTTATTGACTTCATGTTTACAATATGGGCATTTACATTCTGCATTATCATCAATCGGCGATCCGTATAGTTTTTTAAAAATCTCATAGTAGTACATTGATTCCCTACTCCTAATCACTACCTCATCATTTTTTTCTACTGTTAGTTTTCTCTCAACATATGCTTCCTCATTAATTATAGATTCAAACAAATTTGTTAATCCTGATGTCCCTGCACCTTCTTGCATTGGTGATTTTCTCCTCCATGCAATTTGTACTGGTATGTGTTTTTCAAAGGTTTTACGTAAAATCCATTTTCCATACCTTTTACCACCTTCTACTTTTATTTTCAAATTTGATGGAATTTGATTAGCTAATTCTATTACTTTTTGATTTAGAAATGGTGATTCTATTTCAATTCCTAATGCTTTTCCAATTTTTTGAGTTGGAAAATGCATAACTGAACATACTCTTTTAATTTCTGCTTCTAATTCTTTTTCTGGTTTATTAACTAGGAAATTATATCCTGCAAATAATTCATCTGCCCCATCTCCTGTAATTATTGATTTTTGGTTATTTTCTTTTGCCCATTTAATTGCTAAATACATTACAACATTATTGCGAATTTCTATATCGTTAAAATTTTTTAATATTTTGATGGTACCTTCAATTGCTTCAAGTATTGTAGATGTGGGTACATTGTATATTGACAATGGAATTTTCATTTCTTTTGATATCATTTGACAATACGTTAGATCTGTTGAAACAAAATCTTCAGAAATAATTGCAACACTATTTGGGTCTCTTTTTTTAAGAAAATATGCTATGATTGAACTATCTAATCCTCCTGATAATGAAATTAAGTTAGACTGACATGAATTACAAGATTCTTCTAAAATTTGATATATGTTTTTAGAAATATCTTCCAACACTCCTCTCTTGATTATGAAATTAAAATAGATATGCCTGACAATATATTTGATTTTTTATTTTATTATTGCAAACTTTAAATTCACATTACCTTCCTTTAGAAATTATGTTACTTCCTGCTGAAATTGAATCTAAAACATTAATTCCTGCATTAAGGGCAATTTTGGCTAAAAAATTAGCCGAAGAACATGATATTCGAGAAGATGAAATTTCAAAAATGCTTGGAGTAACACAAGCTGCAATTAGTAATTATATTCGTGGTACTAGAGGGGATCCAGCTTTAATTGTAAAATTATTAGCAGAAAAACAAGTTTCACAATTAATTGATGAATTATGTGATCACCTTTCTTCAGATTTAGCTTATACACCATCTAGTCTTTCAAAATTTATCGGTTTATGTAATTACATTAAATCTAGTTTGTTGATTTGTGAAATACATCATAATTTAGAATCTAACATTGATGAACAAATTTGCAAAGAATGTGAAAATATGCTTCTTAAAGGTCCTGGCAGCGTTTACTAATTTTTATTTATAATTATTTCAACAGTTGATGTCATATTACCTATACCTGCTTCTGCAACCGTATCTAAATTAATTTTTTCAACTTTGGAATTATCTTTCATCATTTTTTCTGTAATTATGTTTGCAACTGATACAGCATTAGGAATGGAATTTCCTCTTGCTTTTAAAATTACTTGATTTTTGTTTATTAGTTTGGATACTACCTCTACAGCAGTGAGCATTACTGGTTCATTTCCAATATTTATGACGGTCTGCTCTTGACCTTTCAGTTCATTGGTTTCTTCCATGAGCATTATACAACATTTAGAATTTTTTTTGTTCTTTTAAGTTTTATCGACGATTGGTTCTTTAAACAAAATAGTCAATTGGAATATTTTGATAATCTCCATTTGGTAATACCCTTCTAACTGTAATTGGGATTACTTTTTTCTCTAATTCCTCCATTGAGATATCTAATGAAATTCTTGCATCTTTTGGAATAGTAATGAATGGAGGTGCTCCTAATGATAATTGTAATGCTCTTGCTCCCATAATTCTTGCTTTTTCAAATCTAGTCATTGATGGTGGTCCAATTGTAATTTTTTTATTTTCACAAGGAATCTCTATTGGTTCATGTTCTTCTATTTTCTCTACCACTTCTCTTTCTTCAATTTCTTTAATTCGATTTTCAAGTTTTGTTTGTTCTTTATCTGATAATGGCTCTGTTGGATTGGTTACATTCTTTTCAATTAATTTTCGATAAGTATCTAATGCTTTGTTTAATCCTACATTTGCATCTACTTCTGCATCTAACGTTTCAGATGTAACTACTTCTTCAGGTTTAGACAAGTACAAAAATTTTCTTAAAACGTTATATAATCTAATCATTTTAAAGTACAAATTGAGTATGTCTTCAGTCTCACGAAAACAATTGATATTGGAAATTCATGGAAAAGTAAAGTTATCTTGTGATCTAAAAAGACATCTTTCTCCAAGAACTGTTGGAACTATTATGAGATCTTTACCTTTGGAAGGGAATTCTCATATGTTGGGTCAAAATATTGTTTATTTTGAAACTAGTGTGGACTCTGGAATTGAAAGAGCTAGATCTGAATTTAAAAAAGGAGATGTTGCATTTTTACCATCTACTGGTAGTATCTGTTTTTTTGTTGGTGATGTTAATTCTGCAAAAACTATGACTCCTATTGGAAAACTTCATGGAGATATTGATGAATTAAAAAATGTAAAACCTGGTGATGTTTTGCGTCTTTATGAAGAAACTACTTGATACAAATGATGGCCTGAATAACCGCCAACTCTTTTTACGATTCCTTTTGCTGCTGATTCTCTTAAGAATGCATTTGCAGCAGATATCTTAACTCCTGTTTGTCTAGCAAGATCTTGAACTGTGACTACTTTAGAATTTTGAATTATTTTCATAGCTTGTTTTTCATTAACCATAACTGTAATTTCGGCTTTTCTTGGTCCTCCTTCACCCTTGTCTTTTTTACTTTTCTTTGAATCTTTAGAACCACTAGATTTGTTTGTAGTTGGTTTTTTTCCTCCAGCCATAAAACTAGAAAAAAATATTCCTCTTATAAACGATGAACAAACAGAGGTCAAAATTTTTCAAATTCTTAGGCAAAGAATTCTTTTCTAAATTTTTTGTTAGGTGTAAAAAGATCGTAAATTTTAAGAAAATACACTGATTTTTTTTATAAATTTTATTTCATTATAAATTGTAGGGCTGAATGAGTTTTTTTAATTTGAGGGGGAATTTTTGTATTTGAAATATTCTTGTATTTCTTCAGATAATTTTTTAATCAAATCCTCATTACTAAAATCTGATTTTTTTAATTCATCCCATGTTTTTTCAATTCCTTCTTTTAATACAAATAAAGTCCGCTTATCATCACAGTGCAATATTCAAAATAAATATTAGGTTTAGTTAAATATTTTTAAACATACATTGGGAATAAATTCTACAATAACCTACCTCTCTTAAACATACGATCTATTATTTTCTGTAGTCAAGATGATCATTCACTGTACTCTCTGCAAAAAACAATTTCCGTTTGATATTGCACGAGTCAGGAATGATCATTGATATTATTGCTAGTTTGTTATAGACGTCGCCAAATCATGAATAAATTTTTTAATTATTTTTTATAAAAATCTAAAATGTTTAGATGTATTTCAAATATAAATAACATCTCAATTCTTGTATGTTATGGGTATTGTTTCAAAAGGTGCAAAATGTAACGTAGATGGATGTGACCAGGAAGGTGCTCGTTCAATTAATACCACTAAAGTGGAAAATGCTGGTTTACGTGTAAATTCTACTGGTAAAAAAACAGTTCTTTGTAAAGAGCACTATAAAGAATGGAAAAAAGAATCTAAAGATGATCGAGATCTTGAACGTGCAAGATATGACAAGTTTTAATTTTTTAATTATTTTTTAGAGTTGTTAGGATTTTTAAAATAATCTTCACTTAGTCTATTATACATATCATCTATTTTCTTGTAGAGTCTTTTTGGTTCTCTTGATTTTTGGTTACTTAGAACATACAATGCTAAAATTGGAAATGCAATTGTGGCATCTGCATAAACTGTAATCATTCCTTTATGAGAGTCCTTAATTTTGCCCCAACTTTTTCCTTCTTGTAGTGTTGCCCCTGATAATCCCCCTGTGTCTGGCCGTGCATCTGTAATTTGTATGATATACTCTTGACCTCCATCATTTCTTCTTAGAATTTGATCTAATAGGGGACCTGTTTGTTGAGCTGTATTTTTTGGAACCCCTCCTCCTAATTCTAAAATTCCTGATTTTTTTGAATCATAAACAATTGCTGCTTGCTCTATGATTTCTCTTACAAAATCTAAATTATACTTTTTATTTTCTAATCTATGAACTGCTAAGTTTAGTGCTAAAGATGAATCTTTAATTGTAGAAATGTAAACTGGAACATCGTATTCGTATGCTGATGTGATGAAACTTTTTTCAGGATGTTTTGCATTATCTTTGCTTCTTTTACCTAACAAATTACAAAATTCAGCAGTTGTAAATGGTTTATCTTGAAAATCATTTGCAAACATTTTTTGAATAATTTGATCTTCAGCTTCTAATGTTTCTTCAAATTTTATGTAGACATCTCTTATTCTAACAATTTCATTTTCATATAATTTCATATCATCCACATCAAAGCTACCTTGTTTGACTGGCAATCCCCATGCAAAATGATCCTCATGATAAACATTGGCACCTGTTGTAATTATCCAATCTACAAATCCTCTTTCAATCAATGTTTTGATAATGCCTCCAAATCCTACTGGTGTCATTGCCCCTGAAACTGTTAGACAAATTGTTACATCTTCTTCAATCATTTTAGCATACAATTTTGCTGCTTCTCCAAGTTGTCTTCCATTAAATCCTGAACTAGCAAACACTTCCACTAAATCTTCAATGTTCATTTTTGGATCTAATTTTATGTGAGGTATGTCCTTTCCATGAAATTTATGTGGATCCATTTTTACTAAGTTTTTTTGACTGTAAATAATACTTGTGCAAGAATAATGATGATGCTTCTTCTTAATTCTAAAGTAAATATTACTTAATTAGGAAAAATTCTATCTTTATAATATGAATATCGTTGATATGCATAATCCACATCGAGTTGATAACACTCCTGATTCTATTGAAATTTTATTGTCTTCTGGAAATTTTATTCAGGATGAATTTACCATCTTTAAAGTAGAATTACGTCTCTATAACGAACATATTGATGACTCTCTAGGTGTTTATTCTTTGATCACTTCTTTTGTTGAAACTGATAAAGGTACAGTTGAAATGATTTATGATGAGGGATTTCGTGGTAGTGATTCCCTTTCAAGAGCATCTACCTTTCTAATTAGTAATTTGGGTATATCTGGTCTAATTCTTAGATCTATTATCAGCTTACGTGAAAAAATATCTCAAAAATTATAGTATTGTAGATTCTACGTAAACATTTAATTCAATTGAATTTTCTGTTTGAAATTATGCGAATATTACAATTACATTGTGATAGTATTGAATACACTCCTACAAAAAAGGAGATCAAATCTGCTGAAGATATCGATAATCCTCAAACTCAAAAATTAGAAGAACTTGTGGTTGTCTTTGTAGCTATAGAGGATGGTGATGATTCTAGTGTGGCTCAAAATGCTATATCTCAAATAAAAAATTCTATGGAAAAAATTGGTTGTAAAAAATTATTATTATATCCTTATGCTCATCTTAGCTCTAATCTTGCAAAACCTTCTGTTGCAATTGCATTACTAAAAGAAATGGAATCTAGTGCATCTGACCTAGAAGTTTCTCATTCACCATTTGGTTGGACAAAATCATACAAATTACAAGTTAAAGGACATCCACTAGCTGAAAGTTCAAAAGTTGTAACTAAAGATTCTACAAATGTAAAACCTGATGCTGAATTAACATCTGATGCATTAAAAGGTGAATCAAAAATTCGTTCTATTTGGAAAATAATGTCCACGGATGGAACCCTTACTAATATTGCCGATTTTAATTTTTCAAAATATCCAAAATTAGAAATTTTAGCAAAATATGAAGTAGCAAAACAACGCCACGTTGATAAACCTCCACCACATGTTGCATTGATGAAAAAAATGGGCATTGCTGATTATGAACCTGCTTCAGACTCTGGTAATATGCGATTCTTTCCAAATGGACGTCTGATTAAATCTTTAATCGAAAGATATGTCACTGATAGAGTTAAAGAATATGGTGGATATGAAGTTGAGACTCCAATCATGTATGATTCAGAACATCCAAGTATGGTTAGTTACTTTAATCGATTTCCGGCAAGACAATACAACATAGATTCTGATGGGAAAAAATTATTTTTGAGATTTGCTGCTTGTTTTGGACAATTTCTTATGGCTAATAATTTTCAAATGTCATTCAAAAATTTACCTTACAAACTCTATGAGCTTACTAGATACAGCTTTAGAAGAGAACAATCTGGTGAACTTGTAGGTCTTAGACGACTTAGGGCATTTACAATGCCTGATTGTCATGCATTCTGTGCTAACATGAATCAAGCCATTGATGAAATAAAAATAAGATTTGATTTATCTCAAAGTGTTCTAAGTAATCTTGGAATTAATTCTTCAGATTATGACATGGCAATTAGATTTACTGAAGATTTTTACAATGAAAATAAATCTGCAATTGAAGAATTAGTAAAAAAGAATGGAAAGCCAGTATTAGTTGAAATGTGGACTGAAAAATTCTTTTATTTTGTTTTAAAATGGGAATTTAATTTTATTGATAATCTTGGGAAAGCATCAGCACTTTCAACTGATCAAATAGATGTGGAAAATGGTGATAGATATGGAATTGAGTTTGTAGATGAAAATAATGAGAAAAAACATCCAATAATTTTACACAATTCTCCTAGTGGTGCTATTGAGAGAATCATTTATGCATTACTGGAAAAAGCTGCAACTGATTCCCATGAAGGTCGTAAACCCCAATTTCCATTATGGTTATCTCCTACACAAGTTAGAATTATTCCATTAAAAGAAGAATTCAATGATTTTTGTGAAAAACTAACTGATAAAATTTCTGCTAATTCTATTCGTGTTGATATAGATGATAGAAATGAAAGTATTGGTAAACGAATACGTGAAGCAGAAAAAGAATGGATACGATACATTTTGGTAATTGGTGAAAAAGAAGTAAATTCTCAAAATCTAAGTATTCGAGATAGACAAACTGGTGCTGTTAAGGAATTATCTTTTGATGATTTCATAAATGAAATTAAAGAACAAACCAAAGACAAACCATTTACTGGTTTGAATTTTCCAAAATATATCTCAAAACGTCCAAATTTGATGGTGTGATTGTGCTATGAGTTTTCTTGATTTATACATGAACAAAAATCCGTTAATCACTGGTTCTGATGAGGCTGGTGAGCCTGTCGCAACAATTTTTGGTGTACCTTTTGATTCTACTCATTCATACAAACCTGGTTGTAGATTTGGACCTGATGCTATTCGTGATTCCTTTAACAATATTGAAATTTTTCATCCTGAACTTGGAATTGATTTAGAATCTGTAAATATTGAAGATTTGGGAAATACTCGTCACACTGTAGTTGCATCTGAAATGATTGATATGTTAAAAAAAATTACTACTGAACTTGTTGCAAAACAACGCCAACTTTTCATTTTAGGTGGTGAACATTCTATTACATATGGAACGTATACTAGTTTTCCAAAAGAAACTGGATATGTTGTTTTTGATGCACATTATGATTTACGTGATGAATTTGCAGATATCAAATTAAGCCATGCATCATACTTGAGAAGAATTGTTGAAGAAAGAGGTGCTGAAAATATTTTACACGTTGGTGCAAGAGCTTTTGTTAAAGAAGAATTAGAATTTCTTACTGAAAATAAAATTAAAACGATTTCTGATAGAGAAATTCGAGATGGTAAAGGACCACAATTAATTAAAGATCACATATCCACTTTTGACACTATTTATTCTAGTTTTGATCTTGATGTTTTAGATCCTGCATATGCTCCAGGTGTTGGTAATCCTGAAGCAGTAGGAGTGACCTCTAGAGAATTGTTTGACATGATTCATTCTTTTGAAGAAACAAAAGTAACTGGAATAGATATTGTAGAATTAAACCCATATCATGATAATGGGGCAACTGCATCCTTGGCTGCAAAAATTATTTCCACTATGATTGCTATGAATTTGTCTCAAAATTCATAATCCTGTAACAATCATTCATCCATAGTACTGCCCAATCATTCTTCAAAAATGCCTAATTGAGCTATTAGGCAGCCTATTTTCTTCAAAAATGCCTATTTGAGATACAGTTGCCTATTAGGCGCCTATTAGCTGCCTATTAGGCAAAATTAGGCAATACTGTGATACGTGCCTGACCTATTAGGCGCCTATTTTTTGCCTATTTTCAAATAGACCAGTTGATTCCAAATTATTCATTCTAAATCAGGTTAACATGGATTCAGAAAGTGAAGTGTTGGGATATGGAATTAGTCTGATCATACTAAATCTTAGAATGTATCTTGGAGTTTCAGATGTGGTGATTGTTGGAATTAGAAAAATAAAATGAATACTAAATTTGTCTGGAAAGAAATTCCTGATGCTGAATTTTGTCGTTAGACAGTAAGTATGTGTCCGTAATTACTTTATTAGATAGTATTTTGGGTGTAATTTGTGTTAAATAATTTACGAGAGACTCTTCGCCCTGCACTTGAAAAGGTAGGTAAAGGATTTGCTTCAACTGGGTTATCTCCTAATTTTTGGACAGTTGTGGGTTTTATCATTGCATTATCTTCTGCTGTTGTTTATGGTATGGGTATTGAATTTGGATTAATTATTGGTGGAGTTTTGTTACTTGTTTCAGGATTTTTTGATATGGTTGATGGTCAGGTAGCACGAGTAACTGGTAAGACTTCCAAAAAAGGTGAATATCTTGATTCAATGTTTGATAAAATTTCTGAAGTTGCAATCTTCTTGGGAATTTTAGTTGGTGGATATGCAGAACCCTATCTTGTGTTGCTTGCAATCACATTGTCTCTATTAGTTAGTTATGCAAGAGCAAAATCTGATTTAATTAACATAAAACTTCAGGGAATTGGAATTGGTGAAAGAGCTGAAAGACTTTTGATAATTGCAATAATTGGAATTATAGGTTTTATGGATTATGCTGTTATTATTGTGGTAATAATTGCTGGAATAACTCTGATACAAAGAATGATTTTTACTACAAAAAATATTAAAGAATAATTCTATCGAAGTTTGCCGCGTTTTCTTCTACTAGCTTCTGATCTAACTTTAATAATTTTGAAATGAACTGCACATGAAATACAATAATGTTTCAATACAGTTGGTGATGCAATGTATGCCCCTTGTGCACGTAATTCTTTTGCTAATGTGTGTTCTACCAGATTTAATTTAGAAGTAACTTTCTTTGCTTTATCTTTTGGAACTGTTTGTCCACAGTTTGTACATTGTACTGTACCTGAAGATCCTTTGCCCCCTTTTGTACGACCTCTACTTGCACGTTTAAGTGGCATAAAATTGAGCCTTTTTGCCTACTTATATTCTTGCGGGTAATTTGAATAAATTATTAAATTTATGCCTAAATTAATCAAAAAAATCACTTTATCTTTTAATTCTAGTCTATCTAAACATCTCTGATCAGTTTTGGAAGGTTTATGCCATATTTGTTTTAGATCCGGTGTAAAATTATTTATTTTAAAAGGTGAGATAATGTGTTCTGAATGTATGGAGAAAAATAATGCAAAAAACTAAATCCACGAAACTAGAAAATTAAAGAAATGAAGTTAGCTATTTTTTCTCATTGTGCTTTAGATACAATTTCTCTTGAAGGTAACTCTTATGAACAAATTGGAGGGGCTGCCTCATATTGTAGCATTATGGCTCGTCAATTCAAATTTGATGTGGATCTTTTTACAAAATTTGGGCCTGATTTTCCAAAACAATATCTCACTGAACATAAAATCAATTTAATAAATTCTGAATCTGTACAAAATACTACTAAATTTGCTATATCTATATCTGGATCTGAACGAATTCTGAAACTTGAAAATGAATGTGAACCTATAGATTATTCTGATGTGGATGCTGATGGACATATTGTAAGTCCTATTTATCATGAAATTTCCAATGATGTTTTAAAAAATATTAAAGATGATTCTAATTTTTTATTTATTGATCCTCAAGGATTTTTACGTCAAAAAGATTCTGATGGCAATATTATTTTAAAAAAATCCAATCTTGACTTATCTGATGTAAATGCCATTAAAATTAATCCTGAAGAAGGTCGAAATATTGTTGATGGTTCAAATGATGAAATGATGTTGGCACTACAAAAAAAAGGAATTGAAAATGTATTATTGACTAATAAAACAGATGTTTCTTTATTGGTAAAGGATAGAATTTACTCTCTTAAATTACCAAATAAGAATATTCATGATACAACTGGAATTGGAGATATTTTTTGTTCTACATTTACTTGTACCATGTTAAAAGAAAAAGACTTTTTGTGGGCATTATGTTTTGCTGCTGGCTCTGCTCAGGCTGCACTTGAATCTAATAATGTAGGTTTGCAAAAAATTCCTAAAAAGGGAATGGTTGAAAATAATGCTTCTTATTTTTATAATCTAGTAGACTTTAGAGATTTATAATGCATTATTCTTTTATTCTTCTTTTGGGATTTGTTCATTAATGCAAATAGGTATCTATGGTTATGGGACATTTGAAAATGCTTCAAAAATTATTAAAAAAATTTTAACAGATTCTGGTATTGATTCATTTAATATTACAAAATTTAAAAAAAAACATGCTGATTGTATTATTGTTTTAGGTGGAGATAAAGGAGTTAGAAATTATTTTCATAGCACTTTTGATTCTTCCTCTCCTATATTGGGTATTAGTGAAGGAGAAGCAAGTGGATTTTTAGCTCAAATTGAACTTAGAGAATTTTCATCTTTTGTTGATATTTTAAAAAGACAAAATTTTACCGTAGAAGAAGTTCCTCGATTAGGTGTTAAAATTGATGGAAAGAATGTTTATCCTGTTTTAAATGATGTTGCGGTATTTTCATCAAAAAGTGCAATGCTTATGGAACACACATTGCGTGTTAATGGAGATGAAGTTTGGCATGATAATAGTGATGGAATTATCGTATCTACTCCAATTGGTTCATCTGCATATTCAATGTCTGCTGGTGGTCCTGTATTGTTTCAAGATTCTGCCGTATTTGAAATAATTTCTGTAAATTCTCTTGATGTAACTAGACGACCTATCATTGTTTCTAATGATAGTTTAATAGAAATTGATGATATCTCTGCAAGATTACATTGTGAAGTTGTATTGGATGGATTGGATAGATACAAGGTGAAAAAAACTGTTGAATGCTCAAAATTTAATCCTCCTGCAAAAATCATTCGTCTTAAAAAAGATACTACTGGGATTTCTGCTCTTGCAAAAAAAGTTCATCTTGCTGAAGAACTACTTAGTATGCCACCAAGTTCAAAATTATTATTAAAAACTTTGGAGTATGAGGGAGCTTTAACTCAAAAAGATTTAGCAAATAAAACATTACTTCCTGCTAGAACTGTACGATTAGCATTAAGTCATTTATTGAAAAAAGGATATGTCAAAAAGAAAGTATCCATTAGAGATGCTAGACAAAAAATTTATGAAATTTCTAAAATTGAATAATTGTTAAAATATTTTTTAAATTATTTTTCAGATGCTGCTTTGACAAATGCAGAAAACACTTCTTCTGGAAATCCTGGTCTACTATTGAATTCTGGATGAAATTGTACACCTAAATAGAATTTATGATCTGGAATTTCAAGTATTTCCATTCTTTTTCCTTCATCACTATCTGCAGAAAATATTAATCCATTTTTTGTAAATTCTGGAATGTATTTTTTATTTATCTCATATCTGTGTCTATGACGTTTATTGATTTTTGTAGAACTATAGATTTTTTCAGCATTTGTATTTGATTGAATTATTACTTCATTTGCACCTAGTCTAAGTGACCCGCCCATATCTGAAACATCTTTTTGTTCTGGTAGCAAATCTACAATTGGGTTTTTTGTATCTGCTTTAATTTCTGTAGAATTTGCATCTTCTAATTTTAAAACATTTCTTCCAAATGCAATTGCTGCTAATTGAAACCCAAAGCATATTCCAAGATATGGAATATTTTTTTCTCGTGCATAATTGGCAGTTTGAATAATCCCTTCTGAACCTCTGGTGCCAAAACCACCTGGAACTAAAACTCCATCGTAGTTTGATAATTCATTATAATTTGTTATTGATTCTGAATCTATCCAATCAATATCTATTGACTTTCCAATTTCTGCACCTGCATGTTTTAATGCATGATTTACACTAACATAACTATCTACAAGTGTAACATATTTTCCAACCATCGCAATTTTTATTTTTTGATCATCATGATTGCCCATATTTTGTGCAATTTTATTCCATTTATCCCAATTTGTGGATGTATTTACCATTCCTACTTTTCCAAACTTTGTGAATATTGAATCCATTATACCTTGATCATACAGCATTTGTGGTACTTCAAAAATTGATTTTGCATCATGACATGATAATACATCATTTGTAGTAACATTTGTGAACATTGCAATCTTGTTCTTTGTTTTTTCTTCTAATGGCATTGTACATCTGACTGCTAAAAAGTCAGCTTGAATTCCAATTCTTCTTAATTCTTGTACACTATGCTGTGTTGGTTTTGTTTTTTGTTCTCCAACTACATCTAAAGATGGTGCTAATGTTACATGAACAAAAATCACGCCTTGTGGACCTTCTTCTACTTTCATTTGTCTTAATGCTTCTAAAAATGGTAATGATTCAATATCTCCAACTGTTCCACCACACTCCACAATTAAGAAATCTAATTTTTCATCTTCAGCAATTTTTCTAATTCTATTTTTTATTTCATCCGTTATGTGAGGAATTATCTGTACACATACTCCCAGATATTCTCCTTTTCGTTCTGCTTCAATTACTGAAGAATATACTTGGGCTGTTGTAATGTTGTGATTTTTAGGAATATCTTGATTTAGAAATCTTTCATAATTTCCAATATCCATATCACATTCTCCACCATCTTCAGTAACGAATACCTCTCCATGAGCTATTGGATTCATTGTTCCTGCATCGTAGTTTAGATAAGGATCAATCTTGATACAAGATACTTTTTGATTTGATAGTTGTAGTAATTTTGCTATTGATGAGGTAGTTACACCTTTACCAAGGCCAGACATAACTCCACCTGTTACAAAAATAAACTTCGTCTGCACATTAATGAATTAAACATCTAGTTTTTGTATGTTTTGACTATGTTACTTCTTCAGAATTATTCTAACACATTGTTTGTTTTTTTAGACTTTTTGTGAATGATATAATCTTAGATTCTAGTTGTGTTGGTTTTGTTTTCTCAATTAATTTTAGATATGCACTTCCTACAATTACTGCATCAGCTCCTGCATTGATGTATTTTTTTACATCTTCAGGAGTAGATACTCCAAAACCTACACCCACAGGTATTTTTCCTTTGGTCTGTTTTTTCACATTTTTGATTGCCTTTAATGTATAATTTTTGATACTAGTTTTTACACCTGTAGTTCCAAATACTGCAACAAGATACAAAAATCCAGTCGATATTTGTGCAATTTTTTCTATTCTAGTTTTACTTGTATTTGGAGATATCAAAAATATTGTATCTGCTTTATTTTTTGCAGATTTAGTATATTCTTTTGATTCTTCAATTGACATATCTGGCAGAATAAATCCATCTATTCCTGCTCTTTTTGCTTCTGAGATGAATTTTTCATACCCCATATGGTACAAAATATTGGTATATGTCATCAATACTAATGGAATGTCTGTTTCTTTTCTAATCTTTTTCACAATATTGAAAAATTTAGAAATATTGGTACCTTTTTCAAGTGATACAGTACTTGCATTTTGAATAACTGGTCCATCAGCTAAAGGATCTGAAAATGGAAATCCTAATTCTATGATGTCTGCTCCACCTTTTACTAATCCTCTCACAGCTGTAATGGTTGCTTTTTCATTTGGGAATCCCATCATTATGTATGCTATCAATGCTTTTTCATTTTTTCTTTCTAATTCTGTAAATTTTTCATTAATCCTGGACATTGTTTCACTTGATTACGTTAAATTTTTTATTAATAAAAACTGTTTTGAGCATTTAATGTCTTTATTGGCAGTTTTATCTTGCAGGTCTCTTGTAAGATTTTTCTTTCACTTGACCTAATGATGAGGCTGTATTTTCATATCTTTTACCTGTCTCTTCTTTAGGTTTTTCAGAATTTTCTTCATTTTTTATTTTAAATATTTTGTTGGTATCTGTTTTTTCATCTTCCTTCTTTTTGTAAATAATATTGGTTCCTGAAGGGATTTTACTCTTTTTAACAATTTTTTTCTTTTTAGGCTTATTTCCTTCTTTCTGGTTTTTTTGTGACCAACTGATATTGTTTACATCTGATGATGAAGATTTTTCAATGTTATAATCCCCTAATGTTTTTCTCATAATGTGTTGATAAATTACTAGTAAACAAATGTACTGAAATTTTTACTTTTTATATTGCTGAAATTATTTGATTAAAACAAGAATCATAGATAATATCACAACTACGGCAAATCCTGAAATTAAAGCAATCTTTGCATTATCCATGTTTCTTTACAGTTAAAATAATGTAATAGTTCTATTTTACCTCTTATTGATAATTTTGTTAGTGTTTATTTTCAATAAATTATAATTCATTTTATATTCTGATCATACTTAATAATTTTGTATTTAATTCATTAATATGATTTCTAAACCTCTTATTCTTGGAATGATTTTTGCATTGGGAATTATAATTTATGTCATGACAATAAATCAATAACCTGAATTTTTTAGGAATTTTACAGTTTTATTAAATATTATAATATATTTTCCAAACAATTTATTGTTAGATCAAATTGAATTAAAAAAAATATTTTATTCTTTAACTAATTGTAATTTTACAGTTAAATTAATTACAACAATCTTCATTAAAAGTTATAAAAAATTTATTATTATTTGTAATTTTTACATAAAAAAAATAATTATAGAAATACTTAAGTTCAAAAATTACTTAGTTAGTGTATTAGGAATAAGTCCACCCTAACCCCCTGAGTGTAATGCTCTAAAGGAAACTTAACGGGATTTTGCCCTGGGCTTATTCATTAAAATTTTTTTTAAATAGAAACCATTAATTGAACATTTTCTTAACTCAATTCATGTCATATGAAATTGATTGGCATGATAATTTTTATGGAATATCGTGGGCTTATGAAAAAGATCGATTAGTAGTATCAACAGTATTTGAAGATAAAAATGAAGCAATCAAAATAGCTCGAGAAATAGAAGAATGGAGTGATAAATTTACTAGATTAACTATAATCGAAAAAATAAATGGTGAATTTTCAATTTGTTGTTATGAAGATCCTCAAATATCAAAAAGTTCTGAACATATAGGACTTTTTAGAACTGGAATGATTCAAAGTGGAGGTTATGAACAAGCAAAACCCATGATTGAAGAAAAGCCTCCACTATTACAAATTGCATATGCTGCAGACGTTAGGGATATGACTACATATGAACAAATATCTCGATTAGTTCCAATGAGAAAATGTAGAATTATTTCTGAAAAAGATTTGAAAAAACAGGAATTTTATTACGAAAAACTTGCCAATTTAAATAAAAAATCTGATGAAGATTCAAAAAAATAAAACCATTCATCATTCATGGCCAATTAGTTCAAATTAATTAAATTACATTTAAAGAATCACTATCAAATCATTCATAACATTACTACTGATGATTCATTCACGTTTCTTAAATGCAAATTTACTTTATTGTATCTATGAATGATAACAATAACAACATCACATGGGAAGATGCAATAGGTTCCTCTTGGTTAATCTCTGAAGAATAATATGCAACAACCATGTTTGTGTAGTCCAAATTGTTGGTGTAAACAAAAACCAAAAAACTCCAATGAATCCCCTTAGATTCTAAGGTTTTTTTATTTTTATTTTTTTAAAATCTTCATATCTATAATTGAAATTTAAAGAATCATTTAAGTAATATTTTGTTATATGATTATTGTGACTTATGAAAATCTATTAACAAAAATTATGGATTCTGATGTAAACATTAGACATAGTATAGTTACTGATATTGAAGGAAGAATAATTACTACTAGTCATCGAGATGGAATAACAAACTATCTATCCCAAGAAGAAACCGAAGCCTCACTTCAAAGAGCAGCTACTGCATGGAAAGCTAGAAAACAATTAAGCCCAAAAATTGGAAATGGAATGTATGCAGTTGCTGCATTTGAAAAAATAACCCGAATAACTTTTCCATTAAATGATGAAAATTTAATTTTTGTTAGTATGGGTTCTGATGCTGTTAGAATGGATCTTCATGAAGGTGGTCAAAAACAAATAATTGAACATGTCTTAAACATATTGAGTTGGGATCCTACAAAAGCATAACATGATTACTAAAAATGTCCATGGGAGAACATACAAAAGAATGTAAATATAGAAATGACAACGATATGCCCCATACCAATTGCTATTGTAAATGTCATAAAATTATAACAATGGACTCTAAAAAGATGGAATCAAGAATTTTCTGATTCTTTTTCTGGTTCAAAATTATCTATGATTTCATTTATTGTTTTTGTGATAGTTTCTTTGATTTGTTCTTGCGTCATTCCTGATTTATGCATCAATTTCATTTGATCTAGTAATGCAAAATGTACTCGACCTTGCAGATAATCTATAATTCCGTAACCTTTCTTTGGAAATTCAGTCACAAATAGATCATGATCTGATGAATTATCTGGTGATTCCGACATATTGTAAATTAATAAAAATACAATTATAATTTTTTCCAAATATTCATTAATATCAAAAATTAGCAATTTTCATGACAGAGTTTATCCATAAACCATATGAAAAAATCTATGTTCGAGATATGATTAAACTTAGTCTTGATGATCTTATAGGAATGATGTCTTCATTAGAAGCTGCTAATGCATATTGGGTTGATGGTGTATTATTTGCCAGTTTTGCCATGACTGAATCTGAAGAATTAGCTAAAAAAGAAATGAACAATGAAATGTTTTTAGATAAAGTCGTTTTTGCAGTTAACGAAAATTATTCAAAAACAGTAAAATCTTCAACTAATCTTGAAATTGGTGTTTTAAACATGCAAAAAAGTAAATTATATGTGGACTTGATTAAATGGTTAAAAACCCAGTCTATTTGGACTGACTAATTCACACAAAAATTAATTTTGATTAATTTTTCTATAATGCTTTTATTGCGATAAAATTGATTTAATTTATGGAAATAAAATCTGAAAAATCTATTAAAGAATATTTAAAAAAATTATCTGATGATACTATAATAAAATATTATTCAGATGTAGAATATTCTCCATTCCCCATGTTGGTAATTGAAGAATATACTAAACGATTTAAACAAAAAAGTAAAAATGAAATAATTAAAGATCTAAAATTTCAAACACATTTAGCTCGTAAAAAAACTCAAGAAATTACTAAAATGGCTAAGCAAAATATTTTGGTGAATGATATTACTAAACAAAAATCACAAGCAATAATTGAACAGGCTAAAAGAAAAGGTTATCGTATAAGTGAAAAATTTTTTAATAAACATAATATTATAAGTTCAAAACTGAAGAAAACCACAAAATCTAAAATTCAAAAAACTGTTAATGCTGGAAAGATCTTTAAAACATCTAAAAAAGAATATTTGGAACTATTGGAGAATTTGGCAAAATTAAAAACAGCCGGAATTATCACCACAAAAGAATTTCAAGAAAAAAAGAAGAAAATCTTATCTAAAATCTAATTTAATGTATTTTTTTTATTTTTGATTCTTTAGTATTTCTTGAAATTTATTAAACTCTGATTTAGTTTTTACAAATTGGTCAGTTAAAATTTTACAAGAAAAAATTTGTTTCATTTGATTATCTATAAGAAAAATCATTTCATTTAGAATTACTGCATCTATGAATTCGTTAGTAGGATATGATGTATATTCTAATATTTCATCATTAATTTGTACTTTAAATTTACAACCCATCAGTAAACCTATTTCTTCATGTTTGTTTAGAAATCCTCTTAAACTTGCTTTTAATTTTGATTTATTTTCAAATGATGTATATTTTGATATATTTTCAAAATTTTCTTCTACAATACATGCAACTGGATTATTTCTAATGTGTAAAATTAATGCTTTATGCGTTTGAATAAATTTTTCAGTATCTTCAATTTTATCTAAAGGCATGTTTTAATGATCAAAAATTCATTAATTAATTTTTTAATAATTTTGTCTAAAATTTTCTTTTTTTTGTTGAGAAAAAAAAGTCAGCCTCCATCGTTTTGGAGACTCCGTAATTGTATTAACTAGTTTATGTGAGCTTTGGGCTCTTCCAGCTAACACCGTAAGATGTCTCTGACTCGATGATACTATTAGAATTATCTTTTTCTTAAAAATTAAATTTAAAAAAAATTACGAAGTGGTTTAATTTTTCAACACTGAAAAGATCGTAATTTTTTATAATTCGTTAATTCAGTTATACAACAATTCTATATCCCTCATCAATAATACTGCATGATGGTTTGATGGAACCCTATCTGATATTGATTTTCTAGTGGGAATTGAGTGGTTAGTGTCTAATGGAATAATTAGTATTGAATAATTACTAATCGTTACGAGAACAACCACATTTTACATACACCATTTTGAATTCTCCGCCTGTTTTGATATTATGTGACATTGGTTTGTTACAATATTGACAATTTATTGCACCATGATATTCTTCTACTGGAACCATCTTGTATTCCCATGATTTTTTTTTACTGTCCCAATATACTGAATTAATCTCCTTTGGTGTACCCATACTTTGAATTATAATAAATTTGATTAATTAATTTTTAGAACCTGCCATTTTCTAATTAAATACCCAAAAATCTCCAACCCGTAAATAGGGCTATTTTATTAACAAATTATGAAGGATATCTCAATTTCTACAATTTTAGATTCCATGAATGGAGATACGGCGTATCTAACAGATATGTGGGAAAATTGTGTTGATGAAAAACGAAAAAGATACACCCGAAGTAAATTTTCTGATGTCTTAGATAAAATGGAAGAATTTGGATATTTAAAAAAACAGGGGTACAAAAGTGAATCCACATATACAAAATTAACATTTATTGATACTGCAGACCAAATTGGATTTATTAATAATATAATTTTCACAAATGAAACTAAAATAAAAAAAGCATTGGAAAAATTAGATAGCACGAAAATATTTATTGATATTTCTAAAGATCTAAATGCCCATAAATTTAACAAATATGCCTTAAAAGATTATGATTTATTTTTAAAATCTATTACAAGTATGCTTGGCTTAACTTCATCTATTTTATTTACTCTTCAAAATAATTCTAATCCTGCATTAAAAAAAGAATTAAAATCTTGTCTTAATCAAATTAAAGAATTTTTAGATGAAACAAATGACATATTGATGCAGTATAGAGGTTCAAATGAAAGAATCGTATTACAACGGATTCTAAATAATAAAATTCCTGAACCTGGATTTTTAAAAATTTAAACAACTGTAATTTTTAAAATAATACTAACTACATTGCATTGAATAATGCACATCACAAAATAACACAATTCCATTTGTTAGTGTTTTTGCTGATACACTATGGCCATCTGCTAATCCTTTTCCACATACATAACACTCTACTTTTGAAACAGAAGATTGAATTTCATGATGTAATTCTGATTTTTGCATCATTGTTCTACTATCCATCATGATTGTATAGCGATCAACTATCCTTTAAAGGTACCGTATTATACCGTAATTAGTTTGTGCCTGTGAATGTTGTTTTTGTTTCAAAATAATTGTGAAAATTATCTTTAAATATTAAACAGTCAAAATTTTGTTTATGGGTGGACACCTTTGGAAATGTACAAGCAAAAGTAATACCTCTAGATTTATCTGAAAATCAATTTCAAATTTATAATAAAATCTCTCGAAATTATTCTCATTCTTTTCTTTTTGAGTCCCTGTCTGGTCCTGAGGTATTGGCTGAAACCTCTGTAATGGGGTTTGATCCTAAAATTATTTTTAAAGGGTATTCTAAAAAAGTTGAAATTATTCAAAATAACAAAATTTCTGTAATTCAAACTAGTGATCCTTTTATTGAATTAAAAAAATTACTTGGAAAATCAAATGATCAAAAATATCGTTATCTTGGTGGAGCTGTGGGAGTTGTAAATTATGATGCTATTAGATTAGTTGAAAACATTTCTAATAAAAATAATTTTGATCAACCTCTTATGGAATTTGGAATTTATGATGATGGATTACTGTATGACAATGTTGATAAAAAATTATTTTATTTTTATCATGATAAAAATAGGTTTGATAAATTAATTATGGGTGATGATTCATTTGGAGAATTTTTTTCAAGTGAAGTTACTCCTAACATGAATAAGGAAAAATTTTCAAACATTGTCAATAAAGCAAAACAATACATCTATGATGGTGATATTTTTCAAGTAGTTTTATCTCGCAAATTTGAATTTGAAACTAGTGGTGATGATTTAAAATTATATCAAATTCTAAGAAAATTGAATCCCTCTCCTTACATGTATCATTTAAAACAAGATTCTAAAGTAATTATTGGGGCCTCTCCTGAGATGTTAGTTAGAATCACTGATGATAAAGTTGAAACTTTTCCGATTGCAGGAACTAGAAAGATTACTGATGATGAAGAAAAAAATAAAGCATTATCTGATGAATTAATTCATGATGAAAAAGAATTAGCAGAGCATACCATGCTTGTTGATTTGGGTCGTAATGATATTGGTAGAGTTTGTAAATATGGAACCGTTCATCCTGAATCCTTGATGCAAATTAAGAGGTTTAGCCATGTTCAACATATTGTTAGTCACATTGTTGGGACTTTAGATTCAAAAAATGATATGTTTGATGCATTTCAGGCAGTATTTCCTGCTGGAACTGTTTCAGGCGCTCCAAAAGTTAGAGCAATGCAGATAATTGATGAATTTGAATCTGAAGAAAGAGGACCTTATGCTGGAGCAGTAGGTTATTTTTCATATAATGGATGTTGTGATTTTGCAATTGCAATTCGAAGTATATTCATTAAAGACAACAAAGGATTTGTACAATCAGGTGCTGGAATTGTTTCTGACTCTATTGCAGAAAATGAATTTAAAGAAACAGAACATAAGGCCGGTGCAATGCTTCAAGCATTAAAGGAGGCATCTAATTGAAATTTTTAATTATAGATAATTATGATTCATTTGTTTACAATATAGCACAATATTTTGGTGAATTAGGAGTTGAATGTGATGTGATTAGAAATGATAAAATTACAATTTCACAAATTAAAGAAAATAATTATGATGGAATAATTATTTCTCCAGGACCTGGTACACCTGAAGACAAAAAATATTTTGGAATATGTGGTGATGTAATAAAAGATCTTGGTCCAACTACTCCTATTTTGGGAGTTTGTCTTGGACATCAGGGAATCATTGCTGCATTTGGAGGTAAAGTTACAAATGCTGGATGTGTTCGACATGGAAAAACTAGTCTAGTAAATCATATTGATTCAGAATTATTCAAAGAAGTTAAAAATCCATTTAGAGCTACTCGCTATCATAGTTTAGTTGGAGATAAAACAATCATTCCTGATGTTCTAGAAGTTATAGCTACTGCTAATGATGATGGAGAAATAATGGCAATTAAACATAAAGAATTTTTAATTCAAGGAGTACAATTTCATCCAGAATCTATAATGACTGAAGATGGGAAAAAAATTCTGGGTAATTTTGTTAGGCAGGTTAAAGAAAAATGATTTCTGAATATATTTCAAAATTAGAACAAAAAATAGATCTTACTTATGATCAGATGACTGAAATAATGTCTGAAGTACTATCTGGTAAAACAAACAATGATCAAAATATGGGGATTTTATCTAATCTATCCCAGAAGGGTGAAACTGATGATGAATTGCTTGGCATGCTTGATAAAATGCAAGAATTATCTCTTAAAGTCAAGCCTAAAAACAATGGAACCGTCATTGATATGTGTGGAACTGGTGGGGATAAACTCCAAACATTCAATATTTCTACAACTGCATCTTTTGTAGTTGCAGCTGCTGGAGGTATGGTCGCTAAACATGGAAATCGTTCAAGTTCTGGAATTTCAGGAAGTGCAGATATTTTTGAATACTTTGGATATGATTTGAACTCTGAACCATCAGTTGTTGCAGATATTTTAGAGAAACATAGAATTTGTTTTATGTTTGCACAAAAATTTCATCCTGCAATGAAAAATGTTTCTACTGCTAGAAAACAATTGGGAATAAGAACTGCATTTAATTTACTTGGACCATTATCAAACCCTGCTAATGTAAAAAATCAACTTATTGGTGTTTTTTCAAATGACTTTCTTACTAGATTACCTCAAATTTTAAAAAGAAAAGGAGTAGAAAATATAATGACTGTTAGATCTAACGACGGAATGGATGAGTTTTCAACAAGTTCTACAAACAATGTGTGTATTTTAAAAAATAATGTTGTATCTGTTAATACTATTGATCCTGAATTTTTAGGACTGCATAAATCATCTCTTATTGATATCCAAATTAAAACTAAAAAAGATGCAATTGATTCTTTTGTTGGAGTGTTGAATAATACTGCTAATCAATCAATGATTGAAACTACTGCATTAAATGCTGCTGCAGGATTATTGGTTGGAAATATTGTAAATAGTTTTGAAGAAGGCGTTGAACTTGCATTAAATACCATTATTGATGGTAAGGCTATGACTCTGTTAGAGAAATTTGTGGTTGACATTGGTAATATTGAAAAATTAAAGGAGATTATTGATGGCTGAAAATATTTTAAAAAAATTAGTAAATAACTCTCAAATTGCAATTGATGATGGGGTGTATGATGTTGATGTTAATTTACAAAAATCTAATAAAGATTTTAAACAAATTATTACATCAAACCCTCACGCAACATTACTTACTGAAGTAAAATTTTCATCTCCATCTTTAGGTAAAATTAGAACAATTGGTAATCCTAGTAGTATTGCAAAACAGATGATTACAGGAGGTTCAAAAGCATTATCTGTTTTAACTCAACCTCACTTGTTTAATGGATCTCCAGAATATTTTATCCAAGTAAGGAAAGCCGTAGATGTGCCATTACTGATGAAAGATATAATGATTGATAAGATCCAAATTGATACTGCAAAAAAAATTGGAGCTGATTACATGTTAGTTATTCAATCTCTTTTTGATCAAAAATTTCTTACTGATATTGACGAATTCATAGATTATGGACATAAACAAGGTTTGAATATTTTACTTGAAGTTCATACCAAAGAAGAATTTCAAAATGCATTAAAGACAAAAGCTGACATTATTGGAATTAATAACAGAAATTTGGATACATTAGAAATTGATCTTAAAACCACGGAATTAGTTTTATCTGATTATGATGATTCACGACTTATTTTATCTGAAAGTGGAATTAGTACCTCTGAAGATATTCGATATTTAAAAAAATGTGGGGCTGATGCATTTTTGATAGGTTCAAGTATAATGAAAAGCGATAATATTGAAGAACAAGTAAGAAAATTGGTGAACTCATATTGAAATATCCTAAAAATGGTAAATTTGGAGAATTTGGTGGTCAATACATACCTGAAACTTTGGTGCCTGCAATTGAAGAATTAGAAGAGAATTATCTTAAATTTAAAAATGATAAAAAATTCAAACAAGAATTAGATTATTATCTTAAAGTGTATGCTGGTAGACCAACCCCTCTATACTATGCAAAGAATTTATCTGAAAAATTAGGAGGTGCTAAAATCTATCTTAAACGAGAGGATTTACTTCATGGTGGAGCTCATAAAATTAACAATACTATAGGTCAAGGACTTTTGGCAAAAAAAATGAACAAGAAAAGAATTATTGCAGAAACTGGTGCAGGACAACATGGTGTTGCAACTGCAATGGCATGTGCAGCATTGGGATTAAAAGCTGAAGTGTATATGGGGTATAAGGATACAATTAGACAAAAACAAAATGTCTATAGAATGAATATGCTAGGTTGTAAAGTTCATCCAGTAAATTCAGGCTCTAAGACATTGAAAGACGCAATTAATGAGGCAATTAGAGATTGGATTACAAATGTAGAAAATACATATTACTTGTTAGGTTCTGCAGTAGGACCTCACCCATACCCTGTAATGGTTCGAGATTTTCAAAGTGTAATTGGAAATGAAATAAAATCACAAATGAAAAAAATTAACAATAAAGAACCAGATGTTGTAATTGCATGTGTTGGTGGTGGTTCTAATGCAATTGGAACCTTTTATCCACTAGTTGATACTAGTGCTGAAATAATTGGAGTTGAAGCTGCAGGTAAAGGACTAAAATCAAAATTCCATTCTGCAACATTATCTGCAGGAAGTAAGGGAATACTTCATGGAATGATGACCTATTTACTTCAAGATAGTGAAGGTCAAATTACTGAAACACATAGTATTTCTGCAGGATTAGATTATCCTGGAGTTGGCCCTGAACACGCCTACTATAAGGATACTAAGAGAATAAAATATCATTCATCTACTGATAGTGAAGTGTTAGATGCATTTCTAATACTTACGCGTACTGAAGGTATAATCCCAGCTTTAGAATCTGCACATGCAATATCTGAAGCTATGAAAGTTGCAAAAAAAGGAAAACCTTCTGAATCTATTGTGGTCACTCTTTCTGGCCGGGGAGATAAAGATGTTGAAGAAGTTCAAAAATACTTGGATGCTAAAAATAAATAATAATTTAAAATGTTTTTTTAGTTTTATTTAATTGATTGAACATATTCTTCAAGTTTCTGTTTCTTTTCTTCAGGTGATAATGTTAGTAGTCCTTTCCATTTATTTTTCATTTCAACTTTTTGTTCTTCTTTTTGTTCATCAGACATCGTGTCCCATTGTAATTTCATTTGCATAAAGTGAACAATCATTGCAGCTTTATCTGGAATTGATAATGATTTCCAGGCTTCCCCCATCTCTTTAAATTGTTTTTTCTTTTCAGCAATTTGTTCTGGAGTCATGTCTTTGAAATAATCTCTCATTTTTTTATCATGTTTGTTGTCCTGTTTGTTGTCCTGTTTGTTGTCCTGTTTGTTATCGCTATGTTTTTTCTTTTTGTTTGAATCAAAAGATTTTACATCTGTAACATAAAGTACATCGCCAGTACCTGCATCAATTAGAACTTTATTGTATTCATGATTGTCATTTGTCATAACTACCTTGTAAACTAGATATCCGTTAATTGGTGAAAGTTTTACATACATGCTTTTACTATTTTCTACGTTATTTTCAGCAATAGTCATTGCATCTACTAATGTAATTTTAGCAAGTTCAGAATAATTTTGATTATTTTTAATTGTAATGGTTCCTTCAATATTTGGATATTTTGTTTTATCCCAATCTGCAAATACAGGTGAAATTCCTAGGGTAGTAGCTAATGTCACAATTGACAATATTGCAATAATGTTTTTTGAAACCAATTTGATCAATTTCAATTTTAGTAGTATAAAACATAATCGTACAAATTATCCTAGTTTAAGAAAATAATTGTCCATTTTATTTTCTATTTTTTTTACCACTAGTTTATTTTGTATATGGTTTATAATTTTAAAAAATGCTAGTTCTGCTTTTTTAACAATGCTTCTTCTGGTGTTTTTTGATTATTTGATTCCCAATGCCAACTGTGATGTTTCTTCCAATGTGTTTCTAATTCTTCAGTTGTGGGTTCTTTACCTAGAGGGATACCGCATAATTTACACTGTTTCATTTTCTTTCTCTTCTAATTTTTTCTTTTTTGATCTAATTAATGGATGACATTGAACTGGAAAATTATCTTCATCCATTATGTCTATTTCTTTTTATAATGAATTAAGAGTTTTATATTTTAATTATTTTCCTTTTTATTTGATTTTAATGATGATTTTTTCTTATTTTTGTACTTTTCTTTATTTCTGATTCTTTCTAATTCCATAATTGAATATGTTTTTTCATTTTCACATAATTTCATATCTCCCGTGTATTGATCATGTGTTGATTCTATATTTCCGTCAACAAGTAATTCTCCAATAATTTCCCATGCTCTACTTTCTGAAATTCCAAATTTATAATTGATTGTAGATACTTTGGTGAAAAACCCATTTTTTGAATTTCTTAAAATGAACTGTTCTATTTTTTGTTCTACAGTCAATGATGGATTACTATTTTTAAATTTTCTAAATGGCTTTCTTTCAGACATATTTTATTATCTATTTTCTTGTATTTTATCTAATCTTTTGTATTAATGGTATCTGGATCATTGTTTCCAGGTAAATATTTGTCTCCCAGTATTTCTTTCATTTTTCCATCAAATTCTTCTTGTAATCTTGTAAGGTACATCTCTGCTTCAGTTTCATCATCTGGAATTCCAGTATCTATATCATAATTGAAACCAGTTGCTAAATGATAAAATTCTTCAAAAAATTCTTTACAATCAATTACATCTGCATCTCTATCTATTGATATGACTAAACAACCATTATTTCTTTTAATGTTGAGACAAACTTCTTCTTCGATCATTGTATCTACAATTGTAGCCATTAGATATGGTACATATTTCTCATCTAATTTTTTTTGATTACAATTTACTATCCATAATTCTTCCCCATCCAATAAATTATCAAATGTCCTGACTGCCACCTCTCTGACATCTGAATCTGGATGTGATGATTTGGATTTCCATACGTTCTCATCATATTTCCCTGGTTCTACATATGCTACATCAAAAGTTAAATTTTCATTGATTTCTTCAAATTCCCATACTTGTTTATTTGTCCACATTGGTGAAAATTCATTAATTATTTTTTTTGTAAATTGATTCAACATCTGACCTCTTTTTCCCTATTGTTTAATCTTATCTTGAATTGTCGATACCTGATTTCAAAAATTCTAATGTACATTCTGCTAATTCTTTATCTGAATGTCCTTTGATCTCATGTTTGCAATTTGGACAAATACCTTCTTGCTCTTCACCTAATTCGTCTCCAACTTGTTTCATACAACATTCCATTAATTCTGATGTTGAATGTGATTCCATTGATAGATTACATGTTGGGCATTCCGTCATTTTTCTAATTTTTATTTATTTTATATCAATAAATAATATCTGGTCTAAAAACCAATTATGAATAATATTGATAAATTTCAAAAAAAACTATTATGTATTTGTCAAAATATGGTGTTCTTTGAAATAATTCCTGAAATTGAATGTGATTGGGGTTCTCATATTGTAATTCAATGTCCTAAATGTGAGGAATTATTTTCAATTGATAAAAAATGTCCTGCTTTTCAAACTATTGAGTTATTGTTGAAACAAAATGCTGGATTGTTCAATAATGAAGAACAACTATCTTACTCTGCTAATTGCCATTCTTGCTAAAAATTTCTTAATTTTAACTAAATAACAAAAATAACCCTACAGCAGATGCACTTAAGGAAATACCCATCCAGACATAAAATTTTTTATTCACAATATATTGACTATTTCTCCGAAATTAATAGTTTAGAATTTTGAAAACAGGCAAATTTGACATACTTTTGCATCGACTCTTTGGGAGTTACTTAAAGTGATCAGACCTGTCAACACCCCTGCTTTCAATATTTCTAATAATTTTTATTTTAAAAATTTCTTAAAATAAAATATGTCGTGATATTTCATCAAAATGGGTTGAAAAAATTATCCTTTTTTTACTATTTTTAAAATTAAGCGTAATATCTGTAAAATACTACTATTTTTAATCAATTATAAAATTATCAATAATTTTATTCCCTATTAGAAATACTTCTAATTATGAATGAAAATGATGTTGTTGAGTGGTCTCAGAATAATTCTTTAAAATGGTCTGATTTTAAAGCTGAATCTAACCCCGCAATTTTTGAAGATTCTCATAGTACTATAAAATATGGATTTACTTGGATAGTTAATTCTGATAAATTAAATGAAGAAATTGTATTTTTTATTGACGATATTCAACTCACTGTTGAATTTCATTCTTTATTATCTTGGGTTAGGTTTTCAGAGGCAAATGACAATTTGTTAAAACATGAACAAGGTCATTTTGATCTTGCTGAAATAATTAGAAGAGATTATAAAAAAATCTTGGAAAATAAATTTTATGATAAAGTTTTTCCTACGAGAGGTAAAAATGATGCACAACGTAAACAATTTGCAAAAGAAGATTCTGGTAGAATGATTTCAAAAGAAGTTGATAAATTAACTAAAATTCTAATAAAAAAACGTGAAGAATATGATGTGGAAACTAATTTTGGCAACAACATAGAAATTCAATTAAAATATACCCAATCTTTTGAAAAATTATAATATTAATTTCAAATATATTTGATAAATTATTAATCTGGTTTTAAATTATTTATTGTTGATTATTAATAATTTTATTTTCGGGTATTGAATTTATGTAATTTACTAAACTTCGATAATACTTTAAATGAAAATCTATATCTTTAATCTCTGTTTGTTTTAATTCTTCTAATTCTGGACCAAAATTTCTTTTATCCATTTGAATGTGGTTTAATGTTTTTTCATTAACTTCAATCATGTGAAATAAACTATGTAGTACTTCTCCTTTTCTAAGTGTTCTATCACATGATTTTTGTAATAATAATTCTACCCATTCCATGTATTTTTTTATATAATTGTTATAACTACATCCAAATTGGATTAATTCTAACCTTTACTCTATTTTTATTTAGTCTATTTATGAGCCTAATTTTTATCTAATTTTTTTTGCCTAGATAAAATTTCTTTATTTCTTTCAGTATCTGAATGAATTTCAACATGGTCGTATAGACTCTCTTTTGAATCAAATATTAGATCACAATAGTAACATTGATGCATAATTTTCCTATACTTGAATAACTTTTATCATTTTAATACTTTTTATTCGTAAATTCATTTATTTTGAAATTTTTAATTATTATTGGTTTACAATTTTTTTTATAAAATTTTTCTATTGTGTTTTAATTTCAATTTCGGAATTGCATAAAGGTACTTTTCCTGTTTCATTTTTGAACCTCTCAATTAATTCTAGTTGTTCTTGTTTTTGATTATTTGTAAACACTCTTTGATATGATTGAGTTTTTTGCATACACTCATCTCCTTCAAATTCTGTATCTACGTATTTAGAAAATGTAGTTTCTAAATTATTTGTCTCTCCGATAAAAATTACTTCTTTTTTTCTATTGTATAATACGTAAACACCTGGAATGGCTTTTACAAATTTGGCACTTCCTAACCACACTCTCATTTTATCTTCAAGTAATTCCATAATTGACAGTAATTCAACTAGATATTAAATTTAGATTAAAATCTTGTATATCACAAGAACCTTCATCCTTTTAATACCTAAAACTGAGAGAATCATCCTGACTCTTTTAGAAAAATTTCCCGATCATTTTAATCCTCGTCAAATTCAAAAAGATATTCTAAATGAAATTGAAAATAAACTACAATCTGGTTATAAAAAAATAATTATCTGCGCTCCTACTGGAGTTGGTAAATCTTTAGTTGGTGCAACTGTTTCAAATTACTTTGATAGTTCTTTTACTGTTACAGCTTCAAAGCATTTACAAGATCAATACATCAAAGATATTCCATTTTTAAAACCAGTTAAAGGGAAACAAAATTTTCCGTGTCTAAAATTAATGTCTGCTGAAAAAGTAGAAAATGATCGTAGAGCAATGCGATGGGGGTTAACTTGTGATAAGGGTCAATGTCAAGAACGAGTAAATAAAAATGGAAAAGAAGTAGTTCAAGTTTGTAAATTCAAACCTACTATCAAACAAGTTGAAGATAATACTCAAGATCCCTTATCTTGTCATTATTATTTACAAAAATATGATGCACTTGTTTCTAAACACTCTTTGTGGAATTATCATGCATTTTTTACAATAATGAAATATAACAAAAAATTATTTGCTGATTATCTTGATAGAAAGGTTACAGTATTTGACGAAGCTCACAAAATAGAAGATCAAATTATACAATTTGTAGGATTTGATATTTTTGCTGGACAGGTAGATGAATGTAATCTAAATCCTGACAAATACAATTTTACTGATTTAGATTCTATGATTCAACTTACTGATGATATTGCATTTTCCTATGCAAAAAAAATCAAAGATATCAAAGAAAGTCCTGCATTTCAAAATAATCCTGATTTTGAATTAATTACAAGTTTAGAAAGACGTTATGATAGAGCTGCTCAGGCAAAAATTGACATTATCTCTGATAAAGATAATTTTATTGTTAATGACCCTGTGAAAGACATTAACGGAAATTTTAGAACTATCTCTGTAAAACCTATTGATGTTTCAAAATTTGCCCATGAATTTTTTGAAACTGACTATCAAATATTTATGTCAGCAACAATTGATAAATCTAGTTTTTGTGAAAATATGGGTTTAGAGAAAGATGATGTTGCATTTGTTGATACTGCTAAATCCCCTTTTCCAATAGAAAATAGAAAAATTGATCTTCTTAATATTAGAAGATTAAACTATGGTTCAACTGATGAAGATGAACTAGAAGTCATTAAAACTATTGATAGAATTTTAGATGAACATTCTGATGAACGTGGATTAATTTTAACTTCTTCTATTCCACGATGTCAAAAAATTATTCGTTACCTATCTCCTAAAAATAAAAAACGCATCAGAATATGTCATAGTAAAAATAAAGATGATAAAACTCAAGATGAAGTTATTTCTGAACATTCTTCTGATCCTACCAGTGTTCTATTATCTTCTTCACTGTGGGAGGGAGTAGATTTGAAAGATGATTTATCTCGATTTCAGATAATTGCAAAGGTTCCATATCCAAATTATACTGAAAAAAGAACAAAAGCAAAAATGAATAAATTTCCATTATGGTACACTTCTCAAACATTGACTAAATTACTACAAGGATTTGGTCGTTCAATTAGAAGTGATGCTGATTGGGCCAGAACATATGTTCTTGATACTGCTGTAAATAATGTCTTTTTCAAAGCTCAACAAATGATTCCTAAAGCTTACTATGATGTTTTAGGCATGGATGAATTATAATTTTTTTAATATTTAATTTTCATTATTTAATTAATTTAGTAGAATGTCGATACAAATCATGTAGATTTTTTCCATCTAATACTGTTTCTTTTTTAGTTAATTCTGTTTCTTGTAATATTTCATTAAAATTATAATTTGTTTCATTTTCTATTACATTGATTAGATTATTTTTATCGTCTTTGCTAAAGTTTAATTTTTTTAATTGTTCTAAAACATCATTATTGCAATTATGCCATAAATTTAGTGATTTGTCTAATCCTTTACCATTCATAAATGTGGGAGTATTTTCAATCATTTTATTACTTAGAGATAAAATTTGTTTTGCCAATGACAATGGTCTAGTTTCATGATTAGTAAATTCATCAAAACATTTGTTGCAAACTATAATTGTATATTCTGATTCTATCTTCCTTGTAGTTTTATTTTGATGCTCACATTCATAGATACCTTGTTTTCCCAATAATTTTTGATGCTTTACACTATGTTTATCTTCTTTCATTTATTACGTATTGATTATTTTTTTAAATCAATTTATCATTACTATGGATTAGCATTTGTAATTGCACCATTTGCAGCTGAACCAACAAGTGTTGCATATTTTGCAAGAGCCCCTGATTTGTAATTTGGTTCTGGTTTAGTCCATTGCTTTCTTCTATTTTCTAATTCTTCTTCAGATACGTGAAGATCAATAATGTTTGTTTCAGTATCTATTGTGATTTTATCACCATTTTTGACTAATGCAATTGGACCTCCTACATATGCTTCTGGTGCAACATGTCCTACCATGAATCCACGTGTGCCTCCAGAGAATCTACCATCCGTAACCATTGCAACTTTTTTGCCTAATCCTTGACCTACTAATGCTGCAGTTGTTGCTAGCATTTCTCTCATTCCTGGTCCTCCTTTTGGACCTTCATATCTAATTACAACAACATCACCTTCATCAATTTCTCCTTTAGATACGGCATCAAATGCATATTCTTCTCTGTCGAAAACTTTGGCATCACCAGTAAACTTTGTCATCTCCATACCTGCTGTTTTAATTACAGCCCCTTCTGGTGCAAGACTACCTTTTAGAATCACTGCTGTACCTACTTGATGTATTGGATTTTCAACTGATCTTACAATCTGTTGTTCTGTTTCTGGCATTTTTATTGAAATGAGATTTTCTTTAATTGTTTTTCCTGTTACTGTCATACAATTTTCATTTAGTAGCCCCTTTTCAAGCAATTTTTTTAACACAAATGGTATGCCTCCTATCTTATCTAAAGAATTCATCACATAATTTCCACCAGGTTTCATATCTGCTAAATGGGGAGTTCTTTTTCGAATTCTTTCAAAATCATCATATGTTAAATCAATATTTACTTCATTTGCAAGTGCAAGTAAGTGTAATATTCCATTAGTTGATCCTCCCACAGAATTTAACATTATAATTGCATTTTCAAATGCTTCAAAAGTTAAGATTTCTTTTGGTCTGATATTCATCTCTAAAAGTTTGGCACAAGCTACCCCTGTATCATAAACCATTTTATTTCGTCTATCATCTTCTGCTGGAGGACTTGCACTACCTGGTAATGCTAAACCTATGGCTTCTGAAATTGATGCCATCGTATTTGCAGTAAACATTCCTCCACATGATCCTGCACTGGGACATGCTGTGTTTTCAATATTTTTCAAATCATCAAGAGATAATTTACCTGCATCATAAGCGCCAACTGCTTCATACACATCTACAACTGTTAACTCTTTTCCATCTAGCATTCCTGGCATAATTGTTCCTCCATAAACAAATACTGATGGAATGTTTAATCTGGCCATTGCCATCATAGTTCCTGGTAAACTTTTATCACAACCTGCAATTCCCACTAATGCATCATACTGATGTGCTCTTACCATTAATTCAATTGAATCTGCAATTACTTCCCGGGATACTAGAGATGATTTCATACCTTCATGTCCCATTGCAATCCCATCACTTACTGCAATAGTTGAGAATTCTCTTGGGGTTGCACCAGTATCTGAAACCCCTCGTTTAGCTTCTAATGCTAATTGTGGAAGATGAATATTACATGGTGTTGCTTCATTACCTGTATGGCAAACTCCGATGAATTGTTTAGATAAATCACTATCATTAAGCCCCATAGCCTTGTACATTGCTCTATGTGGGGATCTAGCGGTACCTTCTACTACATTTCTGCTAGATATTTCCATAATGGATAGTTTTCAAATTAGTATAATTTAGACTTTATTGAATTTTTATAGAAATATTTTAATGTCTAATTTTCTATTTTTAGTAATACCATAACCCTTAAGTTGAAATGAAATTTAGTCGTTTTATGCTGTTTACAATTCAGAAATTAAAATGTGATAACGGACATTCTACAAATACTGTAATATTAGAAGGCGATACACTTGAAGAGAATTTCAAGAAGTTCACCCTGAGAAGTAAATGTAAAAGCTGTTGTTTACCTTTACACAAATGTTAGATTATTTTTAATCTTTATTTCTTGTAATCTGCCAAAATAATTTCTAGTTTTATAATTATACAACCTAAGGTGCTGAAATTCCTGTTATGATGAATCATTTGTTTCAAACTATTTGGATGGTCTTTAGAAGTACTATGTCAAATAATATTTTAAATTGTTAATTGTACGTTTTGTTATTTCTGCCATTTTCTCATACATGTTCATAGTATCTTTATCTAAAAGTAATTCTCTTTGAAGTTTCCATTTTGTTTCAATTACGATCTTGGAATTTGTTTTTAGTGCTTTTGATTCATTCCTTGGAGAATATCTAGAAATTGTGATTACTCTTTCTTTAAGTAAACATTTCATCATCAAGTCTCTTAATGTTGAATCTTGGTCTAATGACTCAACTACATTATCATTTACTAGTCCTGGAGGTAATGTCGTAAGTTTTGGGTATCCATTCCACAGATAATCCTCTATTTTTGAATTAAATAATCCCCTCTTTATTGTTGAAATCGTTCCAATTTGGAATGGTCCAATATTGATTGGTTCTGGAAATGATAAAAAAAATCTCATCTTCAACTCTATGTGTTTGTGAATCCCCATTCCAACATGACTTCCTAAAACATAATCACATTTTACATACTCTTCTTTTTTTATGATATGTATGTAATTAATTGGTGAATTTTCTAGTTTCAAGGAACCCACATTACCGAGTGTAATTGCTGTTCCCAAAAAATGAGTATCTCGATAATTTGATTCAAAATCTAATCTTTGTTTAGGAATTGAAGATGAAATTCCATAATCCTTGAAATGTTTGTGAATCTTTTCTATGATGGGTTCATTTAGAATTAGAGTGCTCAATATAATTATTTAGAGTTTGATGATTATAATGTATTTTATAAAAATAAATTCTATACGTACAGTTTTAATGCAAATTTTAAATATTTATTTATCATTACCTTGATTAAATTCTTCTCTATCTATTTCTATAATTAATTTAATAATCTTCAAAAATAATCTTTCTTTTGTATTATGATTAGTTTCTATGCCACAAAGACAATTCTCTTGGTGCAACAATCATAATCATCAATTAAGTATGATTAATAATTTAATAATGCATTTTGTATCTTCTTTATTATAAAAATAATAAAACAAAATACAAATTAAATTTGTTAATTGTTCTTTTAATCTCTATTCATAATTTAAATTTTTTATAAAATTTTAACCACCTGTGGCTGCATCAAATAATGCACAATCACATTCATCACGTTTACCACAATATGGGCATCTACAATGACAATGTGGAAACGGATTGTGACATGCCTGACAATTAGTATAACAATCTGTATTTTTGAAACTATGTTTTTGTTTCATCATCAACTTTGTCCTTCTATTCCAACTAATGTCAAAGTAGCTCTAATGTGGGGAAGTTTACGAATTTTCCATGTAATTTCTTCACGAAGTATTTCAGATGTATTTGCAATTACTTCAATAATAATATCATATGCTCCAAAAGTACCATGAGCTTCCTTTACTGTTTTCATACTACGTAATGCTGTTAGAATTTCTTTTTCTGAGCCTAAATTACAATTGATCAATACATATGCTTGTTCCATGATGTTATTTTTGAAAATTTATATTTTAATATAATGATTTAATTATTGTAAATTTATTACTAAAAACATATTATAATTGAATAATTTTAAACATAAAATCCAAATTACTTTATATTATTTTAATGAATTTTAAATGAAATGTTTTTAGTTAATTCAATGTCCTAAACATAGAGTAATGGAAGAATATCATTTTGTAGCATTAAAAATTAGAATTTCATAGTAACAAAGTATGTGAAATTAAACAAAATTTTGCTATTCTTTTTGAATTAAAAGAATAAGAATTATGTGAAAAACAAGAAGAAAAATTATTAGATTTTACTGATCTTACAAATAATTAAAATTGTTTTTTATAATTTTGATGAATTTAGATAAAAATTTACATTATTGATGTATGTTAAAGCATGTAAAAAAAACATAGACTAAATTAACAAAAATTAAGAAATTTTTCTTTAATTTCAAATAACATAAAATAAAATACGAATTGATGTTATGGCATTACAAAAAACCTTGTATTGATTGTATTCGGATAAAGTGTGAGTTGTATTGTAATTGTGATTGCCATTATGACCCAAGATATTAAAAAATGTTAACCTCAAGAAGATATGAAATATTACTCATTAGATTTTAATTAATTATAAAATTAGAATTATATTTTTATGTATAAATTTAAAAATTTATTTAATTTCAATATTATATTTTTACAAGTTAAAATCTAATAATTTTAATATAAAATTTCAAACATACTTAAAATAATCATTGATCTCGTAATGAGATTAATATCCCAAATACTAGTATAACCTCTTTCCAAGTACCTTCAATTATATGAATTGCCATACTATTCATTACATTTAGAAAAATTTATTCAAAATGTTCATCTAACTTTACATTTGTTTAATTTTTTTATTTTAACCTGAAAAATACATTAGTTTTAAACAATACATAAAAACTTCAGGAAATATTTAATTAAATTATTGTGTTATAGTAAACATGAGTACAGCTTATTTTTTAATGAATGTTAGGCTTAATCATGAAATTGAAGTAATACAAGAAATCAAAAAAACTCTTGAAAATAATATCATGCTCGATTATGAAATTCAAGGAATTCTTGGAGTGTATGACATAATTTTAAAAATTACTACAAAAAATGATGATGAACTTAAACATATTTTATTACAAAAAATTAAACCAATTAATCATATTCAATATGCCATGACGATGATGGTTATATGATTTAATTATATCGTCAAATAATTTTATGAGATGAAATGTTATTTTCACTGTAGCTCTGAATACGTAAAAATTGAATCCTATAAAATTATGGATGATTCATAGATTAGTTATTCTCATGTAAAAATTCTAGGACAATTGAAAAATATATGAATATTTTAAACAAATATTCATATTTTTACAAATTAACTTTTATTTTATTTTTTCATATACATAGTGATAGTAGTCAACTGAATGAGACCGTTGGTTCAATCAACTAGGTATGACAGTGAGTCTTGCTTACGTGAAGATTCCCTGAAGGAATCGTTGATACAGTCAAGGGACAAAACCAATGATCTGTTCCTAAAGGGTTTTCAGAAGACTGCTGTCATAATTACTGAAAAAATGGTCTTGAGAGAAAAGTGTATGGATACATCATTCTTTCATGGTCTGATTTTGGATTTTATTATTTAAAAATGAAGAAAAAATAATTAATTTTTTTATAAAATAAAATATTTAAACAATTGTAAATGGTGCCATTATACTATTTTTAAAATTTAATTTTTACATAGAATTACATTATAATATAATAATTTGTAAAGTATGTTTAATTAACTTCATTTACAAATATTTAGATTTAAAAATTGAAATTTTTATAAAATTTTCCCCTTGTACAATTATGAAGATAGAACTTCATGATATACTGGGAAAAGCAAGAGGTGGTATTTTTGTGGGATTGGTAGTGTATTGGGGTTATTTTGTGATATGATGGCATATGGAGAGAATCGTTTGGTACCTAGACATCTAATCTTTTTTTGAGGAGATTAATTGACAATCTTTGATTTTTATATTTTAATTGCCATAACTGGTGGAATTATCACATTTATTCTTGTCCGAAAAATTCGGGAATATTGGATTTTTGATAAAGCTCTTTCTCAATGGTTATTCAAAAAAATCATTAAAAGATAATTTTTTTTGAATCTCAAAATAATAATTTCATAATTGGATCCAAAATATATTATTTATACAAAAATCCAATCTCTTGATTGATCTCATTGTATTCACTGATCATACAGTTATAGATTTTCATTATTCTTCGATTAAAATCTTCATTTTGGGTATTTTCCTTTAATGTGTATTTTTCTATCATCTGCACATATTTCTCATGAAGTGATTTTGCCTCTTTCATTTTTTGAATTAATTTATCATTCATGTTATTATTATGCATTTTAAGTAAATAAAATTTTTATATTTTTACTCAAAATATTTTCTTAATGTTTTCTTTTACATTCGTTCAAGATATTTTAAAATAAAATATTAATCAAAAACTTTCTAAATATTTGATTATATGATATTTTTTTTATATTTTTCAATTATTTTTGTGGAAGTTAATTAATATCATCATGTCACAGTATCCTTGTATTCTGTGAATACAACCAGATACACTCCACTGGTTTGGTAGTCATAATTAGCGAGTAGTGGCTACCATACTTGGATAAAAATAATTTGAAATATTTTATAATTAATTTGGTAGATTGATCTATATCTTAAATTAATTGATTTGAAAAAAATGGTTTAAGTAATGATGCATAAGTAACAAAAAAAGTATATCTGTTTTATTGTTGTATATTTAGTGATGTTTTTAAATCGTATACATGCTGGAAATGAACTTGTAAAAACAATACCAATGCCAATTAACCAAGACACTATTGTTTTAGCAATTCCACGTGGTGGGGTAATAATTGGGCATCAAATTGCACAACATTTCAATCTTCAGCTTGATGTAGTTGTCTCCAAAAAACTATGTCCTCCAGGAAATTTAGAATTTGGTGTGGGTTCTATTTTACATGATGGGACAATTTACATGCCTGATTCCTGTACAGAATATTTTACAAAGAATTCTCTAAATGATGAAATTACAAAAAAAACTATTCAAGTTCAAGATAGATTAAAAAAATATCGTGGAAATTCTGAGTACAATCTTGAAGGGAAAAATATTATTTTAGTAGATGATGGAATTGCTACTGGTTCCACAGTATTTGTTGTTATAGAATGGTTAAAGACACAAAAGATTGACACTTGTTTAATTGCATCCCCTGTAATACCATCAAATGTGTTTAAAGAATTAAAACAAAAATTTTCTGATGTGTGTGCAATATATTCTCCAGATAATTTTGTGTCTGTAAGTGAATTCTACGATAATTTTGATCAGGTTCCAGATGAGCATGTGATGGATACTTTAGCTAACTATTAGCACGTTATTTTACAATGAATAAATTTTGCCTCGAATGTAAAAATCATAACTGTTATTGATTTTGTATCTATAACTTTTTGAATAAAAAAACATCTCTCTAAAAAAGCATAAGCATATGACTAATCGTTAAAAATTTTAGGATTGTCAATAATTCTAATCTTTTAACACGATAACTATTGCTGCCATTAAAACTAAAATTCCAACAAATACTAAATTAGCACGTAAGGAACAAGTCGCTACATATGGTCTCATCATAATATTCTTTTGTATTAATTGCAAATAACTTTGATGTATTAATTACTTTAATATTTTTTAAAAAAAAATTTATTTTTTAACAAATTTTTACTCAAATCATTTAATGTGATATAATCATTACAAATAATGTAAAATGACTGAGTGATTTATCCCAAAATTTGGCCCTTAATTTTTAGATTATTCATAGGAATTTTGTAGGGTTATTCATTTTTTATTTATTGAACTTCAACCATAGTTTCAGTTCTTTCAACACCACTAATTTTTTGAATTTGATTTGTTACTATTTTTATCTCGCTCAATTCTTTTACATCTATAATAGCAACTGCATCAAATTGACCACTTGTTGGAAATGAATTTTCTACCGTTGTTAGTTTTCTTAATTTAACAGATATCAGTTTTTTTGGAGATTTTACTAAAATTATTGCTCTTACCATCCTAAATCTACCTCCACCTCGATTAAAGTTTCTGTGGTTACAATGTCTTTAATTTTTTTAAAATCAATCACCATCTGATTAATTTGATCCATCTTCCCTCGTAAAACCACGCCAATGTCCGCTCTGCCAGTAACTATCATTACTTGTTTAGCAGATTTCCTTTTTTTCTTTAATATTTCAACTACCGAATCTACTTTTCCAGGTTTAACTGTAATCAAACATAATGCTTGCATAAATCCATTATGATATTGAATATGATAAAGATTTCTAGTCTGTTGCTTCTTGTGATCTAGCTTCTTCAAGATAAGCTCTACGTTCTTCATTTATCTTATCATGATCAATGACAATATCGTCATCAACAATAACTATTCCACCATCTCCGATAGGTTCATCTTTAATTTTTTTATTCTTTGTTTTACTAGTTTTGGTTGTTTTTTTGCCTTTTGTACTAGTTTTCTTTACAATTTTTTTTACTGTCATTTATATCGAAAATCTTGGGGAGGAGTCGCTTTTAAAGATTATGTCTTATTTAGGCATGTTATTTTCTAATCTTAATCAATATCTAATTCAATAGACTCATTTGTGATCTCAGTTATTTCTTCAAGAACTATTTTCTTTATCTCATCAGGAGTTCCCATCTGGCTTGAAATCATATAATTTAACTGATCTAATATGGAGTATTGAACTCGGGCTCGTAATACTTCAATAACATCAGTTTCAACAGTAGGGTGAAACTCGCTAATCCATTGTTCTAGTTCTTCTTTTTCAATCATAATTTTTATAATATTTTTCTTAAATTTATCTTCTATGGATTATTTTCATTTTTAATAATAATCAAAAATTAATGTCAGTTGTTACATTATACGAAAGTTGAAAAAAGAGTATCCCCCGGTCAATAATTGACTCTTGAATCACTTTATCTTGAATTAACATATTATACATTATTGGGAGGTGAAAGAAAATAGCAAAATTAGCAGATTATCAAATAGTAAGAGATTCCGCATCGTTAGCAAAAATTGATGGTCAATCATTTACAATAGTCCAAATTGAAGATTCTGATTATACTCAAGGTGATGAAATTACCAAGGGCGTAAAATTAACCACGAAAGAATCATTTTCAATTGAAGGAAATCAAATGAATAAATTTCATACAACTCGTGTTGCCATTGTAAAAAAATTTTCTAATCAAAAACTTAGAGATGACATTAATTCAGGTAAAGAAACACTTTGTGTAAAATGTATCATGGAAAAATCTACCTCGGGAAAAAATTTCTTTAATTTAATTGATGCATAAAAAATTATGAGAATAATTTTTTTATTTCTCCTTTTCTTTTTATTTCTATAACTTCCACATGATATTTGTTGATATTTTTTTAATTCGTTTCTACTGACAATTCTTGATTAATAGAAATACTTAGAAAATTTCAACTGCTCTCATCTCATAATTTTATCTGAATTTTTTAATTCCGTTTTGAATAGTTTTATTTAATGTGACCAATCCCTGTTAAATGGTTGATAAATGTGATCGAGTAAAAAATCACTTTATCTACATTGAATAGATGTAAAGGAGAAGAGGAAAAAGTACAAATCATTCATGTTCTTTAAATGCAAAATTGTCCAACTCTAATCATGAATACTAAATCTAATGTAACATGGGAAGATTTACGAGGTTTATCATTTTTAATCACAGAAGAATAATTTCTGTTAAACGATGTATACTTTGTATCCAAAATTGAAGGTCTACATCATACCTTGATTGTTTCACATCATTTTACAACATGTTAGATACAAATCATGCTTAACTAGAAATTTTGATAATTGTACTGATATGTGCCGTTACCTAGTCACATATTCAAGTCTTAATTCTATCTGAGCAAAATCATGTGAATATCGATTTGTTAATCATAAATTGTTAAAAATTATCTTGATACAAAAAACATAATTTCAAATTCTAAATTCACATACACTCTTCAAATTACACGCATCACATTTTCGTTTACTCTCATGGTGTGATGGTTCTATTATTCCCAGTGCAATTTGTGCAAATTTCTCTAACGATGTATGAAGATAATGTAATGAAAATGCATCTTGAACTTCAGAAAATACCTTATATGGCTCTCGAGTCTTTCTATCACATATTCTAATCTGCCATTGTTTAGTGATATGTGGCATCTCAAAGATGTCTTCAGGCTTTTTGCTTCTCTTTGCAGAATATGTTGAGTTTAGATACGTCAATACCTGAAGTAACTGGCTAGGGTATGGCTGGGTCTTTTCATCATACACTTGTGGTCTTCCTACAAACTTATCATCTTGTACTATCAAGGTGCCATCTATACGCATGATTTTATCAATTCTACCAGATAGGGACACTAAGACATGCTCATTTTGAAACTCAAAAGGGATGACAAGTGTAGAGTAGATGTTTTCACGTGCAAATTCAATATCTCTTTTTTCATCTTTGATTTCAGTGATGGTGACAGGTTCTAATTCAACATGTTCAATTTCGTATTGTTCCTTTTCATGATGCGCCTTTGTTCCCTGAATTAATGCAGGAGTGGGTCTTGGTCTGACACCTTTGATTGATAGTGGAATTTTATACTCACAATATCCAAGCGAATCTGCAAAATCTGTAACTGCAGCTGAGAGAAATGTGAAATCATTTTCTTTGTTTATTTTGATCAAGATTTTTTATTAAATTATCACATAATTAGGTAATTCTAATTTTCAATAATTTTGTAATGTATTGTAAAAAAACTCACTTAGTCATTCCGTAACGAATTAGTAAAATAGATTCTATTTTTTAGTTTTTTGTGGTTTTGAATGTGCTTTAATCATATGTCTCATTGTTCTTTCAGGATCTGAAAATTCCATCTCACATATTCTACACACTAAACTCGTTGTAGTTTCAGGTTTTCTTTTGAATAAATTCATAAAAAATGCGACATTTTCTGTTAATATAACTTATGAGGATATTGAGAAACGATCACACAATAATCCTGGCTTTTAACACAAAAAAGAGTATTTCTTTTTTTGTGACGAAACGTATGGTAGATTGAGTTTTTAGAATTGCAATGTGTTCCAAGATATTATATCAATAAAACACACAAAAGAGTTGAATGTATAAGCAGTTTCTAAGTATTGTTTTATCGCTGATTATGCTTACTGGTATGTCTGCTAGTGGTGTGGCATATGCTCAAACAGATGACATCAAAAAAGATGATTCAGTAAAAATTGAAGTTAATGATGATACAATAGAAAAGGACAATGAACGAGAAGGCTCAGATGATGATGCCAATGAAACAGAAGATGGAATTGAAATAGAAGTAGAAATTGTAGATGGAATTGCAAAAATAAAGATTGAGATTAAAGATGAAGAATCACGTTTTAAAATTATGTGGGTTGATAAACGAACCACTATCAAAGAAATTGCTTTACGAACTGATTTATCCATAGAACAAATTTCTAATTCAATATCATTTGAATTTGAAGAAGAAGATAAGCGAGTAGAACGCAAAGATGTCCGAGATGGAATTGAACAAATTAACCCCAAAAAACTAGCTGAAAAACTAGCTGAAAAACAAGCTAAAGCAGAAGAAAAAAGAATCATAAAACTAGCAAAAGTTGAAGCAAAGCTAGCAAAAGTACAAGAAAGACTGGCTGAAAAACTAACCAAACTAGAAGAAAAACTAACTGAAAAGGCAAAACTTTCAGAAGAACGTGCAAATAAAATACTTGAGAGAATACAAAAAGAGACTCTAAAAACAGACCAACGAGTACAAAAATTATTAGATAAATACCAAAGTGGTGAATATTTTGGCAATATTAAAAATAAAGATACAACAACCCGTTCTTTTACAATGTCTTTTGAGGGAACTGCAGTAGAAATTAATGATTCTTCAAATGTACATACTCTAAGTGGGGAATTATTTCTAGAGAATCAAGTAACTGGAAACCATGTTAAAAAATTCCGCGTAACAGGTGGTGAATTGTTAGTTGGCGATGTTGAAGTTTACGATGTTGTATTTGGTAAGGCAAGAATATCCTCATCTGGATCCGGTGGCGATAAGGATTCTATGATCATAATTGCTCAAACCTCAGATGGTGTAGATGTTAAAACTTTGAAACTAAACATTGATCTTTCTGAAGAATTGAATTCAGAAACTGATTCAGCAGATATTAAGATTTTATTCCCACGAAGTAAGATTTCAAGTCAATGGTTTCTAAGTGGTATTGGAAATTTGGGGTTAACTGAATCAACAGGGAATACAAAATAATACAAATTATGAATAGTTCCTTGTAGGCAACATCAAATATCTTAAGACACATGTAATCCCCCCGATCATACTTTTATGGTTTATTTGCTTAAACTATGTCCACCTAATCTTCTTCTTGAATAAATTCTGATATTTTTTGAATATGGGCATGAAAATACTCCTGAATTATTTCTTGATCATCAAATTTGTCTAATGCTGTGAACGTAATATCCATTATTTTTAGAATGGGTTGTATCTTTTTGTTTACAGTTGTATGTGGAATTAATTTTAACAATTCTTGATCCTTTAATTCGGCCATAACAGTAATGGCTCTATCAATTTCAGCCTGAATAAGTTTAAACAAATCTTTTACACGTGGAGTTAATTTGTAAGAACCTGTTCTTGACCTTGTCCTTGATTCTGTTCTAATTTGATAAGGTAATTTTTTAATTTCAGTTAATATTATTTTTTGATTATTTTCAAATATTTTTAAAATTGATTGAAAACCTTCATCAGTTTGAATCAATCTAGGATCCAACCTCAAAATCTTTCCCTTCAATATCTCCACTAAATTCACCTCCATCAATAAATCCTAAAACAACTGAATTGATACTTGCTAATTCTCCATGAAGTTCACCTATACTTAGGGAAATTTCGGTCCCATTAGGTTCTTCATATGTAAATTCAAAATTATTATTTATCCACCAAGAGTCATTTGTTAAAATATTTCTTAAATCTACATTGAAAAATGTTCTAAGACCTGCTTTATGAAATACAGATACACCATTATTTTTGTAATCTCCTAAATGATCAATCATTTCATTATATCCTGGATCAGATTCTATTATTCCAAGTTTTTCAAAATTTAAAGAAAATTTTAAACATGATTTGTATATCTCAAAATATGATAATATTGCTTGTGCAAACATGCTGATTAAATCAAACATTGTAGATTTATCAAAACCTTCAACTTGATTTCCATTTGACATATGTTGTTTTAAAAGAAATATTTTATTCTCAATTGATTTTTTTTGTAACTCTATTTTATCGAATCTTTTTTGAAAAGAGTGGTATACTAGTCCTGTATTTTTATGAATTATTTGATTTGAAACCAATAATGGAAAAATTTCTTTATCAAATTTTTCTCGATATTCTTGTAAAAGATCAACGTACGTACTCATTACAAATCTAAATCAGTTGTCCTGATAAAAAATTACTTAATTTATCCAGTATCTATAAACATTCAATCTCATTCCAACACATTTTCCAATATGTTTGACAACTCTTCTTCTTTCATCATCCATTAGAGAATCAAATAATACTTTTCTCAAAAGTCAATTAAATTTAAAATTAAATCCATACAAGTGTGTAGAAAGACATGTGTCTTCACTCCCATTATTAAAAAATAATTTACTAATGTTAAAAAATTATGAATGATTATAGCACAATTAACATAAAAAAATTATCTTTTTTCCAAATAGTATTTTCTTATTTCCTGAGTGAATTGAACCTCTCTTAGGGTTTACACAAACCCTAATGGAATTTTTAGTGTAAAATATGACTCATTTAACGCCTAATTGGGCATTAAATCTATTTCACATATCCTAGTTCTTTGGCTTTAGCAAAACATTGTTCTGATTCTTCATGTCTTTCTAGTTTCTTTAAGATCAACCCTTTACCATGCCATGAATCAGAATTTTCAGGGCCTAACCTAATTACTTCATTAACACAAGTCAGGGCTTCTTCATGTCTTCCTAGTTTCTCTAATGCAAAACTTTTCCAAGTCCAAAAATCTGGGTTTGTACGGTCTATCTTAATTGCTTCATCAAAGCACTCAAAGGTTTCTTCATATCTTCCTAGGTGAGATAATACCTGACCCTTACAAAACCATGCTTCCCAACGTATTTTCCAAGCGTCTAAAATAGTTGCTTCATTATAGCACTCAAGGGCTTCTTCAAATCTTCCTAGTTCAGATAATGCAGAACCTTTACTGAACCATAAACCCCAAACTTCCGGGTCTATACTAATTGCTTCATTATAGCACTCAAGGGCTTCTTCAAATCTTTCCTTTTTGCCAAGATTAACTCCTTTATGATGTAAATGAGATACCTTTTCATCATTTGATTTACCAAATCCAAACAAACCCATAACAGAAGTTCAGGATTCTGATTTAGTTAAACATTATTGCTTCTTCAAATCTTTCTAGTTTCTTTAAGTTCAACCCTTTACCACAATTAGTTATTGGCTTAATCGTCGTATCCAAGATAATCTCTTCTTGTAGAGATGCCTTTTGTGTAAGACCTGATGATATGATAAATGGATCTCAACCATGCGGGTTTTGCCATACTGTGCTTGGAAATACAGTCTTGATTAAGTTTTACTCTTCATTATCTGATTGAAAAAACATTTTCCTGTCGGTTCTTTCTTTCTTTATTATCAAAATTGCACCTACAAGTGAAATAACACCAAAAATCAACCAAGCAATTCCAGAGGTTTGAATAAATAATAATACTAACATCATTCCAATTGAAATTAGTCCATAGCCGATTATTATTAGCCCAAAGTTGCGTTTTGCCATAACTTATGAAATTTGATAGCCTTCACTACCACAACCTCCACAACGATTAACTTTTTTATCAAATCTTAATTCCCCACACTTGACACATTTAGTAAAAGCCATAATTTACAAAGAAAATAGTTCTTGATATTGATTTCCACGTTCTTTTCTTCTAATCTCTTGAGATACTCCATCTAATATTCCTCAAATCCACTTCCTCCATGGTTGAAGGAATTGTGATATTAGTACCCAATCTCTTTTTGGGGTTCTTTTTGAAGGATTTTTGAAAATATTCTACTCATTCTGACCTGAACCGAAGTAAAAAGAAAGTGCCGAGGGCAGGCTTGCTGGTTATCGCATAGAGCCTAACGTAAAAAACCCTTTAGGTTAGAACGTTACTTTTGTCACAAGACTCTGTTATGTTCACATTCAGGTAACTGCTACTATTATTTTTATAAAAAAATCAAATAAAAATAAGATCATAAAAATTATGAACATTTGTTAAAATTGTTAGAAATACCCCTAAACTATTTTAAACTATTTTTATTACCCTATAACATGTTATCATACGTTCTAATAACTTGCCATCCTGGCTCTGAACCAGACGTAATATCTGAGATCAAATCTATTCCAGAAGTCAAAGAAGTAAATGGAATTATGGGCAAATATGATATCTTTGTAAAAATATCTTCTGAGACTCC
>Ga0208391_1000044_pt1 | contig 55340 bp, 71 predicted proteins | sample Knorr_S23_td_Bot_FD_185612 | JGI IMG/M metagenome (GOLD analysis project Ga0208391, IMG submission 185612) | Marine microbial communities from Southern Atlantic Ocean transect - Knorr_S23_td_Bottom_ad_3770_LV_A (SPAdes) (version 2) | ecosystem: Environmental > Aquatic > Marine > Oceanic | place... | reverse complement strand
ATGTATCTCATATGAAATAACAAAAATTACAATATTATAAATGGACAGGTGAAGAAATTATTAAAAAAAAATACAAAATTAGCCTCAGGTAACACTTTAAAGCTTGAAAAATTTTATTTTATTTCGTGCCAATGTAGCTCAGCCTGGTAGAGCAACTGATTTGTAATCAGTAGGTCATGGGTTCAGATCCCGTCATTGGCTCTTTTAATTTTAAAAAAATCTAGAATATCACAATAGGAATAAGTATACCAAAAAATCAAAATAGATCTCTATGAGTTCAGAAAATTTTGAAGTTAGTCCCAAGAGTCATGAAAAGATGGTGAAAAAATCAATATTCAACATATTAATCATAATCACCGTCATCACAATAGTGATTGCAGCATTTTTTGCAGGATCATATACTGCAAATCTAAATTCAAACCAGATTTCAGAAAAAGAACTAAACGATACAATTGCAAAATTGGAATTAAAAATTCTTCAAAATCAATTACCTACAAAACAACCAAGTCTTCCATTAAAAATATCAGAAGATAATGATCCAGTGATAGGAGACATAGATGCACCAATCACAATTATAGAATTTTCAGATTTTCAATGTCCATTTTGTGCAAGATTCCATGTACAAACACTTCCAACAATTATGGATGAATACGTCAATAAAGGAACAGTTAAGATAGTGTTCAGAGATTTCCCAATTCAAAGTATTCATCCAAATGCATTACCAGCATCAGTAGCAGCAGAATGTGCAAATGAACAAGGAAAATTTAAAGAAATGCATGACATTCTATTTGAAAAACAAAATGAATGGAATAATCAAGAAATGGATAATACATTGTTATTATTTAATCAGTATGCATCAGAAATGCAATTAGAGCAAGAGAAATTTGATTCTTGTCTTAGAAATGGAAAATACATTGAGGAAATAAAAAAAGATCTAGATGATGGTAGGTCATATGGGGTTTCAGGAACACCAGGATTTTTTATTGGAAATGATCAAATTGGATTTATTGAATTAAAAGGTGCACAGCCATTTGAGAGTTTTAAAAAAGTCATTGATGTTCAATTAAAGAATTAAAATAACAAGCGTTTATTAGACCTGATTCAAATTTTTGAATATCGGAATAATGACGAATAGGCAATGAGCTTTATCGTCATTGCTTAAGAGAAGAAAACAAAATGACAAAATTTAAAGATCTAGGATTAAAGGATGAGGTACTAAAAGGGGTTACAGACCAAGGTTTTGAAGAAGCATTTCCAATTCAAGAAGCAGTAATTCCAGTATTATTATCAGGAAGAGATGTTGTAGGACAAGCCCATACAGGTTCTGGAAAAACAGCAGCATTTGCATTATCAATGTTAAATGACATTACACCAAGAAAAGGAATTCAAGGATTAATCATGGCACCAACAAGAGAATTGGCCATGCAAATTAGTACAGAAATGAAGAAAATGGGAAAACATACTGGAATTAAAATTGCAACAATTTACGGAGGACAAGGAATGGGAATTCAACTAGATGCATTACATAGAGGTGTAGAAATCATTGTAGCAACTCCAGGTAGACTCATAGACCATCTCAAAAGAGGTTCAATAGAATTAGGAGACATTACACACATTGTATTAGACGAAGCAGATACAATGCTGGATATGGGTTTTGTAGATGATATTCAATTCATCTTAGATTTATCACCAGAAGACAGAATTATGTCATTATATTCAGCAACTATGCCAACTGCAATTTTAAGATTATCTGAAGATTATTTACATAATCCAAAACAGTTCTTGTTAGATGCAGATGATCTAAGTGGAGAAGGGATTGATCAAGCATTTTTAGTAATTAAAGATAGAGACAAGTTCAAGTATCTTCTAGATTTCATCAAACCAATTAAGGGGCAAATCATAGTATTTTGTTCAACAAAATATAGAACACGAGATGTTGCAAAATATCTTCATCAAGAAAAATACAATGCAGTTGCCATAGAAGGAGACATGTCACAGAGTAGAAGAGAGCAATCAATGGGTAAATTTAGAAGCGGTAAAGCAGATATTTTAGTTGCAACAGATGTTGCATCTAGAGGTATAGATGTACCAAGAGTACAATTAGTAGTTAATTATGATGTACCAAATCAAGAACTGGCATATTTCCACAGAATAGGAAGAACAGCCAGAGCAGGTGCAGAAGGTAAAGCAATCACATTTGTATCATATTCATCAGTAGGAGATTGGAATATCATAAAACGTCAAATCAAAGTTCCACTAAGAGATCTAAATCAAGAAATGAATATTGAAATCTCAATTCCAGATCCATTGAAAAGACAATCATCATCAAGAAGATATGGTGGAGGTGGAGGTTCAAGATCAAATTATTCTAGAGGTGGCGGCTATGGCAGAGGTGGCGGTTATGGCAGAGGTGGCGGCGGTGGATATGGTAGAAACACCAGAGATGATAGAGGTAGTAAAAGAAAGGACAGAGGCGATGATGGTAAAAATAGCTACGGCGGACGTAGTAGATGGTAATATTACAAAACTTAAAGACAAGAACCATATTAATTAATTTAAGGTAAAAGATGCATAAAGGATTCATTTTATTAAATTGTGATCTAGGATCTGAAGAATATATTGTAGATCAATTAAAACAAATGTCAAAAATCAGTAACGCATACTTAACTTTTGGAGCATATGATGTAATTGCAGAAATTGAAACAAAAGATCAACAAAGATTTGAAAAAGTAGTTGCAACAATTAGAAAATTATCTAGAGTAGTAAGCACAATGACATTAAATGTGATTAATACAGATAATTAGATAAAAAAAATTAGAAAATTATAATTAAAATATCATTTATTATCTAATTTTTTTTGTAATTTAGAATTCTCTTTTTCCAAAGTCTTAACTTTTTTTAAAACTTTTTTTAATTCCACATTCATTTTTTTTAAATCCTGTTCAGATTGTAATAATTTGTTTAAAGATGCTGGAACTTTTTTAGTGATTTTTCCAAGAGTATCAGTTTTTTCTGTCAATTCTTTTTTTGATTTTTAAGTTCTTTTTAGATCTTTCTAACCAAAATATACAAACTATATTTCTTGATCATCTTGATTATAGCCTAATGTTTCAAGGACTTTATAATATCCATCAGGATCAATTTCCTTTAATTGAACAATTATATCAAAAAAACTCTTTTCAACATCTTCAGGCATTGAATTTTTAATATATTAACCACCTAAATTGATTCCCATAGTTTTAATCATAATTAAATTGAATTAATTTTTAAAATCTAAAGATACCAAGGGAATAATTGTTATAGGAGTAAAGCTGGATTGTTTCAAATTGCAAAAAATTGAATATGAAGGAACAGTATGGGTATTAAATTACAATAATCCACAGCCACTTTTAGATCATGCAATTCACATGCTAGAAAGGCACGGAGTAAAACGTGAAGATATGACAATTACAGAAACACCAAATACAAAAGTAGGTGCAATTGTTGTTGAAATATGGCCATATGAATTAGTTATAGCAAGGGTGAGAACAACTAGAAATGATTCATTTATCAGCGCTACTGAATTTAATATTGAATTAAAGCTAGACGAAAACGGAAATTATATAGATTATCTTTGAAAAAAAAGAAAATTCAGAACATCATTCTTCTTAGTATTGCCATTTTCATAATTGGTTCAATTATAGCATATAATTATTCAGTAGATATTACAAAACAAAAAGGATTACAATTTGGAAATGAATTAAATCAAATTGAAAATGATCTCTCAGATTTACAAGGAAAATTTTATTCTGAAAAAACAAAATGGATAGAAGGGGATATTTCAAAAATAGAATTACTAGAATTTTATGAAATTCATTTGAATAATTTTAGAGAATTAATTTCAAGGTATGATGAATTGACGCCACCAGAATTATTCAAAAGTTCAGTGATATTATTAAAAATTTCAGCTGAAACTCAACTAGAAAGTGATTTACAATTTATCGAATGGATGAAAACAGGAGATGAATCAGCCAAAATAAGATCAGATGCATTAATTCAAGAATCATATGAATTTCAGAATTTAGGTTTAGTAGAATTTCAAACAGCTAAGGTGGGAATAAAATATTATTTTGGAGGAGAAAAATTTGAAGAACCACAAGGTGTTTCAGCACAAAAAGTAGTACAAGTGTCAGAAAAAATGAAAGAACAATGTAATGAAAAATTTAGAAATGAGTCAGGAGGATTTGATTCTAATGAAATAGAAATAGAATGGTTCAATTGTAACAATAATGCAGAAGAATGGAAAATTGATCATATGCCATAAATTAAAGATGTTAAAATTAGAGTAATTCAGACTTTTGTAATAAATTCAAAATAGAATCTAGTTCTTCTAACAAATGAGATTTTTCAAGAGAAGTAGGTTTTGAAAATTTAATAGGAAATGTCAGAGTTAGCATATCTTGATCAGTATGAGAAATTCCAACAAAATGAGATTTGTTGTTTATTGTAGAAAGAAAAGTATTCCATTTTTGTAAATGAGTATACACACGAGAAACATTTTGTTCTACTTCAGAAATAGTTGTATTCAAATCGGTATCAAATAATTTGAATTTAACAAGAGGGATCATAATCATACCACCTAAAATGTGATCATGATTTTTTATTTTAGATAGAATAACATCATCAGGGTTTTTTGTTGAAGAAAGATCACCATAATCAGGATCAAAATAACCTGCAATCAATTTTGTAGAATCATAAATTCTAAAATATCCATCTTCAAATTCTAGGTTCCACACAGTCAAGAAAATAATTCAAGAAAACCAACTACTAAACTTTTATGATAAATCATTGTTTTTTAAATATTCTAGGCACAGATGGGATTAGGGTATTTTTAATTATTTTTATCTATTAATTCCAATGCCTTTTGTAAAGCCAGTTCAAGTTCTTGAATTCGTTTTCTTAGTTCTATATTTTCATCTCTTAAAGAATCTCTTTCTTTAGTAAGTATTTCATTAAGATCCATAAAGAAATAAAAAATAATATCCTATTTCTAGATTACACATTTCTACTAGGCACAAAAATCAAAATTATTGTTGGCATTAAAGCGTATGAGAGTTTACTAATTTTTCATCCAATATTTTAATTTCAAAAATATCTTTTAAAAAATATTTTTGTTTTACATGCTTACTACAAAGCAATACAGATGATTTAGAATCACCAACATGATACACTGTGAGATTAATTGGTTTATTACTACAGCATATACGACTGACTTCAATTCCAGTTACTTGTGTTGCCATTTCAAACCAGATTAATTTTTGAATTTTAACAAGATGACGTATTGATTGTAAAGCTAAAGTTTGTTTTTTAATTTGTCGTAAAATTTTTCTTATTTCAGGAGATAAATATTCTAACAATATAAAGAGTAAAAGTATGATTTAGATAAGTTTATCATATTTAAAAAAATAATTAAAAGCAAAAAAATCTATTTTTAACTTAGAAATATAATAAAAATTATCAAATTATCTAAAATATCAATAAAAAATGATTTAGTAAAGATAATTAAATAAACTATGAATTAAACAAAAGATATGACAATTTCAAAAGAAAATAAAGAATTCATAGATAGTTTAATTGATTATTACATTAGTGAATCAGAATCATATCGACAAATTGCAGAAAATTTTCTACCAGAAGTAGAATCAATTTCAGATACAGCATTTGGCATAATTACCGGATGTGTATATTCAGGATTTTTACAAGCATACCAAAATCAGCAACAAACACCCAGTTTAGAAGACATTAGAGAATTTAATCAAATGATAAAGAATAAAGCGTCATTAATTAAAAAATCAATTTCAGAATCAGGGAATAGGGATAACAAAGTAAACGAAAAAACAGAAAACGGAAAAGTCTAAAAAAACAGAATTAGGCATAAATTTTACAAAAATATGACAAATATGGAAAAAGATTCATCAAAAATAATGAAAAGATCATAAAATTAATTTTAAAAAATCAGTACAGTTTAATTTGAATTATAAAAAAATCATATTATGAAGATTGATGGCGGTAAAATTATTTTTAGTTTAGGAGTAGCATCAGCTGTAGCAACTGCAGTAATTGCACTATATTTTTCAATTCGTTAAAGATAAATCATAAAGATAGTGTGATTAAACATTGTCAGAAATAAATGAGTTTAAAATTACTCAGATAGTAGATAACGGCCAAATTATACAATTAACATTGATTGAAAATGTTTCCACAGAACCTATTTCACAAAAACAAATGATTATTGAAAATGTTTCTAAAAAATTAGATTCAGAGACAAAAGAACAAGTAATGCCATTGTTAGAAGCAATTTTACAAGCACAACCAACAGTAAATATAAAATCATATCAACAAACACAAATTACAATAGCAATGCCCAAATCAAGATATGATAACATGGGCAGACCACAAGTAGGCAATACAATAGATGTTAATTTAAAAAAAATCTAAAGCGTTGAATTTACTTCATCCAAAGTATGTAATGCTAAAGAGCAAGTAAAATTTTTACAGATAAAAACAGATGTTTTATCTTCAAAACTTTTACCAGCAAAGAAAGGATATTCAGAGAGATTTTTTAATTGATTTGGATTATGAACGGTTATCATAAAAGAATTAGGTAGATAATTTGTCAATAATGATTTACAAATATCAGAATTTTCAGAATTAATAATAGTTATCTCAACAGGTTTTTCTAAATACAAAGAGAGAGTATTCAACAAATATCCAAATCCAAATGGATTTTCAGCAGCATTTTGTGCTTGAGATTCCATTATTTTCATTGAAATATCAAGAAAAGACGGCTCTTGAGATAAATGATATAATCTCAACATCACAAAAGAAGAAACAGAATTACCAGAAGGTAAGGATAAATCATAATTACTCTTTGGACGAATAATTAATTTCTCATGATCATCAGAAGTCATAAAGAAACTATTATTTTCCGAATCCCAGAAATGATTAATCAAATGATGACCAAGGGTTAATGCAAGTTTAAGATATTTAGAATCAGGTTCAATTTCAAATACATCCAATAATGCATTGACAAAATAAGAATAATCTTCAAGATAACCATTAATTTTTGCAGTTTTATTTTTGTAAGTTCTCAATAAATTACCATCAACAAACATATTTTTTTCTATAAATGAAATACAATTTTTAGCAGCATCAAGATATCTCACATCGTTTGTAACACGATAACCTTTTGCAAAAGCAGTTATCATTAAAGAATTCCAGGAAACTAAAACTTTATCATCTAAGCCAGGAGAAATTCTTTTTGAACGTATTTCTAATAATTTTTTTGAACATGATGTAATAATTTCAGAAACTTTCTGTTCTGAAATTCCAAAATTGAATGCAATTGTTGAAGGATTAAGATTATTACAAAGAATGCTATTTCCTTCCCAATTTCCACCATCAGTCACATCAAAATAAAGACAAAAAATATCAGCATCATTTCCAAGAATTTCTTTAATTTCACGTTTAGTCCAAACATAAAATTTACCTTCTACACCTTCTGAATCAGCATCATATGCAGAATAAAATCCACCTTCAGAAGAGGTCATTTCACGTAAAACAAAGTCAAGTGTTTTTTGTAAAATGTCAAGATAGAAAGGATCTTTTGTAATTTGATATGCTTCACAGTAGTTTACAGGCATGAGAGCATTATCATAAAGCATTTTTTCAAAATGTGGAACTAACCATTTAGTATCAGTAGAATATCTATGAAATCCACCTCCAATTTGATCAAAGATACCACCCTTTGCCATTTTGTTTAGAGTTTTTAATGCAAATTCATTGAATTTGGGTAAATTAGCCATCTTGGCATATCTAAATAAAAATGAAATGTTTGCAGCATTTGGAAATTTAGGTGCAGAACCAAAGCCACCATATGTGGGATCTCCCAATTGAAATAAATTCATTGCAGCTTCATCAAGTAAAGTTCGTTCTAATTTTGTAGAAACTGTAATTTTTTCTGTTTTATGTAATGCATGGATAAAACTTTCTGCAGATTTTTCAATGTCTTTTGGTTTTTCTTTCCATGCTTGTGCCAGTTGTCTACATATACTTCCAAAACCAGGTCGACCATAGGAATCCAATACAGGAAAATAAGTTCCAACATAGAATGGTTTTTGATCAGGAGTAAGAAAAACGCTTAAAGGCCAACCGCCTTGGCCCGTTGTGATTTGACAAGCCTTTTGATAAATATCATCTATATCAGGACGTTCTTCTCTGTCAACTTTTATGTTTACAAAATTCTCATTCATGAATTCAGCAACATCATTATTTTCAAATGATTCATGTGCCATCACATGGCACCAATGACATGCACTATATCCAACACTCAGAAAAATAGGTTTATTTTCATCTTTAGCTTTTTGTAATGCTTCATCATTCCAGCCATACCAATCAACTGGATTATTTGCATGTTGAAGTAAGTAAGGACTAGTTTCATGAATGAGATTATTTTCAACCATAATTAGTCAAAATCTTTAGAATATTTGTACGTAGATATAGGAATTATCCCCAAATACCTCTACCTTCAGTTAATTCATAAATTCTAACATTGATTCTTTTAAGTAATTTCATTTTTGATTTATTAGCATTTTTATCATGACTATAATCTTTTTTTTTAACTAGTTCTTCTAATCGTGCTAATTGTTCCAAAGATAATTTGTTAAACTCGTTTTTTGATGAGGAAATCATAGTGAGTAATTTAATTCGTTCACGGTCTTCAGATGTAATATCAGCCATATGTTAAATTATATGATTTTAAAAATAAATCTTATCTTAATTTCACTATTTTAATATTAAATCAAAATCAGTATGTTAAAATTCAATGAAAAATTTTTTGATTTATGGAAAAAATGCGTGCGATGGTACTTTCAGAATGTGCAAAAATTGAAACAAATCCATTAAAATTAACTCAAATTGAGAGACATCAAATAAAAAGACCAAATGAAATTTTATTAAAAATTGAAGCTTGTGGTGTTTGTCATTCACAACTTCATGGGATTGAAGGGGATTGGAAACACATAGGAATTCCAGCAACATTACCAATTGTTCCAGGTCACGAAGTAGTTGGAGAAATAATAGAGATTGGAAAAGATGTCACTAAATTTAAAGTTGGAGACAGGGCAGGAATAACTCCACTTTTAGAAGCATGTAAAAAATGTCAATATTGTGATGAAGGAAAAGAGTATCTTTGTGAATCATCAAAAATTACAGGAGAAACAATGAAAGGAGGATATTCAGAATACATTACAGTTACAGAAGATTTTGCAACAAAGGTTCCAGAAAATATGAAAGCAGAATATGCTGCTCCATTATTTTGTGCAGGTATTACAGCATACAAAGCAGTAAAAGCTGCAGAACCAAATACAGATAAAAAAATAGGCATATTTGGAATTGGTGGTGTAGGTCATATGGCAGTTCAATTTGCTAAAATTGAAAAATGTAAAGTCATTGCATTCTCAAGAACACAAAATCACCTAGATGTTGCAAAAAAATTAGGGGCAATGGATACAATGATATTTTCTAAAGAGCAAGAAGAATTTCTAAATAAATTAAAAGAAAGACATGGATTATTAGATGCAGCAATTGTATTTGCACCAGCAGATATTGTTACAGATACTGCAATTAAATCAGTCAAAAAAGGAGGAATAATTGTAATTGCAACAGTAGGTGAAAATCCAGAATTTAGTGCATTTGAAGAAAAAACAATTAGAGGCACATTAATAGGATCAACAAAAGACATGGAGCAAGTAATTAAGATATGTGATGAAAATGCGATTGAAGTGGTTTATCAAACATTTCCTTTAGAGAGTGCAAATGAGGCATTAAAAAAATTAAAAGATTCACAAATAGAGGCACGTGCAGTTTTAATTCCATAGTTTTATGGTATAATTGAAGAGATTAACATGAATTGTAAAAGATGTCATCATACAGATGAAGTTCACATTCCAGATGAAAAAAGTAAGTCCATAATAAAATTAGGTGAATGTAAAATTCCAACTTGTACATGTAAGCAATACATAGATCCAATTCGAGAAATTGATGAAGATTTGTTGTAACAGTCCGTTCTAAACACGATAGATTATCGTGTGTTTTCATTGATTTTATTACGAATATCTTGTATTTGGTGATTGATCACAGATCGTTTTCAAGTATTATTCTGATTTTAAAAAATGAGTATTTTTCAGATTATTCCTAAATCGCTTAATTCTTTGTGTATTTCTGAATCAACTCTAGCACCCGAACCACATTTACTACACATACCTGTTTCGTCAGGATCCTCTGACATTTTTTTCTCACATTCTACACATTTGTTAATGCCTTTTTTGAATCCCATATCTCTTAGCATATTACACGAGTTTTATGTATTTTCTATTTCGTTACGAATTGTATGGCGATGGGAGTTTTTTTAGATTCTCTTTCTAATTCCAATTACAACAATAGCTGGAACTCCAAGATACATTCCAAGATTTAGTATGATCAGACTAATTCCATATCCCAACACTTCACTTTCTGAATCCATGCCAACGTAATTGAGTATGGACAAGCTGGAAATCAATGGAGTAATTGCAAGCTTTACTGCCTCTTTGAAATATGGGTTTTCACGCTCATAATCAGCAATGTATGGTGAGAAGGAATAGTAAACATCGTTAAACATTCCCATGAATGTAGTTCCGGATTCTGTGTTTAGTAATGTATTATCTCTTAATTCTCTGAGTTGTTGAACTTCTGCAGCCATTTCAGAACCATAAGTTGCAGTAGCTATAAGACAACCTCCCCCTGAATTTTCTGAGGCATTAATTACTGGATCCACTTCTAGAGATTCTGATGGAATAACATTTGTGTCTAAAGAATTTTCAGCAGCAGCTTCTATTGGTAAAATTCTGTAAATCACTCTCTCGCCATGAGATACAAGATAAAGAAATCCATCTGGGCCTCGTTCAATATCTGTAATACATCTAAAACCTGTTCCAAGCATTATTTCATCTGTAGAATCATTTTCATTTACTAAATTATCTTGCAAATCAGGATTAGAAAATACAAATCCATCTCTATTTTGATTTAATTCAAATTTATACAAATGCCCATTGTTACAATCCCCTACAAAGACTGAATTATCATAATTTCTAGTTTCTTTAAAATTTCCAAAATTTATTCCTACAGGCGCAACTACCTTTTCCCAGCTGAATTTTGGATCACCATAAATATAATCTTCGTACCCTGGGAGACTGTCAATTTCGGATTCTGTTGCAGGTCCCATTATCTTATTCCAACCACTGTTAAATTTATCTGGAATTAAATTAATTTCATCAAAATCATCATCTCCATTTTCAGTAGCCCATAAATTTCCAGTAAATGGATCTATTGCAAGACCAAAACTATTTCGAATTCCCATTGCATGGTATGGTCCCTCAGGGTCTACGCGTAAAATCACACTAGTATCCATGTAATCTTTAGTTTCTGGAGGATAAAGTCTTTCAAGTAATTTATTTTGCAGAGGGCCATACTTTCCTGTATCTCCAATTACAGCATACACTTGGTCATCTAAACCGGTAACCATAGCTCCGCTATTGTGATATTCATTAGATGGTAATTCTTTTAATAAAACAGGGTTTACTAATTTCTCACCGTTCCAATCATATTTGTAAATTCTATTTCCTAACTGTTCTCCATCTAGATCAACTTCTGTGAAATAAAGATAAACAGTTGACCCAACACTTGTAACTCCTAGTAAACCACTTTCTCTAATTGGATTTACATCTATTTCTAAAACAGGTTCTTCTTGTATTATTCCATCTCGAATCAAACTAACGGTACCTAGTTTTTGTAATAGTAAAATATCATCACCTACAAATGTCATTGTGGTATATCCCCAACCTATATCTCGTGCATATTCTTGAAGAACTAGATTTTGATCATATAATACAGGTTCAGCAAATACACTTGGAATCATCATTCCAATCATAGCAACAACTACAATTGCAATAATAATAAAAAATTTCATACGAGTTATTCATACGACATTATGATATTTAGGAAGATGTATAATCAAAGAAATTATATTAGTTTGGCAAAACCTACGGTATTACTGATGATATCATCTAATATGGAATTAGAAAAAATGGGAAAAGAAATCGAATCTAAACTTGTTGATGTTATTGAAAATTCAAAATAATCTAGAATTTGTAATGAATCGTATGAGGAATTAGTTTTTTAGAAGTATTCTAATTTTTAAAAATCTCACTTGTTAGAGTGTTAATGTAATCTATTGATTGTAATGCGTGTATTGTAATAATTCATATACGAAAAATAAATAGGCAGTGTATGGATAAGCATAAACCATCAGATGAAATGATTAACGATTTAGATAATTTATTATCAAAATTAAATGGTATGGAAATTGTTGCATCTGATGATCATCAAAAAAATTCAATTAAAATCATGAGAGCATTAGTAGTAGGACAAATGCATTCAATCAATGAATTTCAACATTTGAAAAAAGCAATAGATTTGTTGACTTTACAGTTATTTGATGTACAAAATAAAGTTAGGAATTGAGTCTAGTGTCACTTAACCCACAACTAGTACAACGATAAATACTAGACTTTTCAAGAGTTTTTTCTAAATTCATTTTAGAACCACAACATAGACAAGAAATCTTTTGAGAATCTAAATTTTTATCATCTGAAACTCGTACCACATAATCAGGAGTAGATTTAGGAATATCATCAGAATTACAATGAGGTTTGTATTGTGATAATATCTTACGAATTACATTAATTCTTTTTTCATCAGTAGATTCAAACATTGGTAAAATTGCAAGATACAAAGATTGTTCAGAGCCAGATTGTTGAATCCAACATTTGAACTGTTTATGAGTAGTAAAAAATGATTTATCATCAGTTTTTTGACAATCACCGACATAAACTATATCAAATTTATCCTTGTTTCTAGATAAAATCAAGTAAACCAGTTTTTCCATTGGCGGGCCCCATTCAGAAAGAGGAATAGGTCCAAGAAATTCATATTGTAAAATTTGAATGCTCAATGAATGTATTTCAGAGTACTTTCTTTTCTTTTTATCGGAAAATAGAGACTAATGATAAGATCTATGGATTAAATTTAGACTTGAAAAGATTAAATTCAAGAGTTATCGATTTCACATAAATGAAAGATCCTAAAAATTTGAGGCAGGTAGGATATGCCATGATCCTAGTTTCAGTTAGTTTACTGGCAATGTTAGGAATAGGCATAGCAATAGGCGAGGATGTTTTATTTGCAGACAACATATCTAGAAACAACACAGCCCATTTCAATGAATGTAAAGCAAATGATTTCAAAACAGAAGGTTGTGAAATATACTGGGATAGAATTAACAATAAAATCTCAGGGATTTATGTAGATTTAGAAAACTAACTCTCAGTCACAGTAAAGAAAGAATCTAAAAACTATTTTTGATTTTATTGGCATGATTTTGATATATTTGTGCCTGACTAGCATCATCCAATTCATTTAGATAAATATCTGCAAGTTGTTGAAATGAGTAAAAATCATCAGGTGAAAGTTGAGATATTTTTTTCAAGCATTCAATCTTTTTTTCAGTATCAGATATTTCAACATAACAAATGTATAATTTAGTAAGAATTTTACAATTATCGGGATTTTTTTCAAATTGTTTTTTTAATTCTAAAATTTTGTTTTCAGTTTTGTTAATAGATTCAAAATTAGGAGTACTTTGTTTTAATTCAATACTTTTTTTAATTTTATCTAACAATCCCATGTAAGAAGAAAGATAATACTAGAAATTAAGAATATTGATTTCATAAATGAAAAAATAAAATTAAAAATCTAATATCCATGTGTAAAGTCAGATACCATATTCTTATCTTTAGTTAGTTTATTCATAGCATAAAATGCCCCACCTACTATTCCAGCTTGATAAAAAGTATACAAAAATACTCCAGATGATGTTGGATCAGACTTTGTGAAACTTAAAACAAGAATAGTGACAAAAACAAAAGTACCAACAGAAGATACAAGTCTATTTAAGAATCCATTATCTAATCCTACAATTCTTTTTGTAGCTGCTGCCATTAATGCAATACTACTAATTATAAGAAAAGTGGCACCACCATTTGCCATAACAAAAACATGCAGATAGGTCAATAATCCATCTTCAAAAATAGATACCTCAGGCATTATACTTCCACCATTAATTGCAAAATTAACAGAACTGAACATTCCGCCAATTACAAAAAAGAATAAGAATATTTTTACAATTGATCTTTTAATTGGACTGTGAATTTCAGAAGGGTTAACAGCACGTTGAGTAATTTTTATCCCGTAAAGAAATCCTATAGACATGGCAGGAACAAACATCAAATTAATTAAAATTGGAGATTCTCGATTAATTGCATCAATTTGAGGATGAAAGATTAAGAATAACATTATTGCCAATAATGCAGATGAAACAAACAATATCAAACCAAGGTATTTGTGTTCAGTAGGTACAGAATTCCCATTCCAATTGTACATTTCAATAAATCATTAGAAAATGATTAAAAATACAATCAGAAAATGATTTGGTTAAAGTATCAATTCTGTTTACCCTTTTTAAGAGAAATTACTCAGAAAAGACATGGGAAAAAGACACTCGTTCATTGGAATTGGTATTATTACACTCGTTTTTGGCTTAATTTTTGATCTTCAAGGACAGTCCATAGTGGGTCCAGAATCATCTTTCATGTATGCCAATCCAGATTGGATTACCTATGGAATTGAAATAATGATTGTAGGAGTCATAATAATTGGAATAGGTATTACATTACAGATTTTAAAAAAATAACATAAATCAAAAACCTGCAGCGATAGGATCTATAGGTTTCATGATTTCTCTAAGTAAAATGGTTGCAAAAGAACCTCTAGATAATGAAAATTCAACATTAGTTTTATCAGACGAATAATCAGAACAATGAATTGCAGCTTGTCTAAAACCACCTTCGCTACTAACTTCTTGCATTTCTTTTATGAAAAAATCTTTTGGAGAAATTTCTTCTTCATTTAAAATTTTGGAAATATGATAATCAAATCTTGTTTTTTTATAATAAGAATAACCAACAAAAGGCAATGCAAGATATTGTTCAATACCATCCTTGTATTTACCAATTATACTTTTAGTATCAAAACAAACATCACCAGATTTAGATTCAAATAAATTTTCACCGTCTAAAAATGCAGAACTAAGAGATTGATTAAAAATAAAAGATTGATAAGCTTGAATATAAAATCGTCTTAAAGATAACGGAATAGCACGAATGGCGCGTATAGAATCATCATGTTCAATCATTTCTTTTAAAACAATTCTTTCAATATCCATTTGAGATGGAACCTTATCAAAATATTGTTTATAATTTTCCTTGTCAGAAAGTTTTTTACGAATTTCTGTATTTTCTTCTGAATCATAATCAGAAGTAAAAGATAAAATTAGATCAACTGCTTTATCAAAATCCCTATGTAAAATTGCCTTTCCAATTAAATGAGTTACAGGTCTTTTTGAACCAAATCTTTGATAACCATAAAAATTCAAAATATGGTTATGTTCAGTAAAAGAAGATAGATTATCAGAACAATCAGAAATATGTATTTTAAAATTATTACCGACCATGTCTTTTTTAGATAATGGTTTTTTTGTAAATCCAATTTTTGTAAGAGAGTATTTTTCTGTAGAAAAATCATCAATGGGTTTACCCTTATGAGGAGAACTAACAAATTGCTCAGTTATAGCAGATGCATCTTTTAGTCCTAGAGATTTGAGGTGAACACCTGTTTTTCGAAATATACCTGATAAAGCATGATTAGTATCAATTTTTTTCTTTTTTAATTTGTAAACAGCATACCCACTTTGATCAGTCATAGAATTGTGTGCATGTTTAGAAATTAATTCTGATACTTCAAAATCTTCAGGAGTTATTCTGATTTTTCCACCAATACCAGAAAAATCTGTGGTGTATAGAGAAATTCCAATTTGAGAATCAATATTAGGTATCAATCTATTGTCACGGTTACAAATTTACTTACAGAAACATCAGGTAATTGAGTTCCAAGTAAAACTTTGTAAGTTCCAGAGACTGCATTATCAGTAGCAGATATTTTCAAATGAATAGATTTTGGTGAATTTGATTCAAGTTGAAAAGTTTTTGATGAATCATGAATTAACTCCAAATTCAAAAAATCATGAGTAGAAGAAAGTACCAATAATGCATCTAAAGAATCATCAATTACTTGAGGAGATATAATAAAGCTGAATTCTTTTATTTCGCCAGGACTCAAAGATAAAGAATCAGATTCCAGATGAATTTCAACAGGTAATGGTACAGAGGTATCTACAACACCAATTTTATTTTCAACCCATTCAGTAAACCAAATTTTTTCACCATATATTGTAAAATCAAAGATTTGTGCAATTCCACAATCATCTAAAACTTTTACACCATTATCACAATCACCCCAGTTAGGGTTTTTTGAAGGGACATGGTATTCTACAAGAGATTGGGTTTTTGGATCCATGACAGAAATATTATTTGCAGTTTGTTCATTAAACACAAGTCGTCCTTGATCATCATTTTCAATCCAATACGGTCTAGAAATAGGAGATTGAATTACACCTGTTTGATTACCATATGTCTTAAGCATAGGATCTGCAGTAACATACTGAATAAATTTTTCAGATAAAGGATCAAAACTAAAAAATGATGAAGAAGTAGTATCAGCTATCCAAAGAAGGCCATCATCAGAAAAGGTGATTCCATTGGGAGTAAGTAACTGTACAGGGAGGGCATAAGCATTAATGAAATCAACTAATGGTAAGAATTGTTCACCAGAAGTAGATACAGCATCAAAATAGTCATTTTGATTAAACTTAACTAAAAATCCACCTTGTTGAAATAACCAATTTGTATACCATATGTCATCATTCGCATCTAATGCAAAATCAGCAGTTACAGAATCATCAATTGCAGATGGGATACTAAGATAATTTACTTCAGCATCAGATAAACTAACATCTAAAATAGTTAATTTGTTTCCAGTAAAATCATTAATTATTATTTGAGATCCTTCGATTCTTAATTTTTGAGGTAAAGAATTATCATCAGAGGGATAAGATAATCGATCATATTTCTCATCAATAGTGGAAAATTTCCAAATAGAATCATATGTTTCATCAGTAAACCAGACTGACCCATCAGGAGCATAATCAATTCCCCACATCATTGAACGACCACCAGGGGGCCATATTGGATTAGTATATTCAGTAAATGTTTCACTAATAGGATCAAATTTTGCAAGATTACCAGTATTTGTTTCAGTAAACCAAACATTGCCATCATAATCAGATACAATAGCTAATGGGTTTGTACATTCTGTAGGAATAGTATATTCTTTAACAAAATCAGTAGATTTAGCATCACTAGAACCACAAAATTGTGCACGCTGTTCATCAGGGAAATTATCAGCAGGGGTTCCGGTAACTGTCATCTGAGAATCATCATCTGGAGGAAGCATCATGCTTTGTAGCCCAAAACCTGAAGTTACCATGATTCCACCAAAAAAGAGAACCACCAAAAGACCCTTTTTCTTCATATCTCAAAAAATGTAAGCAGGGTTATATTTTATTCCCAGTAATTCAGAGTTAGAGTAGTTTTAGATCACCAGTAATTTTATCAATTAAATTTTCAGGTGCAGGTCCAATAGATATGCAAGTAGTTGTACCAGGAGCTAATTGAGTATGTCCAGCATCAGAAACTTCAGACCAAGGAAGATTCAGATCAATGGCATGTCTTTTTATTTCTTGTAATTCCTTAATTCCTGAAACTTTTACAACTACTTTTTCTTGACTCCCCCACCATTCAGACCACCATTCAGGGTAAGATTTTCTAACATGTTCAGCACCAAGAACACAAGCATGACCTACTTGGGCAGCTATCTTACCCTTACCCATACCAAGATCGGTTCTTACAACTATAACCTGTTTAATGTCTCCCATGATATTATCAAAAATAGGCATAATGAAAAACTTTGGAATTAAATAATTGACAAATAACCAAAATCTGTGTACTACGATGTAACAATTGCAGGAGGAAGTGTTGCAGGTTTATTATGTGCCAGGGAAATATCTGCAAAAGGATTTTCAGTATTAGTAATTGAAGAAGATTATGAAATAGGTACACCAGAACATTGTGGTGGACTAGTCAGTATTGCAGGTTTAGAAGAATTAGGAATAATACCATTTAGAAAAACTTTTGATCATATGATAGAATCTGCAGAAATTACATCCCCAAACGGAAATAGTTTCACAATTAATTCAAAAAAACAAAAAGTAGTAGAGATTAGCAGGAGAGAATTAGACAAACAAATTGCATTTCAAGCCCAAAAAAATGGAGCAGTGATTAAAGTTAGAACAAGTTTTCAAGAGATTACAAATACGGGAATAAGAACTAGTGAAGAAAAAATTGATTGTAAAATTTTTGTTGATGCTAGAGGAGTATCATCATTAATTCAGAAAGATCGAACAGGCATATTATCATCAGCACAATATGAGATTTATGCAGATTGGATAAAAAAAGGAAAAGTAGAAGTAATTTTTGATCAAGAGAAGTATCCAGGATTTTTTGCATGGATAATTCCATCTAATGAAGGGAAGGGAAAAGTGGGCGTAGCAGGAAAAGGAATCAATGTGGCAGAAACATTAGACATAATTCTCAAAGAAAAAGGACAATTTTCAACGATTAGAAAAATATTTGCACCGATTTGGATTAAAGGACCAATTGAAAAATTTGTAGAAGGTAAAACAGTAATCATAGGAGATGCGGCAGGACAAGCAAAACCAACTACAGCGGGAGGGATTTTTACGAGCGGTATGGGTGGAGTATATGCAGGACAAGCCATATGCAAGTTTTTAAAAACAAATAAAATATCAGATCTTCAAAATTACCAGAAAAGATGGACAGAGAGATTTGGAAAAGAATTTGAAAAACAATTACTTGCTAGAAAAATATTAGAAAGAATAAACAATCAGACAATCAATAAATTATTTGAATCAATAACTCCAGAAATTATTAAAGAAATTTCAGAAAAGGATGATTTTGATTTCCATACAAGTTCGATCATAAAATTATTGGGAATGAAAGGTTCGATAAAAACAGCTCAAACGCTAATCAGTGGGGAGCTCAAAAAAATATTGGGTTAAAAGAAATACAAATTCTAAGGAAGGTATAAATGATGTTTACAGAAAATTTGATCATGTCATCTACCATATCATTACCAACATGTAGTTGCTGTCATAGACCAATTATGCCTAATGATAAATGTGTAAAATTCAATTGTCCTGATTGTGGAGTAGATCTTATTTGGAGATGTGAGAGTTGCAGAGAAGCAGCAAGAAACTATATTTGTTCTTCATGTAATTTTCAAGGACCTTAAACAAATGACTGATATAATATTGATTACAAAGATCCTTCCAACAGGGATGGAAGTAGATTTAGATAAATTAGCTGAATCTATCAAAACATCATTAAAAGAAGGAATCATTATGAAACGACATGCAAAAGAACCATTAGCTTTTGGATTAGAATTTGTAAAAGCTGAATTTGTATTAGAAGACAGAGAAGGACAGATGGATTCACTAGAAGATGCAGTAAGAGCTGTTGAGGGTGTCAGTGAATTTGAAGTACTTAGCATGAGTCGCAATTAAGTGGGTAGGAAATAAGTGATTTTTTGGTCCGCAAAGAAGAACCTTTGCAAATGAGGATTGGAGAAGCAAAACAAAGAGACGTAGGCAAAAAACGTGCCAGAGTAGGTCCCGAAGCAATGGATTTTCTAAAAGCTGTATCTGGCGATGTTGTTGAAATAATGGGTTCAAGGACTAGTTGTGCAATTATTTGGCCAGCAGATGAAGATGAAAAATTTCCAGACATAATTAGAATTGATGGACAAACAAGGAAAAATGTAGGAGGAACACTAAATGACATTGTAAAGATTAGAAAAGTATCATCGAAAATTGCAAAAGCAGTTACATTAACACCAGTTAATGATTCAGTAACAGTAGATAAAGAATTTACAGATTTTGTAAAAAATAGACTAAAAGGATTACCAGTCACACATGGAGATGAAATTTCGGTAATGATTTTAGGAAATTCCATGGATTTCAAAATTACAAAAACAACACCGAAGGGAGTGATCAAAATAGATAAGACAACAGAAATGAGTATTTCAAAAGAAACATCCATTGATAGAAAAATTAGAGTAACATATGAAGAGGTTGGAGGGTTAAAAGAAAAAACTAAAGCAATGAGAGAAATTGTAGAGTTACCACTGAGACACCCAGAATTATTTGCAAGATTAGGAATTGAGCCACATAGTGGAATTTTACTTTATGGTCCACCAGGATGTGGGAAAACATTACTTGCAAAAGTTCTTGCAAGTGAATCAGAAGCTAACATGTTTGCCATTAATGGCCCAGAAATAATGAATAAATATTATGGTGAAACAGAATCTAAACTAAGAGACATCTTCAAAGAGGCAAAAGACAAATCCCCAAGCATAATTTTCATTGACGAAATTGATGCAATTGCACCAAAAAGAGAGGAAGCTTATGGCGATGTTGAGAAAAGAGTGGTAGCACAATTACTAGCATTAATGGATGGATTGACAGATAGAGGAAATGTCATTGTATTAGGTGCAACCAACAGACCAGAGAGTGTAGATCCAGCTCTTAGAAGACCGGGAAGATTTGATAGAGAATTTGAAATTACAGTACCAAACGAAGATGAAAGATTCGAGATTTTACAAATCCATACACGAGGAATGCCAATTAGTGAGGATGTAGATCTAAAACAATTATCATTAGAATTACATGGATACACAGGGGCAGACATAAAATCACTATGTAGGGAATCTGCTATGAAATCAATCAGAAGATATTTACCAGATATTGATCTTGAAACGGAAAAAATTTCATCGGAAATTTTACAGTCAATGCAAATTAAATTAATTGATTTTTACGATGCAATGCACGAAGTGGTTCCTACTGCAATGAGAGAATTTTATGTAGAAAGACCAAAAGTATGGTGGCATGATGTAGGGGGATTAGACGAAGTCAAAAAAGGATTAACAGATAATCTAATCATGGCAATCAAAGAACCAAGTAAATTTACAAAAATGGGAATTCGACCACCAAAAGGAGCTTTAATTTATGGTCCACCAGGATGTGGAAAAACATTACTTGCAAGAGCAGTAGCAACAGAAACAGGAGCAAATATGATTTTAGTTAGAGGCCCAGAAATTCTTTCAAAATGGGTGGGAGAATCAGAAAAAGCAGTAAGAGAAATATTTAGAAAAGCAAAAGCGTCATCGCCATGTGTAGTAATTTTTGATGAATTAGATGCATTAGCTAAATTCAAGTCAAGTGAAGGGGGCGTAGGTGAAACAATTCTAAGTCAATTATTAACAGAGATAGAAGAAGGAACATCCTCACGAGTTGCAGTGATTGGAATTACAAATAGACCAGATATTATAGATAATTCACTATTAAGAACAGGTAGATTAGATTTGGTTCTTTATGTTTCACCTCCAGATGAGAAAGGAAGATTAGAAATCATCAAAATTCTAACGAAAAAAATGCCGTTATCAAATGATGTGAAATTACAAGAAATTGCAATTGCCACACAAAACTATACGGGTGCAGACTTGGCAGCATTATGTAGAGAAGCAGCAGTACATGCAATGGGAAATCAATCATCAAAAATTTCTAGTCATGATTTTGCAACTAGTTTAAAACAAGTAAAACCATCAATCACTAAAGAAGTAGATCAATGGTATAACACCATAAGAGAAAGTATATCTAATGTAGTACCCAAGGCAGATGATAAAGCATTTTACGGTTAATCATGACAATCCCACTACGAAATACAATATTTGACAAAATCAAGGAAGTAAATTCATTAACGGATGTTGAACTTTACAAAAGTTTGGCAAAAGACGGATTAAATTTACCAGAAGATAAATTTAACAAATTACTTTTAGATTTAGAAATTTTAGGGCTTATCAAAGTAGCATGGTTTACAAAAGATGAACGTAGAATTGAAGTAATAGTAATTGAAAAAGAAGAAGATCCAATTGAGATACAAAATAAAGAAGTAATGGAAAAAGATTATGAAGCAAGTTTCCCAGGATTAGACAAGTAATTTTAAAAATAATTTAAAAAAATATTAAATTAAAGGAATATGAAATGCAGCATCCAATGCAACTGCAACAAAAATTATTGTCAAGTAAGGAGCAGTTACTTTGTATGCTTTCCAAGCAAATTCAGATGTAGGAGTTTTTGTTAGTTTGTAATGATATACAAGCATTAATCCACCAGATATAACGGCAATAACAGCATAAACAAGTCCTAGTCCATCAGGAATCAATACTAGTAGCAAAGAATATGGAATTAAGATCAAAGTGTTACCTAAAATGAATTTAGATGTTTTTTTCATTCCAATTACAACAGGTAACATAGGAATTTCAGCTTGTGCGTATTCATCTTTAATTTTCATTGCAAGACACCAAAAGTGAGAAGGAGTCCATACGAATACCAAAAATCCAACCAAAAATCCTAACAAATCCATACTACCAGTTGCTGCTGACCATCCGGCCCAAGCTGCAGCACTACCAGCGATTCCACCAATTACAATATTAGAAGTATATCTACGTTTTAACCAAACTGTGTAAATTATGACATAAGAGAATATTCCTACAGCGATGAAGAAAGCAGATATTGCATTAAGTGCAAAGAATCCATAAATTACAGATATACAACTTACAACCAACCCATACAACAAGACATTAGATGCAGCCATTCGTCCAGAAGGAATAGGTCTAGTACTAGTTCGAGTCATCTTAGGATCAATGTCTTTATCATAATAGTGGTTTAATGCACTAGATCCAGCAGATGCCAATGCCCCTGCAACTATAATATGCAAATAATCAAGGTATTCAAGTTGAGGTGTACCAGACACTAATTTACTTGCAGCATACATGGATGTAACTGCAGTAATCACTAGAAGAACAACAATTCTTGGTTTTGATATCTCAATTATTTCATTAATTCCCAATTTACTCTACCCAATTTGAAAGCCATTTTAATCCTTATTGTAGGTACTTCATATTTCAAAAGGAATAAGTATTCACCGGTACCAGCTAATTTTAATGAGTAATTGGGACCTAATGATGCCAGGAATGGGCCTTTCGGCCATTGGGTTGGCAGGTCTTATACTATCATATGCAGGTATTGCACACACATTCATTGACGGCATGCATGCCTTAACGGGTCTAACTTTGTTTGTTGGATTAATTTTCTTGGCAGCAGGTATCTTAGATGGAGGTATTTCAACAAGCACTAGAGCCAAAGTGACAACTTTGGTAATTGTATCAATATCAATAGGGTTTGGAATGTACGCATTAGCAACCATGAATACCTCAGACTTTACACTTACAATAATACTAATTTTATTAGCAATAGCACTTCCAGCCATAGCAATATCATATGTTGCAATGAAAAAACCAGGAAGCGTAAAACCAATCGGGTTTGTACTTGGACTAGCAGTAGCTAGTGCAATGGTGATTTGGGTTTCAGCTGGAGCAATGAATTCAGGTGAAGAGGCAGTAGCTGAAGAAATAATAGATCATGAAGCAGTTGAAGGGTTGACAGCAGAACCAATTTTTGCTATTGAGATTCTCAAAGATTCAGCTCAAGAAGGAAATCCAGATTATAATCCAGATAGAGCAATAGTAACACAAGGGCATACGATTGAGTGGACAAATGTAGATACTGTACCACATACAGTTACTAGTTCAGTAGATTATGGAGATACATTTGATTCAAGTTTGATTAGTGCAGGTGAAGTATTCACATTAGATACAACCACTTTAGAAATTGGCGAATACGAATACTTGTGTATAGTACATCCTTGGATGACTGCAACATTGGTTATAGAAGCTCCAAAAGAACCAACTAAAATCATAATTCCAGAAGGAGCTGCAATTCCAGAAGATGGAAAAATATTCTACAAACCAGAAACAATCAATATTTCAACTGGAACAACAGTTGAATGGACAAATGAAGATTCAGCAATGCATACGGCAACATCAGGAAGTCCAACAAGTGGAGCTGATGGAGTATTTGATTCAGAAATATTAAACATTGACGATACATATCAATTTACATTTGCAGATGTAGGCAATTATGAGTATTATTGTATTTTACATCCATGGATGATTGGAACTGTTAACGTAGAATAGATTTGCAGAAAATTATTCTTTCAAAATTACAGCAAAAAATTCTCGTAGACCACACTTGTAAAGAAGAACCAAATGAAGCATGTGCAATTTTATACGGAAATAAGATTGAAGAAGAAAACACAGTGAAAGAAATATGGTTAACAAAGAATAGCAATCCATCCCCAATAGAATTTACATTATCAGCCGAACAAACTTGGGAAATGGATCAAAAACGCAAAGAATTGAATTTAGAAATTATTGGAATTTTTCATTCACATCCAAAAGGAGATGCATTCCCTTCAAGTACAGATAAAAAATTTATGCAAAATAACCCATATGTGTGGATAATTTATTCAGGAATTAACAAAAATTTTAGAGCATTTATTCTTGAATCAGATAGTGTAGAAATTCAAATTGAAGAAAAATAATTGCAAATGATTGCAAATAATACGTATTGGTTAAGTATAATTTCAAGAATATTTGTGTATGACAACAACTCTACAAACAAAACAAAATTCCATTACTGTTAATACTTTAAAGCAAAAGATTGACAATGAAAAAGATTTAGTAATTTTTGATGTACGTTCTAAGAAATCTTTTGAAAAATCACACATACCTAATGCAGTTTATGCCGTATGTGATGCAAATTCACAACAAAATATCATGCCTAAACTTCCAAAAAATCTAGAATATGTTTTAGTAGGAGATGGAAAATCTGGAGATAAAAATGACACATATGTATCACATATGTCATCCATGATGAAAGAAATTGGATTTAATATTTCATTTCTTGAAAACGGAATGGATAGTTGGTCTGAAAATACAGTTTCAGGGATTTCACAAGACATTGATTCTCAAAATTTAAAAAAGATGATAGATGAAAATGAAAAATTTGTTTTAATTGATGTACGAGAACCTCAAGAGTATGAAGAATGGAACATAGACAATAGTATCAATATTCCTTTGTCTCAGATTTCAGAAAAAATTTCAGAAATTTCACAAAATAAAAAAATCATCACAGTTTGTACATCTGGAAATAGATCAACTATTGCAAAATATATTTTGTCCAGTCATGGACTTGAATCAAGTACCCTTACGGGAGGAATGGATAGTTGGAGTACTTCATTTGAGAAGGGAGAAATAAATGTAGAAACAAAAGATGGCCACATAAACATTGTACAAGTCCGTAGAATAGGTAAAGGTTGTATGTCACATATTGTTTCATCAGAAAATGAATCAATAGTTATTGATCCAGTATATCCAATTGAAGAATATATCAAAATAGCACAAGATAAGAAAACAAAAATTATTGCAGTTTTTGATACACATCAACATGCAGATCATATTTCAGCTGCAAAGAAATTAGCAGATACTATGAATGCAACTTTACATCTTAGTGGTTATGAATCATATGACATTCAAAGTAGCAAAGTATTTCATGAAGATTCTCAAAAATTTGGCACTACATCACTTAATGTAATTCATACACCAGGACACACACTTGGAAGTCTTTCATTTTTAGTAGCAGAGAAATTTTTCTTTTCTGGAGATACAATATTTGTAGACAGTGTTGGTAGACCAGATCTTAGAGATAATGGTAAAGAATATGCTGAAATTCTCTACCATACAATACATAAAAAAATCATGACGTTAAATGATGACGTCATGATTCTTCCAACTCACTTTGAAAAACAGTCACCTTCAGGAAGTATGATTACTGTAAGTGTATCTAAAGCAAAAAAAATCATCAGTATTCTCAAAAAATCAAATGATGAATTTGTAGAAACCGTAGGAAACATATCAATTCCTACACCACCAAACTATCAAAAAATCATAGAATACAACAAAACATCAATTGATAAACCTCAAGAAGAATTGATGGCTTTAGAATCTGGTCCAAATAGATGTGCGGTGATTATGTAACAAAATGGAGCCATTACTTTTTTTTGAATTTTTAAATAATATAGATCCTATTGTGTTAATTCTTGCAATAATAGGAGGAGTTACAGTTGGATTCTCATTAGGATTGTTTGGTTCAGGAGGATCAATTTTAGCAGTTCCATTTTTACTATATGTTGTAGGAATTGAAGATCCTCACGTGGCTATTGGAACTTCAGCATTATCTGTTGCATCAATTGCAGTTATTACTTTAGTATTCAATGTGAAGAAAAAGAAAATCCACTATAAAGAAGGAATTCAATTTGCATTACCTGGAATTGGGGGGGCGATTATTGGTTCAAATTTGGGATTAGCAACACCTTCAGAATATTTAATGATAATATTTGCAGGTTTAATGATAGGTATTGCAATTATCATGTTAAGAAGAAAAGATAATTTCAAAATCACCACGTCTGGAAATAATTCATTAGTAACATTACATAAAAATAAAATTTTGTTAACGGGGTTATTGGCAGGGTTAGCATCAGGCTATTTTGGTATTGGTGGCGGATTTTTGATTGTTCCTTCTTTGATGTATTCTGCATCAATTCCAATTCATGCAGCAATTGCTACATCAATGATTCCAGTTTCAGGATTTGGATTAACTACAGCAATTAGTTATATTACTACAGGACAAATCAACATTGCACTATCCATATTTTTCATTATAGGTGGAATTGTGGGTTCAAGGGTAGGTACAAAACTTGCAGGAAAACATTCATCAGCTACATTATTGAAAGGATTTGCAATTGTATTAATTTCCGTAGCAGGATACATTGTAATTCATACATTATTTCTTTAATGTTCACTAAATTTTAACTTCTTAAAATATAATAAGTTGAAAAATAATTGTAGCATATGAGTAAGAAAAATACCAGTACGATTACATTTAGAATAGATGAAGATTTTGATAAGCATCTTAGAAAAATTGCAAAAGAACAAAAAATTAGTCTTAACATTTTAGCCAATCAAATTTTTGGAAATTATTTAGATTTGGATGTGTATCTGGAAAAATTTGGAGTGATGAAGATGAGCAAAAAAGTATTCAAAATGTTTTTAGATAAAACAGATGTTACAGAACTAAAACTTTTAGCTCTTGATGCAGGTTCAAACGAACCTAAAGAATTCATATTATTCAAATGGAAAGAAATTACATCTGAAAATGTATCTACGTTTATAAAAATTTATTGTGAACATTGCGGATACGGACAATGTGATCTTGAACAATCAGAAAACAAGGTATCTATGAGTGTACGTCACAACTTTGGGAAAAAAGGATCAGTGTACATTGCTTCATTTCTAACAGCAGTAGTAACATCAACATTAAATCGTGAATGTAGTGTTGTAGAATCTAATGAATCTGTAACTATTTCTTTTGTCAATTGATTGCAAATGATTGCAAATAATACATGTTAGTTAAATGCAATTTCAAAAATATTTGATTATGAACACAAACCAGCATACAAAACAAGATGCTACAATTAGCGACATTTTAAAACAAAAAATAGATATGACAAAACACCTCAAAGACAATAATACAACTTACAAAACCCATTGGTGGAGAGCCATGTCAATGTCAGTAGCATTATTCATTCACGCCTGGATACCATCAATGTTTCCAAATTATGCTTCAGATAAAATGAATCATCGATAACCACTAGATTTGGATATTTTGAATTAAATATCCCCTTTTTTACTGAAAAATATGGAAATTCACGTATACGACACTTATGTCAAAGCCGCAGATGGTCATACCATGCACTTTGATGTAATTACTGGTGAAAAAGATCATCCTAAAGCCATAGAATTTGGCAAAGAATGGTTAAAAGAAGTAGGTGAAGCAGAAGCAGAAATGACACAAAACGAATGTACATTCTGTCACTCACAATCTTGCCCAGAGCCTGTTGAACAGGCAATTAAGGAAAAAGGCTATTTTATCCAAAAGATGGAAGGCTGTCCTTAATCATTTTTTTTCTTTTTAAAAAATAATATTTTTTTAGATAGTGTTTCCATGGTTACTGTATGGATGAAAATAAATATGCTAAATGGACAATAGATGGAGATAAAAAAACAGAGTGGATTTGTGGTTGTTTTCAAACAACAGATAATTATTTTAAATTCTGTGACACACATAATCAAACTTTACAAAAAGCAATTCAAGCTCAAATTGATGAATTGGATATGACTTTGATTATTGAAGAAGATAATTAGATTGCAAGTATTGCGACAAATGCAGATACAAAGACAATTGCTATTGTGTTTAGTAATTTAATGACGGTGTTTAGTGCAGGTCCTGCAGTGTCTTTGTATGGGTCACCAATAATATCACCAACTACTGCAATTTTATGAATTTCAGTTCCTTTCTCTCCTCTCATCTCGATTAGTTTCTTTGCATTATCCCATGCACCACCAGTATTTGCCAAGTGGTATGCAAGCAAAATTCCAGTGATAACTGCACCCATTAGTAATCCGGCTACTGCAGTTGGTCCTAGTAAAACTCCCATAATGATTGGTGCAAGAATTGCAACGATAGCTGGTTTCCAAAGTTCTTTAATTGATGCAACAGTTGCAATATCTACACATTTAGCATAATCAGGCTTTGACGTTCCTTTGAGAATTCCCTCGTCTGCTTTGAATTGTCGTCTTACTTCATCAACCATCTTTCCTGCAGCTCGTGACACACCATTGATTAGTTGTCCTGTAATGATGAATGGAATTAATCCACCAATGAGTAATCCAACTATAATTGCTGGATTAGTTAAACTATAATCTAAATCAAGTACACCTGCAAAGACATGTGCTGCTTCAAATTGAAATGCCTGAATCATGGCTAATGCAGCTAATGCGGCACTAGCTATAGCGAATCCTTTGGTGACAGCCTTTGTAGTATTTCCAACGGCATCAATCTCATCTGTAACTTTACGGTTTTCCTCACCCATTCCAGTCATCTCAACAATACCACCAGCGTTATCTGCAATTGGACCAAATGCATCAATACTAAGTACAATACCTGCAAGACTCAACATTGCCATTGCAGTCAATGCTGTTCCAAAGATTCCATAAAGTACTGGGTCTTCACCTTCAGGTGCTGCGCCAGATGCAAGGCTGTATGATACGATAATTGCAATAACTAATGTAATCATAAATGGTCCAGTTGATTGCATGCCTTTGATAATTCCCATTAATGTTAATGATGCATATCCCCATTTTGCAGACTCTGCAATTTCTAGTACAGGTGCCTTTTTGTAACTGGTGTAATAGTTTGTAATTTTTTGAATCACTGGAACTAAAATGACACCAATGACAGTTGAACCAAACAAAGCATATGCTGCATTTGATTCGCCAATTAATTGTGTAATGAATATGAAATTTAATACAATTGCAATAGCTGCTGAAACATAAAATGAACGATTAAGAGGCTTCATTACATCTTTAACATTCTTTGAGCCAATAATTACAACACCAACAATTGATGCTAACATTCCAGATGTACCAATTAGTAATGGGTACAAGAAAAAGTTTGGTGCACCAATTAATGCTGCAATTAGTAATGCTGCAAGTACTGTAATAATATAAGATTCATAAATATCAGACCCCATTCCTGCTGCATCTCCAACATTATCTCCGACGTTGTCTGCAATAGTTGCAGGGTTTCTAGGATCATCTTCAGGGATGTTTACCTCGACTTTACCAACTAAATCTGCACCCATGTCAGCAGCCTTTGTGAATATGCCGCCACCAATTCTAATGAATAATGCAATAAGACTAGCACCAATACCAACTCCTGCAATTGTAATTGGGTCTGGATAAATCATGTATAAACCAGTGATTGCTAATAATGCCATAGCAGGAACTACTAATCCAACTGTTGCACCACCTCTAAAGGCCATAACAAATGTTTTACCTAATCCGCTACCACTCAAATTTGCAGCCCTTACTGCTGCTTTTACTGTAATTTTTAATGAAACTATACCTGCAACTGCTGATAATGTTGCACCCACTGCAAATGCGATTCCGTTTGATGGAGTCAAGAATATACCAATAATTACAGTCATGGCTATGGAAACTGGGATAATAATTTTCATTTCTCTTTTCAGAAATGCTGCAGCGCCTTCTTTGACTGCATCAGAGATTGCCATCATCTCTTTTGTGCCTGCAGGTTGTTTTACAATCCAGAAAACTAGACCACCTGCGACTAAAAATGATACAATTCCTGCGATAAATGGAAGGAGTTCAGCAAATTCCATAGTATATTGGGTTTGCGAATTTCTTGTAAATATAAATCAAAGAGAGTGAATTTTGCTTCTTTTCTTATATGCGGAAAATATTTTACCACGAAGTCCTTGACGAACCAATTTGTTGAATCTTTTTCCATGGGCAAGATAAGGAAATCGCATATGAATCAATTCGTGAACAAGTGTATTTTCAAGTGTTTTTTCATCAGGAATTTTTCTAACGTTAATGAAAACCAAATTGTGTTGAAGATAAGATACGCCATAATACTTGTAAGCTGATGTACGTCTACCTTCAGTCATTTCTTTAGGAGCATCAAGAACCTCTTTAGTTGATAACAAAATTTGGGGTTCATGAATTGAAAATCTTTGTGAATAGATTCCAACTTTTTCTAAAATTTGTAATTTAAGATCAGGATCAAGTTTCACAGTTATTTTTCAAGGAATCTATGTTTATCTTGAAATGTCAATTGTTGTACAATATTTGGTTGATTTTGATTCTACGAAATTATGAATGAGTAGGGTCAGAGGTTTTGTAGGGTAATCACGAATCATACAGCCACCGTCTCATCACACCCCATTACTTCATTAGATTAAGTAATGTTTGTGCTTTATTTCTAATTTCTGTAGTAATTTGTACACAAACCAGTCCCTGATTTGGTTGACCATACAAAACAACTGAATTTTCTGGAGCATGTATACAAACAGGCAATACCAACAAATCCTCTTCACCATTTACAGTTAATCGAACAGGTGAATTCATCGTAAATGCTTTTTTAATTATTTCAATACTTTGCAAAGTAATTTCAGCAGGAGGGTTATCAATAGTTAATTCAGATGCATTTCCAAGTTTTGGAAATTCTCTTTTTTGTCTTTTTTCTAAACCATCAATAATTTGTAAAGAGGGAATTAAATCAAAATCAATCATCTTTTCAGTAGTTCTATCTCCAACGGTGATAATGTAAGAATTATCTGAGAGATGTTTTTTAATATTTTCTTTATTGTCTTGACCAATTGGTAATAATATTCCTAAAGGAATTTTCAATTGGTCTCTTAAAGAATCAGGTAATTTCACAGGAATCGCAATTAAGTTGTTCCGTTCTCTGATGGTGCTTCACCATTAGAAGATTCAGAAGGAGGTTCAGATTCCATTTCTTCTTGTAAATTTGATGCGATGATACTACATTGGGCTGCAACATTTTTTGCACTTTTCCTAAATGCATCGGCACTTGGTGAATCAACATGTGTAATCATGATAGGGTTTCCAGAATCAGAACCAGACATAATTCCATAATTTAATGGGATTTCACCTAAGAATGGTATGTTGAATTGTTCACTAATTTTCTTTGCACCACCACTACCAAAGATGTAATGTTTATCATCACAGTTTGGACAAATGAAATGGCTCATATTTTCAATAACACCAATAATTGGAACATTTAGTTTTTCAAACATTGAAACTGCTTTGACTGCAACATTACTTGCAACATCTTGAGGAGTTGTAATAACAAGAATACCCGTAATAGGAATTGTTTGTGCAAGTGTTAATGGTATATCACCAGTACCTGGAGGTAAATCAACTATTAGATAATCTAGTTCTGACCAGTTAGTATCAACTAAAAATTGTTTTAAAATTCCAGAAATAATTGGACCACGATAAATTGCAGCTTGATTAGATTGGTCTGCAAAGAAACCAAATGAAACAACTTTTAATCCATGAGAATCTGCAGGTTGTAATTTATTATCTTCAACTTCCATAGAACCACCTTTCATCCCTAACATTAACGGAATACTTGGACCATAGATATCAGCATCAAGTAATCCAACTTTAGCTCCTGTTTGAGATAATGCTAAAGCTAAGTTTAGTGAAACAGTTGATTTTCCAACACCACCTTTTCCACTGGCAACACCGATAATATTTTTGACAGTTGCCATTTGAGTATCAGCATCAAGTGAACGCCCTTCCATTACTTTTGCAGTTACGGCCATATCAAAATTTTTCAAGTCAGAAAGTTCAGCAATTGCTTTTCGGACATCTTCTTCAATTTCTACATTAAAAGGACATGCAGGAGTGGTTAATTCTAAAGTAAATTTAAGATCGCCATCATTAAGTTCTAAATTTTTAATCATTCCCATTGAGACAATATCTTTTTTCAAATCAGGATCAATTACAGTACTAAGTTTTTCAAGAACTTGATCTATTCCAACCATTGCGTAAAAAAGTGAATATACATTATTTATAGATAAGTTAGATGTCAAAATATCCAAGTTTTTTTAAAAAATCATCAAAATCTTTAGAAATTTATGGTAAATCACCCAAAGATTCATAAATTGAAATTCAAGAAAAGTAAAACAGTTGTTTTCTATATCTACCCTAGTTGATGTTGTTAGGATTCCTCCAAGCTTGTTTGGAACTACGCTCAAAAAGGCAGCAGTTAACATTCTCAAAGAAAAGTATGAGAGTATGATCAATGCAGAATTAGGATACATCATTATGATTTTAGATGCTAAAGTAGATGAAATGGGAAAAATGATTGCAGGAGATGGAGGAACATTCCATAAAGTACAATTTGAAGCATTAACATTTTATCCAAAATTACAAGAGATTGTTCAAGGGGAAATTGTAGATATTACAGACTTTGGAGCATTTGTTAGAATTGGTCCAACTGATGCATTACTCCATTTATCACAAGTTATGGATGATTATCTTAAGAGTGATGTAAAAATGGGAGTAATTTTAGCTAATCAAAGTGGAAGAACATTAAAAGTTGGTTCAACACTTCGTGCAAGAATCACTGCAGTATCTTTAGGAAAAGCTGCTGCAATGGGCAAGATTGGAATTACTTGTAGACAACCATTCTTGGGTGCAGATGAATGGATTGCTGAAGAAATTAAGAAAGCAGATGGTTCTAAAGAACCAGCAAAAGTAGAGGCTAGTTAAAATGGCACGAGAAATGGCATGCAGAAAATGCAAACGTGTAACAACAGAAAAAGTTTGTCCAGGTTGTAAGTCATCTGATTTGACACCAGATTGGAGTGGTGTTGTATTAGTAGTGGATCCAACAAACTCAGAAATTTCAAAGACATTAGCTATTACTCAAAAAGGTAAATACGCAATTAAAGTAACATAGAATATTTCTAAATCTTTAAAATCAGATTAACGTTTAATCATAATATTGTCATTTAATCCAAAAAAGCAATTATCACAATTTCTTGCAGAAGACATAGGTAAAGGAGACATAACTAGTGCATTATTAACAAAGAAAAAAATTTCAGTAAAAATAATTTCAAGAGAAAAAGCTATTCTTGCAGGCTCAAAATATGCAAAAGAAATTTTCAAACTCAAAGGATGTGAGGCTAAAATTATGATAAATGATGGTTCGAAAATTAAACCAAATCAAATAATTATGAAAATAACAGGAGATGCAAATAAAATTTTAACGTGTGAAAGAACTGCATTAAACATCATAACAAGAATGAGCGGAATTGCAACACAAACAAATGAACTTGTAAAAAAAATTCCAAATAAAACAAAATTATACGCAACTAGAAAAACAGCCCCAGGACTTAGATATTTCGATAAAGAAGCTGTTGAGATTGGAGGAGGTAAAAAACATAGATTGCGATTAGATGAAATGGTTATGATTAAAGATAATCATATAGCAGTTGAAAATTCAATATTATCATTAATAAAAAAGACAAAAAAAAGATATAAGAAATTTGAAGTTGAAGTTGAAAATACTGAAGATGCAATTCTTGCTGCAAAGGAGGGAGCAACAATAATTATGTTAGATAATTTTTCTCCAGCTCAAATTATAAAAACAATTGCAGTTCTTAAAAATAAAAAATTACGAAAAAAGGTATTACTAGAAGCATCAGGTGGAATTAATTCTAAAAATATTTCAAAGTATGGAAAAACAGGAGTAGATATCATATCCATTGGCAGTATAACAAATTCAGTAAAAGGAATTGACGTTAGTTTAGAAATTTAATTATTTAATTTAGAGAGTAAATCAGACACAGATTTATTTTTTGGATCAATTTCTTGGATTTTCTTACAGCAATGAATTGCAGGTTTATTTTCCTCCAATTTTTGATGAGAATATGCCTTCAAAAGTAAAACATCAATATCATAAGAACCGATATCAAGAGCTTTATCAAAATATGAAATTGCAGTTCGAAACTTGTTTTTTAGATAATAAATTCCACCCATAGTAAACAAAACATCATGATTGTTAGGAACTTTCTCCAGATAATCTGTGCCTAATTTCAAAGCCTCAGGATATTTTTTTTCTTTAACAAGTTTTTTAAATTTTTTAAATTGTTCTGCATTTTTCTTTAATTGAGGATCTTTTGGAGTTCTACTAAATAATCCAACCAAAACTATCACGAATTAACTAATTTCAAGCATTCTATTAATTGCTAAACGAGCTTTATCAGCAATTTTTTTTGGAACAGTAATAACATTTTTCTCATTAATTAGAGAGTCGTATACTTTTTCAAGAGTAATCATTTTCATATATTGACACTCAGCTTTTTCAGATGCAGGGATGAATGTTTTATCAGGGTTTTGTTTTCGCATTCTATATAATATTCCAGTTTCAGTTGCAACAACAAAATTCTTTGATTTTGATTTATTTACATGATTTAGCATTCCTTCAGTTGAAAGAATTGAAACTTTGTTGTTTTCATAACTTCCATCAGCAACATCATACATCATAGGTGTTGTACAACTACATTCAGGATGAATAATAAATTCAGCATCATGCATTGAATTTAATTTTTTAGTAACATCCTCAGGAGTAATACCTGCATGTACGTGACATTCACCTGCCCATATGTGCATATTTTTTCGTCCAGTCATTTTTGCAACATAGGATCCAAGGAACATATCAGGTAAAAATAAAATTTCTTTATCTTCAGGAATTGCATTAACAACATTTACAGCATTTGATGAAGTACAACAATAATCGAGTTCAGATTTAATTTCTGCAGTAGTATTAACATAACCAACAGAAATAGCATTTGGATATTGTTTTTTCCAATTACGTAATTCATCAACAGTGATTGAATCAGATAAGGAACATCCAGCTTCTAAAGAAGGCAGTAGTACTCTTTTTTCAGGACTGATAATTGCAGCTGTTTCAGCCATAAAATGGACACCACAAAATAAAATAGTTTTTTGATCAACGGTTGCAGCCAATCTAGATAAACCAAGAGAATCACCTGTAAAATCAGCTATATCTTGTACATCAGGGATTTCGTAATTATGAGCTAAAATTACGACATTTTTTTCTTTTTTCAATCGCATAATCTCATTTTTTAAAAATGAAGTATCCTGAACTAACATGATTCACAAAAAATTGAATATGTGTAAATTTAAAGAATATGAAACAGACCATAATTTTCTAAAAAGTGTCTAAATGTGGCAATTTTTGCCATTTAGGTGCCGATTTGTATATCATCAGAGCAGTACTGTCTCAATGTTTCAATGGCAGATAAAATAGCCAACCTACTAGTTCTAGGATTTTGAGGATCTGGAATATTTTCAATAGTAAATGTCATTTTCCCAGATTTTGCAATAGCCTCAATATGATGAGTATTTTTATCAGTATTAGGATCTGCAATAATTTTTACACGTGTTTTATCGCTTCCAATTCCGGATAAAGATACTAGTGCCGCTACGTTGATGTTTGCAGGAAATAACGAGACAGCATCACGAGCAGTACCCTCAAAAATTATTGTTGAAGACGTAATGGAATCTAAATTAATTTCAGAAGTCTCAAAAAACTTTGCACCCTTTAATGAACGGGGGTGTTTTGTTGTGGTAATAGATACAGATTCTAATTCATTTTTAATAGACTTGAGTCCATCCAACCCAGCAATTGCTCCAGAAGGAAGGTAGATTGTTTTTTTGTAATGTTCACATGCATCATACAAAATATCATAAATGGATTCATCCAATAATGCACCAACACTCATGATCATAAAATCACGTTTATTTTGTAAAATACTTAATCCAGCATCCCTTACAGCGTTTTGAGATGCAGCTTCAACTACAATATTGACTGAATGAGAAGATAGCAAATGAGAATTTTCGACAATTTCAGGTTTTGATTTTAATTTTGAAACAAGTGTAATTGCAGCATCTTTGGAATCATCATAAACATGAGTTAAAACTCCAGGTATTTTTCCAGAATCAATTGCAAGTGCAATCTGAGTACCCATCACACCACATCCTAGTAAACCAATTTTTTTCAAGTGATCAGAATAAGAAAGATCTCTTAATTAATGATAGTCTAAAATACAATTATTCATAATATTTTAAGGTAGGTCATATTTGAAACTACTTTTTAGATCACGTAAAAGAATTTTAAAATTAAATGGAAAATACATGGTTTTAGTAGATCATCTTTGTCAAGAGTTAACACAACCTAAAGATTTTATTCAATCCTACTAACTATTGTTGTGCTCAATTCAGTATACAAAGATGCCATCATCAATAGGGATAAAATGTTATCAATCCTAAAAGGCCCAAAATTTGAACAAATTTTAGAAAAAGCAAGAGGTAATTGGAATGATTTTACGCCTACTAAAGAAAATGTGATTACAGCTGGTATTGATAGTAGTTTCAACAATACAAAATTTCAAGGGATCGAACTTTGGGCAACTACAGCAGTTTCAATAAAATCAGATGGAGATATTCTTGTAGATCTACATGATTCGGGATTAGGGTCAGATACAGATCTTTCAAGAATTGCAAGTAAAATGGAAATTGATGCATGTGAAAAAACTGTTGATGAAGTAGATTTAGTATTAATGGATGGATCATTACATTCGCAATTCATGACAAGACAATCAGCATTAGATGCATTAGTTGTTAAAACAATGAAGAAAAAAAACAATGTAATATTTATTGCAAAAACATCAAATACAAAAAAACAGTTTGAGAATTTAGGTTCACTAGCAGGAGACATTTTTTACTACAATCATGTTACAAATGGTTCAGGTTTTAGTGAAATATTTGTAGAAAAAAACTATGGGATAGATAAAATAATCTCATCAACATTTGTAAGATTAAGTGATTCAACTCCAATAATCAAGTTGGAATTTTTAGGAGGAAAACATGATAATGATGAAATTAAGTCAATAATGAATAAACTGTTTAAAACTAGTGTAGGCGGATATCCATATGCATTAAAGCTTGCACACAACAACTGTAAAATATCAGACAAGGAACTTGGAAAAATGGTTAGTTTGTTAGGATTAAGTAATGAAATTGGTTCAAGAGAGGTATTAGGTTGAGTTTAGGTTTTGTGGTAGGAGAATCAAAACCTACATCAGTGACAGCAATTACATCACGATCATTATCAGTTGGTGAATATATCAAAATCAGTATTGATGAGGGAGAAATTTTAGGGTTAGTTGAAAGATCATCAGTATCAAGTGCAGCATTTACAGATGTTAGAAATTTTCATGAAGCAGAAGAAAGTACAGAAATTGCAGACATCAATAAAAGAGATAAAACATTCACTGCACATATAGGAATTTTAGGATTTTTAGAGAATTTACGTAAAGGTCAATCAATAATTCCAGCAATTCCACCAGTTCCAGGCACAGAAATTACACAACCAACTAATCAAGATTTAGAAGAAATTTTCAGTCCAAAAAAAGAAGGATGGCTAAAAATTGGTAATTTATTACGGAATAAAAAAATCGAAGCTAAAATAAATTTAGACAAAATCGTTTCAAGACACCTAGGAATTCTAGCAATGACAGGAATGGGTAAAAGTAATTTAGTTTCATTAATTACAAAAAAAATATCAGAAGTAAAAGGAACAGTGATAATTTTTGATTATCACAATGATTACACAACACTGAATATTCCAAATGTGAATGTAATTGACGCAAAAATTAATCCAAGATTACTTGAATCAGATCAATTTTCAGAAGTATTAGAAATTAGAGAGAATGCAGATGTACAACAACGTGTTTTAAGAATGTCATTTACACAAGAAGTAAAAGAAGCAGGTGAATTTTGGAATAAGCTAGAATATGAAGTAGACTTGCTTGTAAATTCAGAAGACAAAAAACTAAAAGAAATTAGAACATCGGCATATAGAGTACAAGATATCATAGAGGATGCACAAAGAAGATTTGATGATATTTTAGATCCAGAAATTGGAAATCCTATGGACTACATAAAAGAAGGATGTACAAACATTATCAACATTTCAGAATTATCAGAAAAACAAGCAAATGTTGCAATGGGATTTTATTTACAACAATTACTAAAAGATAGAAAAAATGCAACTATTGCAAAACATGGAAAATCAAAAAAACAAAAAGATTACAAATTTTTTGAACCAATTTTCATAATTCTTGAAGAAGCACATGTATTCATTCCAAAAGACCATGATACTGCAGCAAAATATTGGGCTGCAAAAATTGCAAGAGAAGGAAGGAAATTTGGAGTAGGTTTAGGAATAGTATCTCAAAGACCACGTAGTGTAGATTTAAACATCCTTAGTCAGATGGGCTCATTTGCAATAATGAAAATCATTCAAGAAGATGACCAAAGACAAATAGCCTCAGCCACAGAGTCCACCAGTCGTGAATTGATATCACAGTTGACTTCATTAAATGTAGGAGATGCAGTTCTTGTTGGACAATGGACAAATTTACCATCAATGGTTCATGTTGAAGAAGTTAAAGAAAAGAAAATGGGAGCAGATCAAAGTGCAACTAAAGCTTGGATAAAGGCAGATAAAATGAAAAATGTCGGAGGAAAATCCACCCAAGGGTTAGTTCAAAAAGATTTGTTATTAGACTAATGTTATTTTCACATATTTCAGATATGCACTTGGGGTTAGTTCAGTATGGCTCTAAGGAAAGAGAACAAGATGTGTATGATGCTTTCAATCAAGCAATCAACATATCAATAAAAGATCATGTAGATTTTGTAATATTTGCTGGAGATATTTTTGATGCTCCTAAACCAAATGGTAATGCAATTATACAAATGGCAAATGCCTTAAAACGTTTAAAAGAAAATAATATTAATTCATTTTTTATTTTAGGCGAGCACGATATATCCAATGTTGCATCTAATCCAGTTCCATACGTATATCATAATTTAGGATTTTCAAATTACATAGGAAATGGAAAACCAATTGAACATAAAGGAGTAATGTTAGTTGGATTTGATAAAATTAGAATACCAGAAATGGCACAACATGAAGAGAGATTTTCAAATTTAGATAAAAGTGTGGAAAAATTTTCAGGACATAAAATATTGGTATTACATCAGGGGATTACAGAGTTTAACAAATTTGCAGGAGAACTACAATCAACCGATTTACCAAAAAATTTTACATATTATGCAATGGGACACTTACATGATAAAGATATTAAAAGATTTAATCATCTGAATGGGCCAATCGCATATCCAGGATCAATTGAATTAACATCTAGTGAAGGAATTAAAGATACCAAGAAAGGATTTTTTGAGGTAGATATTTCTGGAAACGAAGCAATACCAAAGTGGATTGAACTGGATACAAGACCACAATTTTCATTTAACATAGAGTATAAAGAATTAACAAAAACAATTGACGGAATTATAGAAAAAATTAGTGATTGTATAAAAAAACCAATCATAGAAGTAAAAATACAAGGAGAAGACATAGAAACAGACCACATTCAGGCACAAATTACAAGACTAAATTCATTAACACTCAGATGTTCTTGGGGAATAACTACAAAGCAAATATCAGATTCATCAGTATTTTTAGATAGACCAAGTGCAATTGAAGATGAAATATTCAAACTGTCAATAAAGGCATTAGATTCAGAACAGGATGCAAATTTTGCAATAAAAGAACTCCTACCAACATTATCAAAAGATGGAATAGATCAAGCATTAGGGGTAATTATAGAAAATTATGAAAAATTCAAAAAGGAAGAAAAACAATGATTAAATCAATTGAACTAGTAGATTTTTTATCACATTCAGATACAAAATTAGAATTTAAAGAGGGAGTAACAATTTTTGTAGGAGATAATGGTGCAGGAAAATCAAGTATTATTGATGCAATCACATATGCATTATTTGGAGAACATACAAGAAAAGATGTAAAATCATTAATCAGAAGAGGAACAAATCAAGGTTATGCAAAAATAGAATTCTCAATAAAGGATAAACAATATGAAGCATTTAGAAAAATTGAAAATAAAAGTAGTAATTACCTTATTGCAAAATTTTTTGAAACAACAAACAACAATAGAATAGAAATTGCATCAGGAGAAAGAAAACAATTTCATGAATCAATGAAAGAGCAAGTAGAAAAAACAATAGGAATGGATTTTAAAAAATTAAAAATAGCGTCAATTGTACAGCAAGGAGAATTAAATGAAATAATTAATGCAGGAGCATCAGCTAGAAAAGAATTACTTAATGCCATAATTGGAATAGACAAGTTAGATGTTGCATCAGAATCTATGAAAAAAGTGATAAAGGAATTTCGTGAAAAAATTAGAACAGATTTAGGATATGATGATACCCATATTGAGATTTTATCACGAGATTTTAAAAAATATCAACAGGACATAAAAGAAGCAGGGCCTGAAAAAAATCAATTAGAATTAAAACAAAAACAGATACATGAAGAACTGAAAACGTTACAAAATAAATTAGAAATTGAAACACCAAAAATTGATAAAATTAATCAATTAGAATTAAGAAAAAATGAGCTTTTGAGATATGTAAAAGAAACAATTGGAGGAATTCAACAGCAAATTAATGAAAATGAGCGTAAAATACGTGATTGTGAAGGCTGTTTTGAAGAAATAAAACTAAAAGTAGATTTTGAGGTAAAAATCCAAAAAGTTGAAGAAGCAGTTGAGGAGACATTAAAGAAAATTCAGGAAATATCAAATCAAATAACATCTTTAAAAGAAAAGCAAATTCTAGCATCAAAATTACAGTTAAAAGATAACAAATGTCCAGTATGTGATTCAACTGTTGAAAAATTAAATCCATTGTTTCAAGAAGAACATATCAAAGATGAGATTATCAGATTACAACAAGATATCAAATTAAAAGAAAAGGAACGAGATATGTACACTCAGAAAAGAAAAGAATTTCTAGAAAAAATACAAAAGACACGAGATGCAGAAGCAACACTTAGAGCACATTCAATTAATAGTGAAGAAGAATTAATAAAAATTCAAAAAGATACAGAAATTAAAAAAACAAAATTACCATTAGCAAATAATAGTGATTTAGAACAAATATCACAAATAGATAATCATGCAAAATTAATTTTTGAAAATATAATGAAATTGGAATTAGAAATAAAAGGATTTAGTGAAAAAGAATTTTTAAATCTTAAAAAAATAATAGCTGAGAAGCAAGTAAATCTATCTCAAATTGATCAACAGTTGGGTGGAATTTTAGAAAAAATAGATGAAGCTAAAAAACAAGTGGATATAATTCAAAAAACAATTTTAGAACTAAAAAAAGTAAAAGGCTATATTTCAAAATTAAACAAAATCGAGGAAAATATTTTTAATAAAAAGGGTTCAGTTGCCACAAGTTTAAGATCATGGGCATTAAATTCAATTTCACTTAAAGCTTCAGAATATCTATCATTTCTAAATACAAAAATTCAAAGAATCTCATTATCAGAAAAGGACATTACATGTTATTCAAAAACAGAAGTATTAGATCTAAAATCTCTTAGTGGCGGGGAATCAGTAAGCGTAGCATTATCTTTACGACTAGGGATGGCAAATTTACTAGGCTCATCAAATCTAAATTTAATGATACTTGATGAACCAACAACACATCTTGATGCGGAAAGAAAAAAATTATTGGTAGGAATATTATCACAATTATCAAAAATTTCAAATGTACAATCACCAATGCAATTTTTAATCATTACACATGATGAAGAAATATTTAATGATTCAAATGTTGAACAAATTTACAAGTTTGAATCTAGTGAAGAAGGCAGTAAGGTTATTGCACTTCATTAGTTAGTTTTACTTTATTTAACATAAATTTCAAAAATTCAGATAATGGTTTTTTTCCTTGATATTTTGAATTCCATTCCTTTACAAGTTGATCATAAAACTTCCATTCATATTCATCTTTTTTAAGATGAGGTATCATCATTTCCTCAAATGCAGTAAGGTCCCAATCAACAGGACACATTATATCACTCATCTGAGATAATTTTCCATTTTTCATTTCAAATGGATATGATTTACACACACCTGGTTTGAAATCATTAACAGTACATCTAAAGACTTCATCAGTTTCTTCAAGAAATTCACATGCACTATTTTTTTGTTTCAAAGCAAGATCTATCAAACCTTCTTCCACTTTAATTCCAAGAGAATAGTCCTTTGCACCTATCAGTTCTAAAAAACTTTCAGACTTCAAATTTAATCCAATTGTAAGTCGATAAACATCGTGAGCGTTAACAAATATCGTATATTCTTTACAACAATCCGTATGACATGAAACACATGGGAACTTAGGAGGATTATGGATAACAGATGCCATAAATTATAAAATAAATTTTAAGTATTAAATGTGTAAAAAATTATTCTACAATAATTGTTCCTTGCATCCAAGTATGTAGCATACAATAGTATGGCACATCACCTGTACTTTCTGGAATCCATTCAAATGAATCATCTGCACTCATAATTCCAGTATCAAAAGTTCCACTTGGAGAAGGCGTAAATCCATCTACAGTTCCTGCAGTAAAGGAATGCATGGCTGCAGCTGAATCAGAATTAATCATTGTTACTACATCACCAACACTAACTGTGACTATACTTGGAGTATAGCAATCTAGGGATGTTTGACAATCCATACTCATGCCAGAGTCATCTGCTGTTTTTATTACAGTTTCAGTTTGAGCTGATACTACAGGAGTAATAGTAAATTCAGTTTCGATACCTTTAGGTCCAAAAATATCATCACCATGTCCTAAACCTTGAATAATAATTTGAATTTCAATTAAAGATTCATTCAATACACTAGTTTCATGAATCGGATGTTTTCCAGGATGACGATGTGATGCAGGATCTGAAAGAATTGAATCTGAATTCTGAGTAGCAAAGATATCATAATTAACATGATCAACAATATTTCCAGCATCATCTCTAAATTCAACTTCAAGAACTAAAACATCATCCACACTAGCAATATCAGATACAATACTAGGATTAACTGAAAGTTGATTTAGATCTTCTTCTATTTGAGTAATTTTATTTTCAGGAGTTATTATTACACGTGGTTCAATGATGTCATTTGGTTCAGCAATAATCAAAACCAAAGATATTGCAATAAGAACACCTACAGCTGCTATTACTCCATATGCAAAGTTCATCTCATCCACCTGTTAATTTAGCAAATTTTTCGTTCTTACTTAAAGTTTCCATAAATGCAATATTAGATAAAGCAACAACTGCGGATTCTACGACTGGTTTGTCTGGATCGTTTAATGCTTTTTGCAAAGTCTTTTTTGCATCTTTATTTCCAACCACTCCCAAAGCAATTGCAGCTTCATGTCGTACAAACATACTAGAATCATTCAAAGTGGAATCAATTAGAGGCGGAATAGCAGAGGAATAAGACATTTGACCTAATGAAAAAGCAGCTTCATGACGAACTAATTCATTCTCGTCATTTTTTAAAACTTTAGCAATATGAGGAATTTTATCTTCACCTCCAAAATCTACTAAAATGCAAGTAGCCCTTGTTCTAACTACGTAATCAGGATGATTCAAAAGAGAAACAAAATACTCAATGTCATTATTCTCATATTTTAATTCCATTTCTACAAAAAGTGCTAGTCGTTCATCAGTTACTGCCTGCAATATACTTGAAAAATTTCTGCGGTCTATATTATCCTACTTAAAGAAAATTAATTTGTAGAGGTATGTATTTATCAGAAAAAATTTGACTTTGCGATATGACAGTAAAAATAGGTGAAAAAGCACCAAACTTTGGAGTTTCAGAATGGGTGCAAGGAGCTCCAACAAATTTTGATCAGGAAAAAGATCATATCGTATTACTGGAAGTATTTCAAGTAAATTGTCCAGGATGTTTTATGGGTGCAATTCCAGACGCAATTAAAATTTATGAAAAATACAAGGATGAAGGAGTAAGAGTGTTGGGTCTTGCAACAGCATTTGAAGATTTTGATAAAAATAATTTAGATAATTTGAAAATGCTTGTAGAAACAGGAGAAGTGGTTGGTGAAACAAAAAGTGCACTAGCACAGTATGGTCAATTACAAGAAGGGAGTAAATTATCTTTTAAAATTCCATTTCCAATAGGAATGGATAATTTAACAAAAAGTGCAGGTGGAATAACTCAAGAAAAAATATTAGAGTTCATTTATCCTCAAATACCAGACTTTGATTCACAACCAGAAGATCATAGAAATCAAATAATTCAAAGAGTAAAAGATCATATGAGATCAAAAGAATATTCTGCAGAAACATTTGAAAACTTTTCACTACAAGGTACACCATCAGTTATCTTAGTAGATAGAAAAGGAATTCTAAGAGATGTGTCATTTGGTCAAACAGGTCATGTTGATGGAATGATTCAACAATTACTTAATGAAGATTAAGTCAGTTTTTATTTTTTTGAACTTTAATCACAACATATGCTACAACAATAATCAAAATTCCTCCTAAAACTAACCAAATAAAATAATCACTAGAAAATGTTTCAGGTAATATTTCTAAGTTAGTTTCAGGCAGTACTTCTAAGTTAGTTTCAGGCAGTACTTCTAAGTTAGTTTCAGTAGTAACCTCAGTTAAACCAACAAGATATTCAGAACCAATAATTTTCACAACATTAGTTCCAAAACCAGTAAAATTTAGCGTGATAAAACTAATTTTTTCATTAGATTGAACTCTTGGAAAAAATTCCTGATCATTTAGATAAAATGTGAAATCTCCAGTTAAAAGATTTTGAGGCATTATGATTTCACCTAAATTATTTTCCAATCCACTATCAAGATAAAGAATAATTTGTTTTTGATCCTTATCAAAAGTAAAATCAGTGATATCAAAATTAGCAGTTAATATTACTTCAAAAGTCTGACCAGAAGTTTGTACATCGAGTCGATTTACAAGTCCAGTTGCATCAGATAATAATTGTCCATATGCGGGAGTGATAACAAAAAATAATACAACTAAAATTATAAGAATGGATTTCAATCTATGCAGATTGTGGTACTCGTCTGTTTAATTCCTTATCTTGTGCGATTCGAGGATGAGATGGATCTGCTAAAATAACTTCAAACCAATAGTGTTTTCCATCTTTATAGATATAGTAAGAACCCAAAAGTTTCATGTTAGGATAACGTTCAAGAACTCTTCTTTCAGCTACAGTCTTCATATTATCATCAGCTTTAATTCTAGTAACACCAAGATGTTTTGGTCTTCTACCACCAGTTGGTCTTTGTTTTCTCATACCACCAGTTCCAACTCTCATTCTAACAACAATAATTCCTTGTTTTGCTTTGTAGCCTAATCTTCTAGCCCGTTGCAATCTACTTGGTTTATCAATACGAGTAATTGCATTTTGTTTACGCCATCCAACTACTCGTTCACGCAATTCTGATGCATTTTCTTTCCAGAGTCGGATCCATGTTTGGTCTTGATAACTAGGCATATCGAGAATAATAAAATCCCCTTTAATAACTGATTTCAGAGGTATTCTCAGATAGTATAGTAGTAAATACACAATATAAAGAAAATTGAGAAAAATAGTACAAATTATACGAGTATAAGATGCCTAAGCAACGCTAATTAGTAAAAATTTCTTGAGTGATGAATTATAATCATCAACTCAAAGATATGCTTCCGCAGAAAACGCTATAAATTCAGTTATGTCGAGTTGTTAAAAAAGATTCCTGAGTATAAATTTCAGATTTTTATTGATGAAATAAAATGTCAAATTAATGATATCAAAAAAAATTATATTTTTTATGATATTAATTGGAAGTACAGGTATTTCAGGATCAGCATATGCAGAGCCAACAGTTACAATTGTAATGGAAAAAACAACGTATACTTATTGTGAAAGACTATTCTACATTATCGAAGTTTCAGAAGTTATAGGAGATCCGGCAATCATTCACATTAGAGATGAATCAGGCAAAGGTAGCAGTGCAATTCCAATTGAAATTACAAATTTAAAAAATCCAGTTCCATCGTTAATGCCTTTTGAAAAAGAAGTATTTCCATTAGGAAAATATTTTGTAGATGTTGAGTATTCAAATTCAAAATTTACTGCAGAGTTTGAATTAGTAGATTTAGATAACATTTGCATTCCAACCGTAATTTCACAATTTTTGATAGAATGGTTAACTGAAAAAATATCAGATGGCTATCTAATTGATGCATTTCAGAAATATGTTGATCCAGAATTAATTTCCATTCCATTTGAAATTAATGAAGAAAACATTCATCAGGTAAACATACCAAAATGGGTTAAAAATATAGCATATTGGTGGATTCAAGGTGGAATTTCGGATAAAGACTTTGCTCAAGTAATAAATTATTTAATTGATGAAAATATTATATCATCAAACATAAAAGATGTGAATGATATATGAATAAACATTCAATCATTTCATTAATTGCAATTATTGTAATAATAATCCCAATTACATATTCTGTTTCAAATGTTGTCGGGGTACAACAATTAGAGTATAGATGGGACAATCCTGGAAAATTTTCATTCTTTACAATGTTAAATGGTGGAGAAATGGAATTTTGTAATACAATTCCATTTTGGATAAATTTACAAAAATTTGAAGTGTCAGCATTTTATCAATCAGAACATCTAGGTTCATTTACAGTAAATCCTACAACAATCGATCCTTATTCTTCAACAGTTGAAGAAGGAGTATTCAAATCTGAAGGAATGTCAGAAGCGCAGCATATTTTCATGACATTTGATTTTGAATTTAATGGTGGCAACATAAGACTTGATCCAAATCAATTCATCATTACAATCAATACAGAAACTCCAATATTAGGAATAATTCCATACTCACACACAATTCAAATTTCAGGATTTGAGTTAGATCAGATTATGAATAATGAAAAATTATCTTGTAACTAATTTCTATTTTTATTGGCTTTAGCGATTAATCCAAGAAGAACAGCAATAATTCCAGATATCACAAATGCAATTGTAACACTTGTTATCAATTCTTTTTTATTTCCTGTTGATGATGTACTAGGTAGTATAGATGTAGACTCAAGAACACATACTCCATCTTCAAGAACAGTTCCAGGACCACATGAATTGTCAGACATACTTTCTACAATTGGTTCTTCAACAATTGGTTCTTCAACAATTGGTTCTTCAACAATTGGTTCTTCAACAATTGGTTCTTCAACAATTGGTTCTTCAACTAGTACTGGTTCAAGTACTTTAGAATTTTCAAATACAGAACCAATAATTTCCAACTCTTCAGTTCCAGATGGAACTTTAATACTCAAGGTTCTACTTTGAGAAGTTGTTTCAGTTTCTTCAGAGATAGCTTCATCTCCATCAGCTAAAATAAAGAAAAGATCATCTGTACCATCATAAATAGAATCAAAGAAAGTACGATCAAAGGTTACATCTAATGTTCCAGTTAAATCAGTAACATCTACTGAAAAAATTAAAGACATAGATTCAGTGTCAGATTCAATTCCAGTGATAGACATTCCAGTTGAAGTATATTGAACATCAAAAGAACTTCCATCTACATTAACAGGAATAGTTTCAGCATAAACGAGAGTTGTAGAAATTATAGTAAAGAAGATCAATCCAAATGAAATTTTCATTAATGAATTTACATTTGGAAAATGCATTAATCGTTCAGATTGGAAACTAATCATATTTTTATTCTCTAACACAAATTTTAACCTCAAAAAAGGTCTTAAAAACAATGAGCCGATAATTAATCACGTTCAAGTCAATTTTTTTGCGTATTTTTAAAATTCAAACAGAAATAGTTAGGAAGAATCTAAACTACGCCACGTAAAATCTGAATGATTTTTTCACCGATTACATTTGCAGCTAAAGATTGAGCCTCCTTTGTTTGTGCACCAATATGAGGAGTTAAAATGACATTATCGAGTTCTGCCAGTTTATTTCCAATAGCAGGTTCTTTTTCAAATACATCCAAAGCTGCACCACCTAATGTACCATTTTTAATTGCTTCATACAATGCATCTTCATCAACTACACCGCCTCTAGAAGTATTGATAATTTTAGCAGTTTTTTTCATAGTAGACATTTTTTGTGCATCTAATAGATGGTAAGTAGAATCTAAAAGTGGAACATGAATTGAGATATAATCTGAACTTTGTAAAAGAGTATTCAAGTCAGCCTTCATCAAACCAACTTCTTTTGCAAACTCTTCATCAATTGGAATCACATCATAACCAATAATATTCATGTTAAGTGCACGGGCAAGTCTTCCCAATCTTTTTCCAATATTACCTAAACCTATAATTCCCAAATATTTTCCTCGAAGTTCTGTTCCCTTTAGTTCTTTTTTGAGCCATTTTCCATCTCTTATTGCTCTATCACCTCTACCAGTTTGTCTTGCCAAAGATAACATTAATCCTAAAACTAATTCAGCAACAGCATTCATTGCACCTTCTACAGCATTAATTACACGGATATTTTTGACCTTAGCTGCTTCTTGATCAACATTATCAAGTCCAACACCAACACGTGCAATAATTTTACAATTATCAGCTTTGTCAATCATTTCTTTTGTGATAGTAGTTCTACTTCTAACAATGATAATATTAAAACTAGAAATTTTTTCTAAAATTTGTTCAGGTGTAATTTCAGGTTCATAAGAGATCTTTAGGCCATTATCGATTAAGATCTTATTCAAAATAGGATCGACTACATCACAAATCAATACTGAATCATCAAAACCCATAAAACAATAAAATGAAATGCGGCATATAATTCATTAAGAAAAAATAAAAAAATAAAAATAATTTGTTTAGCCTAAGATCATTTCAGCCACTACAGGAATTACTTCCCAGAGAGGAATTAGACCATCAGCTTTCAATTCAGAAACGACATCATCAGAATATAGACCATGTATGTTTATTGCAGGGTGGGCAATACTGTTTGCTCCCATTGGTGGGACAGCATCACTTGGATTGCCTAAAACATATGCGTATGAGACTACTGGTTCAGCAATGACTCCAGCATCAACGAAAACTGGGTTTAAGTTGAATGGGTCACCTGCAACAAATAGACCAATACCGCCAGTGTAAATTGCTGCATAGTCATGGTTTACAAGAGCATAAACTCCTGGTTCGTCAAATACCAAATCTACAATCATGTTTTGTGAACCACCAAGCAACCATGTTTCAGTTGCTGCTGATTGTACTCTGTTACCTTGTGTAACTCTATCCAAAATTTCTCCTACAATGTGGAAGAAAACTGGTTCATTACCATGGTTTTCAATAAAGAGTCTTACATGTTGATCATTTTCAACATACAAAAGTTGTGATTGCATATTTTCTAGTTCAAGACCATTCCATGGTTGTGCGACAAAGATGTTTTTGTTTGTATCACCTTTGATAAGCAAGTTGTGTGCCATGTTTGGTACATAACCAAATTGAATACCGTTAACGACGGTTGCAGTATTATGATGTTGGAACATAGCTCCTGCATCATAATTGCCATCTTCGTTAAGATACAATTGATTGAACTGTAGTTGGAACTCTAATGCGTCTGCATCGTAGAATACTCTGTCGAGTTCACCGCTTCCGCTGGTTTTCTCTACCATTAATTTCTTGTATCCATTTGCAGGATCAACGATTGCAATTCCGTACATGCCGGAAAATACGTGTTGGTCCATACCAATTAGGTGGACACCAGAACAATGGTATTTGAAAACACCTGCTGATTCAGCGATGTAACAGTATTGACTTGTCTCTCCAGGATTAACTGAATCAAAGGCCAATGCTGTCATTTGTGATGCGTGCATGTCGTTACCGTGACCAGTAACTTCATCAGCTGGAATTGTAAGTGTCATTTGTACAACGTCACCTTGTGTAACTCTTAGTGTTGGTCCTGGGACTTGTCCACTAAAGGTCATGGCGTTGTAGGTTTTTCCTCCCATAATTGGAAGTTCGACACTTTCACCAGTTAGATTGAACTCAACTACGTTGCGTCCAGTATCTGCAAGTGCACCACAATCAGTTTCTGCGAATGCTTGAGGCATTACAAGCTGTAAACCGCCCATTTGATGGATTTGTTCAAGTACGTTGACATCCATTTTGTTGACGTCAAGTGCTTGTCCACTAATTTGGGTTTGTGTGTATGTGCTTCCGAATAAGGTTGCTCCCATTACAGCTACTGCTGCAATTGTGAAGAGCATACTAGTTCGCTTATTCATGAATTTTGCACCATGTATTCGTTATAAATATCTCACCAAGTTTTCATCATTCTTTGTTATTCAGTTTTAATTCTAAAAATGACAAAGTCTGAATTATGATATTTTGAGATAAAAAGTTAGAAAAAGAATGAATAAGAGAAGGGATTCAATAAAATAATTATGAAATTTAGATTAGATCAAGATTCTCTTGGAAAAGTAAAAATTCCAGACGATGCGTATTATGGAGCATTTACAGGAAGAGCAATTAATCAATATCATGTAACAGGTAACAAAGCCCATAGTAATCTGATTAATGCGTTTGTTATGATCAAAAGATCTGCAGCAATAGCAAATATGAAAACAAAATCTATCGATACAAAACGTGGAAAAGCCATAGTTTCAGCATGTGATAAAATACTATCAGGGGAATTTACAGACCAATTTGTAGTAGACATGATTAACTCAGGTGCAGGAACTGCATTTAACATGAATTCTAATGAAGTGATATCAAATGTTGCACTAGAAGTTCTCCATAAAAAGAGAGGACAATATGAGTTCCTACATCCAAATGATCATGTGAACATGTCACAGTCTAGTAATGATACATATCCAACTGCAATGCATGTTGCAATTTTGATGAATCTGAAAGAAACAATTCCAGCTATTGAAATTTTAATTAAATCATTATCTAAAAAAGCAAAAGAATTTTCATCATTTAAAAAAATTGGAAGAACACATCTAATGGATGCATTGCCAATTACATTAGGTAGTGAATTTGCAGCTTATGCAACATCAATTACAAAAGCTAAAAACAGCATCATCATGGCACAAAAAGAATTACAAAATGTTGCACTTGGGGGTACTGCAGTAGGTAATGGAGCTAACACACCAAAAGGGTATAGAAAAATTGCAATATCAGAACTTTCAAAAATTTCTAAACTAAAATTAAAACCAGAGCCAGATATGCAATTTAGTTTACAAAGTAAATTTCCAGTTGCAAATGTATCAAGTTCTTTACGAAACTTGGCATTAGAGATTGGAAAGATTGCAAATGATATTAGATTAATGGCATCAGGTCCCATTGCAGGATTAGCAGAATTAGGAATTCCTGCAGTTCATGCAGGCTCATCAATTATGCCAGGGAAAGTAAATCCATCATTAGCAGAGTGTATGAATATGATTTGTTTCAATGTTATTGGAAACGATACAGCAGTGTCATATGCAGCACAAGGAGGACAGTTTGAGCTAAATGTAATGTTACCAGGAATGCTAAAATGTGTATTAGAATCAACAGATATGCTCAAAAATTTCTTGCCAATATTTTCTGCAAATCTAATAGATGGACTTACAGCAAATAAACAAAAATTACAAGAGAATATTGAAAATAGTCCAGTGATAGTAACATTGCTAACTCCAAAAATAGGATATTTAAAATCAGCAGAACTTTTCAAAGAATCACTAAAAACTGGAAAAACAATAAGAGAGTTAGTTGTTTCAAAAAAACTAATGACTAACAAAGAAATTGATTTGTTATTTAGATAAATTATGGCAAAGATTTTCGTAGAAGCCTATGGATGTTCTGCTAGTTTTGCAGATTCAGAAATGATTTCAGGATTAATTGTTAATGGAGGACATACATTAGCAACAAACGCATCAGAGTCAGATCTAAATCTCATAGTAACATGCTCTGTTAAAGATACAACTGCAAACAAAATGATGCATAGAATAAAATTACTGAAAAAAAAGCCACTAATAGTTGCAGGGTGCTTACCAAAAGCAGAAAAAAATAATGTTGAAAAATTTACAGAAAATGCTAGTTTACTTGGACCAAATTCATTAGGAAAAACACTAGAGGTGATTAATTCAACATTAAAAGGTATAAAACAAATTGCATTAGAAGATTCAGATATATCAAAAGTAGGATTACCAAAAGTTAGATTAAATCCAACTGTAGGAATTGTAGAAATCGCAAGTGGGTGTATGAGTGAATGTACATTTTGTCAGACTAAATTATCTAAAGGAGATCTCTCTAGTTATAGATTAGGAGACATTGTAAGACAAGTTCAAACAGAAATTAAAGAAGGATGTAAAGAAGTGTGGTTAACATCAACAGATAATGGATGTTATGGTTTAGACATAGGAACAGATTTACCAACATTAGTAAATACAGTTACAGAAATTCCAGGAGATTTTATGATCAGGGTTGGAATGATGAATCCAATGTACATGCCAAGAATTAAAAAAAATCTAATAGAATCTTATGACAATGATAAAGTTTTCAAATTTTTACATATTCCAGTTCAAAGTGGAAGTGATAAAGTACTCAATGATATGAAAAGAGGACACACGTCTGAAACATTTAGAGAAATTGTGAAAAAAGTAAAAGAAAGATTTGAAAACTTTACAATTTCAACAGATATCATAGTGGGGTTTCCATCAGAAACTGAAGAGGATTTTCAAAAGACCATAACATTACTAGATGAAACAAAACCAGATGTGGTAAATTTATCAAAGTATAGTGCTAGACCAGGTACTGATGCTGCAGAATTAAAACAAATTGATGCAGCAGAAATTAAACGAAGAAGTAAAGTGATTTTTGAACAGATCAACAAAATATCTATGGAAAGCAACAAAAAATGGATCGGTTGGAAAGGAAAAGTATTGTTTGATGAAAATACAGAAGAAGGAATTAAAGGAAGAAACTATGCTTACAAACCTATTTCAATAGATGAAGAGGTTAAAATTGGTCAATCACATATAGTTGAAATTACAAATGCTACTGTAAAGAGACTAACAGGTAAGATCGCAAGCTAAATTTTTTCGATCTATAATTTGATAAAATAAACGTAAGAAGGTTTTTTATCTAAATCAGAGAAGAAGATCAGAAATGAGTTTTCAAGTAAAAGAACCAATCTTAGTAATAGGTTTGGGTGGGGTAGGCTCAAAATTAGCAGATGAGGCAAAAATTTCTCTTAATGCAGATTGTATAATGATTAGTAACGATAGTAAAGACTTTTCATCAGAAAATGAATCAATTCATGTATCCACAGATTCAGTAATTAATCCATCAGTTCAATTAATCAGAGGTTCAACATACAAAGTATCTGAAGAGATAAAATCAAAAATTTCACAATATTCAACTATCATATTAATGAGTAATTTGGCAGGAAAAGCAGGTGCTGCTATAGCACCAGTAGTTTCAGAAATCTGTAAAGAAGCAGATAAAGGATTAATCTCATTTGCCGTTATGCCATTCAAGTATGAAAAAGAACGAATTTTTAATTCAGGAGTAGCACTAAAAAGAGTTAGAGAAAATTCTCAATGTACAATTGTATTAGATAATGATTCGTTACTTGAAAGCAATCCAGATTTAACTCCTAAGACATGTTACAATATTGCAAACTCTGCAATTATGCACATAATAAAATCACTAGATTCATCAGAATTATCTTCAGATACAAATATTCTAACTACAAGTAAAGATGGACAAAATATAGAAGACTCACTAAGAGATTCATTAAAAATGCTTTATGAGAATGCTCCACCAAATACGATAAAAAGTTCAATGTTGTATGTAGTAGGAGGAGAAAACATACCAGTAGGAGTGATAAATTCAATTAAAAATATCACCAGTGGAATTTCAAATGAAGTGAATTCATACATAGATATGTCATCATCAGATCAATCCAAAGTAGTAATGTTATCATCAGTTCAAGGAATGACAAAATTTGATAATTATGATCCATTAGGAATGATTCCACAAGAAAATACACTTGATTGGTCTACACCAGATTGTAGTATAGATTGTAAATTAGACTTGTATCAATTAGAATAAAATAATTTTCTAATAGATACAAAATTAAAAAAGCTAAACGTTATTGAGTTTAATTCATTACACCAGCATCATCTTTAGAATCAGATTCAACTATTGTTTTAATTTGAGAAGTGTCAATACAGTTTTTTCTAAATCCAATATTATGTTGTAAAATTCTAACCATACCATATCGTCTATAACCTGAAATAGAATCATCATATTCCTTTTCATGTTTAGTCAAGATTATTGCTTTTACTTTTTTACCACAGGTTTTACAATAAACAGAGATCTTAGTCATAATTATTTTTAATAAACACTCCATGAACTTAAAATTTAGCATATTAACAAACTAGGGGCAAAACAACAAGAAAATGATGGAAAATAAAAGATCCCATTACTCGCTATCATCAGGTCTACAAACAATAGTATTTTCTCGTTATAAGCAATACGTTGAAAAAATATTTAAAGTTAATCCAAGCTTCAAATTAATCAAAAATTTTGACCATAAATAAGTAAATCATGATTAAATTTCAAAAATAAATAAATCTT
>Ga0208391_1000037_pt1 | contig 56895 bp, 72 predicted proteins | sample Knorr_S23_td_Bot_FD_185612 | JGI IMG/M metagenome (GOLD analysis project Ga0208391, IMG submission 185612) | Marine microbial communities from Southern Atlantic Ocean transect - Knorr_S23_td_Bottom_ad_3770_LV_A (SPAdes) (version 2) | ecosystem: Environmental > Aquatic > Marine > Oceanic | place... | reverse complement strand
GATTGTTTTAGAAAATACAAACCAGATGATTCTGGAAATGATAGGCAATCAAGAGACGACAGAGGTTCAAGATATTCAAGAGATGATAGAGGTGGAAGATCATCATATGGGCGTGATTCATCTAGATCTAGTTCTAGAACAAGTAGAGGAAAAAGTGATAAATTTTTGAGAAAACAAGAAAGTTTCTATTCTGGCGGTTCTGCTAAATTCAATGAATCATTACAGAAAAAATTATATGAAATTTTAGGTGGAAAAACATGTTCCAGCTGTGGTTCTAATGATGAAAGATCTTTAGGTATTTGTGACGCAAATAATAATCAGATATCTGCTGATACTGGACGTGGTAGTTCTGCAGGATCGTGGGGAAAATATATTTCTGCACCTGATGCCGCTAAGAAGGAACTTAAAGTATTTTGTTCAAATTGTAATGACTCTGTTAAACCTGCTCCTAAACCTAGAGACGATCGTCCAAAATCCAAAAGAAGTAAATATTTCCCTAGATAATTTATAGCTAATTTTATTATTCTTTGACCATCTCAATAATTGATTTAATCTTTTTTGTTGACACTAAATTATGCTCTTTATCTAATACTGATTGTATGAAATCTGCAAATTTTTCAATATTCTCCTCATCTTTAAGTAAAATACTGTGAGCTGATTTATCCTTCAACGAAATAACCATTTCATTTTTTATGATGTTTAAAATTCCTGTAATGTATGTCTCTTTGTCTTCTTTTATGAAAATGAAACTCATTAATTTTTGAGCTTCATATTCATCATCACATGTTATGCTGATTTTCATTTGTTTTTTAAAAGAAATTGTTCTATTTGCTGTTTTGCTTTTTCTCGTTTTTCTTGATGTGTTTTAAGAAATTCATTTATTTTCTCAATTAAGATTGCTTTTAGTTCTCCTGAAAGTAATTTTCCTGATTTATAATCTTCATAAATCTTCTTCAATTTGCTATCATCAGGTTCAAAAAATATTCTCAAATATTGATATGATACATCGATATCTGGATTTCCTCCTAATTTTCTATGTTGTTCAATATCTGGCTGTCCTCCTGAAAATGCATATTTGTTAATTTTCTTTTTTACAACGTCTGGTGTATCTGTTGTGTATATTGTACCTTTTTCATCTGATGCTGACATTTTTCCTCCTGGACCTTTTAACGCTGGAATCATTATGTTATGAATTAATGCTGGTTTTTGTTTTCCAATTTTTTGTGCAATATCTCTTGTTAATCTAAAGTGTGGATCTTGGTCTACTCCTAAAGGTATCAAAACTGGTTTATCTTCTATAAAACATGGAGCTGATTGTAATGATGTATAAAAAATCATTCCAATATTTGTTTCATTGGTGAATCCAAATGTTGCTTTTGTATTTGAAAAATTAATTTTTTTTGCAACTTGAGCTGCAATTGGATATAGAGTTTGAATATTTTTTGTATTAATTATAATTTTTGTTTTTTCTGGATTGAAACCTAATGCTATAAAATCTAGAGCATTTTCATATGCAAATTTACTAGTTTCTTCTAAAGTCAAATTTGTTTTTGAATAGAATTTCTCATCATCAGTTAATTGAAAATACAAATTTACATCAAATTTATCTTGTAACCATTTTGCAAATACCCATGGTACCAAATGTCCTATGTGAGTATGACCTGATGGGCCTCTTCCAGTATAAAGAAAAAATTCATTACCTTTTTCATAATCTTCTAAAATTCTATCCATTTCTCTGTGTGAGAAGAATATTCCTCTTCTAAGCATAAAATGATCCTCATTTGTCATATTCTTAATTTTCTCAAGTAATTCTGGTGATATTTTTTGAGTCCCAAACCTTTCAATTAGTTTATCATAATCGATATCCCCCTCAACATGCCAAGGAGTTACAATGAATTCATCAGCTGACATTCAACTTGACTTAGGTTAAGGTTTAAAAAGTCTTTTTCGATCTTTGAACTATTGTCACAAGTTTTTCATGATATTGAAAAAAAAATCATTACTTCCTTAAAGGAAAATCCATTTCAAACCCCTGAAACACTTGAAAAATCTACTCAACTTTTACCAGATCAAATTAGACGTGGAATTGAATGGTTAAAATTAAAAAATTTGGCTATAGTTGATGAATCAAAAAGTAGCACTATGAGTTTGGGCAAAAATGGTTTAGATTCTTTTGAAAAAGGATTACCTGAACGAAGATTATTAAATTTAGTTAAAAATGGACCCAGAAAATTATCTGATTTACAAAAAGAATTGGGATTTATTTTTGGACCTGCAATGGGTTTGTGTAGAAAAAATAATTGGATTGAAACTTCATCTGATGAAATTATTCTCAAAACAACTCCTTCCATATTACCTGGTGAAAAAACCCTTCAACAAATTGGAAGTGGTAAATTATCTAAAAGTGAACTTGATACAATTGATTTAACGGAACTTTTGAAACGTCCAGATTTTATTGTTGAAGATATTGTTAAATCTAAAAAAATTAGTTTAACTAATTCTGCAAAGTCTATAGATATCTCAAATATTTCTGGAGCAATAGATGTTGAAGCTAAAGTACCTGAACTCTTTGTTGCAAGAACACATCCATTAAAAGATACAATTGATGAAATACGTGAAATTTTTGTTACACTAGGTTTTTCAGAAATACTTGGAAATATGACTCAATCTAGTTTTTGGAATTTTGATGCTTTATTTACTCCACAAGATCATCCTGCAAGAGAATTACAGGATACTTTTTTCTTAGATGGCATTTCTGCTAAAAAAATTGGAACTGCAGAACAAATTAGAAAAGTTTCTGACTCTCATAAGAAAAATTGGCGATATCAGTGGGATATCAATGAAGCTCGTAAAATGGTTTTAAGAACTCATACTACTTGTGTAACGATTAAACATTTAGCTGAAAATAAGCCTGATGAAGCACGAATTTTTTCATTGGGACGTGTATTTAGAAATGAAAAAGTTAGCTACAAACATCTTGTTGAATTTAATCAAATAGAAGGTATTGTTGTTGGGAAAGATGCTAATTTGAGAAATTTAATGGGAATTCAAAGAGAATTCTATAAGCGAATTGGAATTACTAAAATCAAATTTTGGCCAACTTTTTTCCCATACACTGAACCCTCTCTTCAAACTATGGTTTACAATGAAAAATTAGGAAAATGGATTGAATTATTTGGAATGGGAATTTTTAGACCTGAAGTTACCAAACCTCTTGGAATTACTAAACCTGTTTTGGCATGGGGTGGTGGTATTGAGAGAATTGCTATGTTAAAGTATGATTTAGATGATGTACGAGAGTTTTACAATAATAATTTGGGATGGTTAAGGAGTAACACAAAATGCCAGTAATTGAATTATCTTATTCTCGTCTCCAAAAATTAATTGGTAAGGTTTCTAAAAAACAAATTTCTGATTCATTACCTTTTCTAGGATTGGATATTGAATCTGAAGATAAAGATCTAGTTAGAATTGAATACAGTCCAAATCGCCCAGATTATTCAACTGATTATGGAATTGCACTTGGTTTGCAAGGATTGCTTGGAATAAAAACTGGTTCAGTAAAACTAACTATCAAAAAATCTAAGAATTACAATATAATTGTCAAACCAACTGTCTCCAAAATTCGTCCATTTGTGACTGGAATTATTGCTAAAAATGGCAAAATTGATGATAAAACCATTAAACAATTAATGACTATGCAAGAGGATCTTCATTTTGGAATTGGAAGGAAAAGAAAAAAATCTTCTATTGGAATACATGACTTAGATAAAATTTCTTTTCCTTTAATCTATACTACTACAACTAGAAATCATAAATTTATTCCATTAAATTCTGAAAAAGAACTTTCAATTTCTGAAATCCTTAGTGATACTGAAACAGGTAAAGATTATGGTTCTGTTCTTGGACAATCTTCTCAAGTACCAATTATTATGGATGCAAATGAAAAAACAGTTTCTTTTCCTCCAATTATTAATGCTGCAATAACTATCGTTACCACTAAAACTAAAAATCTCTTTGTTGAAGTAACTGGAATCAATAAAGATGATGCTGAAGACATGCTTTCAGTTGTTGCAACTATTTTACAAAGTGCAGGATTTACTTTAGAACATATTCAAATTTCTGGAGCAAAAAATTCTTCGCCTAAACTTCAAGAAAAGAAAATGATTGTTGACTCTTCCTTGATTAATCAAACTCTTGGTTTAAATCTCAATATTGCAAAAATAATTACTTCATTAAAAAAATCTAGACTAACAGCACTATCCAAAGGAAAAAATATTGTTTGTTTAATTCCTGCATATAGATTTGATATTTTTGGTCCAATGGATTTAGTTGAAGAAGTTGCTTTGGGTTATGGAATTCAAAATTTTGAGCCTACAATATCTCCTTCTCAAACTATTGGTCAAACTAACCCTGTATCTCTTCAGTTGAAATCTTTCGATCAAACTATGATTGGATTGGGATTTCTTGAAGCACTGAATTCTAGTTTGAGTAGCAAACGTGTCTTATATGATATGACTAATAGAAATTCTAAAAAAATTATTTCTGTACTTGATTCAAAAAGTCAGGAACATACTATTCTTCGTGATTCTATACTTCCTGGTTTGTTAGAAAATCTTTCAAGAAATATTCATGAATCTTATCCTCAAAAAATGTTTGAAACTGGAAGTATTTTCAATTTAGATAATCCAATATCTGAAAAAACTAATCTTGCTGTTATTAGTGCTCATAAAGATGCAAATTTTACTGAAATTAAATCTGTGTTACAAACTGTATTAAAAATTGGATTTGGAATTCAAATTGAAACTCAAACTGCAATTAATTCTAGTTTTAAAAATGGCCATTGTGCTAATATTATTTTTAATAAAAACATCATTGGAATTATTGGTGAGATTGATTCTAAAATCATTGATAATTATAAAATTCGTGTACCTGTAGTTGGATTTGAAATTTCACTTTCTGATTCTGTTCTTAAATCCATTTAGAAGCCAATTAACAAATTAATTTTATTTTAGATTATTTTTACAATTGTCTTTTTTTTAATGCTTTTTAGTAGGATGTCTGATACAATTAAACGCCCAAGAGCAGGCACACATACGGAATAGGATGACGCTGATCGTAATCGATACCAATGATTTCTAATTCACCCAGGTGTGCTACATTATGGGCAACCCCGGTTTCAGAACGTGATGAGGCGTATGGCTATGTCCAATGATTTTTTGCGAGTCAGAACCGGGGAACAATACTTCTTTTAAAAACCATTAAACATCCATCTTGATACAAAAATCGTAATGGTAAACTACTGGTTAGCAAAACAAGAACCTAGTGGACCTCGTGGATATAATTTTGAACAATTGAAAAAAGAAAAAACAACTGTTTGGGATGGAGTTCATAATAATTTAGCATTAAAACATATGAGAGAAATGAGATCTGGTGATCTAATTTTTTTCTATCATACTGGTGATGAAAGACAAGCAGTAGGAATAATGCAAGTTACTTCAAAACCTTATCCTAATCCAAAAGAGGATATTGAACGTTTTATTGTTGTTAATGTGAAATATAAAAAAACTCTAAAAAGACCTGTAACACTTTCTGAAATAAAAAATAATAAAAAATTTAAAGATTGGGAACTTGTTAGAATTTCAAGACTATCAGTAATGCCTGTTCCAAAACCTATTTGGGATGAAATTTTAAAAATTTCTCAAGACTAAGTGTAATAGATTTATTGATATAGTAGAATTATTTTATTATTGTATGGCAACAGCTTATGTTTTAATAAACTGTGAATTGGGTTCTGAGGAAGCTATTATTCAGCAACTAAAGGGCTTAGATGGTGTAAAGGAAGTTCATGGAACTTTTGGTGCATATGACATTTTGGCCAAGATTGAATCTGATACAGTTGAAAAACTACGAGAAACAATTACCTGGAAAATCAGAAAAATTGAAAAGATTCGTTCTACATTAACCCTTATGGGTATTGACGGTCAAACATAAACATCCTTTTTTCTAATTATGATTCTACATTTTATTTTTGTTGTTAAAGAAGAAGATCAACAAAAACGAAAATTTGAATTTGAGTATATTCAAAAAATGGCTCAATTTTATAAAGTATGGATTAATGAAAATTTTGGAATAGACTATGAAATTCAATGTGATGAATTAATTACAAAACCTAGAAGTATTTTTCAAAAACTTGATACTCATACATTAGTGCGTGATCATGAACAACGAGGGAAAGAAATTTACCATTTTTACTTAACCCATTTCAGGCCAATATGGACTGATTGTACTTGTGAAGGTTATCATGCAGAAAATTTTGGAATGATATTTTGGCAATCTCCAAAAGAATCTAATGATGTATTATTTTTAGCTGAAAAAAATTGTACAACTGTTTCTCATGAAATCCTTCATGAAATGTTGAGAATTAAGAAACATAAAAAATACATTCATGATGTTCATGATGTGTGGACAAAACATTTCTTTGATCAATTAGAATTTCAACAATATGGTGGAGACTTTCAAAATACTGAAGATAAGCCTATGTTCTTAACTATGGATATTAGTAAATTCAAAAATTAATTATTTTTAAAATATTAACACTTTGTAACTGAATAAATATTATTTTCAAAATTTGCAGTTTTAAAATCTAATTTATTTTCAGGATCGTTATCTCTTGATTTACTTAATTCTTGAAGATCTATTAGTGCCTCTTTTCTAAAGCCTACTGATGAACCATACACTGCATCTGTTAACATGGTTCCATGATCTCCTTTTTTAATATCATCTACCATTTCATAAAATCTATTTGTTTCTTTTGTATTCACTGGATTTCCAGTTGCTTTGTTATGCGCAACTGCAATATACATTCCATTATTTTTTACTGCAACTAAAATTTTGTGATCTTTACCTGTGGCCCCTGGTATGGTTTCATTAATCAAAACTTCACATTTGTGATACATACTTGAAACATATGCAAAAAATCTATACTGTGCAAATTTCCCTGCATCATCTTCTTCACAACCTACAAAGACTTTATGCAACAGATGTAATGCGTCATCATTCATACTTTGTAATCTATCATCAATTCTGCCTCTTTCAAGTAATTCTGATTTACATTCTTTAGCAATCAAAACTAAAATAAAATCTGGTAAATTATAATTTTTTAGTGCTGCAACAAATGAACCTGCTTGAGACATTCCAAATTTTGGAAATCCTTTATTGACCATATTGTAATTCCTCGTTAGAAAATTTTGAATTAATTGACAACGCATTAAAAAGCTGGGGTTGGCTTATAATTGTTAAGAATTAACATGCCTAATTTACCATTTTTTCCATTTTTAAATTGTAAATATTAAATTCGGGAAGAATTTCTTTGATATTATGGAAATTTCTACTACCCCTGAACTGGTTTCTAATGTTTATTCAAAATTAACAGAAAACATTGCAAAGTTTAGGAATGTTGTAGGCCGACCTCTTACGCTCACTGAAAAAATTTTATCAGGTCATTTGAATGAAATTAATGAAACAAATTTTTCAGGTGGAAAGGATTATGTTTTTCTAAAACCTGACAGAGTTGCCTTACAAGATGTTACTGGGCAAATGGTAATGCTTCAATTCATGCAAGCTGAATTAAATCAAGTGTCATTACCAACTACGGTTCATTGTGATCATTTAATCCGTGCAGAAGTTCAAGGAGATGTTGATATGAAAGTTTCACTAGATGAAAATAGTGAAGTTTTTAAATTTTTACAATCTGCAGCTGCAAAGTATGGATGTGGATTTTGGAAACCTGGTGCCGGAATTATACATCAAGTAGTTCTTGAAAATTATGCATTTCCTGGTGGATTAATGATTGGAACTGATTCACACACTCCTAACGCTGGTGGTCTTGGAATGATTGCAATTGGTGTTGGAGGATTAGATGCTGCAGAAACTATGGCTGGATTACCTTGGGAATTACTTTATCCAAAAAGAGTTGGTATCAAATTAACTGGTAAACTTGATGGTTGGACTGCACCAAAAGATATTATTTTAAAAGTTGCTGAAGAACTAACTGTTTCTGGAGGAACAAATTCTATTGTTGAATACTTTGGTCCAGGTACAAAATCAATTAGTTGTACTGGAAAAGCTACTATTACAAATATGGGTGCAGAAATTGGAGCAACTTGTTCTATATTTCCATATGATGAACGTATGGAAACTTATCTAAAATACACTAATAGAAAAGAAATTGCAGAACTTGCAAATCAGAATAAAGCATCATTAGTTGCAGATCCTGAAGTTGAGTTAAACCCTGAAAAATTCTTTGATAAAATTATTGAAATTAATTTATCTACATTGGAACCTCATATTGCTGGACCTCATACACCTGATTTAGCAAGATCTATTTCTGAACTTGCTGATGATGTAACATCTAATGATTATACTGATCCAATTTCAGTTGCATTAATTGGAAGTTGTACTAATTCTTCCTATGAGGATATGTCTAGAGCTGCAAGTTTAGCTGAGCAAGCAAAATCTAAAGGAATCAAATCAAAAATTCCATTACTAATCACTCCTGGTTCTGAACAAATTAGAGGTACAATTGAAAGGGATGGTCAAATGGATTCTTTAAAAGACATTGGAGCAACTGTTTTGGCAAATGCATGTGGTCCATGTATTGGACAATGGAATCGACCTGAATTGGAAAAAAATGAAAAAAATTCTATTGTTACTACATTTAACAGAAATTTCCCTGGTAGAAATGATGGTCAAAGATCTACTTTGAATTTTATTGGTAGTCCTGAAATGATTATTGCATTAGCCCTTGGTGGAAAATTGTCTTTTAATCCTCTAAAAGATGATCTTATTGCTGCTGATGGAAGTAAATTCAAACTAGACCCGCCAAAAATTGCACCTGAAGTTCCTGAAGAAGGATTTATGATACCTGATGATGTTTTTGTTGCACCTCCTACCGATTCAAATAATGTACAAGTAATTATCGATCCTAATAGTAAACGTCTACAACGTTTAGAACCATTTACTAAATGGAATGGATCTGATTTTGTTGAACTTCCGATAATGATTAAAGCAAAAGGAAAATGTACTACTGATCATATTTCCCCCGCAGGTGCATGGTTATCTCTTAGAGGTCATTTAGATAACCTAAGTGATAATATGTTGTTAGGTGCTGTAAATGCTTTTAATGATGAAATTGGTCAGGGTAAAAATATTTTAAATAATGAAATTGAATCTTTTTCAAAAATTGCTAGACAGTATAAAGAACAAGGATTCAACTGGGTGATTATTGGAGATAATAATTATGGTGAGGGAAGTAGTAGAGAACATGCTGCTATGTCTCCACGTTATTTAGGATGTGTTGCTGTAATTACAAAAAGTTTAGCAAGAATTCATGAAACAAATTTGAAAAAACAAGGTGTTTTAGCACTAACTTTCAGTGAACCTAATGATTATGAGAAAATTCTTGAAGATGACAAAATTAGTTTAATTAATTTAAATGATTTAGAACCAGGAAAACAAGTAACTTGTATTATCACACATAACAATAACACTAAAGAACAAATTCTCTTAAATCATTCCTATAACAAATCTCAAATTGAATGGTTCAAACATGGTTCTGCATTAAATGTATTAAGAAGTAAAATTTGAAGTGGGCCCGATCGGATTTGAACCGACGATCGATGGTTTTGGAGACCATCGCCCTACCAGGCTAGGCTACGAACCCACAAGAATCGAAACATTTTGCTTGAATTTTAACTTATTTTTAACCAAGATTTATTTGCAATAATAGCTAATTTCTTAATGTATAACAATTATGGCAAAACCAATCTACTTTCTTTTAGGTGCAATTCCAGTAATCGCAGCATTATTACTTTCAGTTCCATTAATAACAAAAAATGAAATTCCAACGTCTGCTGCAAATTCTTTTGATAAAATTGAAATAGAATATACAAAACATCAATTAAAAAAAATATCTAATGGCATCACTGAAAGAATTGGTGCACTAAAAACTGAAATTCTTTTAATAGAAAATAACGGAGATACAAAATATACTATAACTGAAAAGGGTTATCCTCAACCTGAGATTCATTCAAATATTGATGAAAAAAAATTGAATAAAATTAAAGCTCTCATCAAAGAAACAGGTTTTATTGCAATACCTTCTAACTCATTTTCCATTTTTGAAAATGCAACAGATTATCAAAAGTCTTCTATTAAAATTACTCTTAATGGACAAGTAAATCAAATTCATTGGCCTGAAACAAATGCAACTCCTGATTTTATTCCGCCTATTATCACCATGGTTGAATCTGAATTGGATAAAATAATGTCTGAAATTAGTGAATAGGTACAAATAGTCTTTATCAAAAATTAATACATGCTTCCGTTATATGGTGAAAGAATCAATGCTAAAGGAATCATTTCTGAAAAATTAGACTCTGTTGATACTTTACGTGGTTCATCTACTCTAAAACGTGGATTTGCTCATATGCAAAAAAATGGTGTTGTAATGGATGTTACAAATGTAGAGCAAGCATTAATTGCTCAAGAAGCTGGTGCAGTCTCCGTAATGGTTTTAGATAAACTTCCTTCTGAAGTTAGAAAAGCTGGTGGAGTTGCACGTACTGCAAGTATTAAAATTATTGAAGAAATTATGGACTCTGTAACTATTCCTGTAATGGCAAAATGTAGAATTGGCCATGTCAATGAGGCATTAGTTTTACAAGAAACTGATGTTGATATGATTGATGAATCTGAAGTTTTAACTCCTGCTGATGAATTACATCATATTTGGAAATGGGATTTCACAACACCTTTTGTAAATGGTGCAAGATCTTTGGCTGAAGCTTTAAGAAGAATAGAAGAGGGTGCTGCTATGATTAGAACAAAAGGTGAACCTGGAACTGGAAATGTTGCAGAAGCTATTACTCATATTAAAAAAGTCAATGATGGATTAAGAACTATTAAATCAATTTATGATTCTGGAGATAATCAAGGTTTAGTTAGAATTGCTAGAGAATTCAAAGTCTCTTATGATATTGTAGAGCAAACAGCAAAACTTGGAAGATTGCCTGTTGTAAATTTTGCAGCAGGTGGAATTGCAACTCCTGCTGATGCAGCATATCTGATGTCCCTTGGATGTGATGGTGTCTTTGTAGGTTCTGGAATTTTTAATGCAGATGATGCACAAGAAAGAGCAAATGCAATTGTTTTGGCAACTACTTTTTGGAATGAATCTGATAAAGTAAAGGAAGCACAAAAAATGATTGATGAAAGACAATCTATGCTTGGATTAGATGTTAAAACCTTAGAATTACGTATGCAAGATCGTGGTGGTTCAGCATGAGTCTTAATTTTGGAGTCTTATCTATTCAAGGCGATGTTCTTGAGAATATTCTTTCTGTAAAATCTGCTATTGATGCATTAGGCATTGATGGAACTGTTACTAGTGTTAAAACTCCTGATGAAATCTCTCAAGTGGATGGTCTCATAATTCCAGGTGGTGAAAGTACTACTATTGGGCAACTCTCTATAGCTAATGGAACATTAAAAATTTTAAAAGAAAAAATTGAACAAGGGATGCCTGTATTAGGAATTTGTGCTGGAATGGTGCTGTTGTCAAAAACTGTTAAAGATAAAGTTGTAGGTAAAATCGATCAACCTCTTTTAGAAATTCTTGATATTAAACTAGAACGAAATTCCTTTGGACGACAACGAGAATCTTTTGAATCTGATATTTCTTTGAACTCTATTGGAATTCCTACATTTAATGGCGTCTTCATTAGAGCACCATCAATTTCTGATGTTGGTTCTGATGTAGAAATTTTATCAAAGTTTAATGAAAAAATCATCGCTGTTAAAAAAGATAACATAATTGGAGTTTCATTCCATCCTGAGTTAACTAATGATATTTCATTACACAAATATTTTGTTAATCTTACAAATACTTTAAAACACTAATAGTAAATAATTAAAAAATTATTTTTAATCTAATAAATTATGCATAGATTTCAAGTCTTTAGTAAATGGTTCTAATATTTCTGGGATTTCAATTTTAATTGAATCTTTTAAAGATAAATTTTGAGATTTCTTTTCATTCCATACTTTAGAATTAAATTCTGATATTTCTTTAGAGATATCCGTTTGAGATCCTATATTTTCTGAATTGACTTGTTTTTGTTTATGTATACTTTCATTTGAATACAATGTTTTCCAAAGATGTTCTGTAATGAATGGTGTGATTGGAGCTAATAATTTTAAAATAGTTGACAGTGTTTTGTGTAGTGTAAATATTGCACCATCTCTTTCCTCATCTGAAAATTCAATTCCATATGCTCTTGCTTTAACCATTTCAATGTAATGTGCTGCAAATACATTCCATGTAAATTCTCTAATTGCAATTGCAGGAATAAAGAAATTATATTCTTCATAACCTTTTTTGCATTCTTTTACTAATTCATCTAATTCTGATAAAATCCATTTATCTGATGCATTAGGAATACCTGAATCAATGACTGGAAAACTGGATAAAAATCTGGACACATTCCATAATTTACTTAGAAATTTCTTAGTTGATTCAATTTTTTGCTCATTACATCTAAAGTCATATCCGTGATTAATTTCACTTGCACTCCAAAATCTAAAAGTGTCTGCGCCTAATTTTTCAATTACAGGTAATGGATCTATTGCATTACCTTTACTTTTACTCATTTTCATTCCTTTCTCATCTAAACCATATCCCATTATCCAAGCTTCAGACCATGGTTTTTCCCCTGTTAGTTCTTCACATCTCAATAGTGTGTAATACAACCATGTTCTCACAATATCTTTTGCTTGTGGTCTAATTGATGGAGGGTATACTTTTTTGAAAAACTCATCATCTCTGTTAAATTTACTGATGAAAAGTGGGGATACACTAGAATCCATCCATGTATCAAATGTTCTTTGTTCCCCAATAAATTCAGTAGATTTACATTTTGTACAATTTGTTATTGGGCATTTTTGATTCCAAGGTCTATAATATTTTCCAGGTTCTGGAACATGTGGTTCTGAACAATTTTTACAATACCAAATTGGTATTTCAGTACCATAAAACCTTCTTCTTGAAATTGGCCAATCGATATTGATAGATTCTAGCCAATTCATTAAAATTTGCTTATGCATTGCAGGGTGAAATGTAATTTCTTTTGCTAATTCTTTCATTTTTCCAATTTTTTCTTTTTGTTTAAGATAATATTCTTCCATTGGTATGATTTCAATTGGAGTTTTACTTCTTTCTGAAATTGGAGTTCTGTGAATAATATCTTCAATTTTTTCAACAAATCCTCCTATCTCTAAATCTTCTATGATTTTTGTTCTTGCTTGTTTTGGCTTTAATCCTGTATATTCTCCTGCAACATTTGTCATTCTTCCATCTAACCCAATTGCAATTATTTCTTCTAATTGCAATTCTCTAAATAATGCAACATCATTTTGATCACCATAACTACAAACCATTACTGCGCCTGACCCAAATTCTTGTTTAGCTGAATGGTGAGTTCTTAATTCGACTTCAGAATTTGTAATTGGAACAATTATTTTTTTACCAATAAATTTTGAATATCTTTCATCTTCAGGATTTACAATAATTGTTCTACATGCACAAAGTAATTCTGGTCTTGTACTTGCAATAATTATTTCTTGATCTGTATCTTTTATTTTGAATTTCATGTAAACAAGTTTGGTTTGTAAATCATCATAAATTATTTCTGCATCTGCAATGGTTGTTCCTGAAACCCAATCATAATTGTTAGGTCTGTTTGCAAGGTATACTTGACCTTTTTTCCATAATTCAATAAATGTTGATTGTGTTAATGTTCTGTATTCTTCTGAATCTGTTCTATAGTAATTTGTAAAATCCCCACTAATTCCTAAGTTTTTCATAATTAGAATCATCTCTGCTTCTAAATCATCTAAGGCACCTCTACATAGATCTAGAAATTCACCTCGTTCCGTTTCCCTCATTCTGATTTTATATTTTTTTTCTGTATACAGCTCAACTGGTAACCCATTTCTGTCTATGCCTATTGGAAAATACACATTTTTTCCAGCCATTCTTGCAGTACGTGCAATCATATCTATTTGTGAATAATGTGCTGCTGCACCAATATGCCATGGCCTACCTGATGGATATGGCGGTGGTGTATCTATTGTAAAGTTATTTTCTTCAGGTGTAAAATCATAAATTTTATCTTCTTCCCATTGTTTAAGAATATTTTTTTCTAATTCTGGATTCCATGCTTTTTCTAATATTTTAGGTTCCATTTTTTTTATCTTTTAATATTGGAAATGATATGGGATCCTTTGTTATATCCTTCATAAATGTAAACTCCAACTGCTTCTACATTTGCAGGCATTTTTGGAGCTAATAATTTTATAATTTCACTTGAAAGATTTTCAACCGTAGCTTCACCTTCTAAAAGATATGTTGTATGTTTTGGAACTTGTAAATCAAACATTCCTTTTGGCCCTTCAAAATTAATCTGATAATGAGATTCATCCTCACTTTTTAGATATTCCCGGTTAATGAAAAATTTATGATCAAATTCATTGACAACTTCTTTAATAATTTTTTTTGCTATTCCAAAATCCACTAGTAAATTATTTTTCATCTGTCCTACAAGTTCTACCATTACTGATGAAGTATGTCCGTGTAATATTGAACATTTTTCAACCAATGGAAGTATGTGTGCATAATCAAATGAGAAAGACGCATCTTCTAAAAATATTGATCCTGTTTGTGGTGTTTTATCATAAAATACTATATCTTGTAATTCTTTAATCTGTGCAACATATTTTGCATGTCCAATTGCCATTATTTTTTCTTCAGGGAAATCTTCTTTGATTTGTTTGTATTTCTCAATATCTTCATCATTGTCAATTACTTCGATTAATCCTTTTGCAGTTTTAAAATCAATTTTTACTTTAGTTCCATTTTTTAATGTAATTTCATGATTGTATTGATATTCTTCTTCCAAAAATGTAAGCATTTGTGCTACTGTTAATTCTGTTCTTGTTTTAAGCAAATTTCCCTTTTTATCTATATACTTAAAATCTGAATCCAAAATTGTAGGACTTGTAGTCATGTGAAGATTTTTGACTATGGATATAATATAAATTCTGTAATAATATGCCTGAATATTATTTTTTTATACTTAAACTAATGAATTTAAAATCCTGGCAAGGTTGACATCATTTTTTGTAATTCCTCCTAAATCGTGAGTTGTTAATTCTATTGTAATTCTGTTGTATACATTAAACCATTCTGGATGATGATTCATTTTTTCAATTTCCATAGCTGCTCTAGTCATAAAACCAAATGCTTGATTGAAATTATCAAATTGAAATTCTTTGTGTAGTTTATCATTTTTTACACTCCATCCTGATAATTTTTTCACTTCTTCTTCTATGTCTGATTCTGATAATCTCATTATACTCTATTATTGATATTCTTAGATTAAAAGATTGATTTATGATTCAAATTTTTTTTATTTTGTTGATATTTTTACCATAAATTTCCTTGCGCTTTTAAAATTAATTTAATATCTCTGGAAATTGTATTTAATGTGTCTAAATCATAATTTGCATTTGTAAAATCTATTGATGAAAAAATTGCACCATCAAAATTTGTATGTCTTAAATTTACTCCACTTAGATTGGTTTTACTTAAATCTGCATTCCTTAAATCTGAATAAAACAAATCTGCACCTCTAAGATCTGCATTTGTCATATTAACCCCATACAAGTCAGTATCCCAAAGTTTTGCATTTGAAAGATTAGTATTTTGTAAATCTGCCCCTCTTAATTTTACATCAAATAATATTGTATTACTTAAATCTGCGCCACTTAAATCTGCGCCACTTAAATCCGCATTATGGATATCTCTATTTTTGAGATTTACTCCTCTCAAATTTGTATTTGATAAATTTCTTCCAATTAGTTCTTCGTAATCAAAATTAACTTTTGAAAAATTTCGTTTTTTAAAAATATCTGATGGTTCCATTTTATTTTTCAGTAAAGTATTTCCTTATTATGATGCTTATGACTATTTTCTTTCTGCTATCTATGATTTATGGAAATATATGTAAAATTAATTCTATATTTAATATGAGCGACATGAATTTGATGAATCAAACATTATTAGATCATATTAAAAATTCTATTTCAGACATAGTTCCAAAAAAGAAAATAGGCATTGCTTTTTCTGGTGGTGTGGATAGCACGTTAATTTCAAAAATTTGCTCAGATATGGGTTTTGATATTACTTTGCTTACTATTGGTTTTCCTGAATCTCATGATATTTTATTTTCTAAGGAAGTTAATGAATATCTAAATTATCCTCATCATATTTTAGAAATTTCTAATGATACATTTTCTATAATTGCTTCAAATATTCGTAAAGTAATTGATACTGATAATTTATCTTGGAATGAAAACTGTATTGCTTTTCATTATGTATCTAAACTTGCAAAAAATTTGAAACTTGATACTGTAATTACTGCTAATGGCATTGATGAATTATTTTGTGGATATAACGCATATCGTGAAGCTTTTTCTGGTGGTGAAACTAGAATTAATGAAGTTATGACATCAAAATTGGAAAATGAATTAAAAATGATGAAGGCTGTAAATGTAATTGCTTCGGAGTTTAATGTACGAATACTACAACCTTTACTATCTGCTAAATTTATAGAATATGCAAAAACTATTCCTATTTCTGAAAAAATTCATAGTTCTGATGATTTGTATCGCAAACATATCATACGTAAATTAGCGAGTGATGTGGCAGTTCCAGAAATTTCTTGTACTAAAAGAAAGAAAGCATTACAATATGGTTCTAAAATTCATAAATCCTTACTAAAAACTAGATAAATTTTTTAACTGTTTTTTGAACTGATTTTTGCACATTACTGATGATTGTAGGTGATGCACCAAGGTGTTTTTCTGGTGAGAATATGGCATCAATTTCTTTATTTGTTAGCTTTGAAGAAAATGCGACATCGTTTTTTATTGCATCTTTGTAGAACATTCCTTTGTCATTTGCTTCAAATGCAACTCTCTGAACATCTCTATATGCGACAAATCTTGGAATACCTTTTTTGATAAGTGCCTCTAAAACAAATTCTGCAAAGATTTGTCCTTTTGTAATGTATAGATTATCTACAATTCTTTTTTCGTTTACCATCAAATTTGAAATAATTCTAGTCATGGTTTCTAACATTTCATCAACTAGAATAGATACTGTGGGAATCATAAATCTTTCATTGGCTGAATTTGAAAGATCTCGTTCATGCCATAATGGAATATTTTCAAAAGATAATGCAACTTGACTTCTTACTAATTTGGATAATGATGATACTCTCTCACTCTTAATTGGATTTCTTTTAACTGGAACTGCACTACTTCCCATCTGTCCTTTTTTAAATTGCTCTGCAACTTCTCCTATCTCGGTTCTCTGCAAATTTCTAACCTCTATTGCAATTTTTTCTAATGTAGCCCCAATTAATGCTAGTTCAAATACATATTCAGCATATCTTTCTCTAGGGACAACTTGTGTTGCAACTTCTGCTGGGAATAATTTTAATCGCTTTGCAGCTCTTTTTTGTACTTCAAGAGATTTTGCACCCATTAAAGAACCAGTACCGACAACACCCAATGTCTTACAAATCAAAATTCTTTTCTTAATCTCTTCAATTCGTTCTACATGTTTTGCCATTTCTGCAGCCCAATTTGCAAATTTTAATCCAAACGAAATAATACTCGCATGTTGTCCGTGAGTTCTACCTACTGCTGGAATCTTTGAATATTTTACAGATTTTTTTGCAAGAATTGATGCCATTTTTGCAACTTTCGGTTCTATAATTTGTAATGCATCTCTCATCTGCATAGAATTACTTGTATCAACTAAATCATTACTTGTAAGGCCATAGTGAATCCAAGGCCTTGCATTTTTAGAACATTTCTCACTAAGTGACTCCACTAATGCAGCTGTATCATGATCACTTTTTGCTTCTAACTGTTTGATTCTTTTCGCAGTAATTTTTCCTGATTTTGCAACTTTGTGAATTTCTTTACCTACACTTTTTGAGATTATTCCTATTTCGCTTTGGGCGATGGCAGCGGCTCCTTCAATTTCTAATTGATAGTCTATTTTCTTTTGTTCACTAAAAATAGCCATCATTTCTTTGGTGCCATAACGACCATTATCAATAGGTAAAATTGCCAACATTTTGTTTATCTGTATATTAGAAAATAAATCTACTTGTTTTTCTATCTCTTTTTGCGATCATTATAGAATTAATCCACATTTCAAAGTATTTTTGATTAGAAATTTTCAAGTTATTTTTGTTTAATTCCTGTATCTGATAATACCCATTCTAATGCTTTCAAATAATCTTGTTTGAAATTTTTCTCATCAATTACCCAATCTGGATTTACTCTTAATTCTGCAAGTAATTGATTTGCTTTTTGTGTAATTATTGCTTTATCTAACATAATTTCATTTCAAGCCTTATTGATTTAAAATTATTCTTAGAATACTTCTGATGATTTAAATTGGATTGAAAGATAATTTTACCGATACATATGTCATCAAACATTCCAAAAAAAATTGGAGAGAATCAATATCAAATTGATGCCGATTCTAATCTTGGAATGAAAGTACCTGTTAGAATTTATGCAAATGAGACATTATTACAAAAAATGTTGTCTGATAGAACTATTATGCAGGCTAGAAATGTTGCTTCTATTCCGGGAATTGTTAGTCACAGTGTTGTTTTACCTGATGGCCATGAGGGATATGGTTTTCCTGTGGGTGGTGTTGCAGCTATGGATGCTGAAGAAGGAATGATCAGTCCTGGTGGTGTTGGATATGATATTAATTGTGGGGTGAGACTACTTCGTTCAAACTTAACTGAACAAACTGTTCGTTCAAAATTAAAAGATCTAGTTAATGATTTATTCAGTTCTATCCCTTCTGGAGTTGGCTCTAAAGGGGCAATTCGTCTTACTAATTCAGAACTTGATGAAGTTTTAGTAAATGGTGTTAATTGGGCTATTGAACATGGATATGGTTCAACAAATGATTCTGATGTTTGTGAAGAAAATGGTAAAATTCTAAATGCTGATCCAAACAAAGTTTCTGATAAAGCAAGAAAAAGAGGGGCCCCTCAACTTGGAAGTCTTGGTTCTGGTAATCATTTTCTTGAAATTCAAAAAGTTTCAGAAATACATGATGAGGAAGCAGCAAATAGAATGGGAATTAAAGAAGGAACAATTACAGTTTTAATTCATTGTGGCTCTAGAGGATTTGGTCATCAAGTTTGCAGTGATTATCTGCGAGTAGCAGAACAAGCTATGGAAAAATATAACATTAATTTGCCTGATAGAGAACTTGCCTGCGTTCCAAATAATTCTGAAGAAGGTGAGTCATATAGAAAAGCAATGTTTGCTGCATTAAATTTTGCATGGAGTAATAGACAAATGATTACTCATTGGACTAGAAAATCATTTGAACGTGTATTTAATCAAACAGAATCTGATCTTGACATGAAATTAGTTTATGATGTTGCACATAATATTGCTAAGGTAGAAAAACACAAGGTTGATGGTCAGGATAGAAAATTAGTTGTTCATAGAAAAGGTGCAACAAGAGCATTTCCTTCAAATCGTAGTGAAATTCCTTTTAAATATCGGGATCTAGGTCAACCTGTTTTAGTTCCTGGTTCCATGGGAACTTCAAGTTGGATTTTACTTGGAAAATCCAATTCTATGGATTTGAGTTTTGGTTCTACTGCTCATGGTGCAGGTAGAACTATGTCTAGATCAAAAGCTAGAAGAAATTTTACTGAGGATTATGTAAAAAAATCTCTTAACGATAAAGGAATTTTTATCAAAGCATTAACTCGAGATGGGGTTGTTGAAGAAACACCTGAGGCCTACAAAGATGTTGATTCTGTAGTTGATGTTTCACATAATTTGGGAATTGCTACTAAAGTTGCAAAATTAATACCTATAGGTGTGATAAAAGGTTGAGCGATAACGATTCTGAACTCCAAAGGTTACAGGCCAAACGCCTCGCTGAAATGCAAAAAAATATTTCATCACGAGAAATTATTAAAGAAACTCCAGAACACACTGAGGATAAAATCGTTAATCCTCGAGATCTATTAATTAAACAATTAGGATTTAGAGGATTGGAAGTTTTAACAAATGCTGAATTTCAATTTCCAAATGAAACTAAAGTTGTGATTGAAAAATTATCTGAATTGATTAAAACTGGTGAAATTAATGAAATTCTTGATGGTGGGAAATTATTAGCATTATTTCGTTCGATTGGATTGAGTATAAGGATGGATACAAAAATTAACATTCAACAAGATGGAAAATCTGTATCTTTAACTGATAAACTTAGCAATACATCAAATAATGATGTAGAATGAGTATCACTTTAGAAATTGGAACAAAAAGTTATCTTGATGATTTGCTCTGTATTAAAAAACATCTTTCTCATATGGAAACCCTTTTGAATTGTCATGCAAGCTATGCTCTTAGTGAACCATCTTCAAAGTTTGGTTGGACATTTTTTAAATTAGAATTTAAATCCAATTTACAAATTAGTATCTCTGAAAAATTTTCTGACATACTTGCAAAATATCAGTTAAATGATGAAGCAGGAAAGTTTACTAAATTTATGAGTGATTATTTTATCTCTAGAGGTTGTAATGTGAAAATAAATTTAGTTACCTAAACTCTTCTTCCTCTTTTTCCACCTTTCTTTCTAGTGGTATCGTGAGGGATTGGTGTTACATCATCAATTCTTCCAATTTTGAATCCTCCTCTTGCTAATGCTCTGATAGCTGCTTGTGCACCTGGACCTGGAACTCTTGAACCAACTCCTCCTACTGCACGAACTCTGATGTGAAATCCTGTGAATCCTTTTGTTCTTGTTGCTTCAACTACTGCATTTGCAGCTTTCATTGCAGCAAATGGTGATGATTCATACCTGTCTGCATTTACGTGAATTCCACCAGAACTAATAGCAACTGTTTCGGCACCTGTAAGATCTGTCATGTGGATAATTGTATTATTATAACTACTGAAAATATGAGCAACTCCCCATTTTTCTGGTGCTTCTTTTTTGGTCTCTGATTGATTTTGTGTCTCAACTACTGCCTCAGTTTTTTGTTCTTCAACTACTGCCTCAGTTTTTTGTTCTTCAACTACTGCCTCAGTTGTTTCAACTGGTGCTTCTACTTCGGCTTCAATTTCTGACAATGCTTACCAAATCTTAAAGGGTTTAAAAAACATTGATTTCCTAAAATTGTTTCAATCTGGCTATTTGGCTTAAAATTCTTCATTATTCATATACTGTAATTTATTGAATAATTTTGATGGTTTCCATTATTTTATTGGCAATTGTAGTTATTGTCGCAGTTGCATTGATGGGCTCTGTGTTGATACAATCTATAACACCGATCAACACTATAATTTTATCTCCTTTAGAAAAAAAATGTCAAGAAATTGCTAATGAAGGATACAAAATTCATACACTTTATCCTAATTCTAATCCTGATGAACTTTTAGAAGATGATATGAAACGATTGTTGTACTTTGATGATTTGTGGATGAAAGAATGTGTTTATGTTTTACCTTCTGAATCTATTTTTAATATTGTAAACAATGTTGAAAGAGATTTTTCTTATGGTGAATAATTATTTAAAATGTTTCCAACCTAAATCTTTCAATATGATATTTTTATTATTTTCTTTTAGATAAACACCTTTTCCTGATGTAACATACCCAATTTCAATAATTGGAGTTTTTAATAATTTTGAATTTTTCATTATGATTTTTTTATATTTTGTAGGTATTGTAAATATGAATTCATACTCTTCTCCTCCATGAAATACTGTTGAATTCAGATCAATCTTTTGTTTTCTTACATAATTTTCTAAATCTTTGTTTGAAGGTATGTTGTTAATGATGAATTTTTTTTTACTTTGTTTTGACATTTCATTTAAAGTAGTTGATAACCCATCACTAGAATCCATTGATGACGAAAAATATTTTTTATTTTTTAAACCATAACTGAGATTTGGTTTTGGATTTGTTACTGATTTGATAGCTTTTTTTACAAAGTTATTTTTTTGGCTTTTATTATTCAATAGCATATCTAGTCCTATCGAGGTGTATCCAAATGGGCCTGTGACAAATATCAGATCTCCTTTATTGGATCCTTTTCTAGTAATTATGGAGTTTGAACTTCCAAAAATACAAATGTTAAATACAATTTCTTTTCCTGCATTTGTATCTCCACCAATTATTGAAATTCCATATTCTTTACAAGCTTTTTTAAATCCATTTGCAATATTATCTATTTTTATGCGTGAAATTGATTTTGGTAAATTTATTGAAATAATTCCATATTCTGGTTTTATCCCTTTAGATGCAAAATCACTTACACAAGCGATTACACTTTTTCTTGCTGCATCTGATAATTTCATTTTTTTTGGAATGTCTGTACTTTCCACCATTGTATCTATTTTTGCTATAATCTTAGTTTTCCCTAAGGTAAACACTTCAACATCTTCTGAAACAAATTTTTTATTTCCTAACCTTGTTTGAAAAATTTTAATTATTTTATTCTCATCTAATTTTGTCATAACTTTCTTTTACCATTTGTTTTGTATTATTGATTATCATTTTACATCTCTTTTCATTATTTGATTCTGCTGAAATTCTTATGATATCTTCCGTATTTGATTTTCTAATTAAAATCCATGTATCTTCATCTATAATCGCTTTAATTCCATCTTGTGTATTCATTTCTGAATATTTTTTTGTTAAACTATTTTTTATATTTTCAATTATTTTGTCGTGATAATTTGAATTAATTTCTATTTTTTCTCTAATTTGAAAATAACTTTCCATGTAGTTTAAAATTTCAGAAAATTCTGTATTTTCTAACATTGATGATATTAAACCACTTGTCAAAATACCATCTCTACAATAATTGAATTCTGGTAAAATAAATCCCCCACTACTCCCTTCTCCACCTGCTTGAGAATCATTTCTTAACATTTCTTCTATTACGTTTGCTTCTCCTACTTTTGATCTTACAACAGTTCCTCCCTTCTCTTTGATGAATTTTTCAATTGATACACTTGTATCTATACTTAAAACAAATTTTTTGTACCCTAATTCTAATGATTTTGCAATTCCTAAACCTAATGTTACATCTGGACTTTGTTTTTTTCCTTTTCTTACAACTACTAAACGATCTCCATCTAAATCAAATGCAAATCCAATTTCCTTTTTACTTGAAGTATTGATTAACTCAGTTAATTTATCTGAAGTTGGATCTGGACCTCTTGAACATTCTGATAATTCTTCATTTATGACTTGAACATCACATCCTATATTTTTTAATAAATCTGATGCAAAACCTTTTGCAGCTCCTCCGCCTATGTCTATTGCAATTTTAGGTGAATTTTCTATATTTCCTATGATTTTCTTTGCATCTTCTATGTATGATGATTTTATTTTTTTAATTTTACCTATTTTTGATTTTAAAATTTCTTGATGATTTATTATTTGAGGAATTTCTTTTTCATTAATTCCTCTTCCATCTAAGATGAATTTCATCCCGTTCCATTCTATTGGGTTATGTGAAGATGAAATAACAATACCTGCACCATATTTTCTTGCTTCTCTAAATACTACTGGAGTTGGAACCATTCCTAAATCAAAAACATCTATTCCATTTTTCATTAGAACTGCACTAACTGTTTCTTGTATCATTATTCCTGAAGGTCTTGTATCTCTACCAATTACACATTTTTGTGACTTGATTAAGGATGAAAAATTATTAGAAAATTCTATTACATCTTTTAGATTAAGATCTTTTCCAAATATTCCTCTAATTCCTGAAATTGTTTTTTTCAATTACCCCAATTCAGAAAGGCTTTTTATTAACTCTGATGAATTTATCCAATCATGCCTTGGTAGCTCAGCCTGGTAGAGCACCTGATTCGTAATCAGTAGGTCGCGGGTTCAGATCCCGTTCAAGGCTTTCATATTTTGATATATTTTTAAAATTATTTAGAAATTATTGTAATTTATTCATCAAAGGTTTCAATGTCTATTTCTAACTCTTTACCTAAACCTTTCCACCATTGTTTTGTTTGTTCTGTCATATTCCCTTCTACTTTTTAAAATTCTCCTTAATAGATCTGTCGGTTAATATGTAATTAATCATTTCATATTTTTTTGAAATACTTTTACTCTTTTCCAGCTTGTTTTCTTTTTCTTTTTCTATACATGATTATGACGAGAGTTCCACCTGCACATCCCCAAAAGAGTGGTGATAACCCCGATTCAATGTTTGGCTCAAATACTCCAACAAATCCTAAAGTCATAATTGCTACAAGAACCAATCCTATCATTTCCAGTATTTTTGCCATGTTTTTCTATCATCTTCTGTAAAATCAAAAAGATATATGGTTTTGTAAAATAGGAAATGTATGGATAAGTATCTTACAGTAGTCTTGATTTTTATGGTTGTGGGAATTCCTATTGCTTTTGTTTCACCAACGACTGGAGAATTTCGTGATCCTCCTCTTCTCCTACTATTTTATGGTTCTATAGGCGGTATTATCTTCATTCTTTTCTATAGTGGTTACAAAGATAAAAAAGAAAGACAACAACTTAATGCCAAACGAAAAAAATCTAAAAAATAGATTTTAAAGTTCTAATCCAAATGATTCTGCAATACTTGAAAAATTTACATATGATTCCAAATATTGTCTTCCTTTAGAAGTAATTACAAAAGTATTCTTACCGTCATACTCGATCTTATTAATTAGGCCAGCTCCTGTCAAATTATCTAAAAATTTAGATAATCTTGAGTGTGATAGATTTGCCTTTGTTAGAAGAGATGTCGTCTTGATACCTTCTTGTCCTGATAATTGGGTAACCGTCAATAGATCTGCAACAATTTGCATACTAGTTCTATAGGTTGCCATGTGCTCTATATTTTAAAACTCAGATATAAGGGTATTACCACAAATTCAGATCAGATAAATATACTCTATCTCCATTTTGCTACAATGTCGTCTACTCATTCTAGAATTCCATGGTTTGATGACTTTGTAGGTGTCGCATATCGATATTATGATCTCAGAATGAATGTTGTTCCATTAATTACTGATAGAAAACAGTCTGCTTCACTTTGGCATGATACTATTCATTGGTGGCTAGATTCATCAATTAAAATTAGATTTGTAGAGATGGGTGATGATTATTGGTTTATTATGGGATCTGATTCCCAAAAACCTGATACTAATCTATCTTTTTTTAAAATATTGCCAAAATCTGAACACTATGAGAGATTTAAAAAAGGTCATGGGGGTGAAGCATATCTAAGATTAGGTGTATATACAAAAAAAACACTAAGTGATGTAAAAAAAGGTGCTATATGCACTTGTGGTCATGAAGCACAAGATCATGATGAAGGCGATGATGATATTTGTTTATTCAATGATTGTAGTTGCAAAGAATTTTCTAGTTTCCAAGTAAATCTTTTAAAAAGAAAAAAAACAATTACTGATATTAAATTCTTAGAAGAAAAAGATGTAAAAGATGATCCTCTTGTTTGGAATTGTCTTAATATAAATAAATATTCAAAAACAGAATAAAATTACTCTAAGTCTTTGTTTACTCTAACATGTTCTCCAGGATAATGTTTATGAAGTTTTTTTGAATAACATTTTCCACACAGTATTCCTTTAATTTCCCATTCTTCCATGGGCTTATAACGCAATTCAATTTTTTCATTACAAATTGAACATTTTTCTTTTAATGCCAAAGTATTTTTCTTGTTTTTTATCGATATAAAAAACATACTGGATTAATACTAATTAAGAAAATTATGTTAAATAATACTTATTTCTGATAAAATTAGGTAGCTAGTTTAACTAATGTAAACCTCCTGCAAGATTTTTACTTGGTTAGACTACTGCCTTTTAAATCAAAACAAATTATTTGCTATCTTTTTTAGTAATGTAATTTCTTCCTCTTCTTGCTTGATTTTTTTATCTATTACTCGAAGCATTGAATCATTCCAAACATGTTGAGAGAAAAAATTATGTTTTGTATTTGCTAATTCAATTTCATCATCAACAACAGTATCATCTAGAAATTTAGTCACAATAACATCTGTAATTTTTAAAATTCTATTGTTCAGTTTAAAACTATGAAAAATTGGCTCTAATTTTCTTATATCTGATTTAAAATCTCCTTTGGATTCTAAAATTTTTTTATGTAGTATTCTGAAATAAACTGCTACAAAAAATAATGTTGCATATCTTTTTGTTTTATGTCCTCCTTTTTTTCCATATTTTAGTGATTTTTTTGCAAATTCTTTTACAAGATACGGATATAGTATAATTCTATAATCATCTTTGAGATTATCATTAAAAATTTGATCATATTTACTACCTCGAGGAAGAAATTGAGATGGTGAACTGTATGATTCAGTTGGTCTTTGTTCTATACCTGCTACAAATGATTGAATTGCGTCCTTGGCAACAATGACTTTTTTATGATTATCTGGAAGATAATTATTGTAAGCTGTATCTCCGCTGTATTCTAATTGTTTTGATTTTGATTTTGTGTCAAATGAACCTGCCTGAATTTCATAAAAATACCCACAGTTTTTTAATTGTGATTTAATTGATTTATGAAAATCCATTAATGAAACTAAATCTTTTCCTCTAACTGAATTTTGGGAATTTCTATATTTTGTAATGTTGTTTTGTTCTTGTTCGTCATCAGCTTTAATTATTGTAACTGTCATTGATCCCTCCATATTTTTTGTTCTCTTTGAATGATCTAAAATTGAGTTTGATGTTTGTGCACCATTTACAATTTGTGGAGCAAAAAGTTCAATCATATTTTCTCCTAAATCTGTAAAATCACTAACTACTATTGTAATTCCGTTATTATAAAAAAAGAACTTTCCTGGATTTGTTTGTAATGTATCACGTAATCCTTTGTTGACTGTAGTTTTAAATTGCATCCATTGTCTGATATTTGATTCAAAAACATAATCCTTATTTTTATTTACAAATTCTGTTAATTCACGTAGTTTTAAAATCCCTAATATTGTATTTTCATGTGTAAGCATTCTTTCAAGTTTAATGGATGATTTTTTTCCTGCTGCTGGTTTTTTAATTCTCTCCCATAATTTTTGAATTATTTTTCCTTCATCTATGATTTCCACTAATTCATCTTGATATTCGACTTTCTGATCAGTAACATAACAACATTTTATCTTCAAATTTTTTTCTTTAATTTTTGTAACAAGTTGAGCTAATTCTGGTCTCATTTTTGTAATATCTTTTGAAAGTAATCTTTTTGCATCTTCTTTGAATTTAGCAATTGCTTCTAGTGAATGAGATGTACCATATTTTGATTGAAATAATCTCACTGTATTATCTGAAAAATCAACTGGAAGATAGGCGTCAATTCCTAAATCATTTGCTCCATCTACAATTGCATCTGCTGCATCATCTTCTGTAGCCTCAAAAACTCTTGTTAAAATCCATTGAAGGAAATTATTTCCTTTTTCAACCTCATTTTTTGAATTCTCTGCATATTCATGAATACTCTCTCTGATGTTCTCTGCAAAACCTTCTAGTGGTGGGCTAGAATTTTTTTGTACTAATAGGGTATGTGATCCTGGTATGTATTCTAATAATCCACTTGAATTTTGTGACATTTACTTTTGTAATATGTTATATATTTAGAGAATTAGGTAATTATGTAATAACTCTCTATTGGATTTGAAATGAATTGATAAAAAAAATGATTATTGTGGCAATAATTTTGAGTGTATCTGTTACAATTGTAGGTTTATCTTTATCTGATTATAATTTTGACGAAAAAAATTCTGATGTAAAAACAATTGTTAAGGCGGATGTTATAATGCCCATAAAAGTATCTCGTCCTGGTTGTGATATTGAAGATATATGTTATATTCCATCTTCAATTGTTACTGAAAAAGGAAAATCTATCACATGGGTTAATGAGGATTCTTCTTTTCATACTGTAACTTCTGGATTTTATGGTGAGCCAACTGGTCTTTTTGATAGTGGCTATTTAGATCCATATCAATCCTATACCTTATCATTTGATAAATCTGGAACTTATGATTATTTTTGTACCCTTCATCCTTGGATGAAAGCTCAGATAATTGTTGAATAAAGGTACCCGAGGGAGTCGAACCCCCTTGTATAAGCTTTGCAGGCTCACGCATAACCGTTCTGCCAGAGTACCGTTTTGAAAAACACGAAATGAACAATTAAACTCTTTAGATTAGAATTTGTTAAATGATTTTAAAGCCAATTTTACATCTTCTCCTTTGACTGTTTTTCTACCTGCATGGGATGCCATGTCAACTGCACTTTTTGCAATACTATCAGCAACATTCTCTATCACTCTTCGTAATTCATCTGCTGACTCATCACTAACTCTTTCTGCACCTGCTTTTTTTAAAATTCTATACATTGCAGATAATCCTAACTCTGAAGATTTCATACATTTTGTTTTAGTTTTTTGTGAAAAACTTAATGAGTGAAAAAATATCACTAAGGAATCGATTTATACAGACAATATTTAGAATTAATTAGAAAATGACTTGGTCCTTTGATTCTCATATCCATCTTTCTGATCCTGCTTATCTTCCTGAAATTAATTTTATTTTAAAACAAATGGAGTTTCTTAAAATTAAAGCATGTTGTGTTTCAATGAATGTTACAAATTCTTTAGAAACTTTGTCATTATCAAAACAAAGTGATCTTGTTTTACCTTTTATTGGAATTCATCCTGAATATGCAAATGATGATCTTGAAAAAATTACTAACTTAATAGAATTAAATCAAAATAATATTTCTGGAATCGGTGAAATTGGACTGGATCCTACATATGTCAAAAATAATGATGATACTAACAGACAAACTCAAGTCTTTGAATCATTACTTTCATCTGCAGAAAAATTTCATAAACCTGTATCTATTCATTCTAGAAAAAGTCTTGATGATGTTTTTGAAATCATGACATCATATGATACTAACCATGCTTTACTTCATTGGTTTGATGGAAGTAAAAAACAACTTCAGAAAGCTATGGATATGGACTTTTTTGTATCTTTTGGACCTGTAATGATTTATGCAAATGACAAACAGACTTTATTGTCTAAAGCGGATACGTCAAAAATTCTTGTTGAAACTGATGGACCTGTTAGATTTTCTAGATGTTTTGAAATGAAGTCTGGACAGATCAGCTTTATTCCTAGTGTCATATTTTGTGCCTCAAAAATTCTTGAAAAAACATTTGATGATACGTTATCTTTACTAGAAGAAAATACAAAATGTTATCTTGGAATATAGGTATAAAATACCCCCTTCATTAATTCATGCGTGGATAGGATAAAACGTCTTTCATTTGAAGTATTAGACGTTCATAAATCTAAATTCGGTGAAGACTTTGTTGAAAATAAAAAAGCATTAAACCAAGTTTCTATCATTCGCTCTAAAGGCTTGAAAAATAAAATTGCTGGCTACATAACAAGATTTATCAAAAAACAAATTCGTGAAGAAAAATTAAAACAAGATCGTAGTCCCAATTCTTCTAATGTTAAAGAACAAGAATCTTCATTAGAAATTACAGAATCTGAGGAAATCTCTGAAGTTGAAGAAATTACTCTTACAAACGAAAAAGTTGAAGAAATTACTCTTACAAACGAAAAAGTTGAAGAAATTACTCTTACAAACAAAAAAACTGAAACCACTACACCTACAACTGAATCTGTAGAAGAAAAAACTGAATAATTAATTAAATATTAATTTCTAAATTTTAAATTAGATACAGATATGATATATGTAAAATTAATTGGCGGTGCAAAAAAATCTTTTAATTCTAGTCAATTAGAAATTACAGAATCTGAAATCTCTATTCAAGAATTACTTGATTTATTATTAAAATTAAAACCTCATAATACTTCTGATTTAGATGTTGAAAATATCTTAATTGCTATTAATGGCTCTGATTCTTCTGCAATGAATGGAAAATCTACTATTATACATAATAATGACATTGTAAGTATTATTCCTGTAATTCATGGTGGATCATCAAAAAAGTTAATTTTTGAAATTGAAAAAAAACAAATTCAAATTATTGAAATTCATGGTCAAAAAACAATTGATATCCAATTTATTGATGATTTGAGAAAAAAATACCCAAAGATCAAATTTCAAGCTGTTTCTAGTCGTTTTATTCTTAATGCATCTCATCTAAAAAAAATTCTATCCCTTTCAATTAATGCTGAAAAAAATAATATTTTACTCTCAAATAAAATTGAAACTGATATTTTAATGCGTTTTGCAATAACACTACAAATCTCTAATGCCATATCCTCTGTTGGAATAAAACCAACTACTAATTTTATTTTAATTGCTATTGGAAATAAAAATAATTTTAATTCATTATATTCTGATTTATCTCCAATTTGTGTTAACTTATTTTTAAAAAACAATGATTTGTTTATTAAAAAATATTTCAATATTTCAAAAAAATATATTGATACTGTATATTCTAAAACTCCTTTAGAAGATATTTTAGTTGAAAAAGCTTCTATTCTACTCTGACATACTACGTTTTGTTTTTTCAAGACTTAGTATATCTGATTTTTTCAAAATAGAAATTCCTGTTACAATTCCTAATATCTCAATTAAAATTATTTTATCTGGAAAATTTAATGAGACTTTATTTTTTATTTTATCTGCTATTTTTGTAATTATTTCTTTACTTGAAACATCTGAATTTCTTTTTTCAATTGATATTCTATATGTGTCTGTATCTTGAATTTGATTTAACATACTAGAAATTGTTTTTTCAATTTCTTCTACATTTGTTTCAATAAATTTTTGAATTGGTATTACTCTGAGACAATATCTGATACTCCAAGGTTCATCTAATAACATTTCTTTCATTTTTCTAACTATTTCAATTGGATCAAGCGTTGTTTCTGCAGTTAAAATTCCTGACATACTACTAATTGATATTTTAACATTTGAATCTCCTAATTCATTTAAAATATTTATTATTTCATCTTCAGTTTCTTCTTCTAGATGTCTGGCACAGGTAATTATTAGATTCATGTTCTCATAATTTCCTCTTTTTTTAATACGCCTTCTCTAATAATTTCAATTTTTTCATTTTCTATTTCAATAATTGTAGACTCCCCTTTACTTGTAATTGTTCCTCCATTAAGAAAAACATCATAATTTTTAATATTTTTAAAACATTCATCAGGATCCGTAAATGATATATTTCCAGAAATATTTGCACTAGTTCCTACCAACAAATTACATTTTTCTAATAATTTTAACGCACATTTGGAATCTGGAATTCTTATTGCAATTTTATTATCTAATCTTAATGATTTTTTTAATTTTTGATCTGTTAATTTTAAAATTAATGTTAATGGACCTGGCCAATATTTTTCTATAATTTTTTCAGTGAATGAATCAATACATGCTATTTCTTTTACAATATCTAGTGAATATGCTAATACTGGTAATGATTTTATTTTCTCTCTCGATTTAATTTCATAGATTTTTTTTACTGCACTTGAATTATATGGATTACAACCTAATCCGTATACTGTATCTGTAGGAAATATTGCAATTCCTCCATTTTCAATAATTTGAAATGTTTTTTCAATACCTTCTATGTCACAATCTACTTTCAATAATATTCAAGTAATTTTTTGTTTAATTATCATTTACTTTTAACTAACTTTTTATCTTCATTGTGTTTTTATTAATACAATATGTCTTCTCCTAATTATGATGATAATGGATTTGAAGATGATTTTGAAGATAATTTAGATGAATTTGATGATGCAGAAAATTAAATATTTAATCCAAAATTGTCTGCAAAATTTGTAAATGAATTATATGCTTGAAGAAATTCTCTTCCTGATTGACTAATTTTATATTTATTTGAACCTTGAGAATCCTTTTGTTCTAACAGCCCTTGTGATACTAGTGTTTTTAAAATTCTTGAAATTCTTGAATGAGGAATATTTGCTTTTCTAATTAGATAAGTAACTGTTGCCCCATCCTCATCTTGAAGATCATCCCTTGTAGTTGATAGAATGTCTCCAATTATCTTCATCTGTGTTCTATATTCTCCCATTTTCTTAATTTCTAATTCTCAAATTTCTATGAGAGACCATTGATATTTTCGTATATACTAAAAAGATAAAAGAATTTGACAAATTTTTATTTTTGAGCCTAATTTACAATTTATCAAAATCATCATCAAATTTTATCTTCTTTAATGGGACTTTACTTACTGGAATGAATAATGCAATTAATCCTCCAATTTTGATAATCATTGATACTGAATATAGGATTGATTCTGGAAATACAAAAGAATACCATCCCAAAAATTCCCCTAATGCTAAAAGTGCTAATCCTACTGATACTGAAATTGCACCTTTGTTTTTATTTTCAAAATATGATAACATTGTTTCAATTGCACCATATGCTAATAAGATGAATGAAATTGATCTGAAAATATGTTCTAATTGAACAGTTGATACTAAAAAGAATGGTAAAATTCCTACTGATCTAAAGTAATTGGATTTTGGGAAAAATGATTTTATGCTGTGAGAAAATGCAATAAAAAAATATCCTACAGTTTGAATTATAATTCCTACAGTTTGAATTCCCCTTTCTATATTCCCTGATTTTATTATAAAATCTTCTATCATGTATCCTGTCCAAATTACAAAAAACCCTATACTTATTGAAAGAAATGCAATTGTTAATCTAAATAATGTTGGACTACCTGTATTTCTAAATCCAATATATGCCATTATTCCTATGGCCAGTCCTATCAAAAATCCTACCAGATTAAGTATATTTTCTAATAAAAATTCCAATGATGTTTAGTGACTTATTGAAGTAATTATTTTAATCTGATGAATCATTTTACTATGTTGTTAATCCCATTCATCTAACGAACCTGCTGTTTGACCTTCAGTACTACCTGTATAGTCTCCTAGAATGTCTGAATATTTGGGTTGATTATGTGCTATAAATTTTACATATTCTCCATAACTCATATCCAAATCACATGAACCACATTTTACTAAAGAATAATCCATAGCCATTTCTGCATCCTTATTGCATTTTGGACATTTAATCTTCATATACTATTTTACTCTTCATGAAGTATTATTACTTTACATCAAAAAAAATAAAAGGAGGTATTTTTGTTGTTTTTTATGAGTCTAACATGCACTAAATGTAAAAATTCAATTCCAGATACTGAACAACTAGGACCTGTTAATGTAAAATATCCTACCTGCACCAAATGTTGGGCTGAATGGAAAGAATACCAAATAATGGTAATGAATGAAATGAAACTTGACATGTCTATGGCTGATCATAGAAAATTATTAAAAAAACATGAAAAAATATTTGTAGGTGTGTTATCTGCTGAAGGGGAAATCATTGATTATTCAAATGAAGATAATCGAAAACCTGATGAACCACAAACTAACTAAATTTTTAAATGATTTTTAGCATTATTTGGTATCATTATTAGAATTTTCTTTCTTTCCTCATCATTAAGATTTTTAATAATTTTTTTAATTGTGTTTGAAATAGTTTCTTTTTCATTTTCTTCTAACTCTAGAAATATTTCTAAAATTCCATCTAAATTAAACGCGATTAATTTTTGTGGTGATAATAACGATTGTGTGATGTATGCTAAAAACATCCCCTCTCTATGTTCTTCTGAGATGCTTGCTATAATTTTCAGCCAAGATTTAAAGAGTTTAGAAAAATTGAGAAATGGAATACTAGGACCTGCTTCTAACGCATTGTTTATAATTTCAGTTTTTTCTGATTCTGACTTTGAATCAAATTCAATCATTCTTTTTTTTAAAATTGGTGTTCTCAAAAAATCTGGCAAACTAGCTAAATTGACTATTATATTTCCTGCAAAATTCTCTTCTGACATCGATCTAAACTAATTTTTCCTGAATATAAAATCATACAGTGACACTTTAGCTTAAATAAACCAAATAGATTTTCCCAGTATGGTCTGTACTGTTGTTGTTGGAGGATTTTTTGGTGATGAGGGTAAAGGAAAAATAATTTCATATTTGGCAATAAAAGATAATCCTAAAATTATAGTTCGTGGTGGTGCAGGTCCTAACGCTGGTCATACTATAATGGATGGTGACAAAGTATACAAAGTTCGAATGCTTCCTAGTGGATTTTTAAATAAAAATGCTAAAGTTATGATTGGTCCTGGTGTTGTAATTAATCCTAAAGTACTTGATAAAGAAATTCAAGATTTTGGTGCATCTGGTCGTGTATTTATTGATAAACATTGTGGAATAATTGAAGAAACTCATTTGATGAGAGATTCTAAAGGTGAATTAAAAGAAAAAATTGGTAGCACTGGTTCTGGTACTGGCCCTGCCAATTCTGATAGAGCAATGCGGGTTTTAAAAATGGCAAAAGATTTTGATTCACTATCTCCATTAATTGTAGATGTTCCTCAGGAAATAAATTCTGCATTATCTGCTAATCAAAATGTTTTAGTTGAAGGAACTCAAGGAACATTTCTTTCTTTATGGCATGGTACATACCCATTTGTAACTTCAAAAGATGTTACTGCTTCTGGAATTTGTGCCGATGTTGGATTGGGACCTACAAAAGTTGATGAAGTAATTGTTGTTTTCAAATCTTATGTTACACGTGTAGGAACTGGTCCTTTAGATAATGAACTATCTCTTGAAGATGCAGAAAAGAAAAATTGGTCTGAATTTGGAACTGTTACTGGTCGTCAAAGACGTGCTGCTGATTTTGATTTTGATTTAGCTAGGCGTGCAATTATGCTTAATGGAGCAACACAAATTTCAATAACAAAATTAGATGTTCTTTTTACTGATTGTGCTGGGAAGACTTCTTATGATGAATTATCTGATGATGCAAAATCTTTTATCAAAAATATTGAAAATGAATTAAACACGCCTGTGACAATTATTGGTACTGGTCCAGCAATTAATGATGTTGTTGATAGAAGAAGTTAGGCTCTAAATTTTTGGATAAGTTTAATTTGATAATCTGTAACAAATACTTATGAACAAATTAGAAACTCCTGTTGTCGATAAATTACCCCGTTACATACAAGTCAATTCAACTTTAGAATTTACAAGATTAGTTTGTGCACTAGAACGTGCACCGCGTGTGTCTTTTTCTCATAATCATAACGGTAAAAAAATACTATCTGTACAAATGGATGTTTTAAAAGAAAAACCTATTGTGTATTATACCCCTTTAGAACATAATGGTGATTATCTTTGTTATGGATTAAAATCTGGAAAAGAAGAATCTAATTTTGTAGATTCAACTTCTGATTCTAGTAAACTTTATTCTCCGATTATTCGAATCAAATCACTTCCAAAAACACTACAACCTGGTAATGGAACTCTTGATAGATATCTGCCCATTGAATTAGAAGATTTATCTAGTCTTGCAAAACTTACATGGGGTTTTGACGATGTTCCTTTTCCTCTATTTTTATTTCCACATAATGATAAATGGCTTCTTGGTGTTTTTATGAATTTCAATGATGAAGGAACATCCTATTTTTGTCATGTTGTTCTGAATAATGATCCTGGACATCCCTTCATAAAATTTTCAACAACAAATGGAATAGATCCAACTTTTGTTCAAAATCCATCTGAACATGGTTATTCTTATATCAAAATAATAAAATTGAAGGATACTCATCCACTAGTTGATTATGGCCACCTTCAAAACTAGACTTTCCCAGATCTCAAAAAGCAATGGAAAAGTAATTCTTGCTAATGATTATGATTCATCTGTAAAAAATTTACAAAATAAAACTATTCAAAATATTAAAAAATTGAATCCTTATCTATGTGGAATTAAACTAAATTTTCATTTACTTCTTCCTCTTAGTGCTAAGGAAATTATTAAAATCAATAAAACTGCTCATGATTATGGATTACAAACTATTGCTGATATCAAACTTAATGATATTGGGAACACCAATCGTGTAACAACTGAGCATTTATGGAATTTGGGATTTGATGCAGTAATTGCAAATCCTATCATGGGATTAGATAGTTTAAAGAATTTAGTAAAATCATCTCATAAAGAACAGAAAGGTGTGATTACTTTGTGTCATATGAGCGCACCTGAGGCTAGATTATCTTATGATCTGGAGATTAAAATGGGTAAAAAACAACAATTATACCAATTATTTTTGAATTGGGCTTTAACTGCAAAAGTTGATGGTATTGTTGTAGGTGCAACTTTTCCAAAAATTATACAGTATTGTTCTAAGCAAGTAGGAAAAAATTTGAGTATATTTTCACCGGGGGTTGGTACTCAAGGTGGCAGTGCAGAAGAAGTAATTTCATCTGGAACTAATTACTTAATTGTAGGCAGAACTATTTTGAATGCAAAAAATTCTGTTGATGTGGCAAAAAAATTACATTTACAAAGTCTTGGAAAGTAATCTTTGTGCTTTTGTTAATACTGTCTTTGCATTATCAAATGTTGTTTTTTCCATTGATGTATTGTAATCCATCCATGTATATCCACTATGTTCATGTGAAATTTTGACATTTTTAGTTTTTGTTTCAGCTAAAAAGAATACAACTTTTTTTTGAACCAATTCCCCTTGATATTTAAAATTATATTCAATCCATTCTTCAAAGTTTTCTACAAATGTTATGTCTGTAATTCCTGTTTCTTCTTTTGTCTCTCTAATTGCTGTTTGTTGAGTTGTTTCTCCACTTTCCATCTTCCCCTTTACAAAATCCCAATGTCCTGATGGATAATGTAACAATAAAAATAATTTTTCTGAATTTTCTTTTCTGTATATTACAATTCCTGCTGATGTTTCTTCTATCATTTACCTAACCTTCTTTTCCTTTCTTGAAATGTTCTAATTGCTCTCATTAAATCAATCTTTCTAAATTCTGGCCAAAAAATATCCATAAAAATTAATTCACTGTAAGCGCTTTGCCATATTAAAAATCCGCTTAATCTTTTTTCACCCGATGTACGTAAAATCATATCTGGTGATGATTGTGGCAGATGTGATGTGTATAAATTTGATTCAATTTCTTTTTTTGTAATATCCTCTATCCTTAAATCCCCTCGTTTAACTTTCTCTCCTATTTTTTTTATTGCATCTACTAATTCATACTGTCCACCATATGCTAATGCAATATTTAGAAAATAATTATCATAATTTTTTGTTGTATTGTCTAATCGTACTAATACTTCTTTGATAGATTCTGGTAATAGTTCTATTCTCCCAATTGCTTTAACTCTCATTTTACATCTATGGATTCTGGGATCATTGTATAATTTTTCTAATCTCATTCGAATTAATTCATAGAGTTCTTCTAATTCATCATCTTTTCTATCTAAATTTTCTGCTGACAATGCATACAGTGTAACTATTTTAATTTCAAATTCTTCACACCAATCAAGTAAGTTTTCAACTGCATCTGCCCCTCGCCAATGTCCTTTTTTATTGACTGCTAGATGTTGTTTAGCCCATCTTCTATTTCCATCTAAAATTAATGCAATGTGATTAGGAATATCTCCTGTTTTAATTTCATTTTCTAATTTTTTACCATATATTTTGTATAATCCTGATAACTGTAAAAAAATTTCTTTAATTTTACCCATATTACATCTTCCTTGAAAACTAATAGATTATTTGATGATATCAGTGTTTTTTAAAATTTTTTCTTAAATTAAAATTAGTTATCTGAAACCATTTCTTGGTCTTTCTGCTTTCGGTATTTTTTAAAGAGAATTGTAGCTGAAACTAATGTAACTGCTAATCCTCCTAATAATGGAGGAATCAATGTAAATGAACTTTCATCAAATATCATCAAATTTGTAAATTGTGCAATAATTGGATATAATGATATTAAAACAATAATTCTTAAAATATCGCTAATTTGTCTTGGAATTCCTCCTATCCAATTACTAAGTAATGTACCTGCAAATATTGCCCCTAAACCAATCCATAGTATTGGTAATGATCCTGCCACAAATTGTCCTATAACAATTTGATTTGTCAAGCTTTCCATCAACCCTTCATTTGATTCAATTATATCTGAATCTACTGAACTGATTCCTGCTGGTACTGATGATAGAATTAATAATATTCCTGTAACCATTGTAAACATTCTGATGAAACCTGTCGGAGTTGGTTTTGACCAGCTTGACCATGCTCTATCTACATCAAATGCTCTTATCAGAAATGCTCCACCTAAGATACTCACAAGCACCGCAAATATTTCTGCAGTATATCCAAATACTGTTGCAATTCCACCAATTAGTAAAAGAATTCCTGGAACTCCTAAAAAGAATTTTGAATATTTTGCATCATATGCAATCATTTTTAGATATTTTCCAAAAACTGCATAAGAATATTCTACACTTCTACTCACTTTCATTACTACTCTTTGTACTGATACTACTGGTAACACATTTTGAATAACTGGAATAACACTTTCATCATCTTCTCCATCTGAAACAATTACTGCTCCATTTGCAGGAAATTTCTCTAACACTTTTTTTGCCTCAACTAAAATTTTTTCATCTGCTTGCACTCCTCTATCTTTAACTCCTGCAATAGTTACTACTTCTACTTGGTACCCTTTACTGATTAAATCTTCATATGTTTTAATTGCAGCAAATATGGAATTAGAATCCGCATCTTCTGGATCTTCTAATGCTAACCTTTGTGCTGCTTCTATACATGAATCTCGTCCTATTACTGGTGTGGTGATGCCTGCTTTTTCTCCAACATCATTATCTCTATCTACACAAATTACTAGTAATCTGTTAGCTGTTGATGCACTCACATCTTTTTGAACTTTGGTAGACCTTTGAGACATTATACTTTTTAGATTAAATTACTTTTTAATCATTTCCAACAATTCTGATTAGTAAAATTCGGTCTTGAGCCTAACTAGGTCTTGATTTATTTGAATTTTGAATATATTCTAGAGATTCTACTTTAATGGATTCTACTTTGTTAATAGTTTCTAACATTTCTGTTTCTGTACTCTCATTTTCAATTTGATTTGCTAATACTTTGGTTTCTAGAATGTATTGATTAAATTTCTTCATTCCATTCATGTAGCTAATGTAACTATCTTCCCATTTTTCTGAAGGTTTTGATGTGACAAATTCACTTATTTGTGTAGTTACTTGTGATGATGTTATTTCCGTTATGGTAATGTAGTCTTTAGGTGATATTTTTCCATCTCGAAGATTTTGATATTCAATATCAATTGATTCTTGTAAAATTTCGTGAATATTTTTTACTCCATCTAGATACCCTTCATAATCTGTTACTATGAATGTTGTATCATTTTCTTGTGGTATTACCCATAATAGAAAACTAGCACCTGTGATTAATGCTAAAATTATAGCTGTTACTGCAATTCCTTTTTTTGATGCCATTTGCTGTTTTTATTATCCTCTAGTTTATAATTGATAATTTTTCTAAAAATAATGATCAATTTCATAAATTTTTAAGAAATTCACTTTATTTTATAATTTTAAACTTAATTTTCTTAAAAAATTTATAAAAATTACCACTTTTTTAAGATTTTTACTTTTTTCAGGCGTTAAAAAAAACTACATACATCCAGTTTATAGTGTAATATTTTTCACAGGCTCTTCCTAAATACTCGAAATAGTGATGATTTTCATAATGGTTCAAGCATATTGTGTAAAATGTAGAGCAAAAAGGGATATTGTAGATCCTAAAGAAGTAAAGCTAAAGAATGGACGTCCAGCTGTCAAAGGCACATGTCCAACTTGTGGAACTAACGTATTTCGTATTGGCGCAATGCCTAAAGAATAGTCTAAAAATTAGTCCACTAGTTTCCACTTTTTCAAAAACAATATAGGGAATACTATACACGATTTTTTATGACTCAAACAGATTATGAAAATCTGCTTAAGCGTATTGAAGATAAACTAGGTAATTCAACTGAGGACTCTTCGACTAGATTTGAACTCCCACCTGTAGATGTTATGTGGGAAGGACAAAAAACATTTTTGCGTAATTTTTCAGAATTTCCTAAAGTTCTAAGAAGGGATCCTGATAAAGTTCTTCAATATCTTTCAAAAGAATTTGCAGTTCCTGCAGAAAGACTTGGTGATAAGGCAATGTTTGTTGGACGTAGAGCTCCTGATGACTTTACAAGATTATTTCAAATTTATGTCAAAGACTATCTTGAGTGTCCAACATGCAAAAGTCCTGACACAAAAATCCTTAAAGAAAATCGTATTTCCTTTTTAATTTGTGAAGCATGTGGTGCAAAATCAACTTTGAAGGGTAAATATGCGTAATGCAATTCTCAGTAAAAATTTCTGATTATCAAAAAAATATGATGGTTAACATGTGTGATGCTGAATTAATGGGTAAAGATGTTGTTGATGGTGAATTAAAAATTCCCATAAATGAAACCTATTATGGCAAACAACTAGTTGATAAAGATGAAGCAATATCTTTGTTAAAATCTGCATCTGTCATGAATCTTGTAGGTAAAGAAACAATCTCTTTAGCAACTGATCTTGGAATTGGTTCTGAATCTGGCATCAAAATAATTTCTAATATTCCATTTTTAATAATTTTTAATACATAAAACGGATTTTTATTTTATTTTTTTCTTTGAAAAGCAATATCTTTTATCTAGTATGGAAAATAATGATTGATGACTGATACTATTAGCAGAAAATTAGAATCTAAAATTGATAATAAATTAATTTCTAAATCTAAACGACGAGAACTTGAAGATGGATTTAAAAAAGGAAAAGTGATCAATGAAGTTTTAGATAAACCTACTGTGATGACTCTTTACAAAATGATCACAGATCATGTTATTGCATATGTTAATGGCTCTATTAGCGCTGGAAAAGAATCTGTTGTTTTTTGGGGTGTTGATGATAATGGTGATGATATTGCTTTGAAAATTTATTTGGTTACTACTTCTAATTTTAAAAAACGTGAACCCTACATTATAGGTGATCCTAGATTTCGACATGTCAAAAAAGGTACTAAAAATATAGTATATTTATGGGCAAGAAAAGAATATCGTAATTTATCTCAATGTTATAATGCTGGTATCCCTGTCCCTCGACCTCTTTATCTTGCAAATAATGTGCTTGCAATGGATTTTGTAGGTGTTAATGGCTCCCCCTGTCGGTCTCTTTTAACCTCAAATGTGAATCAAAATGACTATGATCAAGCAATATCTCTCATTAAAGATCTATATCATAAAGCAAAATTAGTTCATGGTGATTTTTCAGAATATAATATTTTTAAAACTGATAATGGATTAATTGTTTTTGATTTAGGTTCTGCAGTTGATCTTAGACATCCTAATTCTAAAGAATTTCTTAAAAGAGACATTAATAACATTACAAGATTTTTTAAGAAAAAAGGAATGAATATTGAAGATTCTACTAATGTATATGAGGATATTGTAAATGAGCTTTGAAAAATTAATTCGTATTCCAAATGATAGAATTGGAGCTCTAATTGGTAAATCTGGTAATGTAAAATCTAGAATTGAAAAATCATGTTATGTTTCAATTGATATTGACGGTGATACTGGAGAAGTTTCTATAAAATCTACTGGTAATGTTGAAAAAATGCTACCATTCAAGGCAATGGAAATTGTCACTGCCATCGGAAGAGGTTTCTCTCCTGAAAATGCAATGAATTTGTTAAAAGATGAAAATACATTACATGTAATTGATCTTAGAGAATTTGCTGGTAAATCACACGCAAATATTGAAAGGATAAAAGGGAGGATCATTGGAGAAGGGGGCAGAGCAAGAACAAATATGGAAAATCTTACTAGTACACATATTTCAGTTTATGGAAGAACCGTTTCAATTATTGGCGATGGAAGTAGATTAAGATTAGTTGTTGATGCCATATCTGCTATTTCTAGTGGAGGTATGCATGGTGCAGTTTATGATAAATTAGAAGCTGCAAATAGAAGAACAAAACAAGAAAAAATGCAATTATGGGAAGATCAAGATGTCTTCTATTAAAGAAAAATTTAATCAAATATCTCCCAGTGAGTTTTTTTATAGTAATCGTGATTTAGCTGGATTTAGTAATCCTACTCGTTCTTTATACACTGCCGTTCGTGAATTTGTTGAAAATGCATTAGATGCATGTGATCAAAAAGGTATCTTACCTGATGTTCATTTGACAATCAAGGCTGTTAATCCTGAAAAATCAGATCCTAAACCCTATATTTTGACTGTAAAAGATAATGGCCCTGGTATAGATGCAGAACATATTCCACTTGCTTTTGGAACTGTTCTTTATGGTTCAAAATTTGGTCTTAAACAAGCTAGAGGAATGTTTGGACTAGGTGCTACTATGGCAATTTTATATGGACAAATTACAACAAATAAACCTGTAACTGTTAAAAGTTCTTCTGATGCAAAAATACAAAATCAATTTGAAATATTATTGGACATTCAAAAAAACAAACCTGTTATTGTAAAACATACTACTAAAGAAATTACAAAAACAGGACTTTCTGTTAGTATTTGTTTAGAAGGTGATTATTCTAAAGCTGGAAACAAAATTAGAGATTATATTTATGAAACTTCTTTAATTACTCCATATGCATCGATAACTTTTGATGATCCTAAGGGACAAAAATTTAGTCATCCTCGATTTGTAAAAGAAATTCCTCCTCCTCCTACTATCATTAGACCACACCCACATGGAATTGATGTAGAACGTATACGGAGAATGATTGTTGAATCTCAATTTGAAATCCCAACTATTGATGATGCAATGATTGAAAAAGTTAGAAAAGATTTAGGATTGTCTGTAAAAAAACTTAGTTTTACTTCTATCATGGAAAAAGCAAAGAAAAAATGGAAAACTCTTCCACGTCAAGTTCGAGTTGTAATTGCTTTGATGTCCTTTTTAAAAATGGATTTTGAAAAATTGAATAAAATTAAGATTGAAGATATTGATGTGGCTAACAAAAAATTATCTTATTGGGATTTTGGTGATTCACAATCAAAATCAATTGACATGGATCCTGAAAGCCTGTATTATAAACAATTAACAAATACTGTACAAGGTGAACCTCTTACTACATTTTTAACAAAAAGATTTCAGCGCATTGGTCCTACTACTGCAGTAAAATTTGCAGCATTTGCAAAATTTAAACCTGAAAAGAGAATGGGTACTTTAACAAATCAAGAATTAGTCAATCTTAGTAATTCACTTCAAAAATTTGAAGATTTTATGGCTCCTGATTCAAGCTGTTTGGCTCCACTAGGTGCAGAACCTTTAGAAAAAGGCATTAAGAAATTCTTTAATCCTGATTTTGTTGCTGTTGTTCAACGTCCTGCATCTGCATATTCTGGATTCCCTTTCATTATTGAGATGGGAATCGCTTATGGTGGTGATATTAAATCTGGTGGACCTCATGTTTATCGATATGCTAATAGAATTCCATTACTTTATGATGAGGGTAGTGATGTAGTTCTAAAAGTTGTTAATGATACTGATTGGGGTAGATACAAAATAAAAGGCGAACCTCCTTTCATCATTGTCTCTCATATCTGTTCAACAAGAATTCCGTACAAAACTGCAGGAAAAGAAAATGTTGCTGATAGACAAGAAATAGAAAGAGAATTAAAATTGGCATTGCAATTTCTATCTAGAAAATTATCCTCTTTCATGTCTAAACGTGGTCAAGCTGAAATGGCAAAAAAGAGAGCCAATCTTTATGCAAAATATATCCCATTAATTGCAGAATTTTGTACTGAATTAGCTGGAAAGAAAAAAGAACCTAATTATAAGAAAATGTTAGAATCTGAAATTGAATCTGAAACTAAAAAAGTAGTAAAAGAGGAAAATGAAATTGAAAACAACTAAAACAAAAAAACAAAATAAAATTAAGGAACGAAGTAAAAAAGCTGAAATTAAACAAAAGAATATTCTTGAAATGCTAAAAAGTCATGGTGCAAAAATATATGATGATTTAGATAATGGACAATTTCCAAAATTCTCAATTCCTAGTAGATCTGTAAGTAACATTGTTTATGATAAGCAACTTCGACAATACATTTTAGGTAATAATTCTGCTTTGAGAAGTTCTAGAAATTCAGCACAATTAAGATCATTTACACAATTAATGTGGTTAGCATTTTTTGCAAATAGGTTAACTACTGAAAAAAAATCTTCTACTTTAAGAGATGTTTATTATTCCTCTCAGGCTTTCGCTGTTGAATTTGAAGATCAATCTGAATCTGATAATATCATAGTAGATTTGGAAGCAGTTACTTCTAAACCTCGAGAGGATTTTCATATTTTTCCTGAAGAGCGAAGTTCAATTTTTGGTGATTTGAATATTGAATATACTATTCCTGGTTATGAGGGAAAAACTATGAATTTGTCTAATCACCCTGATGGATATTCTATAGGTCCTAGTTTGACTACTGCAGAATTAGTTGATACAAGTGCTGAAATTGTAATTGCTATTGAAAAAGGTGGTCTTTTTACAAGATTTGTTGAAGAACAAGTTGATAAAAAATTCAAATCAATTATCATTAATACTGGAGGACAAGCACCACGTTCTACTAGAACTTTATTGAAAAGACTCCATGATGAAATGAAACTACCTGTCATTTGTCTTACTGATGGTGATGTGTATGGAGAACATATTGCAATGGTAATTAAATCTGGTTCAGCTAATGCTGCTCATCTTAGAGAATTAACAGTTCCAGATGCAAAATGGGTTGGAGTATGGGCTACTGATATTGAAAAATACAAGTTACCTACAATTCCAATGACTCAATCTGATATTAAGAGATGTTACGATTTACAAAAAGATCCTAGATATCAAGAGGGAATTTGGAAAAAAGAATTAGATGTATTTTTAAAATTAAAAAGAAAAGCTGAATTAGAGGCTTTTTCAAAATATGGTCTTACAAATATTACTGATAAATATTTACCACAAAAACTAGAATTAGCAAAAAGTCTTTAATTATTTTATTCTTAGTGTTAACACACCGTTTCTATATTTGAAATCAAATATTTGCATTTCACTGGCATCTTCAATTGGAATTTCTTTTGAAAATCCGCCCGTTCCACGAACATACAATATTCCTTTTACAAATCTAACTGCAATTTTATCTTCAGGTCCTGGAACTTCTGCTACGAACACAAATTCTTCTTCTCCTTTGATTAAATCATAAACCCAATTCTTTGTTTCTTGTTCTCTTCCTTGACTGAATGTTACAGGTTTTTGATCATTTGCCATTTTCTTAATCACTTTAACCCAATAGATCATTGAAATTGCTGCTGCTCCAATTAAAATAAAACTAACATAACCTGAATCAGCTCTTTGAGTCATTGTGTATATTATTCCTAAAAATAGAATTACAACTATTGGTATGACAAAATTCAATGATTGTTCATTTGAATATGTTTTTTTGTAACTTGACAAACAATTCAAACCTATGTTCACCAAATATAAAGTATCTTTGATTTTTATTACCATTTTTCAAAATTTTCATGTTGTCTGATACAACAAAGTCTAAACTTAGTATACCTGAGATTGTATTGAAGGGAACGATTATTGCTGTAATTATTACGGTTCCATCAATTATGGCTTTCTTGCTAAGTTGGTTTATTCTTAATGATTTTATGACTGCCGTAATTTTAGGTGGGATTGTACATTTTATTGCTATGGGATTCGGTTTAAAAATCTCAAAAAAAATATTGATTAAAAAATAATTTCTTTACTCATGTTTTATGTACTTGTTATTTTCTATAGAAAAATATGGATTATTCTAGACTTGAAAATGATCTAATTTCTGAAATTAAATTAACTCCCATTCAAGCTAAAACATACTTGCTAATCACTTGGTATGGCAAAATGACTTCTATACAAATTGCAGAAAAATTAAAAATCTCTTCTGAAGATGCTCAAAAAGCTGCTACTGATCTTATGACTTGTGGTGCTTTTATTGACATTTCTGAAACTGAATTTGAAGCAATGCATCCACGATTCACTGCTGTCAATATGTATCGAAAAATGTGTGAACGGGAACATATTGAATTTAAACGAAACAAAATTGTTGATAACATAGGAGTTATTTTAGAACAGCCATATGATGATGCAAGAACTAAATAATGCTAATAATTGGTGAACAACATTGAGTAATTCTGATACATCTTCAGCAAAACCTCCGAGTGATACTGAAAAAACTCTAGGTAAATCTGATGAAGAGCAACCAAAAACTCCTGAAGTTTACAAATGCTGTGATAATCCTCAGATTACATATTTTGGTGTAATAAACATCAGCGTCGATGAAAAAACCATTGGTTCTGTTGATGTATGGAGATGTGGTGCTTGTAAGAAACAATTTTGTGAAGAAAAACAACTTGGTATTGAAGAAATTGCTGAAGTTGTAGGTATGCCTAGAATTGATTCTGATGCAAAATGGGCAGTTTGTGTATGTAAATTACAAAAGAGTAGATACAGATGGAAATTAGTGAAATTAAAAGAAAATGACACCATTCAACATGAATGTCTTGAAGAAAAAGTAATTTCACTTAAAAGTGAAAATTTTAAAATTGTAGATGACCAACATTGGAGCTTTTTAATTGAAGAAAATGTTAACAAGGCTGTAGAGATTTAGAATATCTCATGGATCTTAAAGTTCACATTAATAATATTCATGGTAGTCAGATGGCTGCAAAGATTAGTGGTGTTTTTACTTTAGATGAAAATGAATTTCGTTTTACTGCAATTGCATTTGGTAGAATTGGTGGACAAAATGTTGGTGCAAAACTTTCTAAAATCACTGAAACTGAATTAGAAAAATTAGGTTATGATGTTGAGGAAGTGATAATAAAATTACAACAAAATTTACTTCAAGGTGATTTGACTCTTCCTGAAGGACTCAAAAGAGAATCTTTTGTAGATGATTAAAATTCTGCTTCTTCTAATGCTTTAGCACATGAACAACTTCTAGTTTTTGGTATTTTTTCAATTAGTTCTGTTAGTATTTTCTTTGTTATTTCTACATTTTTTGAAAGCGTCTCTAAAACTTCTTTGGCTGTAACTGGTTTATCTGCCCAAACATCATAATCTGTAACTGTTGAAATTGATGCATAACAAATTTGTGCTTCTCTTGCTAGTTGACATTCTGGAACTAGTGTCATTCCAATAATGTCTGCTCCTGTTGATCTATAAAATTTTGATTCTGCTCTTGTTGAGAAACGTGGACCTTCAATGCACACATAGGTACAATCTTTATGAATTCCAATATTTTGCTCATCAGTTACTTTGAGAATTGAGGATTGTAATTCTGGACAAAATGGATCTGCTACTGAAATATGAATAACTCTCCCATCTTCTGAAAATGATCCATCTCTAGATTTTGTAAAATCTAAAAACTGTGTTGGTAGTGCAAAATGACCTGGTTCTAACTCTTCTTTTAAACTTCCAACTGCTGATGGTGCTATTATTCTTGTAACTCCTAATTCTTTGAATGCCCAGATATTTGCTTTGAAATTAATCATATGTGGAGGTATGGTGTGTTTTTTCCCATGTCTTGGAAGAAATGCAATTTTTCGTCCTTTGAATGTGCCTACTGTGATGGCATCTGATGGTTTACCATATGGTGTATCTATCTCTATTTCTTGTGCATTTTCTAATAATCCTGAATCATAAATTCCAGTTCCACCAAAAATCCCAATTTCTACATCTTTTTCCATTAGTATTTCACCAATGATTTACAATTGTATTTACTAAGTCCTTTAATTCCATTCAAGTCTGTTAATTCTATAATAAATGCAAACCCTGTTATTTTTCCACCTACCTTTTCAATTAACTTTCCTGATGCTTTTGCAGTTCCTCCAGTTGCTAGTAAATCATCACAAATTACAACTTTTTGTCCTTCTTTGATGATATCTTTTTGAATTTCTATTGTATCTTTACCATATTCAATTGTATATGATAATTTTGCAGTTTTTCCAGGTAGTTTACCTGCTTTTCTGATCATTATCATGCCTTTATTGTATTTTAATGCCAAGATTGTTGCAAGCAAAAATCCTCTTGATTCAATTCCTGCAAATACATCTACATTTTTTGGATGAAAATATTTTGAAAATTCATCTGCAATGTATGATAAAGATGACGGATCTTTCAAAATTGGGCTAAAATCTCTAAATAGTATTCCTTTTTTTGGAAAATTTGGGTATTCTGTTATTTTATCTTTTAAATTCATAATTCATTAAAAATTAGGTGAAATAAAATTGTTTTATTTTACTTCAAATGTAGTTTGTTCTGTACGGATGCTGTCATTTACTTTTACTGTATATGTCCCTGGAAGTGAATCTTCAGGAATTGACCAAAGTATTTCACATTTAAAATCTGCTGTTGTAGTACAAGTTAAGGTATTATCTATAATTTGCCCATTTTGATTTATTATCTCAATGGTAATTCCGAGCTTTTGAGTTGTTGTAATTCCAATTTTAATATATTTTCCAATCCCTGGAATTTCTAAATCTTCTGTTATCTTAATTATTAGTCCCTCAGTAATTGTAGATAATACATTAAATTCAATTATTTTGAAATTAGAACCACTACTAACATTAATTTTCCATGTGCCTATCATTCCATCTGAAGGAATTCTTAATCTTTCTTCTGTAAACGTTCCATCACTTTTTGATGGTATTTCTAAACTTTTTACTTCATTTCCGCTAGGATCTATTAATATTCCAATCATTAACACATTTGGATTTGTTTTACCAAGTAATAGTATGCGTTCCCCTTGCTCATATTCTACTTGTGTTGTGTTAATTTCAATTGCACCTGATCCTATCTGTAATCCTACTGAAAACATTTCAGTACTTTGAGAATTACCTTTTTGAATTACTGCTGTATAAATCCCTGAACTAAAACCTGTTAAATCTAAATTATATGTTCCTCTGCCATCTTCTTGTAATTGAATTATGATTTCTTCACCACTAATATTTCCTGAAGGACTAATGATTATCATTCTCAAATTATCTGATGGGTTCCCTAGAAGTGAAATTGTTGCTATTTCTGATGATTTGTAATTTGTTTTATCAAATTCTAAATTAACTGGAATTGTTGGCATTTCATCATATCCGACATATGTGAATTCTTTATTCTTCCCTTGAGTTGCAATTAATGTCCACGTCCCTTCATTGTCATCGTTTTCTCTACTTTGATATTCAAACTCAATAAATCCTGTTTCATCTACTTCTAATATGTCTGAAATAATTTCCTTTCCAAGATTATCCTCTAGAATTAATTCTAATGATTGATTTGGTAATGCTGTCCCATTAAATTTAATTAATTCCCCTGCTTCAAACATCTGTTGTGTTGGATTGATTATGATTACTTTGTCTGTTTCAATTACCCAGTTTTTTAGAATATGATTTCTTCCATCTGAAATTGTTATGCTATATTTTCCAAAAAGTGCATCAAATGGGATGTTAATTGGTTCTGATAATTTCCAATTACCTGTGCCATCCACTTTTGCTGTTCTGCTATTAATTGTAATCTTATTTGGATCTGTAATTTCAGCTATGATTGATTTACCTGGTGTTGCAGTTCCAGAAAGTTCTAAAATGTCTCCTCTATGAACTATATTTTTAATTCCGTTAACTGAAACCTTGATTTCTTTTAGTTCTGTAACTCTATTGTTATTATCCCCTAATCTTAAACTTACTATTTTTTCTTCACCTTGATTGTTTTTTACTTTGAAATCCACTCTGTCGCTCGTTTGAGTATTAGGAATTTTCATGGTTGTTATGAAAAAACCATCTTCATCAGTTTCAAAACTTCCAATTTTTTCAGTATCTATGTAAAAATCAAATATTTGAGATGCGCCAAATGCTTCTCCTGTGACTCTTATTGTTGATCCACTATTTGGTTTTTCTGGAATTATTCTAAAAGTTGATTTTGAAAATATCTCGCCATCTTCCCTTAAATTTATTTCTGGATTTTGATTAACTTTTGTTATTTTTGTTGATACTACTACTCCTGTATCTATTATGATATTTGTTTGATCTAATCCTTTCCAATTAATGACTGGACTTGATTTATCTGTTTTAAATCCAAATTTTACTGATTCACCTGTTTTGATTGGTTCAGATGACGTAAAAATTATCACTCCTTGTGGATTTTTCTCACCTATCCATCCTTTTTCTGTTTTAAATGATTTAAAATTAACATTTTCACCTAACCAAATTCTAAATGTTTTAACATCTTCTACTGCATCATTTGTAAATGAAATTATTGTTGTTTTATCTAATTCGACACTCTTAACATTAATTTCTTCAGCATATCCATTTGATGGAATTAAAATTAAAGATACCGAAAATAATACTACTATTGTAAGTAAAATCCCTCTAGTTGAGGATCTAATCATGTAATTTAAACTCCATATCTATCACTTAAACCTTAAATCATTTTCTTGTTTTCATTATTTGTTATTTTGGTATTTTTCATGGGCAAAATTTTTAAATCTTAATATTTTGGCTTTTGAAATTTATCTAGATCTGATTTTGTAGATATGTTTTGATATTGTCTAATCCTTTCAGCAATTAATCTGTACAATGATCTAAACTGATCTTTAGTTTTATCTGATAAGAAATTAGTTTCTTCTAATGCAATCTTTTCACAGATATATCTTGTAATTTCTTCATTATTGAATTCCCCCCAATCATCATCTCTATGTTCTTGCCATATTTTTTTTAATTTCTCTAAAACTCCTTTACTGTCTTTAGAATCCATATTTTCAGGTGTAAGATTCGAATATCCTTCTTGTCTTAATTTAATTTCATACGTTTGATTTACTGCATGTAGATAATCTTCAATTACGACATAGTCTTCAATTGATTCAAGTTTTTTACCTTCTCTTTCAAAGACTATTGTTTGAATTGCTGAGAATTGATTTGATTCTAATTGTGCAGAAATTTGTTTAGATTCTTCTGAATTATCTAATAAAACAAATGTTTTGTATCCGTGATTTCTGTAAAATATTGCTAAAGGTAATACTGAATTTTTATTATATGCTGCAACTACATTTAGTGGATTCATTGAAATATTTGGATCTTGTAAAAATTTGTCAAATGCATTAAGATACATTGAATCTGACATTGTTTCTACAATAATTACTGGTCTAGAATTTGTTCCAATTTCTCTATCTACAATTGCTTCTACTTGACCTCTGCATAATCCATACAAAATAGGTGTTAGTGTTTTATCATCTGCATTCCAGTAATCATAAAATATTCTACTCAGGTGTTTTCTTTTATCTAATTCTACTACTAGTAAATTCCCTGGTGTATAATCAAATATCATAAATGGTGAATGTGTTGCATATAGTACTTGATTGGAACCTGCTAAATTTTTCAATAAATCTGAAATACCCATTTGCTGTGTTGGATGAAGATTCCTTGCAGGTTCATCTAAAAGTAATATTGCTTCTTTTAATTCTGAACGTTGTGTTTCAGCTGCAAAATTTACTATAAATGAAAATGTCCATTTGAAACCTTCTGCACGTCGATTCAGTAATCCTGTGTTTGTAATTGTTCCATCTTTATGCACATCTGAAATAACTACACTCATAATATTTCCTGGATTGTATCTCAAATCCACATGAATAGGATCCCCTTTCCATGCTGGATTTAATTTCTTAGTTAATCTATTACTGGCTGTATTGAGTAACTTGATACACTTTGATGGTTGCCCTTTTACTTCATCTAATTCTTTTATGTCTAATTCTGCTAAATAAAATAAGTTTCTCACTGTCTCTGCTTTATCAAACTCTTCAACAAATTCTATAGAATCTGTTCTTTCTTCATTTTCTTTTCTTAAAAATTCATTTAGATTGATATTGCCATAAATTTTTTTATAATCTGAAAAATAAACAAATCTTGGATGTAATTCTGCTGCAATAAAATTCTGTAGTGCTACTTTTTGACTTTCACCACTTAGAAGATTTGAAAATTGATTTTCTGATTTATGGTAAATTTTTTCCCATTCTTCAATTACTTTGGATTCTTGAACTGCTATTACATGAAATTCATTGTTAAATTCTGCCATTCCCTCATCAAATAATTTTTGATTTTTTGGAGCTGGACCATTAAATAATTCTGTATTAATATTCCATCTTATATGATTTGGAAGTATATTTAAAAATTCAAGAATTTCTTTTGTAAAATTTTCCCATGAATTAAGCCCTTCATCCTTATTATTACTAATTTCTATATCTTCAAATTCATACTGTACTTTTTGACCTCTACTTGTTCTAAACAATTTTATTTTTTTAATTTGTGGTAATCCTGGAAATTTTTCTTTTAATATCTCCGTTTCATTCTCATTCATCTCAAATTCACCTTCGGCTAATCTGATTTCTTCTTTGAGTTCTTCTGCCATTTCATCACAAAGATCTAATTCTGAAACTTGTTCGTCTCTATTTAGTAGTGTTAGCGCTTGTAAAATGGTTGTTTTACCACTTTCATTTCTTCCAACAAAAGCTGCTAAATCCCCTACAGTAATTTCTCCAGAATCATGAATACAACGATATGCCCTAACCCTGAATTTTCTTAGTCGCATCTAGCGATATTTACACGGCTACGATTTAACTTATTCGTCATATTTCCATTTCAACTTAAATTTTTGCTAAATAAATATAAGGGAATTGTTTAATCTACAACAAATTGGTATCTTCAAGACTCTTTGTTGTATTCATTTTACCTATAATTTTCTCAATAGTTGCTGGAACTGTAGTAATGGCTGATATTCTTCAAAAACCTGATCGGGAATTAAATATGTGGCCAATGTCTTCTCAAAATTCTATTACACATGACTCCTCATTACAAATAATTGGTCTTTCAAATCATTATTCTATTTCTGAGCCAATAGAAATTCAAGTTAAAATTAATGATTCTTCCTATAATTGTGGAGATTTATACATCACAATCTACCCAACTGGTAAAAGCGATGCAGTTGCTCAAGCCGGTTTCTTTAGTCAATGCTTTGAAAATGTAAGTAATCTGCTTCCTATTAATGATGATTTTTCTAAAATAATCAATACTCCTGGTTCATATCAATTAGTCGTAGATATGGTATCCAAAGATTTATTGAATATCTCTACTACTGGAATATTTACCATTAAATAGGAATGAATTTTTATAAAATAAGTAATAAATTGAATTTAAAAAATATGGTGATTAAATGAACGCAATTGAAGAAGCAAAAAAAATCCAAAAGGAAATTGAAGAATTAAAAAAGAAAACAAGGATTCTTGAAGCAAAACCAGCTAAAAAAGTAACAAAAAAAGCTGAAGCAAAACCAGCTAAAAAAGTAACAAAAAAAGCTGAACCAAAACCAGCTAAAAAAGTAACAAAAAAAGCTGAAGCAAAACCAGATAAAAAAGTAACAAAAAAAGCTGAAGCAAAACCAGCTAAAAAAGTAACAAAAAAAGCTGAAGCAAAACCAGATAAAAAAGTAACAAAAAAAGCTGAAGCAAAACCAGATAAAAAAGTAACAAAAAAAGCTGAAGCAAAACCAGCTAAAAAAGTAACAAAAAAAGCTGAACCAAAACCAAAAAAATTAACTAAAAAAGAATTAGAGGAACAAAAAAGAATTGCTGAAAGAACCGTTGAAGATGAACTAGAAGAACAACTTACAGAATTAGAAATTGAAAATTTCCAAATTGAAAAAGTTGACATGGAACGACTTACAAATAAAATATGTGATATCTTAGCTGAACGTGAATCTGATGGTATGTTGCAAAGTGAATTGTGGAAAAAACTTAAACTTACAAGCCGTGATGGTTCTAGATTATCACTAAAACTTGAAAGAATGGGTACTATCAACAGAGTAAAACTTCTTGAAAATGAACGTTGGACATACAAATTAATTTTAAAGAAAACCCCTATCAGTACACAATCTATTGTAAACGCTCCTTGTTTGGTTTGTACTGTTGAGCAAAAATGTTCTCTTGAAGGTGAAATAAGTCCTAGAACTTGTCAACTAATTGAAGACTGGGTAATTATTGAATCCAAAAAACCTTTGAAGGCCAAATGAAATTAGCAGATGCACGAAAAGATCATTATAGAAGATTAGCTCATGAACAAGGTTTTCGATCTAGGTCTGCATTCAAATTAAAAGAATTGAATCAATCTTATCGTTTAATTGGTCCTGGATTTTATGTATTAGATCTTGGATGTGCACCTGGTGGTTGGACTCAAGTTGCTGTTAAACTAGTTGGGAATCAAGGTAAGGTGATGGGAGTTGATTTATCTTATGTTGAAGAAATACCTCATGCTCATATAGTTCGAGAAAATATTGAAAATGAACATTTAGTTGATGATGTTTTGTCCTATTTTGGGCGTAAAGTTGGTGCTGTGATTTGTGATCTTTCCCCTCAGGTTAGTGGAAATTGGTCTGTAGATCATGCAAGACAAATTTCTCTTAATTATGATTGCACTAAACTTATGGACAAAGTTTTAGCTCATAGAGGAAATGCTGTCTTCAAAATATTTGATGGTGAATATACTTTAGAATTTAGGGATTATATCAAGAAAAAATTTGCTAGAATCAATCTTACAAAACCTGATGCTAGTAGAAAACAAAGTAGTGAACTATACTGTGTTTGTATGGGTTTTACCGGATAAGTTAAAATATTTTAATTATTTCGTTTATGTTTGCATTTGTTCTAAACCCTGTTGGATTAAATGATGTTACGCTAGATACAAATCCATTTTGTTTTAGTTTTAAAATTATTTTTTCCAATTTTGGTGGTGATGCTTTTATTCTTTTTCCGATTTCATCTAATGTGAAATACATTCCTGGCATTTCTGATTCATCAAGGCACTTGTAAAGTGTTTTTTCACATGATTTACTTATTTTTAAATTTGGAATTTCTTTAATCATATTTTCCACATATTCTTTATCAAAAATTTTCCCAATCCATAATGGTCCTGCAATGCTAGTTTTTAATTCACATAATTCACATTCATGTTCTTGCTCTATCGATATTTTTCTATGTCCACAATTTTTACAATGTATGATATATCCAATATTTTCTTCTTGATCTATTCTATTTAGAATTTTTACATACGTTCTATAGTAATGCATTTCACTTTCAACAAACATTGGAATTACTTCCACCCCTAATCTAGCAGATACTGCCCTGAGACTTCCTAAAATCAATCTAATGGCAATCTCATTACCGTATTCCACTCTCACTGGAACTCCGCCGTATTTTCTTTTACATGCTCCTTGAAATAGACCATTTAGAACTTGAAGATCTGTTGCTGCCGTCGATAAAATTCCTCCATGCATGGTTGCTCTAATTCCACAGTCAAAAAATGCTGCAGGCGAACCAAATGGGTCAATATCTACCAATGAGCCTCTATTTCCTTTTCTAGAATGTTCACTCAGAAATACACATACTTCTTTTTCTGAAAATTCAATATTTTTTAAATTATTTAGATTGGATGAATATTTTGCCATTTGTAGAGCAGTTGGATTAAGATCATTAATTATCATTTTTTCTATTTCTAATTCATTTGCAACTCTTAACCCTCTTGCACCTACTCCTGTTAATCCTTCTAAGAAAATTTTTGGCCCTTCAAATTTTTTTAAAAATGCTGCATATACAATTATTGAAAAATCTCTATTTATTTTCGCTTTGGGATTAAAAAATGCTGGTTTTATTGGTGGAGCTTTTTCTGTTAATGATTTTTTTGGAACTAATAATTTTGTATTGCCTTCTATAATTTCTTGAAATAATTCATTTGGTATTTCCAATTGGGTTCTAATTTTTTATAACGTATAACGGTTTAATACTTGTGTTTTAAGATAAAATTTGTGCAAATTTGTGGCATTGATGATGCTGGACGTGGTTCTATGTTGGGACCTCTAGTTATAGCTGGAATTTCTTTAGATAAAAAAAATCTGAAAAAATTAACTTCTCTTGGTGTGAAGGATTCAAAAAAACTTTCTCCAAAAATACGTAAGATTATGTATAAAAAAATAATTGAAATTGTTGACGATTATTACATTGCAAAAATTCCACCTCGCTCTATTGATGCTAGTGTTAAGAAACATCTTCTAAATAATTTAGAGGCAAAGTATATGGCAAAAGTTGTTTTAAAATTAAATGCTGATATCTCATATGTTGATTCATGTGATGTTAAACCTCTTAGATTTGGTAAAGAAATTTCTAAACTTTCTGATGGTCATAAAATTAAATCATATCATCATGCCGACAGTCGTTTTGTAGTGGTTTCTGCTGCATCTATTCTTGCTAAAGTAACTAGAGATAGATCTATTGAACGACTAAGAAAAATTCATAATCTTGGAAGTGGATATCCTTCAGATTCTGTAACTGTCAAATTTGTGACTAAATATTATAAAAAAAATCATGTTATGCCTGTTTTTGTACGTAAAAGTTGGAAACCTGTCCAAAAAATAATGGACAGAAATTAGTTTTTATATTTTGCAATTACCATTGCATGATCTTTATCATATGGGTGTAAATCTATTGATTCTAAAATTTCAAATTTCTCTCTTAGTTTTTCTATTTCTTCTTCAACAATTCTTTTTGGTGCTTTTGTAACATCTATGCTTCTAGTTTTAAT
>Ga0208391_1000036_pt1 | contig 57311 bp, 43 predicted proteins | sample Knorr_S23_td_Bot_FD_185612 | JGI IMG/M metagenome (GOLD analysis project Ga0208391, IMG submission 185612) | Marine microbial communities from Southern Atlantic Ocean transect - Knorr_S23_td_Bottom_ad_3770_LV_A (SPAdes) (version 2) | ecosystem: Environmental > Aquatic > Marine > Oceanic | place... | reverse complement strand
CGGAATAGGTAGCCGCCTCGTTCCCCAGTCGTCCGGGGTAGGTGCCCTCAGCCTAGGTCATGGATGACATGCGAAGCACCCTGCGGTTCGCCTCTAGTCATAGCCTCGGTCTGGAGAATCCGGAGCGGCGTTTATTCAATACACTGGGTCTGGCAACATGTCAGATAAATTCGTGCCCTGTGACCCGGTCCCATCACTTTCATCACGCCCATGGCAGGCAAATTAGCAACCTTTCAAGATTATGTCAATGCGGAAATGTATCAATATGGGGGTCAATTTCCAGTCTCGGACTACGCCCAACAGCAGTTCTATATCTGGCGCGTCGAAAACCGTTGAGTACCCATGGGTCCAAATTTGCGGAGCCTGGCCCCGGCATATATAATTGAACCAGCGCACGCATCACCGTTGCAATGTACATGAGCTAATCGCCTGAACACCACGCTCCATCATGAAATCACCCGGTTGGCCCTGCGGAGCATCCAATAAAGCGTATAGGGAAATAGAGGGGGCGTCCAAACGTCCCCCTTATGATTTGTAGTTTCTTCGATCAATAACTTTGTCCGGATAGAGATTCGTCCAAGAGGAATTTCATGCCCCGCAAGAAAATTACTCGCCCCAAAGGGTCCGGCGACGCCCAGGTAGCTATTGCCGAGCCCATTGAAGGCTTGCCGGAAGGGTTAGCCACCAGTGACCTGGTGGAGTCCTACACACAGATGATCTTGGTTCGAACGATGGACGAGCGCATCTGGGCCTTGAACCGGCAGGGCAAAGTGCCCATCGCCGCCTCTTGCCAGGGCCACGAGGCCGCCCAATTGGGCAGTCTGCTGGCAGCTCAGAAGGATGGCCGCTGTTTCTTGTTCCCCTATTATCGCGATCTGGGTCTGAAGATGGCCGCGGGTCTCACGCCCACCCAAGTGATGCTTTCTTTCATGGGCAAGGAGGGTGAGCCCTACAGCAACGCCCGCCAGTTCCCGATGCAAGGCGCCGACCTGGAGCACAACATCATTCAGATCTCCAACGTGGTGGGAGCCGGTCTAACCCAGGCGGTAGGATACGCCTTGGCGTGCCGGATGCAGGATGACGACACCGTGGTGTTGACCTACTTCGGCGACGGGGCGTCCAGCCAAGGCGAAGCCCACGAGGCGATGAATTTCGCCGGGGTCCACCGGGTGCCGGTTATATTTATCTGCGAAAACAATCATTACGCCATCTCGGTCCCACAGCACCGCCAAATGGCAACCGACGATCTGGCGTCCCGGGCTCAGGGCTACGGTTTTCCAGGATTCACCGTGGACGGAATGGACCTTATCCGGTGTTACGAGGCTACCCGGGAAGCCATTACCCACGCTCGAACTCAAGGACCGGTGCTTCTAGAGATGCAGGTGGAGCGGTTGATGCCCCACACAACCGATGACGACCATCTCCGATACCGGACCCAGGAAGAGTTGGACGCAGCTCACGAGCGAGACCCGGTTTCCAACTTCGGAGCCGAACTGATAGCCAGAGGCATCATCACTCCGGAAAAGTCAGACGAAATTAAAGCCGAAGCACTGAAAGCGATCAACCAAGCCACCGATGCCGCCGATGCCGCCAATCTCCCGGATCCCTCAACCATGTGGGATCGGGTTTACAGCGAGTAGAGGGGAGAAGTGGCAGTCAAGAACGTCATTGAGGCGGTTCGAGAAGCCCTGCGCGAAGAGATGCAGCGGGACCCCAAAGTGTTCGTCATGGGCGAGGACGTGGGGAAGCGCGGTGGTGTATTCTTAGCCACTCAGGGCCTCATAGATGAGTTCGGCGAATCTAGGGTCATCGATACCCCCTTGGCCGAAGCGTCCATCATGGGGATAGCTCTTGGGGCCGCATTCCGGGGTATGCGCCCGATCCCCGAAGTCCAGTTTTCCGATTTCATCTGGCCCGCCATGAACCAACTCATCGGTGAAACAGCGCGAGCCTGCTACGGGAGCAACGGCGTCCTTCAAGTACCCTTGGTCATCCGAGTGCCTTACGGCGGCGGTATAAGAGGCGGCCTGTTTCACTCCCAAAACGTGGAAAGCATCTTTTTCCACACTCCCGGGCTCAAGGTCATCGCCCCGGCGACACCCTACGACATTAAAGGGCTTCTCAAGTCGGCCATCCGCGACAATAGCCCTGTGGTCTTCTTGGAGCACAAGAAAACCTACCGCCTGGTCCGTGGAGAACTACCGGAGGGAGAATACACCATCCCCATCGGAAAGGCCGACGTCAAACGCGCAGGGGAACATATCACAATAGTTTCCTACGGCTTGATGCTTCATTATTGCCTGGAAGCGGCGGAAGCGGTGTCCGGCGAAGGCATAGACGTGGAGGTAGTGGACCTCCGTACCCTTAGGCCGTTGGATAAAGAAACGGTGCTAAACTCGGTCAAGAAGACCGGCAAGCTACTCATCGTTCATGAAGACAACGTCACCGGTGGGGTCGGGGCTGAGATCGCCGCACTGGTTGCCGACGAAGCTTTCGAGTATCTGGACGGACCCGTCAAACGGCTCTGTGGCCCCGACGTACCTACCATGCCCTTCGCCCAAACCCTCGAAGACGAATACATGCCCAATACCGACAAAATAGTTCAGGCTCTGCGTAAACAGGCAGCGTATTAGCGGTAGGTGATGAAACATTGGCTATGATCCTTGAACTCCCTCATGTTGGCGAGTCGGTGGTGGAAGGCACCATCGGCAAGTGGCTAAAACAGCCCGGCGACAAGCTGATGCGGTTCGAGCCTCTGGTCGAGGTGATAACCGACAAAGTAACCATGGAAGTCCCTTCCCCTATCGACGGCTCTCTCCTAAAGATCCTGGCTCAAGAAGGAGAAACGGTGCCCATGGGAGCCCCTATAGCCGAACTCGAAACTGCCGACGGCTCCGATGGAGCAGCCCTTGCGCCGGCAGCAGATCCGACCCCGGCTCCGGCAGCGGCCAAGCAACCTGCACCCGTCGGCACAACCGGTTATCTCGTCAAGAACATCAACCCCGTGGGCCCCACCGGAGGCGGAGTCGAGGCCGAGCTAGAGAGCCCGGCTCCGGTCCAGGCACAACAACAAGCGCCTCCTCCAACTGACCAGTCAACGCCGGAGGCCCCCGGCGGAGCCAGCCGGCCCTCTCCCGCGGTGCGCCGTTTGGCCCGGGAACACGGTGTGGACCTGGCCCAGGTCAGCGGCACCGGACTTGGCGGCCGTATAACCCGCGACGACTTGATACGGTACGTTGAAGCCAAAGAATCGCCCGCCGGAACTCCGACACAAGTGAAACCGCCGCCACAGCCGGAAGCCGGCGCCGACGAGCAACATGTACCCTTAACTCCGGTGCGCCGGATGATTGCCGATGCCATGGTCCGTAGCGTGAGCCAGATCCCCCATGCATGGAGCACGATCGAGGTGGACGTAACCGGATTGGTCGCCCTACGCGCCCAGGTCAGAACGGCCTTCGAGCAAAGGGAGGGAGTGGACCTTACCTATATGCCCTTCGCCATAAAGGCGTTGGCGGAGTCGCTGAAAGAACATCCTACGCTCAACGCCAGTTGGGGCGGCGATAAGATCACCCTGAAGCGCCGGATCAACGTGGGAATCGCCGTGGCCGCCCCCCAAGGATTGGTCGTCCCGGTGATTCACGACGCCGACCGGTTGAGCATCGCTGGACTGGCAACAGCCTTGCGGGACCTAACCCAGCGGGCAAGGCAGAACAGACTCACCATCGAAGACGTACAGGGCGGGACCTTCACTTTGAATAACACCGGCGCGTTGGGGTCCATCATCTCCTATCCCATCATCAACCATCCCCAAGCGGCGATCCTGACCACCGAGGCCATTCAGAAACGGGCGATGGTGCGAGACGACGCCATCGCCATTCGGTCCATGATGAACATCTGCATGGCCTTCGACCACCGCATCAACGACGGAGCGGAATCGGGCGCATTCTTGCAGGCGGTCAAGTCCCGCCTGGAGTCTATGGGACCCGACACTCCTCTCTACTGAGCCGCCTCCCGTGCCCACTCCCAGCCCATGCCAGATAATCCGGTTGGGAACCGTGGAGTATCACCGCGCCTGGGAGCTGCAGGTGGAACTGGCGGCCAAGGTCCACGACGGCGCACAGCCCAACACGTTGCTGCTATTGGAGCATTCCCCGGTTTACACCAAGGGCCGCCTGAGCAAGCCTGAACATATTCTGTTAAGCGACGAAGAGCTGCGGCAAAAGGGGATCGGGGTTTACGAGGCGGACCGGGGAGGGCAAGTGACCTTCCATGGCCCCGGCCAACTGGTGGCCTACCCGGTGGTGGACCTGCGAGAGTGGGGCGGGCCGGTAAAGTACGTCCGCACCCTGGAGCGAATCATCGTCGATTCACTTGCCGACTTCAAGATAACCGCCGAAACGATCGACGGAATCACCGGCGTTTGGGTGGATGGCGCAAAGATCGCCGCCATCGGAGTCAAGATCAGCCGAGGTGTCGCCTACCACGGCTTCGCCATCAACGTCACCACCGACCTGTCCTACTACAGCCACATCGTCCCCTGTGGCATCGCCGACCGCCCCGTAACCTCCATGGCCAAGGTTTTAGGCGAAGACGTGGACATGGGAATGGCCCAATACAGCCTGGCTTATCAGTTTGGGAAAGGGATGGGGTTTCGGATGGTGGAGGCGGAGCTAGAACCTATCCAGATCTAGGGAGATTAGCCATGCCGGTTTCTGACAAAGTACGGGGATTCATGGATCAGGGCGGGTGGATCCGCCGGATGTTTGAGGCGGGCATCACCTTGAAGGCGCAGCACGGCGAGGACAACGTATTCGACCTGTCCCTGGGCAACCCGGTTGTGGAGCCGCCGGAGGAGTTCCGCCGGGAGCTACGCCGTCTGGCCGAGAACCCGGTCAAGGGTATGCACCGCTATATGCCCAACAACGGCTACCTGGAAACCCGGCAAGCGGTGGCCGACGGCCTGAAATCTGAGACCGGCATTCCCTTCTCCGCCGGCGACATCGTCATGACCTGCGGGGCGGCGGCGGCGATAAACGTGGTGCTAAAGACCATCCTCAACCCCGGTGAAGAGGTCATCCTCCTCTCTCCCTACTTCGTCGAGTATGGGTACTACGTGGACAACCACTCCGGCGTCGCGGTGGTGGTGGCCACCGGCGAGGATTTCCAACCGGACATGGCCGCTATTGAAGCCGCGATCACACCCAAGACCAGGGCGATAATCATCAACTCGCCCAACAATCCATCAGGGGTCATCTACTCCGCCGACTGCCTGCGGACGTTGGGCGAATTGCTGAACCGTAAGCAGCGGGAACACGGTTCGGAGATATTCATCATCAGCGACGAACCGTACCGGCGAATAATCTACGACGGCTTGAGCTACCCTCAGGTGTTTCCCCACTACGAGAACACCATCGTGGTCAACTCCCATGCCAAGGACCTAGCCCTACCCGGCGAACGCATCGGTTACATGGCGGTCAACCCCGCCTATCCCCATCGGGAGGAGTTGTCCAACGGTCTGACCTTCTGTAACCGCACCCTAGGGTTCGTGAACGCCCCAGCCTTGATGCAACACATTGTCCGGGCGCTTCAAGGGGTCAGCGTGGACATCGCCGAATATCAGCAAAAGCGGGACTTTCTCTACACCCGGCTCACCGGCATGGGTTACTCGGTGGTCAAACCCCAGGGAGCTTTCTACTTGTTCCCAAAGTCGCCGATAGAGGACGACGCCGCCTTCGTGGACACGTTGCAGGAGCGGTTGGTGTTGACGGTACCGGGCCGGGGATTCGGAACGCCGGGATACTTCCGCATCTCCTACTGTCTTGAGGACCGGGTGCTGGAGGGGGCGATGGACGGGTTCGCTCGGGCCATTGAACAGGTTGGGCAACAAGGCTAACAGTTACTCGCGGAATCTCTTTTGAGCTTTGTTGCATCGCCAGCTAGGGCGATGGGTAGAATCAGTCAAACGAATTTAATCGGGCCGTAACCTAGGAGGCAGGAGCCGTGAGCGCACAAGGGAAGGTTGCTATTGTCACCGGAGCTGGAACCGGGATCGGCAAGTGTACCGCCTTGGCTTTTCTGGAGGACGGGTACGCCGTTGCTCTGGCTGGACGCCGGGCCGAGTTGTTGGAGAAGGCTGCGGCAGAGGCCAGGCCGACTGCCTCCCGGACACTGACAGTGCCCACTGATGTGGCGGACCCCTCATCCGTGCGCGCCCTGTTCTCCGCAACCAAGGAGAGATTCGGAAAGGTAGATGTCGTGTTCAACAACGCCGGATCCACTTCGATCGGTATACCATTGGAGGATCCGACCTACGAACAATGGAAAGCCGTGGTGGACGTCAACTTGACTGGAACGTTTCTGTGTACCCAGGAAGCATTTCGCATCATGAAGAGTCAGGACCCCAGGGGCGGTAGGATCATCAATAACGGGTCCGTCTCGGCTCACGTACCGAGACCCAACTCCGCGCCTTACACAGCAACCAAACACGGGATAACTGGCCTTACCAGGTCAACGTCGTTGGATGGCCGCAAATACGATATCGCCTGCGGCCAGATTGACATTGGCAACGCTGAAACTGCGCCGCTGGCGGCGGCCGTTAATGCAGGGCTTCCCCAGGCCCACGGAGCCGTCTTCACCGAGCCGACCATGGATCCGTACGACGTTGCCCGCGCAGTGGTCTTCATGTCAAGCCTGCCCTTGGACGCCAACGTACAGTTCATGACCGTCATGGCAACGAAGATGCCCTATATCGGCCGCGGGTGACGTGACCCTACATATTAGTTATCAGCAGTGGCCGTTGCAGAAACTCGCAGACCTGGGCCTCAGTTGGTGGTCTGTTTAATGGGTAATCGGTGTTTCAGGTCGGCCGGCTCAACAGCCTAGCCATTGTACCCTAGGAATCAGGCTGATCCTTAAGCTTGCCCGGACCTCCGGCGGCGAAGGCGAGCAGGCGGACGGGGGAGGGGGATGATTAGGTAGCAGGCGGCCGCCAGCCCGTAGATAACCGCCAAAGGTATCAGCGCCCAAAAATATCCAGACTCGTTATGGTCGAAGATCCAGCCCATCCACACCGGAGTGCTCATGGACATCAACTGGTCGGGTAGATGTTGCCATCCCCGAAGAGTGGCGTAGCTCCTCCGTCCAAAGTAGTCCCCCATTATGGCCCAAGCCAGCGGATTTGCGCTTTCCGAGAAAGCCAGCAAAACGACAAATATTGCCAACTGCCAAATGTGGCCGCTCTGGTTCAAGATCGATAATAGGGCCACCACGCCAGTTGCCATCGCAACCGAGCTAAGCTTCTCCTTGGACCATTTATCTCCCATCCACCCCACCACAGGGTTGAATATCATGGTGCCCAGGGACAATCCTCCGATAAAGAGGGCGGCGAGGGCAGCGCTGGAGAGACCAACCTCTCCGCGAGCAATCTCGCCCTCCAGGAACCAGACCATCACCGGAGCCAGTAGAAATGACATTCCCGAATGGACGGTGTTACGCAAACCCACGGCCAATACGACAAGCCAAAAGGAGACGGTGGATAAGGCTTCCTTAGCGGTAAAGTCGGGGTCCCTAGCCATCTGCCGTAACGGCGCGGCGACTCTCGACGCTTCATGGGCTCCCCTTCCTCGCCCGCCATGCAGCCCCGATCCCGTTTGGCCGGGAACCACAGCGTCCGGCGCCGGGTCCCCATCCGGTAGCAAGCCCATGCTCTCAGGGGTACGCCTCACCAGCAGAGACAAGGGAATAACGATAGCGATGATTCCGATGCCCGACACCAGAGCCGCCGTACGCCATCCTACGGTGAGCACCAGCAATCCCATCAGCGGCGTCACCAGAAATCCGCCCAGCCCGGTGCCGGTGGAGGCGGTAGACATTGCCAGACTTCGTCTTCTACGAAACCACTGGTTCAAAGCGGGAACTGTCGCGTTGTTGTAGCCGGCCCGGAAGCCCAGGGAAAGCAGCCCCACGAAAACCAACAGGAAATACCCATAGCTTTTGGTTAACGTCAGCAGGATGAAACCCACGCCCGACGCGACGCCGCCAAATATCAGCATGGTCTTCGCGCCCAAGCGGTCGGTGGCGTACCCGGCCAGTGGGCCCAGGATACCCGCCACCATGCGTCCCAACATGTCGGCGACAGAGATGGCGGCCACACCGATGCCCAGTTCTTGCCGCAAGGGGAGAACGTACAAGGTAAAGCCCCGATTGAAGGTACCGTGCTTCAACGCGTCGATAATCGCGCTGACGACGACGATCCACCAACCATAGAAGACATTGTTACGGCGGCCCCATAGAGTCTTTGGATTTAATTCAACCAATATTTTTCATTTAATCCGAATCTTGACTAGGCCGCGGCTAGCGGATCCATCACGCCTTCGCATATTAATGCCGGCCACCATTTCATCTTTAGTGACCTACTCTCAAAGTGCACGCCAGCACAGCGGGTGGCTGTAAACGAGGGTCTCGTGCCAGAAGAAAAAAGCGGGACCAAAGATTACTAGGGCATGACGGGCGACGGATGCCTCAGTATATAACCTTTTCCGACCGCAGTAGTTTTGGCCGGTAAATGGCCGATCTCAAAAGCTAATGACGTCCATCTGTGTGTCAAGCCGGATACGGCGTATTTTATCCACCGGACCGCCAAGATTATCCACAGGTTAGGGCGACATACCGAGGAGTTGGACACAATATCGGGCCGGATATCAACCGAGATGAAAGGCGTTTCCCATAGGATTATCCACTCCTGAACCGGTATAGTGGACAAGCGGACTTGGTATTTGGTCGACGCTGCAAATTGGAAAATCCGGCGTAATATATACGAGTGGCAATAGTCCTAAGCCCAGATGCAAATCGGTATTATGGAGCGACGGGTGGCTGACACGAGGTTTTCTGAACTAATGGGCCTAATCAAGGCCATACAGGCGTCCTCAGGACAAACAGTATTAAACGAGATTGAGGGGGTTCAACGTAGCTTCGGGGTTGTGAAGCGCAACTACGATGAACTTATCAACGCGATACTCGCGTTCCAAGACGAGAAGGAAATACCCCGACTCTGGCCGCAACAGTCTCGCGATGTACGTCATGAGGCCATGGACGTAGTGGTCACCAGACTGCAAAACTTCCTTGCCGCTGCTTTCAGCTTAGTGGACCATGTGAGGCGTCATCGCAAACACCTCTACAGTGGCGAAGTCTTCGAAGTCTTCAATGAAGAGATCGCTGCCCAACTGCAGAGCCTGATTCTTGGTCGTCCTGAGCACTGGATAGCGCAGGGACTCAGAATTTATACTCTCCATGTGGGTCTGCCACCGATCAGCTTTGTCCTTCAAGGGAGAGGAGGCGAGCTAGTTGGTTCGAAGTTCCAGTTGAGCAAGGATGATTTGCTCAAGTGGGACGGCTGGAGTTCTCAAGCCCGACGTAGCATTGAAGGTGGGGACCACGGAATTACACTTGAAGAGTTCATCAAAGTATATTTTAACCAACTTTCAGAGTTCTACGCGTGGCTCTGGCGCAGCCAATCAGCAGTCCATAGCGAAGAAATCGAAGCGGCGAATATACTAAGGGACGAAGCACGGGCACTCCACGAGGACTTGTACGGCCCGATTCACAAACAAATGAGTTGAGTCAGTCGTTATCCGGATTTCGGGCCAATACGTGCTGCAAGCTGATTAGGATCCTTCCTGGCTCGCATTCAGATTGGCGAGATGATTCCCGTCCGACCCACGGCTAGGACCCAGCCAAATAGTCGGAAGTGAAAAGGGATCCGTTATCGAAATAGGAGGCTTTCTTTGGAGATCACCCGTAGAATCGCCGACTATGTAGTATCCACCCAATTGGAGGATTTCCCGCCCGATGGGATCCAGGCGGCCAAGGGCGCGATCATGGATTGCCTGGGTTGCGCCTTGGCGGGTAGCCGCGAGCCATTGGCGGACATATTGTCGGAATTCGTCCAGGCCAACGGGGGCGGGGCGTCGGCCAGCGTTATCGGACGGGGCTTCAAGACAACCGCGGCTGACGCGGCCCAAGTCAACGGAGCCATTTCCCACGCCCTGGATTACGACGACATTACCCGTGCTCTCAAGGGTCACCCCACCGCCGTGCTTATGCCGCCGGCTCTGGCTTTGGCTGAATCCCAAGGAGCCACGGGACTGGAAATGCTGATGGCCTATATGCTGGGCTTTGAAGTGGCCTGCAGCATCGGTGAGGCCATGAGCCCGGAATATTACGATGAACTGGGTTGGCATCCCACGGGACCCGTGGGAGCGTTGGGCGCGGCGGTTGCCGCCTCCCGCATCTTGAAGCTGGACCAGGATCAGACCGCCATGGCCATCTCCCTGGCCGCGTCCCAGGCCGCCGGTCTCCGGCAAAACTTCGGCACCATGACCAAGCCGTTCCACGCCGGGGCCGCTTGCCGTACCGGAGTCACCGCCGCCCAGTTGGTAGCCGCCGGATTTACCGCCAGCCTGGATGCCATCGAGGGACGGTTCGGCTTCTTGCACGCCTTTTCCGGGGGAGCAGGATACGAAGCGGACCGGATATCAGAGAATCTTGGCAAAACCTGTTATCTGGTCGAATCGGGCATCGAGATCAAAAAGTACCCATGTTGCGGCAGCGCCCACCTGGCGTTGGACGCCACCGCCCGAATCTTGGACCGTTCGCCGTTGAATGCCGCCAACATCGAGAAGATCGACGTGCTTGTGGACTTCGACCCTCCCCGCTCCCTGATCCACGACCGGCCGCGATCAGCCTTGGAAGGGAAGTTCAGCATGCAGTACTGTCTGGCCGCGGCCGTTCTGGACAATAAGGTTGGCATGGACGCGTTCACCGACCAACAGGTGTTGCGTCCCGAGGCCCAGGACCTCATACCCAAGATCACCATGCGCCGCTCGGCCGATTTCCAAGGGCAGCCGAGCTGGGTCGAGGCCTACAACCAGGTGGCCGTGCACTTGAAAGACGGGACGGTGTTGACCGAGAGAGTTGACCGGATCAGAGAAGGCGCTCTACGGGGGGTGACCATGGACGAAATTATCGACAAGTTCCGTGATTGCGCGTCAACTATTCTAACCACGGACGACACCCAAGAACTCGTGGCCGGACTAAGCGAACTGGAACAACTACCAGACATCCGCCATATAGCTGATCTTTTGCGAGGAGACGGGGCTGGCTAAGAAGAGCTGTTAATCGTCGCCGCGGAGTACGCGGGTTTTTTGGTAGCAGGGCCAACCTCTCCGTAGTCTCTGTGCCCTCCGTGGTGAGTTTTAACTCTGTACGTTACCTTAAGGTCCACGTGGCTGACTGCCGCCGTTCACTTGATTCGCTTTGCGGTCGAGATAAGACCAACGGTGTCCCGGATCTGTAGGTCGCCGAAAGAGTCGACAACCCAGTGGCGGCCTAATTCGGATCCACTTTTCGATTCTAACCGTTGACCTGAAGGCGACGGCTTCTCAACCAATTCGTCCTTCAAGAAACTCCCATCTTTGAAATATTGTTCCACGTACGATTTGCCGTCCTCACTGTACATCACGATCTGGTTACCGGTGACATCGTCCAACCACGTACCGATGTTTTCACGAGTGGAGACGAGAGGCCCACCGGCGCCGGCTCGTTCTTCTTGCCTGGCGAGGCCAAGGATGCGCACCTCAAGGGCAGGGTCGAAATGAGTGGTAGCCCAACCTCCGGCACCCACCGGAATCCCTGGCAAGTAATACACGATGAAGGTACGTTCGTAGTGCCGCGAATCGCCCGACTTCAACTCAAGGGCGATGGCTCGGAGTGCATCTTCGGTTACTTCCTCGTCTAGGCGTACATCGATACTCTTCCTGATACCGGTGACGATGTTTGTTTGAATGATCGAATAGGTGGCCGTGGCAGGAACGACCGGAGCTTGGCCTTGCGGCTGCGTATTGGCGGCAAACGCCGCACTTATCATTGCGCTGATGTCGGGGGTGGCAACGGGCGTTAAGGGCATTGTTGTCGCCGAAGATACCCGCTGAAACCGCGGTGCCCGACTTGCCGCTTGGCCGGGGTCACCGTCACAAGAAGACGCAGCGATAGATATCAGGCACACGGCTAGAATCATGATTGTCCGCTTGGAAATTAAGAGGGGAGGGTACATATAATTCCTTAGCCATCTGGCTCCAGCCCACATTTATCCACGATACAAATTATACTTTGATTCTCGGACCTAGGAACTGCCTTGAGTCAATATTTAGAACCCGTCTGCGGTTCATCTTTCTCAAGCCACTGGATCCAATTCCCATGGCTGCCGTTGTCCGCCAGGCGCCGGGTCGTCTTGAGGCCGTTTTGGTACTGAGTCAACTCAACGGCGCAGTGGTGCCCGCCCGCCCGGCCTTCGACTGAAATCAGGCTTAGGTCACGGACTGAACCGTGCTCTTCGACCATTTCGAGAAATCTTTCTCGGGCCTCCCGAGGAAATTAGTTCAACGTATTAGAGTGGTACAAGCACAGTGTCGAATCTAACGGAATCGATTCTAATACCTCGGGCAGCAACTCCAGGGCATCGCCGGCCAATAATCGAGGTGGGTCGTCCTTAGCCATTTCCAATGCGTCCTCCAGCATCTGGGCTTCGTCGACCCGCTCCGGCCAGACCAAAGCCCGCAGCCAATCGACCGCATCCGGGTCACTAATATCCACCGGACTAAGGTCCAGTCCAACTCGAAAGACAACCTTGGGGATAGAATCGGGCAACGGAGGGCGCAGGTCTCCGCGGATAATGGACGACAGTTGGACCGGGTGATCAGGGTCGCCCCACCGCTGCGCATCGCTATAGGTATACGAATACCGGTCCCATAGCAGGTTCAATCCGGCGCTGGCTCCAATTTCCACCAGAGAAAGAGGCTGGCCCGCGTCCCGGCCCATGGCTACGGCAAAGGCAGGCAAAAGCACCGCGCAGCGCCGCACCACGTTGGTCTGCACCAGACGGGTACTTATCAGGTCGACGATTTCGTCGCCGTGTTCCAGGCAAAAAGACCGGAAGATCGGGTACGGGTCTCCATGAGTTGTCATCTCCGGGCTAATGTCTGGATAGTTTTCCGTCACCGCATGTTGTGCGCCTTTCGTCAACAGCCAATGAACCGCGGCCATGAACATGTTCGGCGCCGGTTGGCCCGAACGCGCATTAGCCGCTAAAGCCAACAAGTCCTGCTCTTCGGCCAGGCTATGGCACAGACTTTCGTAAAGGGATGACATCCCCGGACATTCCAGTTCGGCAAATCGGTGAAACGTCAGGGCAAGCCGATCTAATTCTTGCATAAGGCGCCGCGGGGGATAATGCTTAACGTTTTTCCGGATTCAACGAGTCCGGCGGTACGATCGAAGTGTATCCGTCCGCCGTTTTCCGGTCAAAGCCGTCACCGTGAACACGGCCCCGCATCGGTTGACAAAGATAGGTGCAGGTAGCTAATATTTGTGAAGCTCCGGTCTTGTTTACCGAGGCCGATGTTTAACGACCAAAATCCCATCTTCTTAAAGGAGCCTAGAAACAATGGGTAATAACGATCTAGCACTGATGGCCCACCTGATGCGCCGGGCCGGTTTCGGCGCCTCCAGAGACGAACTGGAGGCCCGCGCGGCCAAAGGCTACGAGGAAACAGTAGAAGAACTTCTGAATCCCGAAGCCCAGGAACCGACCGACCGCATTGAAATGATGCGGTATCATCCCTGGACCTGGCGTCCGGGTACTCTGCCTGGTATGGGCGCAGCCGAATGGATGCGCGACTTGCTCAACACCAAGCGGCCCCTCGAAGAGAAGATGGCCCTGTTCTGGCATCAAGTCTTCGCCACCGGCGTCTCAAAAGTGGACCATTACGACGATGTAATGGACATGATCGTCAAGTTCCGGAAGTACGGCTTGAGTAACTACCGGGACCTGCTTCTGGAAATGGCCAAAGATCCGGCCATGATCTACTGGCTGGACAACTGCGACAACCACGCAACCGCGGTCAACGAAAACTGGGGCCGTGAACTTCTGGAGCTGTTCAGCATGGGCGTGGGGAACTACACCGAAGTAGACGTTCGGGAGTGTTCCCGGGCCTTCACCGGCTGGACCATCAAGCCCAAGCTGCCCAGAGGACCCATCGGCCGGTTCGACTGGTTCTTTGAGTTCCGGGAAGAGGACCACGACGACGGCGAGAAGACCTTCCTGGGAGAAACCGGCAACTTCGACGGCGAAGACATCATCGACATCATCTGCCAGCAGCCGGCGACTGCCGGGTTCATCTGCCGGCACCTATATAGCTTCTTCGTGGCCGACGAGGCCCAGGTCCCGGCGTGGGGCGTGACTCCTCCCAGGGACGAAGCCGCCATCGATCTGATGGTTGATACCTTCATTGAGTCCGGCTACGACATCCGTGCGGTGCTGCGAGTCATGTTCAACTCCGACTTCTTCAAAGAAGCCCGGTTCGCCCGGCTGAAGAGCCCCACCGAGGTTGTCGTGAGTACGTTGCGAATGGTGGGAGGAAGCACCCAGTTCCCCGCCCCCGGTATCGGCGACCTGTCCCGCCAACCCAACTACATGGGACAAGACCTGCTCAACCCGCCCAGCGTGGAAGGTTGGCACACCGGCGCCGAGTGGATCAACAGTGGCTCACTGATGCGCCGCGTAAACTTCGCCGCCGAACTGGTTGGCGACACGAGCAATCCCGGTGTCCAATCAATGATATCCCGGCTCCATGCCCAGGATGCCCGTACTCCGGAACAACTGGTAGACGGCTGTCTGGACCTGCTGGGCCCATTGGAAGTAGCCCCGGAGAGCCGGACCGAGCTGATAGAGTTCGCCGCCGAACATGGCGAGTTCAAATGGGATACCGCGGAGGCCCAGACAACCTCCAGCGAGAGGATCGGAGAATTGCTCCAGCTCATCGTTTCGTTGAGAGAGTTCCAATACGCCTAGCCGAAACTCAATCTGAAATGCGTGAATCAGAACGCACCCCCCATCCTAACCTTCCCCCGCAAGGGGGGAAGAGACTTGTCCTCGCCCCCTTCACGGGGGAGAGTCAGAGAGGGGGTGACGGTCCGCAGCAACAAAACCGTCTCGAAAGTCATAACCAGCCAGGAGAGAAGAAATGACCAGTTCTAAGAAAGACCCGGTCCTGGTAGTCCTCCAGTTGACCGGAGGTAACGATTACCTGAACACGGTAATCCCTTACTCCAACCCTCTATACCGGGACAACCGTCCCGCGGTTGGCGTGGCGGAAGGCCGAGAACTCCAACTGGACGATAAAGTAGGCTTCCACCCGGAGATGGCGCCCATCAAGAACCTGTACGACAAGGGTCAAGTGGCCGTCATCCACGGCGTCGGCTACCCCGATTCGCCCAGGTCCCACTTCCGGTCCATGGACATCTGGCACACCTGCGAGCCGGACAAGCTGGGTACCGAGGGTTGGTTGGGACGGGCCACCAAAGACATCGACCCGAATAAAGAAAACGTTCTAACCACCGTCAGCTTCGGCGCGGCCCTGTTCCGCGCCCTGGTCATGCCCGGTGTGCCAGTTGCTTGTGTGGACGATCTGGACTCTTACGGGTTGCTTCCCGGAATCACCGAGAAACAGCAACGCACCAAGATTCTGGACCGGTTCGCCCGGTTGTACTCCCCAGTCATGGGCTCCAGCAGTGTCATGGACTACTTAGGTCAGACCGGACTGGATACTCTTGAAGGAGCCGACATCCTGAAGGAAGCTCCCAAGATGTATTCCTCCACCGTCGAGTACCCCGACACTTCCATCGGCGCGAAGCTCAGGGGAATCTCCCAGATCCACCAGGCCGGATTCGGGACCCGCATCCTATATTGCGACCACGGCAGCTTCGATAGCCACTCCAACCAGGTTGGCATGCATGACAAGCTGTGGAAAGACGTTTCGGAAGCCGTCGAGTGTTTCTTCGACGATCTGAAAGAGCATGACGCCGCCGATAACGTGGTAATGCTCATGTTCACCGAGTTCGGCCGACGGGTCCACGACAACGGTTCCGGCACCGACCACGGCGCTGGCGGAGCGGCCTTCGTCATCGGCGACGCGGTCAACGGCGGACAGTACAGCGAATACCCGTCCTTGGAATCCAACCAGTTGGAGCAGGGCGACGTCGTCCCCAACCATGACTTCCGCAGCATCTACTCAGTACTCTTGGAAGACTGGATGGGCCTGGACGCCAAACCCATAGTCGAAGGCTCCTTCGAAAAGCTACCCTTCCTGGGCTAATAGACACGTCAAAATAAACCTCTTGAAATCCCCCTTTCGTCAAGGGGGATTTAAGGGGATTTCCAATGGAGGAATTCAGATGCTAACTGAAACGGTCGCGGGCCGTACTTATGACTACAGCCACAGCGTGGGCCGGGGCTCCCAAACCGGCATGGGATTCTCTAATCCCGTGGCAGCGGCGATCGGCAAGGACGATGTCCTATTTGTCGTAAACCGGGGAAGCGAAGGCATCAGCAACGTTGCTTGGAACCGCACCGGGTACGGCGCCCGGGTAAGTCAGATCAAACTTGGGGCCAACGCCGGCGAAGAACAGTTCATCGGTGAATTCAGCAAATACGGCAACGGCAACGGCGAATATATCTGGGGTTCCGGCGTCGCCGCCGACGATCAGGGTAATCTGTTCGTCGTAGACGAGTGGCTCAACCGGGTTACCGTATTCGACCAAGACGGCAACTACCAGCGGGATTGGAGCACGGTAGTCAGCGACGAGACCGGACCCAATGGCGCCTCCGGCATCGCCATCGACGGCGAAGGCAACCTGTTCGTCACCGACGGCCGGAGCCACACGGTCAAGAGGTTCACTCCCGAAGGAAAACTTATAGCCAGTTGGGGAACCCACGGCAGCGCCGAGGGCGAGTTGGACTCACCCTGGGGCATCACCGTCGACCACGAAGGCTTCGTCTATGTGGCTGACTTCAAGAACCATCGGGTGCAAAAATTCACCGCTGACGGCAACTTTGTCGCCCAGTTCGGCAGCCACGGTACCCACCGCGGCCAGTTGAACTATCCAAACAGCGTCGCGGTTGACCCTGAGGGCGACGTCTACATCTGCGACTGGAGCGAGAACGGTTGGGAACAGGGCCGGGTACACATATTCGAGAAAGACGGCCACTTCCTCACCAGCCTTACCGGCGACGCCCAACAACTGTCCCTGTGGGCACAGATGACTGTTGACGCCAATGACGACTATGGCAAGCGCAGGCGTGAAGTCGCCAGCACCGAGCCGGAATGGCGGTTCGCTCAACCCACGGCGGTGGTGTACGACGCCAAGAACGGACGGCTGGTCGTAGCCGACACTCAACGCAGCCGGTTTCAGATCTACGACAAACAGGCTACGTATTTGGTTCCACAGCTTAATCTCTGATCCGGGATTACCGCGGATTCGGGGTTAAAACCGAGTGATATAGAACGTGGTTGGGCAGCTAGCTATCCAGCCACGTTCTTATGTTGAGAGCAAGGCCGATTTATGGATCCCTTGATGGAGGAAGAGTTTCTCCAACTGGCAACAGAGCATCCGGATATCCTGTGCTCCGAGGCGCCGTTGGAAATATTAGAGGAATCGGCGTCGGAAGCCGAGCCAACCCGGTATCTAGAGGAGTTTTTCGCCACCGGGTATACCGCTTGGCTGTCCAAAAAGCATGGCCGGAGAATACGTCTCCCCAAAGAAATGATTGATCGCGCCATCTTAGTCCTCTGGTTCAGGGCCTCTTTGCTCAATACCAGCCGCATGATGGGCCAACCCAATAACGACGACGACTTACCATTTTTCTCTGACGAAGACCTTTATTAAGCAGCTGGATATCACTGCCCGCGATTGAACCCACCCAGAACCGCCAGGAGGATCCTGCCTTGACCACATCCAAACCCTTCAACTACGAGAGTCTATTCGCCGAGAACGTCCCGGTCACCACCCGTACCGCCGCTCCTAGAACGAAGTACGACTTCGCGGTGGCGTATCCCGCGCCCGAAACCCTTCCACTGAATGAGCTGGCTGAGTCATTGAAAGATGCCCTGGCCCGGGAGGGTGACGAGCTCGCCTACTATCCCCATCCGGCTGGCATGCCCGCCTTGCGTGAGTTCGTGGCCGACAAACTAGCCCGGGACCGGGACATCCACGTCACCTCCGATGAGATCGTCCTCACTTCCGGCTCCGGTGAAGCCATCGGTATGTTGATCCAGGCGATGACAAACCAGGGAGACGTGCTCCTGACCGAGGAGTTCGTGTACCTGGGGACGCTGCGCCAGATGCGACGCTACGGCGCCGAGGTTGTCGGGATCAAGTGCGACGATCAGGGCATGATTCCCGGCGACCTGGACACGACGATAAATCGTCTGCAGGGTGAGGAGAAAACAATAAAATTCCTCTACACCATTCCGGCGTTCCAGAACCCGCAGGGATTTACCATGCCCCTGGAACGGCGGCAACAGATCCTCGACATCGCCCAAAAATATACCCTACCCATCTTTGAAGACGACTGTTATGTAGACCTACGATTCGAAGGCGAAGACGTAACCTCTATCCATGCCCTGGCCGGCGGCGATGGGGTCCTGTACACCGGGTCCTTTTCCAAGATCGTCGCGCCGGGCATGCGCTTGGGATACCTGGTGGCGCCGGAACAGGTGATGCAGCGGGCGATGAGCTTTAAATCGCCCAGCGGGGTCAACCAGTTCGCGGCGCTGGCGATCGAGGAATTCCTGAAGCGGGACATGTACTCCCACATCGGTGATCAGAACGAAACGTTGCGGATAAAACGAGACGCCATGCTGGCCGCCCTGGGCGAGAACTTCGGTGACTCCGCCAAGTGGAGCGTGCCGGAGGGCGGGCTTTACATCTGGCTGGAGATGCCCGAAGGCGTCGACCTGGCCGCCATCCAAGAGCAGGCGTTCAACGAAGGGGTTGGGTATTACAACGGGACCCAGTTCTCTCCGGATGGCCGGGGCGCCAACCAAGCCCGATTATGCTTTGGCCACCCAACTCCCGAGATTATTTCAGAAGGCATTGCCGAACTGGCCCGCATCTTTACCAAGCACGGTGTGATGGGCGGTTAACGGCGATATACTTCAACCCTAGAAAGCCCAGCCAAAAAGAAAGAGGCCCCGATTGAAGCGGGGCCTCTCTTTTTTACCCGTTCGTCCTGAGCTTGTCGAAGGACAGTGCGCGATGACTCCTCAACTCTGGTAACAAACCTATGGGGTCAGGTCCATAGCCTCGACCACCCTGGTGAAAGGTATGTTGGCCGCCTGGTTTACTTCCTCGACCAGCTGGGGACTTGAAGCCTCGAATAGGCACATCACGCGGGACTCACCGGGGATATAGGTGCTCCGTATATAGCGCACCTGCTTGCCCACTTTTCACTGGTCTCGATGGCCGACTTTTGAGCGCCGCCCAACTGCTCCAGAGTGATTCCAGGAAGGTCCCGCTCAACCATATAAACAGTCATGATGTAAGCCTCCATATCTAGATTCGGTATGGCTACATTTAACCGCCCATCGGTCTGGGGTTCATCGGTATATCTTCCCAATTTTTGCCACCCAACTTCCCATACCTACCCCACGGCACTTCATACAGGGATCAGAGAAATATCGATTGGGATAGGCAAATGTTCCCATCGGAAGGTTTCTTACCCTTGGAAGAACTATCGGCGAATCTAGGCGTTTGGCCGAACGATGGGAATCACAATCGGATGCGGTCGGCGTAGGCTGCTGCCTCGGTCCGGTTGGAAGAATCCGTTTTGCTCAGGATGCTGGTCACGTGGTGAGCGACGGTACGGACACTGATGAACAACTCGTCGGCGATCTCCTGGTTGCTCCGGCCGGCCGCTATTAGCCGGAGAACTTCCGATTCACGCTGACTAAGGCCGGCCAAGCTGGCGGCGTCCGGACCCTCCGATTCCGTCTGCTGTTTCATCGCGGCAACCCATTCGGGCGGGGCCAATTCGTAGGCCATCCGAAACTGCTCCTCAGCCTCGGATTCAGCTCCTCGAGCCTTCAGTAAAAGACCGTAGTTGTAATGCGTCTCGGGACCCTCGGGCCGCAATCGTAGCGCTTCCGCATAGTGATCCGCGGCCCCTTCTAGGTCACTCTGGGAATGCAAAAGTATCGCCAGATTGGTGTGTGCTTCAGGGTAGTCGGGCCGTAGCCGCAAAGCCTCAATGTAGTGGGGCTCAGCGCCCGCTTGGTCCCCTTGGTTTTCTTGCAGAATGGCGTAATTATAATGGGCTTCCGGGTAATCCGGGCGGATACGTAGCGCCTCCAGGTAATGCGCGTGAGCGTCGCCGGGTCTCTCCGTGTCCTCCAGCAATATGGCGTAGTTGTTATGAACCTCGGCGTATTCAGGCCGCAGGCGCAACGCTTCCGAATAATGTGATTCGGCCTCGACTAATTGTCCGCTGGCCCGGAGCAGGTTGGCATAGCTATAGTGCGCGTCCACGTTTTCGGCCCGAGAGGCAAGAGCCTGACGGTAGTGGTCCGCAGCGCCTTGGTGGCTTCCCCTCGATTGGAGCAACACGGCGTAGTTGTAATGCGCCTCGGGATATTCCGGACGTAGCCGTAACGCTTCTCGATAATGCTGGGCGGCGGCGGCTTCGTCCCCTTGCGCTTTCCTAAGGATCGCCATGTTATTGTGGGCTTCCGGGTAGTCCGTCCTCAGCCGCAGCGCCTCTTGGTAGCAGCGAGCCTCTTCTTCGCTGTTCTCCCGCTCGGTACCTATCAAGCTGAGTGCTCTAAGCAGCCAAGTCTCGGCGGGTTGGGGCCCGTTCCGATCGCGACGCCGGCGCCGCCTCGTTGAAGCCCAACACCCGGTATAGCGTCCGATGGGGCAAGAGGTCGCCTTGCAACGTCTGGCTTCCCATCTCTTCAAAGTCGTAAAGAGGCAGGTCCGCCACATCCAAGACATTACCCGTCGTATAAACTTCGTCCAAACCGGCGGCTTCGGCCACGGGCCTGGCCAAGTCTACCCCCCGGCCTACCCATCCCTCCCCTGTCTGCAACTGGATGCATTCACCGAAACAACATCCCACACGGATAGGCATATGGGGAGTCTCAGACAAGGCTGGAGTTGACTGGTTGTGGAGCCGCCAGGCTTCAACGAGTCTAAGAGCATACTGAAGGGCGGCGTCAGGACTCTCGAACAAGAACATGTGGCCTTCCGAAGCGAAGGCACTGTGTAGACTGCCGTACTGGCCCGCCATGGACTCGGCCAGGTATTTGTACTCGCCCAACAATACGGCGATACGGTCCCTGGTCAACCTGGCGGCTTCTAGCGGAGACCGGTGGAGCCGGGTTGAGATAACCGCAAAGTATGGACCCATATAAGCCCCTCAGGACTGGGCGTGGATGAGGCGGCTCCCCCAAGGGCGGCCAAGGCTAACTAAGTTCATCCGCCGAAACGTGAAAACCTTCGGTGATCGATATGTAAGGAAGTCCCGCTTCATCGTTCGCCCGCTGAACCACATCCGGCGACATAGCCTCGAACAAACAATAACACTTGTCCTCGCCGGGGGGGGAAACGACCTCAGGTACCTGACGGGCGTGCCTTCGCTAGTCATCTTTCCGGTAGCCATTTTGGCCAAGGAAGCCGCGGCCGCCAGCTTTTCTTTGTCAAAGCCGGGCAAGTGCCGCTCAACGATATAGTTAGGCATGTTACCCTCCGTCTGCTCAGGCGATTTTTGCCAAGCAGAGCAAGAAGATTATACAGTGTCTTAGCCCATTGGCATCAACCCGATGCTTGGCGGTTCGCCCTCACCCCGCCCTGCAGGCGCCCCTTACCCTCGAGCAGAGGGGCCGACGGTGAGGGCTAACACCCAGGCTTATTCACGATCTGCTGGTCCACCTTACGTGTCAGGAACTTGCCGCCGCCCAGGGTGGCTTTGAGTTCGCCGTCCTCCACCGCCACGGCTCCTCTCAGGATGGTCATCACCGGCCAGCCTTCGATATCAAAACCGTCCCAGATGCTGTAATCGGTGATGTGGAAGTCGTCGCCGGTCAGGCGCTTCTTGATGCTGGGATCGATCAGAACTATATCGGCGTCACTGCCCGGAGCGATCACTCCCTTTTGGGGATACAAACCCATGATCTTGGCGGCGTTGGCCGAGGTTACATCGACGAACCGCTGCAAGGACATGCCTCGCTTGGAAACGCCTTCGCTATAGGTTATGCCGACCCGCGTCTCGGCGCCGTTATGCCCTCCGGTGACGTCGGAAATTGTTCGGCCCTCGATCTTAACGTCCCAGGATGTGCAGTACTCATCAGTGGCCATGGTGTGCAAGCCACCGTCGACGATGCCCTTCCATAGCATCTGCCGGTCCTCTTCGGACTTCAATGAGGGATAGGTGTGGTACTTCATCCCATTCTCTTCCCGGTAATTATCCGAGCTGAAGCAGCAGTAGTTGTGCAGTGTTTCGCCGTAAACCGGCATGCCCTTGGCCCGCGCCTCGGCGATCGCGTCCACCCCTTGCTTGGCGGAGACGTGGACGAAATACACCGGTGAGCCGGTCCACTCGGCCACCCGCAGCACGCGCCGGAATGACACGTCCTCGGACTCGTTGCTGTGGACCAGCGGCATGTTCCACCACTCGGTGCGCTCCTCCTCGGTCAGCTTGCGGTACATGTGCTGGACCATGTCGTCGTCTTCCGAGTGGACGAGCAGCATCGCGCCCAGCCGTTGAATCGTCTCCATCAGGTCATGCAGATGACCCGTGCCCACCATCCGGGGCTCCCCGGACATAGCGGGCGGGCGGATATCGGTTGTGAAAATCTTGACGCTGGCGAAACCGTCTTGGACATGCTCGCCTAACTGACCCAGTATGTTGTCCGGAATGGCACCCAACATCATCAGATGGTGGGCGTAGTCCGCGTAGGAGTTACCTCGCCAAACCGACGTGCGTTCCTGTATGGCCTGGTTGAGATCGATGCCGGGCCACTGGATAGCGAAGTCCATCAACGTGGTGGTGCCGCCGAACAGGGCTGCGCGGCTTACCTGGTCCGGTGGGGCCGTGGTCAGATCGCCATGTCCCATGATTGGGGCAGCTATGTGCGCGTGTGGCTCGATTCCACCTGGAATCACGATTTTTCCGGCGGCATCGATGGTCCTACCAACATCATCGGTGATGGTGCCCGGAGCAGCCACCGCGACGATCTTTTCCCCTTGAATCGCAATGTCCCAATCGCCGACACCCCACGGTGTTACAACTTGGCCTCCACGAATCATCAGGTCTAGCATCAACAGGCCTCCTTATGTCAGTTTATGTTCGTCACAATCCAAACGGCCACGCTCAATCTCACGAGATTGCCAGGCCATGCAACAGCGTTCGATTCAGGCAGAAGAACGCGCCTCTTGGGGCAGGGCTTCCTCCCAGTCGGGGAGTAGGTGGTGAGACGTACTGGGCAACAGATAGATCCCGGCGATCCCGATGGCACTCAGCGTGAAAGATGCCAGGATCGTCACGTTAAAGTCCCCAGTGAGATTCCTAAGCACTCCACCGATCACGGCTCCGGCCGCCATGCCGATTCCCGCCCCCATCATCTGCCAACCGTAGGTGGTCCCAATGGGCGCGCTACCGTAGTATTGGCGGTTGATGATTGGAAAAGCACTCATTTCCCCACCCAATCCGATGCCGAATAATACGGCGAACAGATAGAACATCCAAGCGTCATGGGCGAAAAAGAGGAGGATCAGAGGAACGCACTGCATAAAAAAGCATACGGCCATGACGCCCTTGCTGCCGAAGCGGTCGGCGGCGATGGGAACACCAAACCTGGTAAGAGTGCTGAGCACTGACATAACCACGAAGACGCCGGCTGCAGACCCTTTGGACAATCCCCGCTCCTCTGCGATCGCGACAAGGAACAACATCAGGATGGCATGGCCGGCACATCCCCAAAAATGGATCCCGATAAGGTTCCAGAACGCGCTGGTTTGCCTGGCCTGACGTAGAAATACTTGGGTCCTTACTTGAGCGGTTTCCCCGTAGTGCACTCTCCTGATGGGCTCGTTTCCGGTAGCCCCGTAAGGCCTCAGCCCGATCTGGGCTGGTTCGTCATAGAAAAACTTGACGAAAACGACCAGAGCCAAACCTCCGGCGATGCCGGTTACCCAGAAAGCCGCGCGAAGTCCAGCATCCTGTCCCTCGGCTTGAATCCCGGTGACCCATGAGTTGATCATCAGACCCGATTCAGAACTCCCGAACCAACTGATGATGATCAACACCACTGGAACAAGCACCAAAGGACCCATTCCTTGAGACGCCTGCAGAATCCCCATCCCCAGGCCCAGATTCTTTTGAAACCACATCGTCACCGCCGCCGTCAAAGGAACCTGGAAAATGGCCAGAGCCAAGCTGAGCAAGACGCCATAATAGGCGTAGAATTGCCAAAGCTCCGTCATGCGGCTGGTTAACACCATTGCGGCGGTGAACACTAAGGCACCTAGCAACATGGTCCGGCGGATGCCATAACGGTCGCCAAGCCAGCCTGCCGCCGGTCCAAATATCCCGGAGAAAGCCCATTGAAGAGCCAAGCCGAAGCCAATCATACCGTGGCTCCAGCCAAATGTTTCAACTAATCGGGGAACAAGGATCGCGAAGGAGGTGCGCACGGCGGAGGCGCTGAGACGCATGCCCGCAGCCACGACAACTATGACCCAAGCGTAGTGTATGCCTACGTTTCCCACGGCCAACCGGCTGGGGTGGAGGTCAAGCTTTAACATACGCAGTAGCGGTCCCATCCGTTATATAAATCAACGATAATGCTGGACTCAGGATGATACTATGTCAATAGTTTTATTCCAGATTTGACCCTGGAAATCCATTGACAATCAATGCAATTTGTGCTTGACACTACCTTAGTTAAGAGTATAATCAAAGGTTACCGACGTATGCCTCAAGCACCGAATTTCGTAATTTCCCCAAACGACCTCGGCGATTTTGCACCTTTTTTTGCCCCGATTCTGGCCGCCCGGCCGACCGGTTCCAGTCATTCGAAGGAGAACTAGAATGGTAGTTTCTGCTACGCAGAACGGTAATGCGCTGTCGCTTCGTGAAGTTAAGAACTACGCCCGAATCCCACAAGTCTTGGATGTGCCCAATCTGATCCAAAGCCAACTTCAATCATACGAATGGTTCAGGACCGATGCTTTGCGGGAAGTCTATGAAGAAATCTCCCCCATCGCTGATTACACCGGCAAAAAGTACGAGCTGCATTTTGCCGAGCATTATTTCCGAACCCCCAAGTACTCACCCCAGGAGTGCAAAGAGCGGGAGATTACTTTTTCCCAGCCTCTTTACGTAAAGACCCGTCTGGTGATGAAGGAAACGGGGGAGATAAAAGAGCAGGAGATCTTCATGGGGGACATCCCCATGATGACGCCCAACGGCACCTTTATCATCAACGGCGCCGAACGCGTGGTCGTCAGCCAGTTGGTCCGGTCTCCCGGTATCTACTTTGTCTACGAACGAAATGCCGCTAGCAACAGGAACTTGTGTTACGCCAAGCTGATACCTTCCAGAGGCGCTTGGCTGGAGTTTGAAACCAGCGCCAAGGATATATTGTCGGTTAAAGTCGACCGCAAACGCAAAGTTTCAGCCACCACCTTCCTGCGGGCCCTGGGCATCGCCTCCGACGACACCATCTTAGAGATGTTCGCCGACGCGGACACAGACGAAAACCACCAGTACATCAAGTCCACGCTGGACAAAGACCCGGTGGTCGATACCAAGGAACTCTCCTACAAAGAGGATGACCTGCGCGCTCTTTGGGATTGGCTGCACCCGGACGACGAGTACGACGTTGACCAAGCCAAGCGGATAGCCAACGCCCAGATCGAGTTTTACCGCCGGTTGCGGCCTGGTGAGCCACCCAGCTTGGAGAACTCCCGCAATCTGATACGCAACCTATTCTTCGTTGCCCGCCGCTACGACCTGGGCCGCGTAGGCCGGTACAAGCTTAACCGGCGTTTGAGCCAAACAGACAACTCGGAACTGATGACGCTGACCGTGGATGACGTAGTGTCGGTCATCCGCCACATTATCCGGATCAATCAAGGCGACGGAAAACCCGACGACATCGACCATTTGGGCAACCGCCGTGTACGGGCCGTAGGCGAACTGGTGCAGAACCAGGTGCGCGTGGGCCTGCTGCGAATGGAGCGGATGGTCAAAGAGAAAATGACTCTGGTGGATCCGGAAGCGGCGGCCCCCCAGGGCTTGGTTAACATACGCCCGGTGGTGGCCGCCGTTAGAGAATTCTTCGGTGGCTCCCAATTGTCCCAGTTCATGGACCAGACCAACCCACTGGCTGAATTGACTCACAAGCGGCGATTGTCGGCCTTGGGGCCAGGAGGATTATCCAGAGAACGAGCCGGGTTCGACGTTAGGGACGTCCACTTTTCCCACTACGGGCGGATCTGCCCCATCGAAACCCCTGAAGGTCCCAACATCGGCCTGCTCAGCTCCCTGGCATCTTACGCCCGGATCAACCCATATGGCTTCATAGAATCTCCCTATCGCCGTGTGTATAAGACCCTGCCCAGTGACTCACTCGACTTGAAAGGACGCACCGTTACTAAAACGGTGTTGGACACGGAAGGCAAAGCGATCGTAAACAAGGGACGGGCCATCGGCGCGAATAGGATAGCCGCCTTGAACCAACTGCCCGAGGGGACGGTCATCGACGTACGTCCCTTCGTCGGGAACACAGATGAAGACATCCTCTATCTGTCGGCCGACCAAGAGGAAAGATACCGGGTAGCCCAGGCGAACTCAGTACTAGACGACTTGAATCAGTTTGCCGACAACCGGGTCGAACTCCGGGTGGGTGAGGAATACATGCAAGATTCCCCCGACTCGGTGGATCTGATGGACGTGTCGCCCATGCAGATCATGAGTGTGTCGGCGGCCTTGATACCCTTCTTGGAACACGACGACGCCAACCGGGCGTTGATGGGTTCTAACATGCAACGGCAGGCCGTGCCCCTGCTCCGTCCCCAAGCGCCACTCATCGGAACCGGCATTGAAGGCCGGGTAGCTCGGGACAGCGGCCAAGTGGTCTTGTCCTTGGTTGCCGGTGTAGTTTCTTCCGTTACCGGGAGGGAAATCATCGTAACCGACGTGGAAGGAACTGAGCACAGCCACCACCTTATCAAGTTTGCCCGCACCAATCAGGGCACCTGTTTCGACCAGCGCCCCACAGTCGCCCGGGGAGACATAGTAGACCAGGGCGGAGTTCTGGCCGACAGTTGGTCAACCGAGAACGGTGATTTGGCCTTGGGTCAAAACGTTTTGGTCGCCTTCATGTCCTGGGAGGGTTACAACTACGAAGACGCTATCATCCTCAGTGAGCGTCTGGTAAAGGACGATTACTTCACCTCCACTCACATCGAAAAACACGAGATGGAAGCCCGGGAAACCAAGTTAGGCCCCGAGGAGATCACCCGGGATATCCCCAACGTCGGAGAAATCAGCCTCCGGAACCTGGACGAGCGGGGCATTATCCGTATCGGCGCGGACGTCGGACCGGGAGACATCCTGGTTGGCAAAGTCACGCCTAAGGGCGAGACCGAGCTAACGGCCGAAGAGAAGCTGCTACGGGCCATATTCGGAGAAAAATCCCGCGACGTGAAGGACACTTCTCTGAGGGTTCCCCACGGGGAACGCGGTAAAGTGATCGAAGTCAAGGTCCTGAACCGGGGCAACCGGGATGACCTGCCACCCGGCGTCAACGAAGCAGTGAGAGTGTGGATAGCTCAGACCCGGAAAATATCCGTGGGTGACAAGATGGCCGGACGCCACGGCAACAAAGGCGTAGTAGCCCGCATCCTGCCAGAAGAGGACATGCCTTACATGGCCGATGGAACCCCGGTGGACATCATTCTGAACCCCATAGGCGTGCCTTCCCGCATGAACTTGGGTCAGGTGTTGGAAACCCACTTGGGCTGGGCGGCGAAGGTGCTCAACTTCAAAGCCTACACTCCGGTGTTCGACGGCGCCAAAGACGACTCAATAGAAGATGCCTTGGCCCGGGCATGGTTCGCTCAGCGGGCCCAAGCAATCGACATGGGACCGTCGGAAGGGTCACCCGATATTGACAAAGTGAAGCTAGATGCCTGGCTGACGGAGCAAGGATACGATGCCAAGCGCATATTCGACCCGGAACTCCGAGGAGAGGCTCAGGAAGCGTGCCTTCGCCTGTGGCTTAAAGAAGAGGCCGGCGAAGACCCCACCGGCCAATCATTGGACGAGATGCGCAACACCGCATTGCGGGTTCATCGGGAACAGCGCATGGCTCCTCCCACCTTTGGCAAGTTTGAGTTGTACGACGGACGTTCTGGTGAAAACTTCGACCAACTGGTCACTGTGGGTACAATATATATCTTAAAGCTCATCCACTTAGTGGAAGACAAGATTCACGCTCGCTCCACCGGTCCCTACTCCATGATCACCCAACAGCCGCTGGGCGGGAAAGCTCAATTTGGCGGGCAGCGGTTCGGTGAGATGGAGGTCTGGGCGCTGGAAGCGTACAGCGCGGCCTACAACCTGCAAGAGGTATTGACCGTCAAATCCGACGATGTGGCGGGCCGCGTTAAAGCTTACGAGGCGATCGTTAAGGGAGAACCCATCGGCCAACCTGGCGTACCGGAGTCATTCAACGTACTTTTGAAGGAACTTCAGAGCCTCGGCCTTGCGGTCGAGTTGTTGAACGAGGACGTTCGGCCACCGTTGACGCAAGGAATAGCCGACGACACCGAGCTTTATCAGCCGCTGGAGGCAGATTAATGGTCAGATTGGCGGACAGGACAGAAACTCGTGGCACTAACTTCAACGCGATCAGAATATCAATAGCTTCCCCAGAACAAATCATGAACTGGTCTCATGGCGAGGTAACCAAGCCTGAAACCATTAACTACCGTACGTTGCGGCCGGAAAAAGACGGACTTTTTTGCGAGCGCCTCTTCGGTCCCACCAAGGACTGGGAGTGCTTCTGCGGGAAGTACAAGCGGATCCGGTACCGGGGCGTCGTCTGCGACCGTTGCGGAGTTGAAGTCACCCGGTCCAAAGTCCGGCGAGAGCGCATGGGCCATATCCGGCTGGCGGCGCCAGTAGCCCATATCTGGTTCAGCAAAACCACTCCCAGCCGGCTGGGCCTTCTGCTGGACCTCTCTCCCCGCAATCTGGAACGGGTCCTCTACTTCGCCCAACATATCGTAGTCTCAGTGGACGAAGAGGCCCGGCAAGAAACCATTGATGAAGAGCGAGCCAGGTACGAACTAGAAGTGGAGAAACGCCGTAATTCGTCTGAGGCGGAATTGGAGATTCTGCGACAGAAAATCGCAGATCTGGCCGAGGCTGAAGACAGTCCTGAAATAGAAGTAGAGCGGATGACCGCCCAGGTGGAACTTGACGCTGTCAAAGACCGCCTGGCCACCGAAGAGGGACAGCTAGAGCAACAACTTCAAGCCAGCATCGACGAACTCGACGATCTGCGGGTTCACAAGTTGATTGCTGAGTCCCGTTATCGGGAATTGAAGGAACACTACGGCAACGTTTTCCAAGCTGGCATGGGCGCCGAAGCCATTCTGGAGATTCTGCGGGCCATCGATCTGGAGGCTCTCCGGGATTTCTTGATAAACGAGATGCAGTCTACCTCCGGCCAACGGCGTAAAAAGGCCATCAAACGGCTGCGGGTTATTGATTCCTTCCGCCGCAGCGGCAACCGGGTTGAGGACATGATTCTTTCCATCCTCCCGGTGCTGCCGCCGGAGCTACGCCCCATGGTTCAACTGGACGGCGGGCGGTTCGCCACCAGCGACCTGAACGACCTCTACCGCCGTGTAATCAACCGCAACAACCGCCTAAAGCGGCTGATGGACCTTGGTGCTCCGGAGATTATCATCCGCAATGAGAAGCGGATGCTGCAAGAGGCAGTGGACGCCTTGATTGACAACGGGCGCCGCGGGCGTCCCATCCAGGGCAGCCATAACCACAAGCTCAAGTCTTTGTCCGACCTGCTACGAGGCAAGCAAGGCCGGTTCCGCCAGAACCTGCTGGGCAAGCGGGTCGATTACAGCGGCCGGTCAGTGATCGTCGTGGGCCCCGAACTAAAGATGCACGAGTGCGGGCTGCCCAAACGCATGGCCCTGGAGTTGTTCAAACCCTTTGTGATGCACCGGTTGGCGGTCTTGGGCATTGCTCCTAACATAAAGAACGCCAAGCGCATGGTGGAGCGAAACCGGGCGGAAGTGTGGGACATCCTGGAAGACGTGATCAAAGACAGGCCGGTCCTGCTTAATCGCGCCCCCACTTTGCACCGGTTGGGTATCCAAGCTTTCATGCCGGTATTGATCGAAGGCAACGCGATTCAAATTCATCCACTGGTCTGCTCCGCATTCAACGCCGACTTCGACGGAGACCAGATGGCGGTGCACGTTCCGCTGTCCCGAATGGCGGTGCTTGAAGCCAAAGAGACTATGCTCAGCACCCATAATATGCTCTCGCCTGCCTCGGGTGACCCGCTGGTAGCCCCAACGCTGGACATGGTGATGGGCTGCTATTACCTGACGGAAGAACGCGACGGGGCTATAGGCGAAGGCAAGAAGTTCTTCGATTTCGACGAGGCTCGGATCGCTCATGCCTCCGAGTTGATTCATCTTCAGGCCCGTATCCTGGTACATGACGTAGCCGCCTCGGAACACGACGAGTGGTTGGAGACAACCCTGGGAAGGTTGATATTCAACGAAATCCTCCCCCGGGTTCTTGGCTACAGAAACATACTGATGGACCGGGCCGCCCTCAAGGAACTGACGGCTGACCTGCACCGGACCTTGACCAACGAAGAGACAGCCGAGGTCCTGGACGATATCAAGGACCTGGGTTTCCACTATGCCACCGTCTCGGGTATAACCATAGCGATCAATGACATCCAGGTTTCGAACAAAAAGCCTGCGATTCTAAAACAAGCCGCTCAAATGGTCAGCGGCTACGATGAACAGTTCCTGTCCGGCCTCATCTCAGAAGAAGAGCGCTACGCCAAAACGGTGGAGGCCTGGACCTGGGCTTCCGACCAAACCACCATATTGGTTGAAGAAGATCTTCCCAACTATGGCGGCATCGCGGTTATGGCCCGTTCCGGCGCCAAAGGTAACATCTCCCAGATAAAACAAATGGCTGGGATGCGGGGACTGATGAGCAACCCCAAAGGGCGAATCATCGACTTGCCCATCACCTCCAGTTTCCGTGAAGGGCTGACCGCTCTCGAGTACTTCATCTCCACCCACGGAGCCAGGAAGGGTCTTGCCGACACCGCTCTTAGAACCGCCGACAGCGGTTATCTCACCCGGCGATTGATCGACATCGCCCAAGAAGTCATCATCCTGGAAGATGATTGCGGCACCATCGATTCCTACACCATGTGGGGCCGGTCTGACGATACTCTGCACTCTTCGTTACAGCAAGGCATTTTAGGTAGGATGGCCGCGGTCCCGGTAGTCCATCCGGAAACCGGAGAGATCCTGGTTGACCGTAATCAGGAGATCGACGAAGGCATAGCTCAACAGATAATCGACGCGGGCGTCGACGAGGTATCGGTTCGGTCGGCCTTGACCTGCGAATCTCACCGCGGCCTTTGCAAGATGTGTTACGGACGCCTACCGGCTACCGGCAAGATCGTCGAGAGAGGCCAGGCGGTCGGCATCATCGCAGCCCAGAGCATCGGCGAGCCAGGCACCCAACTTACAATGCGCACCTTCCATACCGGCGGAGTCGCCGGTCTGGATATCACCAGTGGCCTGCCCCGGGTCGAAGAGTTGTTCGAAGCCCGTGTCCCCAAGGGCGCCGCGATTCTATCAGACATCGACGGCACGGTATCCGTTGAGATTGAGGACGAAGGCCGCAGACTTCGATTGGTTAGCAGGGACGAGTTCCGGGAAGACTACGCTCTGCCAGAAAATGCCGATCTTCACGTGGAAGAGGGAGAATATGTAGAGCCGGGCGAGATCCTGGCCAGCACGATGGCCGCCCTAACGGGTGAAGACGGCGCGGAAGAAGCTGATCCTCCAAGAGCGGAACAAGTCGTATCCAACATAGGTGGCCGGGTTGAGCTAAGCCCAGGTCTGGTTTCCATCGTCTGGGAGGACGTTGAAGAAAGGGAACACGTAGTCCCCATCTCCGCCCGCATCCTCGTGAAGGACGACGACGAGGTCAAGGCGGGAGACGCCCTTATCAGCGGTCCGCTAAATCCCCACGACATTCTGTATATCCGTGGTAAAGACGAATTGCAACGGTATCTGGTGGATGAGGTCCAACAGGTATACAAATCCCAGGGCGTGAGCATTCACGACAAGCATATCGAGATTATCCTGAGACAGATGCTTCGCCGGGTCCAAGTGGAGTCCACCGGTGACGCGGACTATATCCCCGGCCAGATGGTAGATAAATTCGAATTCCAGGAAAAGAATGCCAAAGTCTTGGCCGAAGGTGGAGAACCCGCCACGGCCAAATCCATGTTGCTTGGCATTACCCGAGCCTCCCTACTGACTGATAGCTTCCTTTCTGCGGCCTCCTTCCAAGAGACCACCAGGGTGCTGACCCAAGCAGCGGTAAGCGGAGCCCAAGACTGGCTACAAGGGCTAAAGGAAAACGTTATCATCGGCCGGCTGATCCCCGCTCGTGTGACCATCCCCGGCATGGACAAATTGCTGGAGCCGGAACCCGTTCCGGAACTAGCCGAGGTCGCCCTTGGTGGCTGGCTGGGCATGGGCCCATCTCAGGAAACCAGCGAGTTTCCGGGGTTGTCGACGGAAGCGAGCAGCGAAGAGGCCAACTTGTTGGCCGATGTTGCCAGTTTCTTTGGCACACCATCCAGCGAAGATGACAATGATAAAATCCCGGAACCAAAGGAGTCTGATCTCAGCTCCGGCGACGTGGAGACGCCCGATCCAGATGGCCAGCCGCAGGAGTAAATAGGCCCCGGAAACGGTGGCGCGTCCTGCAATCAGATCGGAATAGCGAAGATGATAGAGGGGGTACCGTGGGTTTATCCGTGGACCTGGCGCCCAATAACCCCCATCATCTCAAGTTAGCCAATCCGGTAATGATCGCCTCCGGAACGTTTGGCTACGACGGGTACGGCCGTGGTATCACGCCGGAGATGGACCTGGGGCTCCTGGGGGCCGTCATACCCAAAACCGTCACGCGCCATCCCCGGGAGGGGAATCCTGAGCCCCGTTGGTATCCGGCGTCTTACCGTGAAGCCCTGGAATACGGCGAATGCATCTTCCTGAACTCAATAGGCCTGACCAACCCCGGGATCGAGGTGGCCCTAACCACCCTGGCTCCCGAATGGTCCCGGCAAGACGCTACGATGATTCTCAGCCTTTCGGCGGAAAGCGTTTCCGAGTTCGGCGAGATGACGGCAATGACCCAAGGCGTTTCCGGATTTCAGGCTATAGAACTCAATCTAAGCTGTCCCAACATCGAAAACGGCGCCCATTTTAGCCATAGCGCCGCCCTTACTGCCGGCGCGGTGGCCGCGGTTAGGGCTAACACTGGGTTGCCGGTGCTGGCCAAACTTGCGCCCAATGTTCCCGACGTGTCGGAGATCGCGCTGGCGGCTGTCGGCGCCGGAGCCGACGCCCTCACCATATCCAACACCCTTCCAGCCATGCAGATCAATATAGAATCCCGGCAGCCGGTACTGGGAGCGGTTACCGGCGGCTTATCCGGTCATGGCCTGCGCCCGGTCGCCCTGGCTTTAGTGTATCGCGCGGCTCAAGTGGTGGATGTGCCCATTATAGGCGTGGGAGGCATTTTCAACGCCAGCCACGCATTGGAGTATTTCTTGGCGGGCGCCACCGCAGTCCAGGTTGGAAGCGCCAATCTTGCTGACCTGTGGTCACCTTTCCGCATCTTAGACGAATTAAAGGTTTACCTTGGAGAAGCCGGCGTTTCCGACATCGGCGATCTGGTGGGCGCCATGCGAACTTGACCGGTGATTCACGCTCAACCCCTTGTGACATTACCGGCCGAATCGTCCATCTTGACCGCTACCATCGCAATCCCCAACCCGTCCCACGCATACCGATTGCTTCCAGTTAAATCTGGCCAGAGCCCGGCGTGTGCAAGTTGGCTCAGCATTCGCTAAAATATAATGAACAAGACAACGATCTATCCAACAAAATACTAAGCAATACCAACGTACCCGCGAGGTTTCGGCGAGTCTAGCCGTGATTGCGGGAAAACATCCAGCGAGGTGGTAGCTCAATGGTTTCCGTGCTAAGCAAGTTGATCGGCGACAGCAGTGAGAAGGCCGTCAAGAAGTTCCGGCCTATCGCCGCCAAAGTCAACGAACTGGAAAAATCGATCCAAAAACTGAGCGATAGCCAGTTAAGAGACAAGACCGAAGAGTTCAAATCTCGATTATCGGGCCGGGAAACTCTGGATGATCTTCTCCCCGAAGCCTTTGCCGTAGTGCGGGAGGCGGCGCAACGGAATCTGGGTCAACGGCACTACGACGTTCAACTGATCGGCGGCATCGTCCTCCATCAGGGCCAGATCGCCGAGATGAAAACCGGAGAGGGGAAAACTCTGGTGTCAACTCTTTCCGCTTACCTAAACGCTCTGACCGGCCTTGGCGTCCACGTCGTAACCGTAAACGATTACCTAGCCCGCCGTGACCCTGTATGGATGGGACCGGTCTTCCATGCTCTGGGAATGTCGGTAGCCAGTCTCCAGCATGACGCCGCCTATCTCTTCGACCCCGAGATGGACGAATCCCCCTCGCCGGCCAACCGGGGAGCGCAGGAGTCGTTCAAGTTCTTGCGTCCCATAACCCGGGGCGCGGCCTATGGCGCCGACATCGCCTACGGCACCAACAACGAGTTCGGCTTCGATTACCTGCGCGACAACATGGCCTTGGAGGCTGCCCAACGGGTACAGAGGAAATTGAATTTCGCGATCGTTGACGAAGTCGACAATATCCTCATCGACGAAGCCCGAACCCCCCTCATCATCAGCGGCCCGGCGGAAGAGCCGGTACAACACTACTACACCTTTGCCAAACTTGCGCCCCGCCTTCAACTTGAGGAAGACTACACCATCGACGACCGGACCAAAGCCATCTCTTTAAGCCAGGAAGGCATAGGCAAGATGGAGCGGTGGAGCAAGGTCGGGAATCTCTACGACCCTGAGAACTTCCACCTAGTCCACTACATCGAAAACGCCTTGAATGCCAACATTACCAAGCTACGCGACAAAGATTACGTAGTTAAGGAAGGAGAGGTTGTCATCGTCGACGAGTTCACTGGCAGGCTTCAGCCCGGCCGGCGCTGGTCCGACGGTCTTCACCAAGCCGTCGAAGCCAAGGAAGGGCTGAAGATCCAGCGTGAAAGCATTACCTACGCCACGATAACGCTGCAAAATTACTTCCGGATGTACAAGAAGCTGTCGGGAATGACTGGTACCGCCTTCACTGAGGCGGACGAATTCATGAAGATCTACCGTTTAAACGTAGCCGTGATTCCTACCAATCTTCCCTTGGTTCGGCATGAAGCGCCGGACTTGGTCTTTCAGAACGAGGAGTCCAAATGGAAGAGCGCGGCCGAATCCATAGCGGAGTTGCACGAAAAAGGGCAACCGGTACTGATTGGCACCACCTCAATCGAAGCCTCTGAGCAACTCAGTGAGCGCCTGAAGCGCCGTGGAGTTCCCCACCAGATCCTGAACGCCAAGATCCACGAGCAGGAAGCGGGAATCGTGGCCCAAGCCGGACGCTTGGGCGCGGTAACCGTGTCCACCAACATGGCCGGCCGGGGCACCGACATAATTCTTGGCGGCAGCGACGTCGACCGGGCCAACTGGCAGGATGAGCACGACAAAGTCATTGCCCTGGGCGGACTACACGTACTGGGAACCGAGCACCACGACGCCCGGCGTATCGATAACCAGCTTCGGGGCCGGGCCGGGCGTCAGGGCGACCCGGGCAGTTCCCAGTTCTTTGTTTCCCTGGAAGACGAACTCATGCAGCGCTTCGGGGGAGAGCGCATCAAGACGGTGATGTCCTGGACCGGCCTGGATGCAGACATCCCCATAGAAAACCGCATGGTCACCAAGTCCATCGGCAGCGCTCAAGTGAAGGTCGAAGGCTATCACTTCGACATGCGCAAGCACCTCTTGGATTACGATGATGTCCTAAATCAACAGAGGGAAATCATCTACGCCGACCGGCATGCCATCCTGGACGAAAGCGATCTGAAGAACAAGATTCTGGATTTGGTTCGCCACGAGTTCGACGACTTGATGAGTGGACATTTAGCCAGCCGCCACTCCGACGACTGGGACGTGCCCTCCTTCATCAGTGAGTTAGGCTCCATCTGCCCTCTGCCAGATGATTTAGCCAATGAGGACCTGGTCTACCAACTCAGCCATGACGAAGTCCGCCGGGCCTTGGCCGCCCATGCCGATCGGACCTATGAACTGAGGGAAGAGGAACTGGGTTCACAGCAGATGCGGACGCTGGAACGCCTGTTGCTGCTACGGGCCATCGACACCCATTGGGTAAACCACCTGACTTCCATGGAAAACCTCCGCACCGGCATCGGTCTCCAGGCCTATGGTCAACGTGACCCTCTAGTCGCCTACCGTAGCGAAGGCCGCAAGATGTTCCTGGACTTGATGAAACGGATGCAGTACGACGTAGTCCATAGCCTGTTCCACGTAGCGGTTAATCAGGAACCCCCCAACGGCACGGCCCGAAGACCGAGAGGAACCGAAAACGCCAGTCCGATGCGGGCGGTTAACAACCCTCAAAGGAATGAGGTCCCGGTGGCTGCCGGAAAGATCGGGCGCAATTCCCAATGCCCCTGCGGCAGCGGAAAGAAATACAAAAGGTGCCACGGGGCCAACGTTTAGAGCGCTTATGCCCCTGGAACGATAGCCCCGCCGACTAGTTGGCAGCTACTTACTTCCGCCCAAACAGCCTGGAAAAGAATCCGGGCTTGGGCTGACTTTCTCCGTGGGACATGTCCAGTCCAACCCATTGTGACCCCAGGTATTTATCCGGTTCGCCATCGAAGGCCACTTTGCAGCCAGGGGCGCAGAAATAATAGGTAGTGCCCTGGTATTCGCTGGACCCTCCGTTCGGGTTGTCCGTGTCAACTTCCATTTTGCAGATAGGATCGATCGCTGTTGCCATAACCCCCACCTCGTTACCGTTTTCGTTCACCCTTGGTCTTATCTCCAAACGCCGTGGCAGATCACTAGATCGTCGCATGTCTCAGGCGTAGCGAGTTAGTCACGACGGTGACGGAACTGAATGCCATCGCCAGAGCGGCCAAAACCGGGTTCAGGAACCCTAGTTCTCCAAAGAAGAACTCCAGCCCTCCTGGAACTCCCCCCAAGGCGCCGAATACCGGGTAAAGGACTCCAGCCGCTACCGGGATCAGCAGAATATTGTATATAAAGGCCCAGAACAGGTTTTGCTTGATCGTACGGATCGTGGCCCTGCTCAGGTTTATCGCGCCGATAACGCCGGCCACGTCAGATCGCATCAGGGTTATGTCCGCCGACTCCATGGCAACGTCGGTTCCAGCGCCCATCGCTATCCCCACGTCGGCTTGGACCAGGGCGGGGGCATCGTTGATGCCGTCGCCCACCATGGCAACCACTTTACCCCGGGACTGCAGACGCCGCACCACGTCGACTTTATCCTTAGGGAGCACCTCGGCTTCAACATTGTCTATGCCGAGTTGATCGGCGATCGCTTGGGCAGTTTGCGCGTTGTCGCCGGTTAGCATCACCACTTCCAGCCCCATCCCCAGCAACTGGGCCACTGTTTCCCGCGAGGTATCTTTCAGTGTGTCCGCTACCGCAATTACGCCCATGGCTTTGACGCCGGCGGCCAGGAACATAGGAGTTTTCCCCTGGGCGGCCAACCCTTGAGCCCGGTCCACCAGGCCGTCTAGGGCGATGCCGTTAGCTTCCATCAAAGCCTGGTTGCCCAAGCGCACGATATCGCCGTTGAGTTGGGCCTGTACGCCCAGTCCGGGCAGTGCCTCAAATCCGCCGGCGGTATCAAGTTCAAGGCCCCGGAACCTGGCTTCATGAACGATGGCCTCTCCCAACGGATGTTCGGATCCCCGCTCAACGCCTGCCGCCAATCGCAACACCTCGTCTTCAGAAACCCCTGAAGAAATCAGATCGGTGACTACCGGTTTGCCGGTGGTCAGGGTACCCGTTTTGTCCAGCACCACCACGTTGACCCGGTGGGTGATCTCCAATGCCTGGGCGCTGCGGATCAGCACTCCCTGCTCCGCCCCTTTTCCGGTGCCGACGATGATGGCCGTGGGCGTCGCCAATCCCAGGGCGCAAGGGCACGCGATGATTAGGATGGCCACGAATACCAGAACCGCGAAGGTAAGGGACGGTTCCGGCCCCAACAATATCCAGAACAGGAATGCCGCCAGGGCTATTCCGATCACCGCCGGGACAAAGTAGGCCGCCACCTGATCGGCCAGCCTCTGAATGGGGGCCTTTGACCCTTGGGCGTCCTCCACCAACTGAATTATCTGGGCCAGCACGGTGTCCTTGCCAACTTTGGTGGCGCGGAACTGGAAGGTCCCAAATTTGTTGATCGTCGCGCCGAACACCAGCTTTCCGGGTTCCTTGTCCACCGGCATACTTTCGCCGGTCAGCATGGACTCGTCCACGGTGGAGACACCCTCAGTCACTTCGCCGTCAACCGGTATCTTCTCGCCCGGCCGCACCGAGATTATGTCTCCCACCTCCACGGTTTCCACCGGCACGTCGATTTCCTGTCCGTCCCGAATCACACGGGCGGTGTTGGGGCGCAGACCGATCAGCCGCCGGATAGCTTCCGAAGTGCTGCCTCGGGCGCGGGTTTCCAGGTAGCGTCCCAAAAGAATCAGGGCGATGATGATAGCGGCTGTGTCGAAGTAGACGTCTCTTCCGATGCCGCGTTGGGCCAGAAACTCGGGGGCCAGCGCGCCAAGCAATACCACGGCGGCGCTAAACAGATAGGCGGTGGTGGTGCCGATGGCGATCAAAGTGTGCATATTGGCCGTGCCGTGGCGTAGCGCGCCAAACCCAGCAATATAAAAGCTCCAGCCGGCCCAGAATTGCACCGGGGTTGCCACGGCCCAGAGCAGGAAGGGATAGAAGCCGCGGTCCATCAACGGCGGAACCCATGGGAACGGGCTGAACGCGCCCAGTAACAGAAGTATTCCTCCGGCGGCGGCCAGTAAGAGCCTCCGGCGTAACGCCTGTATCTCTTTGACCTTGGACAGACGCTCCAATTCCTCTTTGGCGTCCAGCGTCCCTTCGCCGGTTCCGGTCACCTGATAACCAGCCTTGGTTACCGCCTGACGGAATCCATCCGTGTCCACGGCGCCCGCCGTATAGTCTATAGTCGCCTTTTCCGTGGCCAGATTTACGGTGGCTTCAACCACGCCGGAAACGCCCTTCAAAGCGTTCTCAACGTGAAATACACAGGCGGCGCAGGTCATGCCGCCGATGTTGAGAGTGGTTTTAGTGGTGGGTATCTTGTAGCCCGCATCCGCCACTGCTTGGCGGAGATCGTCTACCGGAACATCTCCGGCTCCGAACTCGAATGAAGCTTTCTCAGTGCCCAGGTTAACCGAGACCTCGGATACTCCCGGCACTCCCTGCAATGCTTTCTCAACATGTGATACACAAGAAGCGCAGGTCATCCCTTCTATGGGTAGGGTTATTCGTTTGTCTTGCTTTAAGGTTTCTTTGGTAGCCATTGTTCTATTTTCCTATGCTAAATAACGGGCGGTCTAGCCATACCCTGCCGCTCTAAGCGCCCTCAACCATCACCAATTTGGAATTGGCGCTGCTGAAGCGCTTGTCCATGACCGGGCGGTAATCGTCAGATCCGTACCAGGCCTTTAACCTCTCCATGCTCTCAAATTCTATAATCACGATCCGTCCAGGAGACCAGTCACCTTCAACCGTCTCCGAAGGGCCACCGCGCACGATGTACTTTCCTCCAAATTTATCCACCAACGGACCCACCAACTGGCGGTACTCCTCGAATCCCGCCGGGTCCGTTACTTCGATATCCGCGATTAAATAAGCTGCCAATTCCTTCACCTCGGTGTTTTAATAGGGCCGTGATTACCGGTTCGCCAGAAGATACAGGTCCGTCAGCTCGCCGACGACCTCGTCTTCGCGGCCTTCTTTGATTCCTGCCACTACGCAGGTTTGCAGGTGCCCTTCCAGCAGGATGCTTTCCATCTTTTCTATTGCCCGCCTGACCGCGTAGGTCTGCTTGAGCACGTCAACGCAGTACTTGTCCTCTTCCAGCATCTTGCGAATGCCGGACAGGTGTCCTTCGATATAGCTCAACCGCTTCAATGCATCGACTTTGGCTTCAGGCAAGTTCCCCTCGATATAATCCGACTAACCCATACCCCCTGGAGGTGGGTCTACAACAATCATACGTTCACCACGACCTCTGGTCAACCGGAGGGTTTGACAGCCTACCCGCTGTTGCTTATGTTAAGCACCGGCCGATCTATACTCGATATATCTTTTGGAGGTGCACCGTGCCGTTGGGTTGGGCTATTATCAGCACCGGACAACACCCTGACCTCAAGATTGCTCCGGCCATCGCCGCTGCCGATGACCAGGAGCTTGTCGCCGTATACAGCCGTGACCGGGGCCGGGCGCAAGCCTTCGCCGAGAAGCACGGCGCCGTATCGGCTTACGACTCTCTGGACGACTTGCTGAAAGACTCCAGGGTGGACGCGGCGTTTATCGCTTCTCCCAACGCGTTGCACAGCCAGCATGCCCTGCAGGCGGCCGCCGCTGGAAAGCACGTGCTGTCGGAAAAGCCCATGACAACAACCCTTGAGGACGCCGTTGCCATGGTACGAGGCTGCCGGGACTACGGCGTCAAGCTGGGCACGGGGTATCACCTCCGGACCCATCCCGGGCACACTATGGCCCAGCGTCTGATTGCCGAGGGCGCTTTGGGCCACGTAGCGATGGCTCAAGCCCAGTGGGGCTTCGGCGTCCGTGGCACGGGCGGACCGCCGCCGCGCACCGGGCTCCGGCAATGGTGGGACGATCCGGAATTGATCGGCGGCGCTTCAACAATGATGGGCACCGGCGTACATGCAGTGGATCTGCTGCGGTTTCTCCTGGGAGAGGAGATAACCCACATCGCCGCCCTTACCGACGGCCAGACCTCCCAGCGTCCTTTGGAACAGGTCGCCGCCATGACCTTGCGATTCGAAAGCGGGACCGTGGCCACGATGTGTTGCGGGCGGCTGCTCCCCGACTCACGCAACGACTTCGCGATATACGGCAGCGACGGTCGCATCACTGGCCGGGCCACCCTTTGGGAAGCGCGCCAGGGCCGGGTGGAGGTTGTCTCCGAGACCGTGAACCAGACAGAGGTCTACCCCAACCAATACTTGGGCAACTTCATCGCCGAGCTTGAAGACTTCCACCAGGCCATCCAAGAGGACCGGGAGCCGGTGGCTACTGGAATGGACGGCTTACGAGTTGTCCAAGTGACCCTAGCGATGATTCAATCAGCCAGGGAAGGCCGCACGGTCAAGATCGAGCCGGTGGAAGTTTAGGACGCTCAGCCGCGTCGGCCGGACCGGCCCACGGCCAACAGGAACATGACGCTTTTTCCCTCGGCGTGGGGCGAGAAAAACTCGGTCACCTCGTCGTCGAAAAATGTCAGCCCGGTTGCGCCAAGTCTTTGGGCGTAGGCGGCCAAGTACAGCCGTCCCGCCGTGATGCTGGCCTCCATCTGGGCCATCCGGTAACCCCGGTTGCCGTACCGTTCCAGCACGGCGTTCAAGTCTGTCAAGGAGTAAACGTTGACGCTGGCGTCGGCGGACAGTTCCTGTCCCAAGTCCAACCGGCCCGCTTGGTCCCGGAAATCCCCTTCCTCAAGCTGTTCCAACGCCCCCAGGTCCCTGCGGTAGACGTAGTTGCCGGATGGAAGGTCCTCCACATCGTTAGCGATCAGGTAAAGCCGGTTCAGCGTGGCGTCCGCGTCTCCAAGGAAATCAGCGGGCACGGGATGGGCCGCCCGGTCCAGCATGATGGAGAGTTGCTGGAATGTAATGGGTGAGCGCCGGAATCGGCGGCTGGAGCCCCGCCGCAGGATCACGTCCTCGATCGTTTCCTGGGGTAACTCCTCTGCCGGTGGGCAGGACAGAGGAAAAAGCCGTCCCTGGGGCTCATACACGACAAGGGACGGAGGCTTTCCCCACAGTTCACGGGCCTCTTGGGGCAAATCCAATGAGGACGCGGCGTGGGCTTCGGCGATGGCCGCGTACTCCACCTCCCGGCGGGAATACGGCTCCACCTCCAGTCCGAGGGACGAAACCGGGGGAGCCGGGGCAATAGTCTGCTCCGGCGTCTCTCCCACCGGAACAAGTTGCAATGCGACTTCTTTCCGGTCGTCCAGGTCCAGCAATCTGTTCACCGGCTCGTCAACGAAGGAAGCGACTACTTTGATCGGGAGCTTATAGCCACGACCCGTGGAAAGCAGGTTGGCCAGAACGGTACCGCTGTCCCAGTAGGAGTGCCGGTAAGCCCGCGCCTGGTACTTCCAGGCGTTGCGCCAGAACACCGACGTCAAGACTAACACTGCCGGAGCCTGGGCCACCGACGGTTCCCCGCCCGCCGCCTCCACCAGCAGTCCCCGATAGTCGCCCTCACGCAAACGGCGCAGGGCGAAATCTTGGGGACCGAAATGGTACACCCCTGCGGACAAGCCGGGCATGTCTCCGCAGACCAAGTACAGCTCTATGTGATAAAGAGCGCCGGTGCAGGCCGCCGCCCGGAAATACATCTTTCCGCCGGGAAACTCTCTGACCTTGGTGATGCCGGCGGCATGATGCATCAGCCCAGCCAATTCCAGGAGAGTCGGCGCCCGGTGTTCGTGAGAGGGCGCGGACCCCAGACAATCCAACGCGAGCGTCCCGCTAGGTTCCAACCCGGACGGCAGAGTCACGGCTTCCAGGTCACGGTAAATCTTGAACGGACGGGGTTGGTTATCGAAGTCCATGTGATGGGAGTTGTTATGGACGCTCCGCTCCGTGTGGTTGGTAGCAGTGTGATACTTCCAGGCGGCGGCTATGTCACGGTTCCGGTTGGTCATGGCCGATCCGGTTGCCTCCAGTACCCGAATAAGAACGATTAAGCGCCCCGATGCGATCGGGGCGCTTAATACTGGCATAAGTCAAGGATTGGGCGCTAATCCCGCCCTTCGGTCAGCCCCCGCCTCCGATGGCCGGCAGGAAGTGGACCTCACTGTTCTCATTGACCCTCTCCATCAGGCCCAATTGGCTGGCATCGCCATCTACGACTGCCGCGACCCCGGGCAGGAGTTCGTCCTCCTCCGCGTCGTACAGCCTCGCCTTGGTTCCCGGATAGAGCAGTTCCAGGTTATTTATGATCTGCCGCACCGTCGACCCTTCTACCTGGATCACCTGGTTTCCCCCGGTCAGCCCCTGCATCAGTGTCGGGATCCATACTTCTGGCATAGCCGTCTAGCTACCGTTGTCCTTTTTCCACATGGCTTCGAGAACAGCTCCCGGCGACATGGGAAGCTCGTTCACCCGTACCCCCACCGCATGGTAAATCGCGTTGGACACTGCAGCCAGCGGGGGGACTATGGGTACTTCGCCGGTTCCCCGCACGCCGAAGGGGTGGGCCGGGTTGGGGACCTCCACGATGACGGTGTCTATCATCGGCAGGTCCAGGGCCGTGGGCATCCGGTAGTCTAAGAAGGTCGCATTGGCCATGTGGCCCTGGTCGTTGAAGAAATACTCTTCGTTCAGCGCCCAGCCGATCCCTTGGACCGCCCCACCCTGTATCTGTCCTTCCACGTAGCCCGGATGGATGGCCTTACCCGCGTCTTGAACGGCTGTGTAGCGTAGGATCTCGACCTTGCCTGTCTCTGGGTCTACTTCCACATCGACGATGTGGGTCGCCAAGCAAGGGCCCGCTCCTCCGGGGTTCACGCCGGCCCGGCCCGTGATGGGTCCGCCGGTGGCGTTCTGACGGGCCGCCAACTGCCGGAAGGTCAACTTCAACTCGGTGTCCGACTTGTGCTGCAAAACCCCGTCGGTGTACTCAACGTCTTCCTCAGGGATGTCCCAGATCTTGGCCGCCCGCCGAATCATCTGGCGCTTTACATCCTGGCCGGCCTCGTAAACTGCCCAACCTGACTTGAACGTGGCGCCACTGCCTCCACTGTTGGAGGTAAATCCGATGGACTCAGTGTCTCCCACCGTAGGCTTGATCTCCTCGGCTGGGATTCCCAGCACCTCGGCCAACTGCTGGGCGAAGGCCACTCGGGTGCCGCTGAGGTCGGCGGATCCCTCAACTAAGCTGACAGTGCCGTCGGTGTTAACCATGGCCATGGCGCTGGCGGGACCGGTCCCGTTGCCCCAGAACCCGCTGGCCACGCCCCGGCCCCGGTACGGTCCCTCTAGGGGAGTCCCGTAGTGAGGATGGTCCTTGGCCGCTTGCACGGTTTCCACCAAGCCTACCTTAGGCATCAGCGGACCGGTGGCCCGGCGGGTGCCCTCCTTGGCGCTATTCAGCAGGCGGAACTCCAGAGGGTCCATGCCCAGTTTTTCGCAAAGCTCATCAATGGCAGTTTCCATGGCGAAGGCGGCCGCTGGAGCCCCGGGCGCCCGGTAGGCGGCCGATTTTGGATGGTTCACCAGCACGTCCGAGCCTTCCAGGTAGGTGTTGGGAATGTCGTAGGGACCCATGATGCAGTTGCAACCGCCCGGCACGGGGGAACCGGGGAAAGCGCCCGATTCATAGATCAGGTGGGCTTCACCGGCCACCAGTTTCCCATTGTTGGTTGCTCCCACTTTTATCTTGATGTTGGTGGCGGAGGTAGGCCCACTGGCTTCAAAGACCTCAGTCCGGCTCATGGTCACTTTAACCGGACGGCCGGCTTTGCCAGCTAGCAGCGCGGCCACGGGCTCAGAGTAGAGTATCCCCTTGGCGCCGAACCCGCCACCGATCTCCATAGGTATAACCTTGATCTTGGAGACCGGCATGTTCAATAGACGGGAAAGCAGATCCCGCGCGTTGAAGTGGCCTTGGGTGCTGGACCAGACGGTTAAGCTGCCGTCTGGTTGCCACATGGCGGTGCCGGTGTGAGGCTCGATATAGCCCTGGTGTACCGCCGCGGTGTTGGTCTCCTTTTCCACGATGACGTCGGCTTCCTGAAACCCTTTCTCCACGTCTCCAACCCGGAACTCGAAGTGGTTGGCCACGTTGGAACCCTTGGCTGTGTCTTCGTCAGACTTGTAGCCGCCGGCTCGCAGGCCAGGGTCGGACAGAGTCTCCAACCGCTCGTGCAGCAGAGGCGCGCCTTCCTTCATCGCTTCTCTGAAGTTATGTACCGGAGTCAAGACTTCGTAGTCAACGTCGATCAGAGCCAAGGCTTCCTCGGCTTGATGAGGGTTGGCGGCCGCCACGGCAGCCACGGCATGTCCCTTGTACAGCACCTTCCCATAGGCCAGGATGTTGTTGCTCATAAAGCGGAGATTGTGGATGGAGCCTTCCGCCAGATCCTCTACCTTGCCCGTGGGCTGCTCCCAGTCGGCGGAGGTGACCACAGCGTGGACTCCCGGCGCTGCCTCGGCCTTGCTGGTATCGATCGACTTGATCCGCGCGTGGGCGTGGGGACTGCGCAATATCTTCCCGTGCAAAAGCCCTGGAAGAATTATGTCCGCGCCATATTTCGCCTGCCCGGTTACCTTATCGGCCCCGTCGTGGCGGATCGGCCTGGTGCCCACCACTTTGTAATCCCCGGTGGCTAGAACGATATTCGGCTTATAATCAAGCATGCTTTGCCTCCGCGCAAATAGTCAACTTTTAACTTGGTGACGCCTGGCCATATATTATCATAAACAGGCCTATAAGCCAGACGTTATTTGCGGCTAGAAGTCCGTTGAATCGCGTTTCAAGACGGTCGACCGCCCAGTCTCAAAGACAAGAAATTTCGCCGCGTCGGTCACTGGAAATTAGCAGGTGATATACTGCTCGCCAGAAACGGTCCACGGGGCCGCGTCTAGGGCTCAAATCCTACGGAATTCGCTCAACCAAACTCAGTTTTTAGGAAATATCTCAATGAAAATACCTTCTATTTTCAGGCCTCAAACACTAGCAGCCGGAGTCGTGCTAGCCGGAGTCCTGCTCACACCACTGCTCAGCCATGGGTGCTCGGTTAGAGGCTCCAGCCCGGAATCCGGACAGATAGCGTCTTCGTCCGTCACTCCTCAGTCCGGCCTACTCCTGGTCGCCGGCACTCTTGACGCTGGTCCCGTCCTTCCGGCATAAGGGCTCCGATAAACCCGCGCGCGCGTGCAAAACCTCAACCCCCCGGAGGGACTATATGTTCATCGAAACCGTCAAGATCCAAAGTCTGTCCAACAACTCTTACGTGGTCGGCTCAGAACATTCGGGGCAGTGCGCGGTCATCGACCCGGCGCGGGACATCGATCAATACACGAACATCGCCTCTAGTCATGGCGTCCGCATCGTCTACGCCCTGGAAACCCACCTGCACAACGATTTTATCTCCGGCGCCCGTGAATTAGCGGCCCAGACCGGGTGCCAAGTAGGCTCCAGCGCATCCGGCGGCCTGCTTTATCCCTCGGTCCGCCTGCAAGACGACGACACGTTCGACCTGGGGGAGTTCCGACTGCGCATCCTTCACACCCCCGGCCATACGCCGGAGTCCATCTCGTTCATGGTGGAAGAGCAGGGGGAAATTAGAGCGGTTTTCACCGGAGGCGCCTTGATGCTGGGTGGCGCTGCCCGAGTGGACCTGTTGGGGAGCCGGGTCGCTCCTTACCTGGCGCGATGGCTTCACCAAACGATCCACGGAAAGTTGCTCAAACTTCCGGACTTGGTTCAGATCTACCCTACCCACGGCGGCGGCTCCTTCTGCTCCGCGGCTGGCCCGGGCGGCGGTGAGATTCCTACGTCCATCGGCGAAGAACGGGAACACAATCCCTTTGCAGCCCACACCGAGGAAGAAGACTTCGTAAAGTTCGCCCTCACCGGCCTGGGGTCTTACCCCAGTTACTACCGTTACATGGCCGACATCAACCGCCGCGGCCCCGACGTTTTGGGAGGTGTGCCACGGCTGGCGTCCCTGACCCCTCTATCGGCGCGAAGCCAGTTGGACGAAAACACGATTCTGGTTGACGCACGGCCTCAAAGTATATTCAACGAAGAGCATGTGCCCGGGTCCTTCGCCGTACCATTTGGCGATAATTTTTCTACCTGGGTCAGTTGGATCGTGCCCTGGGGCCAACCTCTGATTCTGCTCTCACCCGACTCGTCCCATCACGACGCCATGGTTCGCCAGCTGATCCGCATCGGCTACGACCGGCTGAACGGATATCTAGCCGGCGGAATGGACGGATGGAAGACATCCGGGTTGCCGGTTGAAGCCGCAGACGGTATCGACGTGGACACGCTGAAAGAGTTATGGGGCCAGACCCCGGGCCCCATGATCCTGGACGTGCGCCAACGCAACGAATACCACGCCGGCCATATACAGGGCGCTCTGAACATCGAACTAGGGGAGTTGCAGGAGCATCTGGACGGCTTACCCAGAGAAATCCCCGTGATAACCGTATGCGCATCCGGGATGCGCGCCAGTGTGGCGGGCAGTATCTTGCAGCGTGACGGACGGGAAAACGTACAGGTGGTAGGCGTAGGGGGGACTCAGGACTGGATAGACCGGGGTTTCCCGGTGACCACCGGGGACGAGTAGGCCGGCGCCCACTACGTCAATTTTCGTACGTCCGGCGAGGGTTCACCGGCTTCAATGGCTCTCCGGATACCATCTTTAGTGCGGCCATGATCAGCGATCCGGCGGCAAAGCCTCCGATGTGGGCGAAGAATGCCACGTTAACTTGGGAAGAAAGCCCCAGGGAGATGAGGCCTTGAAACAGTTGCCAGCCAAACCATAAGCCCAACAGTATCACGGCCCTGACCTCTACCACGGTGATGATGTAGAGCACCACCAGCGCTTTTACCCGGTTGAATGGATAAAGCACCAGGTAAGCGCCCAAAACCCCGGAAATCGCCCCACTGGCCCCTACCAGAGGCGTTTGAGAGCCGGGGTCTATCGCGAAATGGGCCAGAGTAGCCACGACGCCGGTGAACAGGTAGAAAAACAGGTATTTTACGTGGCCCAGCCGGTCCTCGATGTTATCCCCGAATACCCACAGGAACATCATGTTCCCGGCAAAGTGCATGAACCCGCCGTGCATGAACATGGAGGAAAAGATGGTTCCCCAAGTGGGGACGGGCGTCTCAATGCTCCGGGTGATAGCCCCGGCGGCGAATGCGGTGTAAGGCTCGCCCCGGGTCAGCTCTTCAGGGATGAAACCCCAAGTTAAGAAAAATACCCGGGCCTCAATACCACCTCCGCCACCCAAAAACCCCACACCACCCAAGGATAATTGATAGAGAAAAACCAGGGCACAGATGCCGATGAGGACTAAGTTAACGTAGGGGAAAGTGCCGTGGTGGACATCGGCGTCGGAGTAGGGAAACAAATGCTACCGGCTTCTGACCCGGTCAGCGTACGGCAAGGGTCCGGACAAGAGGGCCGGGAGAGGGTCCAAAGCGCTCAAGATTCAAGATCTGCGCAAGCGTGGACGATAACCGAGGCCGCGGTCTTCGCCTCCATCTTGTCCATGTTCAAAACCATGTGATAAAGCGTGGGTTCGTCGGGGTGTACTTTGAAGAACTTCCGGACGAATGCTACTCGCGCCCGGTCCACATCTTCCACGTGAGACTGGGCTTCATCACGGTCGAAACGCTCCCTGTGCATTATTACGTCCACCCGATGGTCGATGTTCGCCAGCAACCCAACGTGGATCACTCCGGGCATATCGGCCAGTATCCCGTTTGCGCCTCGGCCAATAATCACCACGTTACCTTTTTGGTGCAGGTCCTTTACCACAGTGGTCGTCGCGTCGATGAAAGCTTGATCGTCTACTTTGTGGGCCGTCGCAGTAGTTTCCCCCGCCAATTCCATGTAGGTTTCAGGAGGCAGGCTTTCGATCCCCCGGCCAAAGTAGGGCTCTCCGCTAACTCCGGATACGGCCGAGCGCTCCAGCATGGTTTGAACAAATCTACCCAGCCGGTCCCTGAACCTCTCGAACCGCTGCTCCTTGTCGATGAGGGCAGCCACGGGTGTGCCAACCAACTTAGCCGCCTGGGTAAACACGAGGCGGTCCACAAAATCCAGGTGCAATTGATCGGCCACTAATTGCCCAATGGTAACCGAACCGCAACCGATCGGACCGTTCACCGTTATCACCGGCATGGGATCCTCCTCTGCATTCTTTTAATAGCGAGTGGAGCTAATATTGAGCGGAGATGAGACCGTGTGGAATTTTTCGCGCCAGTCCCTTCACCCAGCGGCGGGACTCGGCCACTAAGGGGCCGGGTTTTCCATGAGCCGGTCCCGCCGTCGGGCGTATTCACCCGCCAGCAGGCCCATGGCCGAGGAATCGTACCATTCACCGTCTTTCCGGTGAGTTTTTCGGAGGTGTCCCTCCAGGACAAAGCCGAGGTGACGGCAGATCTGAAGCGCGGGCTCGTTGTATTCAGGGACATCTACCCAGACTCGGTGCAGACCAAGGTTTTCAAAAGCTTGGTCCAATAGGCGAATCATCGCCACGGTGCCGTAGTGGTGATGCCACAGCTCCTTGCGGCCGATCAGCAGGAAGAGTTGAGCCTCCTGCAAAGGCCACTCCACAACGAGCTGGCCTTCCCCGATATGGTCCCCTTCCTGGGAGTAGATGGAGTATATTTTGCGGTCTTCATTTTCGACAACAGCGCCCAGTTCCTCATCCGAGGCGTGGACCATTTCATGGGGAGAATATCCGGTGTGCAGCGGCTTCCCATCATCTCCCAAACCGTACCACATGGCGTTGACTTCAACGTCGTTCAACCATTCGGCCAGCCTGCCGACATCTTCCCGAGTAGTCCCTGTAAGCGTAACTTCCGGGAACATTTCTCCCCCTCCGCCAAGTGTTGCTGAGCGATGGAAAATATCCTAGATTCAGGCCGATCCAGCCTCGAAAGCTCGAAGGATGGTCTATTCTAGCAACCCAACTCTAGAAAATCAATCAGCATAGAAAACTCATATAATACATCCGCCCTACTATCGGACGACTGTGCATGAATCGGGAGACACTTAGGTAAAAAGCAGTCATTTACCTCGCACACCGGGCGCCAGGCAGCGAACCCCGCCCGTTGTCGTCTCACCGCAACCGACCAACGGGTTTGGTGGCGAGTTCTGGTAGTATATTCCGAGACCCCTGGGAGGTTCTAGAAAGAGGTAATAAAGAATGGTATCCGTAGATTATTCGCCGCTGGACAAACCTGAGATATCCATGAATTCCTTCTACCCTCGGCGAAACTGGACCCCTACGCCGGACGGGGCTGAGGACCATACGGTTACCGTGGCCGCTGGGGTTGATCTATCGTGCCGGTTCTTCCCGGTAGGCCAAGAGAACCCAACCATCCTGTTTTTCTACGGCAACGGGGAGACAGCCGCGGATTACGATAACATCGCCCCGCTATACAATCAGATCGGTGTCAACTTCTTTGTCGCCGATTACCGGGGCTACGGCCGCAGTGACGGTTCTCCGGCCTTCCGCTCCATGTTGTCCGATGCCCGGGAAGTGTTGGCGGCCCTCCGGCGAATCCTGCAATCGTCTGGATACACCGGCCCCGTTTTCGTGATGGGACGCTCCATGGGGCGTCATGCCGCGTTTGAACTGGCCGCATACTGCCAGGATCATATCCAGGGCCTGATCATAGAGAGCGGACGTCCCACCCTGGGTCAATTCACCCAAGGATTGGACGAAGAGCAAGCCCGCACTTTGCAAGCGGCTTACGAGGACAAAGTCCGGTCCATCGGCATGCCCGTACTGGTGATTCACGGCGAGATTGACACCTTGGCGCCGGTGCAAGAAGCGGTCGCCATGTTCCAAGGGTTTCCATCCCCCAATAAGAGGCTGCTGACGATTCCCGGTGCCGGCCATAATGATTTGCTATATCGGGGCATAGACGAATATTTTAGCGCAATTCGGGATTTCGTCTCACCGCCACAACAGGATTGAACCGGTGATCTAACCCCGGGCCGGGCATAGTATACTCAGGCATCCGGAAGACCCAACGATAGGAGAACCGATGCGAGAAAACACCCTGAAACAAAAACTGGCAGCAGGAAAAGCCGTCTTCGGCGTGATGCTCACCTTCCCATCTCCCCAGGTAGTGGAGATGCTGGGCGGGCTGGGGTTCGATTGGGTGCTGATCGACAACGAACACGGAACAGTCACCATCGAAAACTCGGAAGACCTGATCCGGGCCGCCGAGCTAAGTGGCGTGGCTCCCATCGTGCGCCCGGCCAGCAACAAGCCCGAGATTATCGCCCCCTTCATGGACCGAGGAGCTTGGGGCGTCCAGGTTCCCCACGTAAATACCGTTGAGGAAGCCCGCGCCGCGGTCGATGCCGTCAAGTACCATCCTTTAGGACACCGGGGCATGTTCAGCGGGAGCCGCCCGGCGGACTATGGATTATCAGGCTCCACTGCCGATTATGTGGAAGCTGCCAACCGCAACACCCTGGTCTGCCTCATGCTGGAGGAAGTCGAGGCCATCGAAAATCTCGAGTCAATGGTTGAGGTGGAAGGGGTGGACGTATTTTTCATCGGCTCCGGAGATTTGTCCCAGTCCATGGGATATCCGGGACAGCAAACGCACCCTGAGGTCCAGGAATTAATGGCCAAGGGAGTGAGCATCATCCGGGAGGCCGGCCAAGTTGCCGGGGTTAGCTGCCCCGACTCCTACGTTCCAAAATTCCTGGATATGGGTGTCCAGTATTTCCATGGCAGCGTCAACAGATTGCTTCAATCGTCCAGCACCGACTATCTAAAGGAAATGCGCGAAGCGGCGGACAGCAGGGGGTTGTAACCGTTCCCTTCCGCAGATCGGGGTTAAACCGGGCTTCCGCCTAGAAGTTGGACCCCCGTTACCATCGGAATACGGTTACGCGGAGATGCTACCTGAACCAAGCGGCGGTAGTATTCCACTTGCGGGGGGCCTGAGATCGGACCGTTTTGATGGCAACCATCGCCCAAAGCGCGCCGCCGATGATGTTGGTTACTCCGCTGAGCCACAGTGGTACGCTTATCAACGCGACCCCCATCACGGTTACACACAAGCCATATCCCACGCTCGTCAGTAACGGTGGTTTATTCGGTGATTTGAGAGTTGGCAGTACTGCCAGGTTCAGTCCCCACGCCGCCACGGCGAATACTATGTCTTGCCACATTCCAGGTCACCAACTTTCCAGAGAATCAATATGGGTCTTGGGCCTTAAGCACATCTAAGTCCAAATTGCCGCCCCTGCAATGAGCATCCCAGTCTTGATCTTAAGGTACGAGAGGACGGCTCATAGCCAGGCTCGTACACCAATCACGTGGCGGGGAAAAGGGCGCAAACATGGAACTGGCCGCACGTTGGCCGTCTTGCCGCGGCGGCTGGTGCTGCCGGAGCAGGGGACAAGCGTCGGGACAGGCTTCGAAAACTTAGGCCGGTTTCCGGAATCCGATCCTGAAGTTATATTATATGGGTAATCCGGCTGAAGGATATGACGAATGCCCGGTGGTCCAAAGGAAATCAGGAAACAACTTGACCGCAATAAACTAAGCCTCGGCCTGTTCGGCGTGAACTGTTCCGGCGGACTCGCCGTCACCACCGTGCCCGAGCGCTGGGACGCAAGCTGGGAGAACAACCAGAAACTCGCCCGTATGGCCGACGATGCCGGCCTGGATTTCATACTGCCTCTGGGACGATGGAAAGGATACGGCGGTGTCACCGACCATAACGGGTCCAATTTCGAAACGCTAACCTGGGCGACCGGCATACTGGCCAGCACTAGCGACATCATGGCATTCGGCACCGTTCACGTTTCGCTGTTCAACCCGGTGGTGGCGGCGAAGCAGATGGCCACGGCCGATCTTGTCGGTCAGGGCCGGTTCGGCCTTAATATCGTGTGCGGTTGGAATCACGACGAGTTCGACATGCTGGGCATCGACCTCGCCACACACGATGACCGCTACGACCAAGGGCAGGAGTGGATCGATATCGTGACCCGGGCCTGGACATCCGCTGAGCCTTTCGACTACGACGGCAGATTCTATCAGGTCCACAAAACCGACATTAACCCCAAGCCCTACGGCGGCGGGCAACCCTTGGTCGTATGCGCCGGAAACTCGGAGCGCGGGCGGGACTTCGCGGCCCGCAACGCTGACATGATGTTCACCAATCTTCGTATCGACCTGGACGAAGTGCCCGGCAATACCTCGGCGCTCAAAGAGCTGGCGGCGGGATACAATCGGGACATCGGGGTCTTTTCCAACGTCGCCGTTACCTGCCGTCCGACCAAGAAAGAGGCGGAAGAGTATTTCCAATATTATGCGGTGGAGAATGCCGACTGGGACGCGGCGGAAAATATGATCGTGGGCCGCGGCATTGTAAAACCCGGAATGACGGACGAGATGCACCAGGCAGCCCGGATACGCGCGGCCGCCGGCAACGGGGCATTACCGATAGTCGGCGACCCCGACGATGTCGTCGCCATGATGAAACGATTGTCCGAAGGCGGCATCTCGGCGCTGGCGATAGGATTCACGAACTACCTGGAGCATTTCCCTTATTTCCGCGATGAGGTGCTCCCGAGGCTAGTTCATGAGGGGTTGCGTACGGAATAGGTGTTGGCGAACCCTGGAGGATGCTTATATCTCGTCCTAGGAAACAATCTTGTTTTTCTTCCCAAACCCTGTCGGCGCGTCCGAATTTGAACGGCTGATTTGACCAATTTCGTGGGTATTCTATATAGTGTTCACAGAGAGGATACTGTGGCGCCGTGGGGCTGTTCAGTGTCCTTGCCACAGTCCCCAATTTTGAGTCTTACCGAGATCAAGGTAAGTTATGGAGCGAGATGAGTTACAAAGCTGAGTACATCTGGGTTGACGGACAAAAACCCACCGCCAAGATGAGATCCAAGGGCAAAGTGATCCCCGACGGCGAAGAGCCGCCCATCTGGGCCTTCGATGGTTCTAGCACCAACCAGGCCACCGGAGAAAACTCCGACTGCGTTCTGAACCCCGTTTTCGTTTGCCCCGACCCCATACGCAGGGGGGACAACAAATTGATCATGTGTGAGGTCCTCCTCACCGATATGACCCCCCATCCTTCCAACACCAGGGCGCCCTGCGCCGCGTCGGCCAATAAGTACTCCGCCATGGACATGTGGTTCGGTATCGAGCAGGAATACACTTACTTCGACGGTATCAAACCCTTGGGCTGGCCGGACAACGGTTTCCCCGCTCCCCAGGGTGGCTACTACTGTGGCGTCGGCTCCGATGAGGTGTTCGGACGTCCCATCGTGGAAGAACATCTAGACGCCTGTATGTATGCCGGATTGGCCATCGCCGGGATCAACGGGGAGGTCATGCCCGGTCAATGGGAATTCCAGATCGGCGCGATAGGCACACCGGCCGTTGCCGACCACCTCTGGGTCGCCAGGTGGCTGCTCTACCGCATCGCCGAGAATTTCAAAGTCAGCGCCACCTTGGACCCCAAGCCAGTCAGAGGCGACTGGAACGGCGCCGGCGCCCACACGAATTTCTCCACCCTCGACATGAGAAACGGCTACGACGCCTGTGTTGCCGCCGCCGAAGCTCTGGGCGCGAACGCCGAACTTCACATCGCCAACTACGGACACCGCATCGAAGAACGGTTGACCGGCGAACATGAAACCTTGTCCTACAAGGAGTTCAGGTGGGGTGTCTCCGACCGCGGCGCGTCGGTCAGGATCCCCTGGCAAGTCGCCCGTGATCAGAAGGGCTACATCGAAGACCGCCGCCCCAACGCCAACTGCGACCCCTACATCGTAACCCGGCTAATCCTAGACACCGTCTGCGGAGCCGCCATCGGGGAGTAGGGGTTGCGCCCAACTGGGGATCACTGGGCTGATCGATAAACGCGAGGACCCGCTCCTGTTAGACAGGAGCGGGTCCTTTGGTTTTGCGCGGAATTCCGTGGTTGACGCCACGAGCAACGGCCACGATGCTAGGTTTTGCTAATTAACGAACCACCTTATCCTTCATATGAGCCTGTGGCAGATGGTCACGATGGCTGGTAGAGACGGAGTAGACTCCAACTCCTGATACCCTACTTTTTGCGCCGTGACCATAGTGGCAAAAAGAGGCGCATATTCAGGCTTCGGCTCGATATCGACGAACTCTTTGCCGTCGATGGTGATCCGCCGGAATACCTGCCGGACCAGGGCCTCCCGCTCCTCGTGTGTCACGCCGGGGTGTAGCCAGAGGGCTGGCAAATCTTCCAGGAAGTTGGCGGCGCGCTCCAGGTTGGGCAGGTGAGTAGGCTTGACGGTGGTAGTGTGCACCTTGAGTTGGCGCATGATGATCTCCCGCTCCCGGCGGTATTCATCATCGGATATGTCCCCCCATTGGTGCTGCTTGCGGAGGTTCTCTAGTGCACGCCGCAGCCGTTCTCCCTGTCCCCGGTCCTCCTGGGGCGGTTCGTCCGATCTCAACACCGCGATGATGCGGCTCTTCCAGGTGGCGTCCAGCTTTAAGTGGGGCATGACCCTGTCACCCATCTGGTCCACCAGGGCATCGACCGACCTGGAGCGAGGTTTCGGCTTACAGTGTCTTCCAGGCCCCCGCCGCTCGTGGGACAATCGAAGGGTTGATTGCTCGCCGTCTCTGTGCGCCTCCCCGTAGTAAGGGCTGCCACAGTGGTGACAGGTAAGGACCCGGGAGAAGGGGAAGTGATGGGCAGGACCCCGCGGGTGACCCGTTGTCGTATTGCGCCGGGACCGTTTGATCGCCTGGCACTTGGTCCACAAGTCCTTCACTTCCTGAGCGACTTCGTGTATCCCCTCCGTGGTCAGTTCATCGTCCTTGCCCTCATGGTAGACCACTTTGCCGTCGTAGAAGCGGTTGCCCAGCACATCTCGTACACTGGCTTCTCTAAAGGGCCGCCCCCTTACGGTCCGGAACCCCCGGGCGTTGAGGCGGTCAGCCACATCACGGTAGGAATAGTCACCGGTGGAGTAGTCCCGGAGGAGGGAAAGGAGGACCGGCATCGCGTCCGGGTCTGGGACCTTCCGCTCCCCTTTCCGGCCGGACAATATCTCGCTCTTGTAACCCAACGGCGGCGGACCCACCGCCAACCCGTGGACCACTTTCTCGTACAGACCGGCGGAGACGTACCGGGAGAGGTTGCGGCTGTACTGCTCGTCCAGGGTCTCGTTGATGCGTTCGGCCAGGAAGTCCCGGTCGCTACCGCTGATGATGCCCTGGGAGACGAACACCACCGTCTTACCCAGCAGGCGAAGTTCCTCTTTGTAGCGTATGCACTCGGCCTGGTTCCGCCCGAACCGGCTGGTGTGGTCCACCAGCAGGACGTCGAACAGGTCCATGCCGGCGTCCTCGAGAAACCGGTGGAACTCCAGCCTCTTCTCGACACTTCTCCCGCTGACGAACTCGGTGTACCAGCGGCGGCCCAGGACCAGGCCGTAGGCCTCGGCGAACCGCTCTTCGTTGCCCCTCTGTATGGAGGGGCCGAAGCCGTCCTTCTGGTCAAGGGTGGAATCCCTTATGTATCCTTCAGCCCGGAGACCCCGCAGGTCTTCGAACGTCAGTTCCCGGTCCCTGTACGCCATCACCATCACCTCCCTGGCCAACCCGGCCGTCCCTGTCCGGGGATGGACCACACCGGGGTGGACATGATACACCGCCGGGCCTGGGACCGGTCACATCTTTATCGTTCTTATCCCTATCGGCTTGAATGTCGTGAGCATCTTCCCATGACAGGGCAGAGATGATCATATCCGCCAGGACCTCGGCCAGACCGTGAGGCTGCACACCCGAAAGTCTGTTACGAACTCTACCCTCACCATGTACGTCACGTTCATCCATACTGACAGGCTTGCCAATCTCCTTCACAGCAACTTAGACAGCAGCGGTGGCCAACACCGTGGTTATCTTCTTGGCCTTACTCAAAATGGTCTCTATGATTGAATCACGGGGTTGCCGGAGCGATGCTAGGCGGGCAGACCTGGTCAGATATGGGCGATCACGGGTGAAGAAGGGACGGTGCGGTATATGGACGGGATGACCTGGAACAGCGAAGAGGTCAAGGAACTGAGAAGGTTGCGGTTGGA